>Ga0181530_10000937_pt1 | contig 37281 bp, 33 predicted proteins | sample PEATcosm2014_Bin_42_FD_119769 | JGI IMG/M metagenome (GOLD analysis project Ga0181530, IMG submission 119769) | Peatland microbial communities from MTU Mesocosm Facility, Houghton, MI, USA - PEATcosm2014_Bin10_60_metaG | ecosystem: Environmental > Terrestrial > Soil > Wetlands > Peat | place...
GCAGCGGGCGGAGGCCCAGCACATGCAGATCATCGGAGATACCGGAGCGGGCAAGACTATGATCATGCTCCAAATTCTTCGGCAGATAAAACATCGTGGCGATTCCGCGATCGTCTACGACCCGGCACGGGAGTTCGTCAAACGCTTCTACGACCCGAAAAACGGCGACGTTATCCTGAATCCGCTCGATAAGCGGTGTCCCTACTGGGGGCCCTCTGAAGAACTCCGCCGACGCTCCGAGGCTAAGGCTCTGGCGGTGTCACTCTTTCAGCCGCCGCAGGACAAGAAGGGTGAATTTTTTATCGAGTCCCCCCAGAAAATCTTCGCCTTCCTGATGGCCTATGGCCCGACGCCAGAGGAGTTGGTGAAGTGGATGTCGGACCCACAAGAGATCGACCGAAGGCTAAAAGGAACAGAGCATGCGCACCTAATTGACCCGAGGGCGCACCAACAGCGTGCTGGAGTTCTTGGCTCGCTTGGACTCGTCGCCGACAGCCTCCGCCTCTTGCCGAACAAGGGCGACGGGAATGGCGAGTGGTCGGCGACAGAGTGGGCCGAGACACGGCAGGGCTGGATCTTCATTACTTCACTCCCGGCAGAACGAGAGGCACTTCGACCGCTTCAAAGTCTATGGATCGACCTGCTCGTCTTGCGTCTGCTAAACGAGCCGAAGGAGGGGCAGAAGCGGGCATGGTTCGTGATCGACGAGTTGGCGAGTTTGCAAAAGCTCCCACAGCTCCATACCGCCATTACAGAAAATCGAAAGAGCAACAACCCTGTAATTCTGGGTTTCCAAGGAAAGGCCCAGCTCGAATACCTATACGGCCACTTGGCTGAGGTGATGCTGTCCCAACCGGCAACCAGCATTTGGCTCAAGACGAAAGAGCCGACCGCTGGCGAGTGGGTCAGCAAGTTCATTGGAAAGGTCGAGATCGAACGGCTGCGCGAGACCCACTTCGACGGCTCCCGCGCTGGGAGAAACTTCGCGCTGGACCGGCAGATTGAGCCGCTGGTAATGGAGTCCGAAATCTCCGGACTCCCGGACCTCCACGCCTACATGAAGTACGAGAACTATGTGACGCGCTTCTCATTCCCGTACTTCGAAATGCCGGTTGTCGCCAGCGACTTCGACCTCCGCGATACACCCGACGACAAACTCCCCTACGATCCAAGAAACATAGGAGCAGCTAAGCCCGAGTTGCGTCCGCATGAACTGAAGCCGGACGCAAATGTGCCCACGCCGCCGCGAAAGTCGCCACGGACCGCGACGGAGATCGTGCCACAGGAGAGCGAGGCTGAGCGGAACGTCAACGCCCAACAAAGCCTCAATCTTCGGGGGTAGTAACTGCCATGCTGACGATTTCAAAACCGCTCTCCGCAGGCCAGGCGCAGACCTACCACCAGGCGGAGTTCACCGCGAAGGAACAGAACTATTGGTCGCAACGCGGCGTCATCGCGGGCGAATGGCAAGGACGACTGGTCGCGCAGTTCGGCCTTGCCGAGACCGTTTCCGCCGAGGACTTTGCGAAACTCAGCCAGGGCCAGCATCCACAGACCGGCGAGCAGCTTGTGCGACAACGAGCGTCCTATGAGTATCAGGATGCCGACGGCAAGACCATCAAGACGATGGAACACCGTGCCGGTTGGGATGCAACATTTTCCGCGCCCAAATCCGTCTCGCTAACCGCCCTTGTCGGCGGCGATGAGCGTGTCCGCGAAGCCCACCGAGAGAGCGTCCGCGTTGCCCTCGACCAGCTCGAACACTACACGCAAGCCCGCATCGGCGGCAATCATCCGCCCGAGACGACTGGCAAATTTGTCGTCGCCAAATTTGAGCACGATACAGCCCGTCCGGTCGATGGGTATGTCGCGCCACAACTGCATACCCACGCGGTCGTTTTCAATGTCACGGAGCGCGACAATGGCCAGCCGCGCGCAATCCAGCCGCAGAGCCTCTTCGCCTCCCAGCAATTTGCTACGGCGATCTATCAATCCGAGTTGACTTACCGCCTCCGACAATTTGGTTACGAAATTACGACAGGGCGGAGCGGTGCTCCGGAGATCAAGGGATACACACAGGAATATCTCGACGCATCCAGCCCTCGAAGCCAGCAAATTCGTGAATACCTCGAACGCACGGGCCGCTCGGGGAAGGAAGCTGCCGAGATCGCTGCGCACTCGACCCGTGACCGCAAGGAAATTCATTCGCCGGGAGAGGTGATGGCCGCGCATCGGAAGCTGGCGGCAGACTTTGGGCACCAAGCAGTCGCTGTTGTACGCGCAGCTCGGGAACGGTCTCAACATCAAGAGAAACCTGTCAACTCGTTGGACCGCGTTCGAGAGTCGCTCACCTTTTCCCGTGACAAGAACTTCGAGCGTGAGGCGGTTGTTGATGAACGAGCTCTGATCCGAGACGGGCTCCGTCGTGGTATGGGCGAGATCACCCATGCCCAGGTCCGCTCTAACCTCGACGCCCGCTTGGCCTCTGGGGAATTTCAAATCGTCGAGCGACATCAAGGCAGTCCGGCCCGCCACTTCACCACCGCCAAAACCATCGAGGCGGAACATGAAATTATCCGCAGAGTCCGTGAAGGGCAAAACCACATCGAGCCGGTTCTCCCGCGTCCATACGCCATCGCCCTTGCCGATCAGCACTCTCATCTCAATCACGCGCAGAAGAGCGTGATCGAAGATGTTCTCAGTTCGCCGGACCGCATTCAAGGAATCCAGGGCTTCGCCGGCTCGGGCAAGACGACCACCCTCACAGTCATCCGCAGCGCCGCTGAAAGCCAGGGCTATCAGGTTGAGGGTTTCGCCCCGACCTCCCGCGCCGCGCGCCAACTGAACGACGCAGGAATTGAATCGGGAACCCTGCAAGGCTTCCTCGCGCGCTCCGCAAATCCCGACCTACGCGAGCAGAGGCATTTCTACCTTGTCGATGAATCGAGTCTCGCCAGCACCAACCAGATGCGCGAGTTTCTTTCCCGGCTTGGTCCCGATGACCGCGTGCTTCTGGTTGGCGATATCCGCCAGCACCAGGGGGTCGAAGCGGGTCGCCCCTTCGAGCAACTGCAGGATGCGGGAATGCGCACCGCGACGCTGGATGACATCGTTCGGCAGAGGGACCCAGCTCTGAAATCTGCCGTCGAACTGCTGGCGACGGGCCAAGTCTCCGCTGCCCTCGATGCACTCCAGCAGCAGGGCCGTGTGAAGGAAATTCCCAATGCGGAAGAGCGCATCCGCGCTATCGCGAAGAGTTACGTCGAATCGCACCAGAAAACTCTCATCGTCTCACCGGACAATGCTTCCCGCCGCGAGCTAAACGTCGCTGTTCGCCACGAATTGAAGGCCAACGGAAGCCTTGCGCCGGAAGATCATACTTTTCGTGTCCTGGTTCAGCGTCAGGACATGACCGGAGCCGAACGATCATGGGCAAGCCAGTACGAGATCAACGACGTCGTCCGCTACGCTCGGGGCAGCAAAAGCATCGGAATCGAGGCTGCCGCCTATGCGTCGGTTGTCGCGATAAACCCAGCCGCAAACGAACTCATGGTCGAGAAAGCGAGCGGAGAGCTTGCGACCTACGATCCCCGCCGCCTTACAGGCGTCAGCGTCTACCAAGAGATCCAACGGGAATTCTCCGTAGGTGAACGCATCCAGTTTACGGCCCCCGACAAATCGCTCGGCGTTGCAAATCGCGACATGGCCACGATTGAGGCGATCCGCGCCGATGATCGCCTATCCATCCGCCTCGACAACAACCGCCAGATCGAATTCAATCCCAACGAGCATCGTCATCTCGACCACGGCTACGCCGTTACCAGTCACAGCTCCCAGGGCCTTACCGCCGAACGCGTCCTCGTTCACGGCGATACCAGCGTCCACCCAGACCTGCTCAACTCCCGCTTCGCCTACGTTTCCATCTCGCGCGCAAGCCTCGACGCTAAGATCTATACCAATGACACTGCCGAGCTTGGCCAAAGGTTGAGTGGCGAGGTTTCCAAGAGTTCTGCTATTGAGTTTTCTCACTCGACAGCTAATGCTATGGCAGATCTCAGTCTGGGGCAGGGTATTTGAGGCTAGACCCCATGGGGTGTTGCAAAACGTCATTAGATATGATTAAGTAATGACATATTGAGACATGCGCCATGGCAAAACCTCTCCAGAAGATTATGCGGTACGTCGGCCAACACGGGATCGTTAGGCCCCGTGATATTGAGGCCATCGGCCTTCCACGGGAGTATCTCGTTCGCCTCCACCGCCAAGGCCGGCTCAGTCGACCTGGACGCGGAATGTACACGCTGCCCGACGCCAACGTAACGGAACGCCACTCTTACGCTGAAGTGGCGAAGCGTGTTCCAGAAGCTGTTATTTGCCTACTCTCAGCTCTCGCCTTCCACGAGATCACGACACAGAGCCCTCCTGCCATTTGGATTGCCCTTGGCAAGGGGGCAAGAAGACCCGCCCTCACATCACCCTCGCTTCGGATCGTCCGCCTTTCTGGGCAATCACTGACAGAGGGAACTGAGAATCATCAGGTTGAAGGTGTTCCGATTCGCGTTTATTCAGCAGCGAAAACCGTTGCGGATTGCTTTAAATTCAGAAACAAGATCGGACTCGATGTCGCGATCGAAGCTCTAAAGGATTGTCTTCGCCAAAAGAAAGCTAACGTCAACGAAATCTACCGTTACGCCAAAATCTGCCGGGTTAGCAATGTCATTCGCCCTTACATGGAGGCGCTATGACACGCGGGAAGGGCAAGAACACAGCGGCATCCATTCGCACGCGCCTTCTTGCGCTCGCGCAGAACAAAGGCGAGGACTACCAACGGGTGCTGGGCAGATACGCCATCGAACGCTTCCTGTATCGCCTGGGCCGGTCGCCATATCGGGACAAATTTGCCGTCAAGGGAGCCACCCTCTTTACGCTCTGGACCGGTCACACTCACCGGCCCACAAAGGATCTGGATCTACTCGGGCGCGGCACATCTTCCGCCATCGAAGAAGTCGAAATGACAATTCGGGCGATCTGCGGGATTCAGAACGAAGACGGCATGGTGTTCCACAGCGCGTCGGTCGAAGGAGCAAGAATCAAAGAGGATGACGAGTACTACGGCGTGCGCATCAAGCTCCTCGCCGAGTTGGCCGGAGCACGGATTCCAATGCAAATCGACCTCGGATTTGGCGACGCCGTTTATCCCGAACCAGAACTTGCTTCTTTTCCTGTCCTGCTCCCCATGGAAGCACCTCTCATTCGTGCATATCCGCGAGAATCGGCTATTGCTGAAAAATTCCATGCAATGGTCGTGCTCGACATTGGCAACAGCCGTATGAAGGACTTCTACGATGTATGGTTCATGGCAAACACCTGGACTTTCGAGATGGCGTCATTGCGGAAGGCGATCGTTACGTCGTTTGAAAGACGCGGGTCAACGATTCCCACAGCAGTCCCGTTTGCCCTAACGGATGACTTCCTGCACGATCCACAGAAGAAGCAGCAATGGAGTGCATTTGTGAGCCGACTGAACCCAACAGACACAGCACCGTCTCTTGAAGAGGTGGGAGCATTGCTACACAGTTTCCTCTTGCCATGCGTCTTCCCGAAATCGCCAACAATGACAGTGGACCGTCATTGGACTCCAGCCCTGGGTTGGGCTCCACCCAGTGCGACACCATGAGTTGAAGGCCGCTTCGGATCAAATGGTCCGTACGAAATAACCGCTGTCGAGGAGAGCATCAAAAAAGCGACACACACGCTCCGCCACAGCGCGAGATTGGACAAGCAAACCGACCTCAATATTCCTTTCTTGGGCGGCCTCGGTGAAGTTGGCTGATGATATAAACACGTGCTTGCCATCTACCACGATGCACTTGGCGTGCAGAGATCCCGGTTTCCCATTCTGAGTTATCGGCTGCCCACAGCAGTAGACGTTCGGCAGTGGCATACCCTTCGGCCACTGTGAACTCTTGAACTGCTGAACGAACCTGGCGAGCAAAGCATCTGCTGATGATGTATCACTCTGTTTCCTCGTAACGTCCAAGAACATCCGAACATCAAGTTCGGGACACTGCACCATGCGGTCCCCAAGAGATCGGAATACCCTTTGACCCTGGTATACCGCGTAGCCCGCTATCAAAACGGAATGCTCTGCCCCTCGGAACAATTCGCTTACCACGACCGCGGTGCTGCGATTTGCAACCCCACCGGCCTCTGGCCCAGTTGTCACGAGATCCACGAGGTCTTCAAGTGGAGAACGGCTACTGAGTGCGTCGGCTGTGAGTTCTAGGCAAACAGACACCGCCTCTGGTGACATGCCTGATGAGGAGAGCAGGTCAAGTTTGCTGGACACCGAGACCGCAGCATGCTGTCCAACGATCTGCTGGACGCTCAATGCTGAATACGGGGCTGAGACACGCCCCTTACGCACCGAAGTTGCAAGCGCACGCAGTTCAGCGGGCGCCAACGACAGAAGCGGGTCCTTCACTTGTCACAATCTCCGAAAAGAATGGTCCCCCGAGGTCCTGCACGGTTGGGACGACCAATGCCCGATCAAGAAAGTCGTTTTGTTGTTCGCAACTCGTCTCTGAAATTAGCAAACAACCGTGACACGCAGCACCATGCAAAAATCGCCTTTCATGGCGACTCGCCGGGTCATGCTGCGCACACACCGGATCGTTTGAACACAACATTCCGAAGTCTAATGCTGCCTTGACGGTCTCTTGTATTCTTCGACCAACCTGCACCAATCCACCGAGGGTCCCTTCGGCATCAGAAGTACCGGTGTAAAGCAAAATGCCATAACCGACATTTGGTATCGCGTACACCCGCTCTCGGATGGAACTAGCGGGATAACCACAACTGAGCGATAGCGCTGTAATGAGAAGATGAGAAAACGAATGCAGCATCAAATATGCGGCACCAGGAAACTCTCGCGTCGTCCCCTGATGTTCCTTGCGCCATTCCTCGAATCCCGCGCTCAGTTTGACTGCGCGTGCTTGAACCTCTGGCAGTCGCATCCAGTCCAAGACTGCTTTAGTTTTGAACTGCAGGAAGATGCCTTCGCCCTTGTTCTCGAACGCAGGAAGCCAGCTCACTTCGCGCGCAAGGGAGGCACGGCGTACTCCGATGTCAAGCTCGCCTTCGATGTCCGGCGCAGCCGCCTCGAATCGCGTAAAAGCGACCTCAGCGACCACTTCCCGAAGGCGATGCACAAGTACTACCCGTTCGATCTGCTCCATCCACGGAGACTCCCAGATCGCACGCGGCAAGGCACGTGCGTAAAACACTCCCTCTGGTCGATCCTCTCCAACCTCGTCTTTCGACGCCACCAAAGTTTCCAGTTCGGCAATCTTTACCGGCTTGTCGATTTTCGAACCGCCGAGCCGCCGTAACTGGATTTCAGCAAATGCTTCATCGTCCGAAATACCTTCAAGCCCAGCTTTCACGGCTGCTTTCTTTCGTTCGTACTTGAGATCGTCCAAACCCTCGACCGCCTCGACATAAGACCACACGGCGTCAATCGCCTGCCGTACTGCGTCGTCCCTGTCGGGAAGTGATATTACGCTCATAGTTTGTGGGAAGTACGCATTAGACGCAGAGCGGATCAGGAGTCTGCTCGGTTCCCCACAAGACTCTTTGGTGTACGGGCCAAGCCACGGCCTCGAACCATCACACAATCCGAGCGCCCTATTCGCTAGAATCGCGGCTTGGGCCATGCTGCGTTCGGCTTTGCCGCACTCACAGCGAATCCACACTTCGGTCAGATCGCCACTCGTCCCGCGTTCATCAATGAACAATTGCCGACCCTGTTTCGCGCACTCAGACGGTCCGTTGTGAGCAAAAGAGTACCAGTCGATATCCGCGATGTGACCCGCACGGCACGCCCGAACGAAGCGTACAGGAACCACTGATTTCTTCTTCTTATCGCGATCAATATACTTTCCCTTCGTCAAGGCCTTGCGGTGTACTAAAAGCCGCGTTCGAATGGAGGGGCCACCTTTAGATTCTTCCAAACCTTGAGTGATGAACCACTCCGGAAACTGGAAGCCGGTGATGCCGGTCGGCGCCGCCCCCGGATCATCGTTCGCCGGTGGTGGTGTCTTCAATTCCACGGAATTAACTTCGAGCACTCGCGCAAGCTTTCTGGACAACCTCGGTTCCGAAATAGTCTCTCCGCCCGCCGACCAGAACTCTAGCCCCGCAACAAGGACGGAATAATTAGGTAGGTCAAGCATCGAACCCGGACCAAACGTTGTGATGAGCTGACTCTGTCGGATTTCACCGTGAGGCTTTTTTGCCGGCTTCATATCTTCTCTTCCTCCAGTTCTTCGTCAGCCAGCGTTCTCACCCAGAGATTCACTTCAGCCTCGACATCGCGAAGGGACCGATTTGCCCGGAATTTCATTTGCCAACGATCCGGGGGAAGGTTCTTCACTTCCGGACTCAAGAAGTCGTACAAGAGCTGCTTCGCGCCGCCTGCTTCAGTCGGATTGTATTGAAGGCCCGTCCCAACACTCTGGTAGTCCTGAGCGATCTTCGCCCAATCATCGAGCAAATCTCTCGCTCGCTCTTGAACGCGGAGTCTCAGTCTCTCCTTGTCGTCTGACGGCAGATCCTTTGCGTGAGCAAAAGCGCGATCTGCAAGCGTCTTCACCACCGACTCCAACGACGCGCGCTGATTCAATATCTCCATCGCTCCGAGAGGCGGATTCATCGCCTTGTCTCCCTGTCGCGATAGGCCAACCAGCGTGGCGGCTAGGCCTTTGTCCAGGGCACGCGGCGAGAATGGTGTAACGCTTGTCGCTTCCACACTCCTGTAAAAAGTTTGGTGATAGAAGCTAAATCTCTCGAACTGGGATCGATCCCGCGGTTTGTGAACGTTGAAGATTGTGACGATCAATCCAGGACGCTCTGCGTCGCGTCCAACTCGGCTCGTCGCCTGGATGTATTCCGCACTCGCTTTCGGCTGACCGAATACAACCATCAGCCCAAGTCGAATGATGTCGAGACCAACCGAGATCATGTTGGTCGCAATCGCAACGTCCACTCTGCTCTCATCCGAGAACAAGAGCGACAGCCGTCGTTTCGCGGTCGAAACTTCAGCCGTACTCACCCGGCTTGTAAGCTCGACCGGCTCGTAGCCAATCTTCCTGTCGTCAAACAGGCCTTCGGTCTCTCCAACGCGCTTTCGAGTCGCGTAGCCCGCCAAACGATTGCGGACTTCATCCTCGATAAGTCGGCGCGCTCCACCTAGTTCCCGTAGACTGTTAAAGTAACCGACGAGCGTCATGTAGGGATCGACAGCGTTCGACTTTTCGCCTTTCTTTTTCAGAGTGTTGTGCCAGCGCTGTCCAGAACCAAGCAGAGCCAAGTACACACGCAGCATTGCGACCTTCGGACTTCGCCCTTGTGCCGCCACTCCAACATACAAGCGAGCGTTCACGCTTGACGAAGGGAGGGTGACGGCAAAAAAAGAATCTCGCCGGTTCGGGCCCGGCGGTGGAAAGATGTCAACTGTTTGCCGATTGAAAAGGGCCCTGATCTGCGAATCGGCTCGACGCACCGTAGCAGTCGAGGCGATTATCTTCGGTCGGATTTTCTTGCCATCCTTCTCGATGGCGCACAACTCGTCCAGAGCCGTCTCGTACAAACCAACCATCGTCCCCAGTGGCCCCGAAATCAGATGCAGTTCGTCTTGGATAATCAGGTCCGGAGGCAGGAGTCGCCCATCGGGAAGTTTGGAACCGGGCAACGGGTCGCACGGCCCGTAAAAGCCTCCCTTATCATGGCGCTCCACTCGTCCAAAAAACGCTCCCACCTCTCCTGTCCAAGGCAGTGCAGCAAACTTATCGACAGTCGCAATCATGAAACATGGAAGCCGCCGATATATTGGTTCGTCCACAGCCACGATGGGTAGCCATGAATTACCAGCAAACGAGCATTGCGGCCTCACACACTTGACCAACAGATTTGTGGGGTTGTCTGGATTTGGGGTCAGGCGGAAGGAGTTCCGCGTAAATTTCGTTCCGCACCACGGGCACTCTTCCAGCGGAATTGGCGACGAGTTCTTATCGCTGTCCCAGAACTTTCTCGTACGAGCGCGTGCGCTGTTTGGATCATTGTCGCCTTTGCTACCCATCCGGTTTGGCGTCGCCGCACGGCCCACCCAAAGGCCAATTTCAAATGGCCATTCCCCGAATTTGTCCACGTCATTCCGACGCAAAAGTTCGAGAGCGCACATCAGCGTCGCAGCGCGTCCAAGTTGATCTAGAGTAAGCAGGCGGAGCGTATAGCGCATGAGCACACCGAGGCCAGCAGATTGAATCCCCGGATTGCGTAGGCGGCGCAATACCAACGTGAACGCTGCTAGGCCCAGATACGCTTCAGTCTTACCGCCGCCCGTTGGAAAGAACAGAAGATCGACGGTCTCCCGATCATCGTCAGTTGGAGTGGCAATTGCCTTCAGATTCATCAGAATGAACGCCAACTGAAAGGGACGCCAGGTCGGATTCACTTCTGCCACTGGTTTCTGCAGCATCACGCCTTGCCGTTGGCGAGCAGCATCGGCCATGCACTTATTCGCAATCTGGAACGCATCGAGGCACTGAGGATCGGCCAGCAGATCAATGCCAGCCTGGATACGATTCGCTGCAACCTTGGCACGGTTAAGCAATTCCTCGCCCGTGGCCTTGCGCTTTGCGGGTGACGTGGGCACACCTGCGCCTTGCGCTTTGATCCACTCGCGGTAGGCCGTCACGAGGGGATTCAGCTTCGCGTTCGCCTCAGCTACGTCCTTCAGCGTCGCAAGTGCATCCATTCGCAACTCGACATCTTTGATCTGCGCGGGTTCCACGCGCTCCACTTCTGCCTGCGGAATCCAACAGGTTCGAACGATGTTGCAACATCTCTTTCCGTCGAGAACCGCATCCGTTGCGACATTGTGCCCAACGGAATATTCGCCAATGTCCCGGTACTGGAGATCTGACACACGTTCGTCCCACTCTCCGCTGGCGAGGCTGCGCAAGTCCGGGCGAGGCAAGAAGTCCGTGTCACCGGTGATCTCTAGCTGAACTTGAAAAGCGAACGCTTCGTCCTTCCTTACGTCCGGCTGTGGTGTCCGCCGGTTAACCAGGAACACAGAAACTGTTCGAGCATCAGCCGGAACGCCCGCATCAGCAGCAAGCATCCCAACTGCTCGCGCGAGGTAGGCGATCTTGAGACCGTTGCTGTTGGGAATCTCTTTCTCAACCGGCTTCTCAGAGGCTTTCGCCAGTTCAATCGGGATCGTCTCTTGACGTGCGGTGCGTTCCCACTGTTCGGGAGGCTCCGCGCGGAGACGGTAATCGCCCCATGAAGCGCGTAGCTTCAGAGTCTTTGCTGACGCGGGCACAAGAACGCTTACGCCAATGGAAGATGGAAAATACCGCGCACGCGCCGCCGGTTTTTCCGGCACGTCATCGTCATCGCCGCCCCCCGGCTCGCCTGCGTCATCGAGTTCGTCGTTGGCGGTTTCGTCGCTTTTGTCTTCGGGTGCGGCGTCGAGCGGGACCAGAAACCCAGTCAGATACCAGCGCGAGGGCGACTGCGGCAGGGCTTCTTTGGCATCGCCCAGAGCCTCAGATGGGCCGACCAGATCAAGGCGCAAAGCATCAACCAGCTTGCTCCGGACTTCTACTGATTTCAGTTCCTCTGGCACTCGTTATACCTCTCCGTGGCCCATGACGAACAAGGTTGATGGGGAAACCTGATCGGCATTCTTAGCTTTGGATTTCTTGCTCTTTGCTTTTTTAGTTTTCGAATCGGGTGTTGTTGCTTGACCTGCCTCGCTAGGAACTCCTTGTCCTTCTTCTAGCGCTCTCTGTCGGTTCAGCAACAAAAGGCGAACAAGCACTTCGTCGCGGATCTCATCTGGCCAGCGGTACCTGTACTTACTCTTCCTCGGTCGATCTTTCTCGTCTTCATCGTCTTCGTCGTCGAACTCGGTGATGAATTCGCAGCTCGGCTGGATGTCGGACCAGGTGTACGCGTCGAGCACCGCACGATCCATGGAGGTATGCATCTCCCGGAGCTCATTGATTTCTTTAGAGTCCGACTCTGGACTATTAAACCAATTGTAGAGCGTCGTGAGGCCGACCTGATGATGCTGCATGATCTGCGCTCGACAATCGTGATACCTTTCGCCGCATCGAACAAGTTCTTGCAACTCATTCCATCCGACTGGCATTGGATACGTCGCGAAGCAATCGGTCGGGGTATATCTTAAGTCGTCTTTCATTGTTGAGCCTTGAAGTCGTGCCCAATATTCGTGAACGCGCGATTGAAGCACAGCGAAAGTCGCAAAGGAAACATCGGTGATAATGGCTAGTGTGTGCGAAAATACGACGTTCGCGGGCAAATAAGCGAAAGCAAGGTACGGAGATGCACCGCAATTAGTTGCCATGACGCGCTTGAGCGTCTCCTCTTGTAACTTGCGATGCAAATCCACAGCTCGTTCCGCAAACTGCCACCACAGCTCGCGGTATTTATCTCTTTTACTCTTTTCTCTTTCCGGCCGAACCTTATCGACAACGATGCTGAGTAAATCCGGAAAATCCGCTGCCACGGGGCTCGGATAGTCAATTGGAACAACTCCGCTCCGGACAAACTCTCGTCGAGCCACATCGTTTGCCGAAGCCCACACTTGACCCATCTCTCTCTTCTCGCGAGGCCAATCCTCAAAATTGATGACGAATCTGTGATGTGAGTGAGTCGGACTTGTATTCAGTTCCTCCCCGCCGAGGAAAGGAAAGATTCGCTCTCTGTTGCGTGGATTACGAATACACAGTTCATCCATCAGGGCAAGTGGCGATGCGACGCCCTTTTTGTCAGTGTCGTCAAATGTAAACCCCATTCCGAGAACTACGTTACCGATGAAACTCCTTTGATCATTGACGTTAAGACGGGCAGGATCTTCGTCGCCACCAGCGTGAAACAAGTAGGCAGTGATCTTGTCAACAGGGCGGCCGTCCAATCGATACCCACCAACCGCAGCTCCCTTCGTGATATGAACGACGCTTACGATAACAGCAGCCTGACCTGGCCACTTGACGCGTTTTCGCGCTTCATAGATCGTTCCCCCGTTGGCTCGTATCCAACGCAAGCCCGTGGATCGTGTGTCCCCCTGTCCGATGGTATTTGTTGCGATCAAACCAAAACAACCACCCGCTCGGAGTAGGCTAAACGCCCGCCGGAAAAACTGCGCCACCAAGTCTGCATTGCCATGAGATTCCTCGTGTAAGGTTTGCAGCCAATCGAGATAGCTTTCCCCGTGATCTTCCTTTACTCCCCGACCGCCAGCGAACGGGGGGTTGCCCACTATAGCGTCGAAGCCACCAGCAATCTTTCCGTCGCTGCCAGTCGTGAATACTTCTGGGAACTCAAGCTCCCAGTGAAACGGAGCTATGCCTTTCGAGCCGCGACGGAGTCTAGCCACGGATTCCTCTACTACCTTGGCTGCATCAACGTTGGTTGCGTCCTTGAGCATCAGCTCAAGCTCATGGCGCAAGGCCAACCTCGCGTTATCACGCGCACGTGGTTTCTCTGAGGAAAAGAATGAAGCGACAGCAGCATCGCCCACCTGCCTCGGTAGCACTAGCGATTCATCAGCCCCGTCGAGCTTCTGCTTCAACGTCGCATACGGAGTATCGTCCCGAGCCACGAGAATCTGCTGCCGAAACTTGCTGACTAAATCAATTCGTTTGCGAATCACATCTTCCAACATGCTCTGCTGTTGAGCTGGTCTCCAGTGGAATGCTGCGATCTGCTGACGCGTGAGGCCGACCAGTGAATCTCCATGACGCAGCGAATGATCGAGGAAGGTGAACGGGTGATCTTTAGCGAGCGTTGCCAGCCACAACGAAAGCTTTGCCAAATCCACCGCCATAGGATTTTTGTCCACGCCATACAGGCACCGTTGCGCGACAATGCGTTGTGCGTGAAGGGCCTCTTCTTCGTCAGGCGGCAGCACTGGAATCTCGCTATGTGCGTGCCATGCCTTCATCAACTCGTCGCCAAGCTGTCGGCACGCCTGGACCAGAAACGCACCCGATCCCATCGCCGGATCACAAATCTTGAGATTTAGAATCTGGTGTGGCTTAGGGTTGTCGCCCAGCTGTTTCAGCACGGGCGCAAGCGCTGCCTCGACGATTGGGCCGGTCAAAGAACTGGGAGTGTAGTGTGACCCGCTCTTCCGTCGTTCGTTTGACGGCTGGAAAATCATCGCCCCCGGCGACACGACATTTGGAGTCACTGCCTTAGCAATCTTGCGGTCCAGCGCGACGAGCAATTCCTCTATTGATTTCGCACTCTTCAGTCCCTCCGCAGCTTGGCCTGTCACCTTCTGGTCGGTAGCCTCCGCAAACCACTTCAGCCGTTTAGCGGAGACAGTTTTGAGCAACTCTTCGAGACTTACGGTCGCGGGTGCACCGTGCTTCTTCGTGGGTTTGATAGCAATCGATTTGCCCGCCGCAACCTGCAGCTCGAATCCCATGATCGCTTCATAAACGCTGCCGATCTGTTCCACGGCAAGCGTTCGATAACTCAGGCGCTCACCATCGAGCAATAGCAGCTTTGACAAAACACGATACGCGACACCGTCCGGAACGTGCGGAATCGAAGGCTTGTCTTTACGGTCTTGCCGACCTTCGAGAAACAAATATCGATCAGGGTCAAATAAATAGCCTTCGCGGGCCGGGATTTTCATTGCCCCATGGCTTCCGCCCGAATAGATCAGCCTGAAAAGCGCCAGGAGCTGCGCCCAAGCGCCGTACCGCTGATCCATAGTGTCTGGATAACGGCCAGCATCCGCGCGCAACCGCTCGAACAGACCCGTAACCGAGTAATAATTCGAGTAGATCGGATCGGTCGAAAGGAGCCCACGATCCTCTGCGTAGAGCACAAACACCAATCGCAATAATGTCGTCAGCAACCCACCGTACACATGGTTCGGGTCACGAGCCAACACATCACGCAACAGGTCGCCCTTGCTCTGATCGTTTGCAGCCTGGAATCCTCGCAGCAGCTCGTAGAGTGCCTCAAGCACTTGCGTTGCGAGCTGAGTGGAAACGACGTTCTGATATTTGCGGCTGTTAGCGAGAATCGCCGGCAGCCGTTCCTTGTCAGCGACACTGTAGAGACGTTCAGCGCCTAGGAGCATCTGCAAAGCCGCAAAGATCGGGCGTCCCGCAACTTTAACCATGTCCCCAAGGTTGAACGTGATATGACCGCTTAGTTCTTTTTCAGGTGCGTACACGAGTCGGATTTGACGCCCGTTCACAAGCAAACCGACGTGCACACTCGTCTGACGAAGCAGGCGCTCGAATCGTGCCTGCGGACTGGCCTGCCAACCGCGCTCGTGCGGCGCGTAGGCAGCATCGAGAGCGGTTCCAGTTGGAAGCACTTCAACCAACAAGAGCCACTTGCCGTCGCCATTCAAACTACGAAGCGCGTAAGTGGGACGCAGCGTTTCGTTGTAATTCTCAAGATTGACTTCGAGCTCAGGAGGAACAGGATCTGCCCCTGGGCTACCCAATATCAGCTCGCTATCCCAGCCCAAAACGTCTTGAGCAAAACGAGCAAAGTCTGAAATTTCAGGAACAGGGGAGCCATCGGAATCTTGGGGGAGAGCCGACAAGAGACGTTGGTGCTCCGGCCCGTAGTTCCGGTTCAGAAATGCGCTGGCATCAATCAACGAGGGAATGGAAACAACAAGCCCAGTCGGCTGCACATAGCCGAGCCACTCTTGATGCGCGAGGATCGCTGGGTCTCTAGGCATTGTTCATCTCGAAAGCGGCCACAGATAGACGAGGCCTACGGGCTCAACCCGCTGTGCGCAGACCTGATAAAGATTACGGATACGGTCAGGTTCGGTCTTCATCTCACCATCGAGCTCAGACAGCCGCTTTGCCCAATAGCGCTTATTAGAATCCAACTGCCGTTGTTCCTGTTCATCAAACAGGTGAAGCTGATCGATCTTCTCGCTCTTAGCCGTAGTCTCGATGAGGTGCTTCTTCTGCGACTCAAGAATCTCGCGCATCGCCTTGGATTCAATCTCAGAGCGCTTTTCCAGCTTGGCGATGGCATCGCGTGCATACTCTGCGCCGCGGGCCTCCAGATGCGGAAGAAGATTTCTCACGTCATGCGGAGCGCTGTCTTGGAGTTGATGCAAGACAACATCAGGAACAGGCTTAGCGTGCTTCTCGATTAGCGCCGCATCCAGCAGAGACATAGTTTTCGCCTCGGCTTCCCGGCTATACGGCGTGAGTTCGCCCTTCCGCACGGCCGGATCGATCCATCGGGCGGTCACAGGTATAAGCTCCTCGTGGAGTCGTGCCGCACCCGGACCATACAGAGCGAGCCGTCCAATCAGCAAAACTCTGGGAACCGCGTCCGTAGTTTGCGCCATGCACGCTCGCGACAGATCGTGATGAACAAACCCCTGAGCAGTGAAGCGCGAGAGCAGCCGCTGGACGACGCGCTGCTCAAGATGCATCTGAACTACTTCCTCGGTAACGACTCCGGGATCTTCGAAGACAACCGGACGGATCGGAGAAGTGCGACGCCATTCCCAGAACTTCTGATCACGAGGACGCGGAGCGCGGAGACTGTCCATCGTCTCAGCCCACGAGGGATCGGCCCCAGGACGCTGATCCAGAGCTGGGAACACCGACCGCCCAGGATTCTTACCGTTAGGCGCAGGCTTCAGCGGATCGGCACCCATCACTTCCAATGAACAAGAAAGAGCAGAACGAAAGTGGTCGGTAGAAAACGACAGCGACTCTTGGGATCGGGCCAGCATAGTGCTGAGGCGCTCGATCTGCGCGCGCAGCTCGACTTCACGTTCTCGCGTTGCCTCCAGTTCTTCTTCGACGGTCTCCCGCTGACTGCCTTCCAGATCCGCTGCGTCAATTTGCTTTTTCAAATCATCAACATCAGCTCGGCGTATGCCGTTTTTCATAAGCCCATCGAGCTTTGAATCAATTACCTGAGACAAGCTCCCAAGTTCTTCTCGAATAGTCTTGGTTTTTCGAACTAGGGCGGCTAGGACCAGGTCTTCCGGACGTTGCGTATAGAAGAAGTAATGGCAATACACGACAGGATTTGGCTGGAGCTTTCGATCAATGCGGCCATTGCGCTGTTCCATTCTGCTCGGATTCCACGGCACGTCGAAGTGGAAGATGTTCCAGCAGTGTGCTTGCAGGTTTAGGCCTTCACGCGCAGCGTCCGTGGCAATCAGGATTCGAACGGGACTTTGAGCGGGATCGGTGTTGAATGCCGTCTTGATGGCCTCTCGGTCTTCTGAAGAAGTAGGGCCATGGAAAACTGCGATACGTTCGTCCGCTCGGTCTGAGTCGCTGATCGCTGCGGTCAGTTGCTGTACCAAGTAACGCCTCGTGTCATCCCACTCTGTGAAGATTATGACGCGGATATTGTTCCACTTTGCTCCGACAGTCCCAATATCGGGACACATCTCGGATTTGATCCATCCAACCAACCTCGTTACACGCGCGTCAGGCAGAGCGCGGCTGGATTCGGCAAGCTCTGTCATCTGATCGAGTAGTTGTTGCTCCCGAGCGAACAGCTCGCTTTCTGACACCGCTGTCGACTTCCCCAACGAAGCCTCAGACGCAGCAATAATCTGAACTTCTTCTTCCGCAGCGAGCTCCTGTTCGTTCAGAAGTGCTCGATCATCGTCAGAAGCGACGCCGCCAGTCAGCAGGTCGCCTCGGATCATTGCCGTCGCCTCTCGCGCGAGTGCTGCTTCTCGTTGTTTCTTTACCGTGCGCCGATGAACGTACAGCGTTTTCGAAAATGCCTCAACGGACGACAACAGGCGCTGCTGAAGGCCACAAATAAGCAGCCCCGAAGCAGACTGCGTCCTCCGCGTTTCACCGCTCAGTCGCAACTCACGTGTGCTGCGGTATTCGTCCAGCAGAGCTGCCAAGCGGAGTTCGGGAGCATTCTCTGGCAGCATTTCAATGTTTTCTTGCAGTACCTTCCTCTCAGGGAATCCACCACAGATTTTCCTGAGATCATCTTTCAGCCGGCGCACCATCACATCTTCGAGCATCTTTTTGGGAACTTTCATTCCTCGAAAGAATCGCTGTGGGTCAAGAAGCTCAAGCAGCGCCGTAAAACTGTTGGAGTGCCCATTGTGAGGCGTGGCCGACAAAAACAGACGATGCTCAAACTTAGGGGCCAAGTCGCGCACAGCACGAGTTATGTGTGAATCAATTGCGTAACGCTGACCGCTTGATGGGGCAGCGTGATGCGCTTCATCCAGAATGAGAAGACTGCCAGCGCGGAACGTTCCGAGCCAATCATGTAGCGGAGACGCATACGTTTCATCAATGAGAAGACGATGTGACACTAAGAACCGCGAGTGGGTCGTCCAGGGATTTACTCCAAATCCACGTTCACGTCGAACTTTCTGTAGGTAGTCTTTATCCAGAATCTCGAAACGGAGGCCAAAGCGGGCATCTAACTCTTCTTTCCACTGAAGGAGCATAGAAGGAGGACAGGACACGACAATGTCCCGCACCTTCTTGCGCATGAGTAGTTCACGCGCAATAAGGCCCGCTTCGATCGTTTTTCCCAGGCCAACGTCATCGGCAATGAACAGATTCACCCTCGGCAGCTTTAAGGCTTTACGGAGGGGTTCGAGTTGATACGCATCCAACCTTATTCCTGCACGGAATGGAGATTGCAGCAGATTGGGATCGGTTGATGTGACGCAGTTCCAGCGTAGCGTGTTCAAGTAGGCAGCGAAACGATCGGCAGGATCAAACCCTCGTTTTGCAATCGCGTCCCATGCTTCGCCCGTAATAACTTGCGCATCCAGTTCCCGATCCCAGAGCACATCCAGCGGCTGACCCTGGGCATCATCATCCACGCAAGACAGCCGGAGGAGGAGCGAATCAGAGGGATTCGGAGGGGGAATTACGTGATCCACAAGATACAGCCTCTGGCGAACCGCGACGATCTGGCCAATTTCTGGAACAAGAGTCTCAGTACTCATTTAGGCTCACGCTTGGCTGTGTCCTGAAAACTGATCGCCCAGGGAAGCGGAATCAAAAACCGGACCGCTACCCTAGCTGCTCTTACTTGGTGCGGCCCGAAATCTGGGAAATTGTTGGCCCTAAGGGGGAAGAACTGATTCTACAATGAGTTCAACGGAATTACTCGCCCAGCTCCCAAGGTCGCATCTACAGTGCCCAAGCGCGCGCAGAGTTGATAAAAATGACCACATCGGTTTTGAGATTACGTACCGGTTCAAAGGGATCATTCACAAGTTTCTCCCAGACTATCTCGTGCGGCTGACGAACGGGAAAACGGTAATTTTGGAAGTGAAAGTCCAAGACGATCAGCAACAACAAACCAAGAGGGAATTTCTATCCGAATGGGTGAGAGCAGTGAACGGGCATGGCAGTTTCGGTGAATGGACGGCAGATGTTTCCCGACCTCCCCCCAAGAGCGTGCTAGAAATTGTGGCCAAACAAAACGCTTCCTAAATTCGCACGAGATCTCATCACTCGTATTACGCCGCCGGTCCCTCCGCCCTTTGCTGACTATTTTGCCCAGTGACGCTCGATGCACATCCAATGCTCATCGGCAACCTTCATGGTTCTGATATTCCCACTTTGCTCTCTTGCCCGACTCTTGAATTAGGATTTCGCGTACAAATTGCCAGAAATTCCTTGATATCCCTATCCAATTCCAAATCAACTGCCTTCATCCAGTCCGGGTCTTTTGCGTGATCTGCCTCCTCGTCATAAAAAAGAAACTGCAGTTTTTTGAAGTTCTGTGAAGCCTTATGCAAAAAGAAGTTGTATCGGACACGACGTTGAAAAATAAGATCCGTAAGTTCGTGCGCAAAAACATTTCTCTCTTTGCTTATTTTCCGGCCGGTTCCTCTTGAGGTCAGTTTGTAGTAGCTCGCCAACTTGATATACAAGAGCTGGATATTCAGTTCTAGCTGAATCAACTCCGGATGTTTACAGAACAGTTCCTTGCACACAAAATGGTTTGCAAAAGTGTCGGGCGACTGCACGGAAAAGCCCGTCTGCCTAAAGAAGAAATCTCTCCCAGCGGCAATGAATCTGATCAGACTTCCGATCTCTTGCTCTAATCTCTCTTTATTGCTGCGTGTCAGCATGTTCGCCAGAACGTGTTCATTTCTGCATTCGAGGAACCGATGTGTCAACTTATTTGATTCGTCCGTTGCAATCTTTATCAGGTTCGTGTGTTCCAGCCTGGATCACCTGTTGCGCTTCAGCAAAACTCTCTGGATCAGTCGCCGGAACAACCTTCACCAGTTCATTGTATTTCTCGTGCAGGTATTGGACGGCCAGCCTAAATTCGGCGTCGGTCATACTGGTACTCTTCGCTTCATGCAAGAATCTGGCATCATGCTTGATAGTTGTAAAACCTTTTGCTGCGGCGAGATTATCCTGGTAGGACTTTTGTGGATTCCAGATACTCGCCACCGCAGAAATCGCTGCCGCAGTTACGGTCAGCCATAGGAGAGAATGAGGCGACACCCCCGAAGCGACCAGTCCGCTGGTAATCGTAGCGACAATGGCAGGCACCACTTGCAGCCAGGTTGACAAACGGCGATCGCGTGCTGCCATCCGGTGATGCGTCTCAGCCGAATAGGTCGCATTCTGCTGGATTTGCCTGCATTCGTCGATGTAGCTCTGGTTCATGATTTATGTGCTTGGAAACGGGTCTCCGAAGAGTTGTTTCCAGCCCTCAACTTTCTTCGACTCCTGCGCCGTTACATTGAGCGAATCGATGTATTTCTTGATCATACGAAATGTCTCGGTCAAGGCATTGAGGTCCGCTTGAACAACGGCTATGGCAGGGGAATGACTCCCCGGAATCCTGGTTGATAATGAGAGCCACTCGGGAGCGTAACCAAAAAAATCCGCCACGAGCTCCGGATAGGAAATCGTTTGTTCATACTGATTCTTAACTTCAACAAGAGGGGGCACGATCGCCGTTGCCAGGATATCCAAGTGGAACGATTTCATCGATGGAAAATAGATGCGCCTGATCGCTTTAATCATCTTGATCGTGGGTATCAGCCTGCCGCCGGCCGCGTCATTTCGGCCAGAAATGTAGTCGGCCTCGTAATCATAATCCGCGAGTTCCCAGCTATTGTTTTTCGGAACCCAATATGCCCGCCCCACGGGAGTATGCGGAGTACCGTTGGGTGAGGCTCCAATGCGATCGATGTACGCGGGCACAAACTCGACAGCGGTTTTGTCTGAATATGCCATAACGATCGTTGGAGGAGCTTGTTGCGAACCCATAGCTCCATAACGGTCACTTTGCATGATGGTCTGATGCAGGTCGTTGAGCGCAACCTGGGGCGTGATAGCTCCGGGAGTCCCGGGAGGAAGCCAGCTATGAAAGGATCCCATCACGACAAGGATGTCGATATCAAATTTATCCTCAGGGCGTGGTTGTATTCTCGTCTTGCGCCTCACGGAGCCGATCAGTTTTGTCTCCACGACTTTCGGGTTACGATTCTCAACGAGGTTGCGGACTGCGTTATGTCGTTGCTGAATGAGTCCAGCGAACGTTGCGTTAGGTTCGAGATTTGCCTTCAGGGTGGCAAATCTATCGTTCAATGTAGTCATGATCAGACGGTGTAGGACGCGGTGCGATTTGTTCTGCCAAAGTAGCCCTTCTTCTCAAATGCGTCTTTCTCTTTACCGGACTGGATTTCCTCTTTGCTCCACCCTCGTGCCCACTTCACCTTGTCGTTAATAATCCAGTAGTGAGATTGGCATTCAAAATTCCAGTTCCCGATTGAGGGGTACAGAGAAATCGTGTCCCCATCGAATGTCACCTTCCAGTCAGTCGGGCTGAGCGGCGTCACAACCTTGTTTCCACAGCCGCAACAACAATTGTGAACCGCGGTGGCATATGGTATGGACACATATACGACCCCGTCCTTCCGGTTGCTCGGGATGAATTCCACGAATTCATGACGGACCTTAGTTCGTCGCTTCATGGAGTATCGTCATTTATCAACATATTAAAGCTGATCGTGTAGGTGGTTAACTGTTCGCGTTCCTCATCCAAATAAAATCCGCGCAGCTTTTTCCATTTGATCACCGCGAGGCACGCGTTGAGGGCATTAAGGTCCGCAATCTGGATATTCTTGTCGTACTCGTCATTAGCATCGCCGCCCGATAACGGGATATTTTGTCGCGCAGACTCGCGTCGTCCGGGGAGACTGGTGGTAACGCGGAGCTTCCCTCCGAGCGAATCGCCTCGGCGATACAGGCCGATTCCCACATCGATGAATGAGATGGACAATTCTTCAAGCTTATCGACGATGATTTTCTTGTCAGGCCCCGGATCGAAACACAAGAAAACGAACGTCATATCTCGCAGCGCATCTACGTTGGATGAATCGATACCGGTCTCGTGAGCCTTGATGCGACGATTCATTTTGGAATAGATGCCTCCGAGATATCGGGTCTTCAGCCGCTGCTCGCGTAATTCGTCGACCGACGGAGCGCCTGGTGCCCTGAAAGCATTGTGGGTCGAGAACTTGTCTGCATCAAACAGATGGATTTCCTTCACAGGCGTTTTGGCCACCAGATCGAGTACGTACGATCCTGTGCCGCCAACGCCGATGATGGCGATTTTATCGTTGGCCAATTTATTCGAGATGACGTTTATCTCGGCTCGTGCCGAAGCCGTGTCGAGATAACTGAACGGATAATCCTCATCCTCGGGCTCAACGACCTCGAAGGTAAGTGCCGTGACCGTCGGCTCAATCAAAGACACTTCTCTCGCGATCAAAGAGACATACGTCTCAATCTTCTCGAAGTAGTCTGTGTAATGACCTCTCGACGGTTTTCTGGAGAACCTGTGGTTTATTTCGAGACCCTTGTCCAGCACTTCCCGCGTATTGCTTGGGTTCCCCAGCATTTCCATCGGTGTTCCGTCGGCGTGGCACGGAAAATCACCGGCGAACATTATGGTGTGATCTTGTGGCACACCGGTTCGGTCGCCCGCGAGATCCAACTTGGAGACGAGAATTCCCCGACAGACTTTCGTCGCCGAATTCACATACGGAACATCGCGCACAAGGAGATAAGCCGATTTGATTTCGACGTTGTAGCCCGCTTTCCGCAGCCGAACCAGATCGGGACTAAGACTTATTTGTGGGAGTGACATCAAAGCTCGTTCCATTCTTGATCTCGACTTTGCCGCCCGGATGAAGCTGGCCGTTATGCGGCTTGCTCTCCGCGTGTTTGAATGTGATGCTGTACTCCTTATCCGGTATCTGTCGCGGAGGTGGAAACGCCAGGTCCAGCACTTGGACAAACGTTAGTTCACGCTTTGATTCGGTCACCTGCTCACCATTTACGACGATCGTGAAATGGTTGCGTTCTTCGGGGTTTGCCATAATTTCCTTTCGATCAATGTTTGCTCTCGATAGCCATCGACCTTTGCCCTCTGGACTTCGGGCACCGCAAATAAAATAGCTATCGTAAGCTGCTGACAGCTTACATTATAGAGCCAAAAAAATTAGAGTGTCAACTGCAAGTCCGCCGCTGGCGGATAGAAGCCCTCGATGCGGATTCTGGCGACGACCGGATTCACGTCAAAGGTGTCCGCAAGAACCCGGATCGCCTCTTCACGACGGTCGGCTGGCAAGCGCGGTTGCCCGAACGTCCCCTGAGCACTGAGCAAAAACGCAATCGCCTTCCTAGTCAGACCTTCTGGCAGGAGCAGCGCGCCCATTGCCTGGTTCGCTTGGTATTCCCACCAGCGGTAGGGCGGCTTCTTCGCGGGCGCCCCTCCTACGCCGGAGACTCCACCTTCGCGGCAAAGGATCTTCTGAGCATCATGCGCCAATCCGTCTCCGAACAGTGAAGCGGGACGAGACCCAAGAACGAACAAGTGTGCATGAAGCAAGCCGTGCCCGCCTTCGTGCGCCAAAGTCGTTCGTAGCCGTCGTTCTGCCGGTTTTGTACCTTCATCGTCCAGCAATTTATTCACAACGATTCGTTCCACTCCCTTTTCCCCGAACAGGGTGAACCCGAGTAACCCGTGGGGCAGATCTTCATAGCTCGGCTGGATGCCGAAGCGTTTTTCAATGAATCGGTCGATGCGAATAGGGGTAGGGTCCGAAGGGTACAAATTAACCTTCTGCAGTTCATCCGTGCAGATCGACTCGATTTCAGACGGTTTGTAAAACGGCTGCTCGGCAAAAGGGCCAGTTTTGGAGCGGTAGGTCCTCATGCCTTCTTGCCTCGCCCGTGGTGCTTGAGAAACTCAAGGAGAGCTTCTGGACTCACGTCCTCATCAACCACTCTTCTCAGGGCGAAGCCCATTGCAGGGTTGCTCGCCGCGATCCGCTTCAATTCTTGCATCGGCGGTCGAGCGTCATGTTTCTTGAGATCGTCTGTCGTTGTTTTTAATGCAGAAGCCAGCCGCTCCAAAACATCTTCGGATGGATACCGTCGCCCAAGTTCCACGTCAGACAAGAACGGCGCAGACACCTTGAGGTTTCTTGCAAGCTCTCGTACGGATATATCCCGCTCTTCTCGAAGTTGTCTTATGCGCTCGCCGAGGGTCTTCATGCTGTAACCATCTGTAAGCTTACATCATCTCGCAAGTGGTTCAAAGTCCAAACAGCCCCGAAGCGCAAGGTAGCTACGCATCTTTCCCCACTACGCCCTCTTCCGGGTGGACGCCGCTCAGCCGCGGCTCGGACGGGCGTTTCGGACTGCGCCGGTTTCGCGCCAAACAAACTCTAACCCCGTTTGGCACTCACCGCGCTTTCACTCGCGCCCTGCCACCCTCCCTCGGCCTCCGTTCTGTCCCTTTCACCGTTCCGCCTTGTTTCTTCCCGCTGCCGCTCAAGTGAAGAAAGAAACAAGCCGGAAACGGCAGAAAGGGAAAAAATATGAAATTAGAAGAAGTCAACACACGAACCAAAGAGGCCGTGGATTTCCTTGTTGCAGCATTGGAGTCCGGTCATAGTGAAGTCCTCACCGCATACCTCGGAGCAATGGCGAAGTTTCATACCTACAGCTTCGGCAACATCATGCTCATCGCACGCCAGAAGCCCGATGCTACCAACGTTGCCGGACTTCGGACATGGAACTCGCTTGGCCGCTTCGTTAAACGGGGAGAAAAAGGCATTTTTATTCTCGCCCCGATGGTCGGAAGACGAAGCACGAAGGATGTAGCGACCGACGAGGTAAGTGAGGACACAACAACTGAGGGTCAACGGACGCTGTATGGTTTCCGGGCCGTCTACGTTTTCGATGTCAGCCAGACCGAAGGCAAAGACCTTCCCACGCTGACCGAAGTCAATGGCGAGGTGAGCGGATACCGCGAACGGCTGTTTAAGTTCGTGGAAGCACAAAGCGTCGAGATTAGTTTCTCCGAAAAAATTGCTCCCGCAAAAGGTCTTTCGTATGGCGGCAAGATCAAGCTGCTTTCCGGGATGCAGCCAGCCGAGGAGTTCTCGACGCTCGTGCATGAGATCGCTCACGAAATGTTGCATCGCGGCGACCGCCGCACCCTAACGACCAAACAAGTCCGCGAGACCGAAGCCGAAGCCGTGGCCTTTGTGGTCTGCCAATCGGTAGGACTTCAGAACGGAACCGCATCCCAGGACTACATCCAGCTTTGGCATGGAGACGCCAATCTCCTGCGCGAGAGCTTGGAAGCCGTTCAGCAAACCGCTGCCGTGATCCTCGGGGGCATTGCCCCCGAGCCAGCGGTACTCGCGGCAGCGGCATAGCACGTCAACACCTGCACCGTTTGGGTTTCAGGCCCGACCTGTGCGCCGAGTCCACCGACACATCACCAACAAATAATGAGAGGAGAAAAAATCATGCCGAGTACGCAAAATGCAGTCAACAACCACGAATATCGAAGCGTTCCCATCACCGCGCTTGCGGAGTCACCCACGAATCCCCGCAAGCGGTTTGATGCCAAGAGTCTTGAAGAACTAGCGGCCAGCTTCAAGACGCAAGGGATTCTAGCCCCTCTTCTGGTACGCGAACTAGAGGAAAGCAAGTATGAAGTAGTCGCCGGCGCACGTCGCCTCAGAGCGGCGAAACTGGCGGAACTCGAAAAACTTCCCGTCCGCGTGGTCAAGCTGACGGATGCCGAGGCAATCGAGGCACAGTGCGTTGAGAACCTGCAACGCGAGGACATCCACCCGCTTGAGGAAGCTCTGGGGTTCAAGTCGCTCTTGGAACTCGGAGAACCTGCCTACAATATCGCCACCATTGCGTCACGCGCTGGCAAGAGTGAGGCCTACATCTACGGTCGTATCAGACTCGCTGACCTCATACCGCCAGTAGCTGAGGCATTCCTGAAAGACCAGATCACCATCGGCCATGCTTTGCTGATCGCCAAGCTCCCGACTTCGCAACAGCAGGAAGCCTTCGCAGCCGCGTTTCGCGGACAGTGGACAAGCGAAGGCAACACCCAAGTCCTGATTCCAGTGCGAGAGTTGGCAGCATGGATTGAATCGAACATCTTGCTACAACTGGCATCTGCGCCGTTTGACAAGCAGGATGAGACCCTCGTTCCCGAAGCAGGTTCGTGCGCGAACTGTCCGAAACGAACCGGATTCAACAAACTACTCTTCCCCGACGTGCGTAAAGATTCCTGTACTTCGCCCGACTGTTTCCGGGCCAAGATCGACGCTTCCGTGAAAACGACTCTGGAAACCAAGCCTCAACTCATCCAGATTTCGGCGGCGTGGAATTCCCGTGAGGGCGCACCTCTTGGACGGAATCGGTATGTGGAGTTGGAGATCAAGAAGCCGAAGACAAACGGCGCAAGCAGCAAGCTACCAGCTAACCAGAAGCCCTGCGAGAAGATGGCAGAGGCCCTCGTCATGGACGGCGGCAAGCGCGGCCAAGTCGTCAAGGTGTGTGCCGATCTGACTTGCCGAGTCCACCATCCCAACACGCCTTCTCCGCAGCAAGTCGAGCGGGAGCGGGCAGAAGAACGGAGGCGCATCGAAAAGGAGAAACTGGCCATTACGACTCGCCATCGTATCTTGGCTACGATCCTCCAACGCGTATCGGCTCCGTTAAAGAAGGCCGACTTGCTGGCGGTGGCCCACTACCTGATCGGCCATCTCTCCTACAGCCAAGTCCCGGCCCTAGCGAAGCGGCACAAAGTAGAGGCGAAGAAAGACTCCGCGTCCGCGCAAGAGCTTTTGGCCAAGCAGGTAGGCAAATATGAGGAGGCCGAACTCTGCAAGGTGCTTCTCGAAATCAGCCTACTGGATTCGGCTTATCAGCGATCCACCGCAAGCCGCGAGGACGTTCTCATGGACGCCGCCAAACGTTACCGAGTGGATGCGGAGAAGCTCCAGAAAGCAGTGGCCAAGGAGTTTACGGCGAAACAAGATAAAAAGACCAAAGCTAAAGCAAGGCCGAAGGACCGCAAAACGGCATAGGCCGAGCACCTTAGATTCCCGGCGGAGTGCGAATTCGCACTCCGCCATCTTTTATTGATTCGAGTCCGGGCGCAGCGGTGTCAACGGTCTACTGCCCGTTGAATCTTCTTTGTTTGACCGCACAGTGGCCTCGGACGGCTTCCGTAACCGATCCACATAATGCTAACGTTGCGGCGTTGGGGCGATTCGATACTGAATTGATTGGCGTACTCTCCGTTTCAGCCGCTGCCAGCCGCCGAAACCTGTTCGCATCAGGACAAATAGTCGGCGGCACCACTCACTCGTCGAGACCCATCCAAAGAAGAAACTCAATGCTCAATAGGGGCGTAGGCTTGAATCTATCCCTCATCCATTCTTGGCATTTGAAATACTCGTCGTAATCGAATTGACTCCATGGTTTACTCGGCAGATCAAAACCGTACCGAGTAAGTTCTCCAAGCACGATGTTATCTATGGGAGCATGGCACAGCGTATACGCAGGACCGAACCCTGGAATATGCTCCTCACCCACAGTGAAGATGTACTTCAGGGTCATGTTGACCCATTTCTGCGCTTGCCCTGCGTGAAAAGCGAACGTGTCCCCGTAAACCGCGACCAAAACGTCGCATGTCTTCCTATGCCAATCATCGAAATCGCTTTGCGCCATCGGTTTTTCTAGTCTTGCTTTTAGCGTCGTCAATGCATCCTTCAGAGCGTTCTCCGCTTTGGCGTGCAGCTCGTCACCGTTGGGCAATTCTCTGATTCCCCTTAAGGTGCGATTAAAATCCCCATAGGCGAGGGTTACGCACGCCGACGGGCTGATTTCCCTGCCGAAGATTAGGCGCAATAAGTATTCCTCGTAATCCTTGGTGAGCTTTGAGAAGGGCGTCATGTGTTCTCCCACTGTCCCCATGTGCGGCGGCTAGCCACTCAGGAGCTTCCACGCTGAGCTGTCGTTTTCAGTTCCCGAACCATCGCCAGGAAGTGTTTGATTCTCGTGCCTAGAATCAGACGCGACCTACGTCTATTCTCCGTAGCGATTGCGACGAGGGGGCCTCGCATTGCTTTTCTTAAGATCTGAAATATTCCCCCGCCACTGACACCCTGGAGCTTAGGAGGACTGGCAAGTCTCCCTTCGACCCGGATCTCCTTATGATCAAAGTCGAGCAATATGTGATCTGACTTTGACATCCGCTCCTGTAGGTACTCGGCGGCATCTACGGGCTGTGTCGAGAAGCGAAAGGACTGTTGGTGAATCCTACGCTCGGCCTTGGAGACCTTCACTTGCGTCCTCGATGCAGAATAGCCAAGAACGAAATAGAAAGACCGAAGATCATCTTGGTCGTCAGGTTGATCTTCTTGATCGATTTCTGCGTCACCCAAAAACGCATGGTGCTGGAAGGCCCCCAAGCGACGTGCAGCAAGAGCCAGCACACCAACATCGAGATCGTTCGCACCTCCCGAGGATTCCAGATGCGCTGTACACGGCGGTAACGGCTGCAACTTCCCGCCCCTTCCTTCAGAAGGAGCAAAGAGTGTTGCGGAGCCGGCGTCTCGAATCACGTGTGCTGCCGTAAACGCATAAAACTGCGAATCCAAGCGCACGAGGACGCAAGACCCAATTCTGTCGGGTTGCCCGTCACGATCGATGAACAAAGGCACCACGGATTCCTGCAGGCGTTCGGTTAATAGCCGTTTCTCTTCCTCTTTTCGCGCTGACGCCTCATCTAGAATTCTCTGAAGATGGATACCAGGTTGATGCGCTAACGGCTCAATCATTGCCATAAGCTCGCGGACAGCGCTGCTTAGCGAGCGCCCCTGATCTCTACGCTCTTTGGCGAAATCGATTCTTTTCGACATCTCTCCCCGAGATACGCAGCCGTCCGCCAAGGACGAATTACTCGGCGCAGAATTCCTATACTACCCAGAAGCAGGAGGAGGTGATTCTTATGATCCTGCTTTCTGTTGTTTCTGTTGCTATCGCCGGCGTCGCCTTGGCAATTCAGCTTTACGACCGCCGCCGCAAGTAGTTCCCATCCCGACCGGCTCCGACCGGCATCTCGCAAAGGATTTGTTTCACCCTTTCGTGCCCAGCAGCTTGGCGTTAAACTGTTGTTCACATTCAGCTTCCCACCTACCGATCTAAGGCTACACTGCGGGACACGGAGCAGTCGTGGAGAAAACCTTTTCACAGAGCGAGCTTGAGGCCATAGCAGCGGCACTCGGCGACACGTCCGAGGGCCTGACCGGACCAGAGATAGGCCATATTCTGGCCTCGCTTAAGATGTCCGACCCGACGCCGACAATGACCAAATGGAAGCGATTGCATAACGCTTTTGTCGAGCGCCAGAGCTATAGCCAAAACCGACGGGCAATTGTCCAATTCATTCGCGAGGCAATGAAGCCAGAGCGATACGCGAAGCAACCCGAACGGTTCGAGCCAATGCGCGCTAATCTCAACCGCGCGTTGGCGTTTTCCGGTATGGCTGTTAGTGCCGCAGGTGAGTTATCTGCTGTCACCCGAGCCGAAACACTTACAGAAGCGGCTCGCCGCGCTGATGAACTTCGGGTCGATTTGACGAGGCGCGGCGTTCATGCCGATGTTCTGCGTTTCTGCCGCGCCGAACTGGTGGCAGATAATTATTTCCACGCTGTGCTTGAGGCGACCAAGAGCATCGCTGACAAACTGCGAGCGAAATCAGGCCTTGCCGAGGATGGGGCGAAACTGGTGGACGCTGTCTTATGCGGCCCCATGCCCCATGTGAAGATTAATGCCTTGGTGACCGATAGCCAGCGTAGCGAGCAAAGCGGCTTCGCCAATCTGGTGAAGGGCACATTCGGCATGTTCAGAAATCCGACCGCGCACGAAGCCCGCATTCTTTGGGCTATGAGCAAGGAGGACGCCGAAGATCTTCTATCGCTAGCGTCTTTAATTCACAGGCGAATTGATGCAGCAACCGTTTAAGACGCTAGGCACGCAATTCGCAAAGGGTGACAAGTATCGGCCAGCTCGCTGGCGGCGAGATGAGATCGCGCGGATCGAACCTTTTCTCTGGCATACGACGATTGGGTAGTGGCCGAAAAGTGCGTTGAATCGCGTGATCGCGGTAAAGTGAAGGTTTAGGCCCCCTGGGAATCCGATGAAGAGCAGAGGGGAGATTGGGATGAAGCGCAACATCGGCTGGAACTCGATACTCCGAAGCACTGAGTGCCGCCAAGTGTTGGCGCACGTAGCTGCCCTGCGAAAGAAAGACGAGCACGTCTACCCGGCCCGGAAGGACATATTCCGTGCCTACGAGGACTGCCCCTTCGAGGAAGTTCGCGTGGTCATTCTCGGCCAAGACCCGTACTTCAATGAGGGTCAGGCTATAGGCCGAGCCTTTGCCGTGTCGGAATCGACGGAGAAATTGCCACCTTCACTCAAGAACATCCTTAAAGAGGTCGAGCGCGACTACCCGCGCGGGCTGATGCCGGAACAGACCTTGGAGTCGTGGGCCAAGCAGGGAGTGTTCTTGCTGAACACCACCCTGACGGTGGCGCATGGTCGCTCCAACAGCCACGCCAACATTGGGTGGAAAGAAGCAGTGACCATTCCGACCTTGGAAAAGTTGTCCGCCGGGCGCGAGCATCTTGTGTTCATCCTGTGGGGCGTTCCCGCCAAGTTATTCGAGCAGTTCCTGGATCAGCGACGGCATTTGGTCCTTAAAGCGGGGCATCCGTCGCGACCCTCGTTAACAGGCTTTCGAAAATGTGGTCATTTCCGCAAAGCCAACGACTACCTAAGCGAGCACGGCATCGAGCCAATCATCTGGACGATTGGGAAAGCAGATTCTTGATACGGCGATTCCGAGAGCGAGGCAAGCATTCAAAATTTTCCACCAACGCACTTTTCGGCCACTACCGACGAATGTATTTCATGGCGAACAAAAGGCGAATATGCTACGCTCTTATGTGTGGCTCTGCGAACTTGCACAGTTGAGGTTAAGGATCTTCGGGACGTTGCGCACTCCATAGAGGTCACCGCGGAGACTCTCTATGAAGCGATCGCCACGGCTCTCGCCGCCTTGCAGCAGGACAACTGGGTAGGAGAGATCGGTCAGGGGTTCGCAACGGTAACTGTTCTTGTCCAACAGCCGCCCGTAAAGCACGAAGTCAAAATGAAGGATTTTTTGTCATGGCTGGGACGCCAAGGACGTTCTCCAGCAGAGGTCATGCTGAAGCAAAAGCTGGAGAAAATATTGGGCAAGATAAACCACGCGAGGACGTGACCCAAAGAAGCTAGTCCTGTTTACCATCGAGCAAATCAACTAGCCCGACGCGCGGTTTGGTAGCTAATCCAGTGTTTCACCGGGGCTTCTAGCTATTTCCACTAAAATCATCTTGATGGCTTCCATCGAAATCATACCCGCCAGTACCGCAGCCGAATTTTGGAGCTTGCTGTCCCCCGAAAAACCGCTTTTCCCAAGGCCCTGCAAGCTCCTGTACCGGGGCCAAGCTGACCACAGCCGGAATCTAGAGCCCTCCATTCTCCGAAGAGGTATTTCCGCAGCCTCAGAAATGCAGGTCTTTAAAGAATGGGCATACCTCGAAACGTTTGTCCGTCACTGTGATTCGATTGGGCTTGCAATTCCGAATGACTCACCGGCGTTCCGCGAAAGATATCTGAACCAAAATGCCCCGGCAGGGCCGGGTGGCCCGGTGTCGGACTGGCCGCCAACAGATTTGTACCCGCTGCTCGCTTTAGGACAGCATTACGGTCTGCCAACGCGCCTGCTGGATTGGTCAACCCGCGCTTATGTAGCAGCCTATTTTGCAATCTCGGGTGCACTCGCAAAAAAGGATGCCACCGCTGACCGGCTTGCCGTTTGGATTCTGGATATTGAAAAAAAAGCCCTCTTTCCGGAACTGAAGGTGGTCACCGTGCCGGGCGGTAATAATGCCAACCTTGCGGCGCAATCAGGCCGGTTTACTTTATTGACGCAGAGGGGGGGCAGAGGGAGGCCATTCGAGGGAGAAATAGCACTGGATTTGTACTTCATTGCACGACCGCTCCCGCTCCCATTAAAGAAAGTCACATTACCTATTAGCGAGGCTCCAGCCGCACTTAAGCTGTGCTGCCTCTATGGGGTGACAGCGGCAATAATGTTTCCTGATTACGGCGGTGCAGCGCGGGCTACTGAAGATGAATTGAGCACGCAGCCGCCGCCAGGCGCACTCAGCTTTTGGTAGGTGTAAGCGTCGAAGTGGACTGTAGACACCGGTAGGATGATGACGTTCTACGATAATGCTAGCGGAGAGATGCTGGTCGAACAGATCAGCTATTCAGTGTTTCACCACTGGCTGCTAGGCAAACAAATCAGAAAGCAGAGATCTCCGATGTTTGTCACTGACTCGGAGTTCGAGCCGCTTTGTGGGAGTGCTTAGGTTGTTGCCCGGCTTGAGCAGCACCAGCTTTCACGGCTGAAGGCTGCGTGATGATCGCACCTGGCGCGAAGGGGTCCTTTCCTTGAAGCACCGAAGATGCAACGAAACCAAAGAATATCATCGCGCTCAGCAATCCCCACACGAGAACGACCGGCTTCCAGGGAACGAGAATGTACATGGCAGACCTCCGGGGACGAAGAGCGGCTACTATTATCGCTATTATACTGCGAAAAACCCCAGACTTTTCGTGGACATCTTGTCGGAGTTTCTTCGCTCAGGAAATTGATTCGGGGTAGCTGGTTCTTACGGCGTCCGCATGAGCAACAGGATGACGCTGATGCAATTGAGATAGACGAAATCTACTTCGGCAGCGGTGAGATCAAACACCTCTTGCATCCCGTGTCCAAAATGCCCATTCCGCATAGCATTCAGCCCCGTGAGAATGTTGATCACTTCCTGACGCAAAAGGTGATTCTGTTCAATGTAGTTCTTCACCGCTCCGAACGTATCGTTTGGCCGATTGGATTTGATCTTCGCAACCGACTCCATCGCATCGAACACATTAGCGCAGGCATCGCGATCCCGGCGTGGGCGGTCATCATAGGCATCTCTGGCATTGTTGATCAACTGCAAGGCTGCGGCGTATTGCGGGTTCTGTAATTCTTGAAAGGCCGCGTTAACCATTTGCTGCGCGGCGGCAGGAAGAACTCTGTGAAGTCGGCCATCTGCCCACAAATCCCAGGCCGCGCCATATCCCGCAAGAATACGGTTCACTCCTTCTAGGTACTGATCACTGACGTGTGCGCCGTCGAACAGCGGCCAAAGTCTCGAAATTAAGTCGTAGATTCTTTGCCAAGGAACGCCACCAATATCTCGTCCAGCAGCATACCTGTAGCCGCCGTATGGATTGCCTGCCGGTGCAATGCCGAGACTCTGCGAAATGACTCTGTGAAGGCGTTCGTCTGAGAGTCCGCCGCCGGCATTCTGTTCAGCCAAGCCAAAAAACAGATCAATCAACTCTTGACGCATCTCACGTGAAGCATCTTCCACTGTGCGCGCTGGCTGCGCCGCTTCCTGCATTCCGAAATCGCGTATCCAGTTCATTTGAGCCTATTCGTCTTCCTCTGCGTCAGGGTTCGCTTCTCTATACATCCCCTCAAGCAGCTTTTGCAATTCCGCATCGGATACGTCGGATACATCGTCAGAGACTAGCCGCTCTAGCTTCTCGGACTCATCTGAGGTTAGATTGTTAAGCCAGTCCTCGCCCGACTTCAACAGACGCAACACAATATCTCCGCCGTTCCAATAGGGAACGATCAGAGCGTAGTCCGGGAACGACAACCCGTTCTTCCCGCCGTCTAATCCTTTCACGTGGCCATCGGCGGTTGCCTTCGGATGCTTCTTCACAAACTTGATGACGGCATCAATCATCAACCTACGGCGTTCCAGGACCTCCACGGTGTTCTTACGCTTGGGCGACATTCTACCCCTCCGTTTGCTCGGCGAGAGCGTGACGCTCGACATCAACCCTCAACCACAAATGCTGATGATTTCTTCTCCCGTGATAACCAACTCCCACTGCGACGGCATCACAGAATTCAACCCCACTTTGTCGAGAACACGTCGTCCGTTCTCAATAAGGCGAGCCGCGAGTGCGTTCAGCGTCGTGGCATTTGCTGTCAATATCTGAGTCGCCTGAGGTAAGAAATCCTGAATCGTGCGTGTGCCATTGGTGCGCGACTTGATCAGTTCCCCATCTTCCAATGCCAGTTCCGCTGGTGCCGAATATATTTCCTCAGCCGCCGTACCTCCCGCAGTCGCAGTGCAAACCTTATCGATGCCGAAGTGACGAACCCACTCCGCTTGCTCTGCTGCCTTAAGCACTGGATTCGTCTCCCTCGTAAAGTAATAGGCCGTGGCTAACGTGCCTGACACTCGCATGTCTGGACGGCGCTTCAAATTCGTATAAATAACACCAGCGACAGGAACGCCCAGATTCCTCGCAACCAAGACATGCCCGGCTTCGTGCCAGTAGGCGCGGGCGTGGTCGAGTATGATGTCGTCTCGTCCTAACATTGATTGGCTGTATCCGTGCGGTTTAGACGCCGGGCTTATCGTCGTCGTCCAACAATTGCACCTTACTGCCGATAACAGGCTGCGTCACTTCCAAGTGACCCCAAGAATCCAGTCGAACATCCAGTGACGAACCGTCTGAACCGCTCAGGGTGACAACGCCTTTAGAACGGTCAATGTTGGTGACGGTGTGAATCGGGCGATTCCGATAGAACATCTCTGGGTTGGTCTGAATAATCATGCTGTCCCTCCTGAAGTTGAACTTGATTTCTCGACGCTGCTTTCTCAGTCCCACTCTGTCTGTTCTCTTGGAAACTCCTTCGCGCATTCCTCATGGCACAGACGCTCTAATCGGGTTTTGCCTTCCGCCGAAACCCAAACCAGATCATCATGGTCGCGAGTATCTTCCCACTCCAGAGCACGAACTCCTCTCCTTAACTGCTCCTCTCGTGTAAGCTGCTTGCTGGGCTTCAGGAAGATCAAGCCATAGCCGTATTTGCCCCACTTGCCCTTCCTCATGGGATGACTCCGGTAGTAATCCACGAAGTCTTTGTTGACCGTGACGATTGTGCACTTCTCCTTGACGGCGGCGTCTATCACCTTCGGGTCTTTCTTGCCCCTGATGCCGAAGTCTTCCGCCGTGAACACGTGATCTTTCGGCGCGAACACTCGACGCAGGTTAGAATCACCGTTGCATTCGTCTAAGAAGATTCGCTTCTTCGGCATCGCTGCAGCCTATGGCTTACGCCATTTTCGCTTCATGACGCACGCCTTCCCTCCTATGAGTTCATTGAACATTTAAGTTCAATGGCTGACCTCAGACGCAAAGAGCCGCCCGGAGCTATGCTGCGCTACCACGGGCGGCTCACTACCCCCTCAGCTTGCCCCCGTATTGTAAGGCTTTCATGGCTTTCTTAGGTTTCTGGCGGAGTGCGAGTTTGCGCTCCGCCATTTACCCCTTGCGAACTGGATTATCGCCCCTCCCTGTGCTGGTGGTAGTGCGCGAAAACCCCACCCTGTAGCGGGTTTTGGATGCAAGGTATTCAAATATTTGTTAGGTCCTCACGAAACTTTACAGGACCGGCCGGGTTCCAATCTCCTAACCACTCGTCGTTTCACTCGTATGGCAGGACGAAACTCTAGGTATCACCACACTCTTAAACGGGGCTTGGAGCAGTGTTCCCCAACGTTGAAGTCCGTCACCTTCTCGCTGTCGATATCCTCGCTGAGGAACTGAATTTCACGCGAGCTGCTCTCCGACTGAATATAAGCCAATCTGCTCTGAGCCGGCAGATTACGGACCTCGAAGAACATTACAGATTTCACCTCTTCACTCGCGACAAGCGACGAGCGGTCGAACTCACCGAAGCGGGTCGCGTCTTTGTCAAGGAGGCTCGCTCCGCCCTGCTGCTTATAGAGCGGGCCGGGCATCTCGCTCATGCGGCCCATGAAGGGGCAGTTAATGTTTTGACGATTGGACTGTCGCCATGTGTCGAACAGGACTGGATTTCAGGCCTTCTGACTATCCGCTTGCCGCTGTACCCCAGAATCCGAATTCGATGGCGTAGTCAGTTTCCAATCGACTTGGTCCGGAGCGTTCTGGCGGGCGAACTCGACCTGGCGCTGGTGGCAGCACCGCCTGAGGATTCTCAGATCACATCTGTGTTGCTTTCTCGTGCGCAACTCTGCGCTCTTCTCCCAGAGGGCCATCCAGCCGCCCATAAGGAATCCTTGGTACTTGAGGATTTAGCGCAGGACGCGTGGATTCTTTTCTCGAAGCAGGTTCATCCTCTTCTGCGCGATGCGATCCTTGAGGCGGCAGAGGGCGAGGAAATTGTGCCCAAGGATGTTCACGGGGTCCTCACAGCACAGGAGGCTTTTTATCTGGTAGCACAACGCGTGGGCGTTGCGATCCTGACGAAACCGACAATGCTGGATACTCGCGCCAAGAAGGGCGTCATCGTGAAGCCACTCGCCGATACCGCTTTGTGCTTCGAGACGTGCCTGGTCTTGCGAGCACATGAGGAGTCTCGGTTTGTGAACGAGTTCGTGCGCTCCTACCTCCGTAAATATGCCCCCCAGCGACTCGGACCGACTCAAATGGAGCTGAAACTACCCGCCTGACTGCGCACCAGATCTCCGGCGCTCTTCCCCCATCTCTGAGTTGATTTCGACATTGGAGACGATCTGCCATAATGCTTCGATGTGTGGGCGATACCGGCTATCCCGAAGGAAGGAATTGCGCGAACGCTTCGACGCCTACGGCGAGTATGATGACGCTCCGCGGTATAACATTGCCCCCTCAC
>Ga0181530_10000938_pt1 | contig 37247 bp, 31 predicted proteins | sample PEATcosm2014_Bin_42_FD_119769 | JGI IMG/M metagenome (GOLD analysis project Ga0181530, IMG submission 119769) | Peatland microbial communities from MTU Mesocosm Facility, Houghton, MI, USA - PEATcosm2014_Bin10_60_metaG | ecosystem: Environmental > Terrestrial > Soil > Wetlands > Peat | place...
ACGTCCGGCCGCATCGATTCGACCTGGGGGGGCAACCTCACCGACATGGTGCGCTCCCGCCGCCTCCTCCAGCTGGTCGAAAAGACCGGTGCCATCGCGAACGCCGCCCGCGTCGGCAATCACCTCCTCGAGAGGTTGGTGGAGCTCGAGCATTCCTGGCCGACTGCCGTCTCCAATGCCCGCGGGCGCGGCTTTGTGGCCGCCATCGACCTGGCGACGCGCGGGCTGCGCACCTCTGTGCTCGAGAAACTCTGGAGTGAAGAGCACGTCATAGCCTTCGGATGCGGCGAGCGAACGCTCCGGCTCCGCCCGCCCTTGTCGATGACGGCCGAAGACCTCGACGCCGGCTGCGCCGCCATGAGCCGCGTCGTCGGGAGTCTGGCCTAGGGTTTGGGTGGCTTCGACGTGCCCGTGTAGCTCACCTTCATGGGGCCGATCGCGTCGAGGTCCACCTCCACGAGACAAGGCGCCCGCTCGTCGAGCGCCCCCCGGACTGCGGTCGCGTAAGAGTCGACCGACCTGACGCGTTCGGCCCGGATCCCGAACGCTTCTGCCAACCGGCAGAAGTCGGGCCGTCCCAGATCCACGCCGATGCGCGCTTCGCGTGACCCGTACTGGCTCTCCTGGATGTTCCGTAGTATCCCGTAGCCGCCGTCGACGAAGACGACGACAACGATGGCAAGCCCTTCGGAAGCGACGGTCGCGAGCTCGGCCGCCGAGATGAGAAGGCCACCGTCCCCGACCAGGAGCACGACCGGTAACGCCTGGGAACCGACGGCGGCGCCGAGCGCATGCGGCAGGCCGAGCCCGATCGCGAAACTGTTCGGCATGATCGAGGTCCGGGGGCGCATCACGGGCATCAGCCGGTTGCCCCACGTGTAGGCGGAGATCGTCGAGTCCTTCACGACGACGGTGCCGGGATCGACTGCTCCGGCCAACGCGTCGAGCAGGCCGACCTGGGGCCCGAGCGTCTCCCGCAGTCGCTCCCGGGCGGACCTTGTCGCAGCCACGACATGGTCCGACCACAGTGGCTCGGCGAGAACTTGCGGCGCGCGGAGGCGGTCCAGCTCGTCCAGCAAGGCCGCGGTCGAATGCTTCGCGTCACCGATCACGGTGGCCTGCACCGGGTAATTCCTGCCCGGCACGGCGGGGTCGATGTCCAGCTGCACGAGCCGCGCCGGCAGCTCCATCCTCCAGTTCTCCGTGTTCGGTCCCTGAAAGCGCGTCCCGATCGCCACGAGCAGGTCCGCCTCGCGGCACAGCGCCCGAACGTCGGGATCCCAGGTGAGGTTGCCGATGCACGCGGGATCGCTTTCGGGGATGACCCCACGCCCGTTCGGGCTCGTCAACAGCCCCGCGCCTAGGCGCCGCACGAATCGCTGCACCTCGGCGACGGCATCGGCTGCAACCACCCCTCCGCCAGCCCACACGAGGGGCCGGCGGGAACCGGTGATGACCGCGGCCGCGCGGGCAACCTCGGCGCCGTCGGGCGCGCCCCCCGGCATGGCGAGGTCTTCAAGCCGGGCCAGCCCGTCTGAGTCTGTCGGGGCGTACTGGAAGTCGATGGGTATCTCAACCGACACCGGACCGCGACGGCCCGTCGTCGCCTCCAGGACCGCCCGCGCGACCGTGTCACCGGTGGCGTCGGCCGATGGCGGCCTGTAACTGGCCTTGGACAGCCGCGCCAGCATGCCGAGCTGGTCGGGCACCTCGTGGATGAAGCCCCGCTGCTTGCCCAGGAACCGGCTGTCGATCTGGCCCGTCAGGTGCAGGATCGGCGAGGACGACGCCCAAGCCTCGAGCAGTCCCCCCATGGCGTTCGCCGCTCCGGGACCGGTCGATGTGAGGCACACGCCAAGTCGACCGGTCGTCCGCGCGTACCCGTCGGCGGCACCAGCGGCGCCTTGCTCGTGACGGACGCCGATCGCGCGAATCCGGCCGTCACGCCTGATCGCGTCGTAGATCGGGAGGTTGTGAACGCTCGGGATGCCGAAGACGACCTCCACGCCGGCGCCTGCGAGCACCTCCACGACCACTTCGCCACCTGTTCGCTCAGTCATCTCGCTCCCGTCCGGAGTCTCGCGTGACGAGGATCACCGGTCGGCGATACACCCCACAGGTAGCCTCACTTTGATGGATGATCCTTCCCGGACGCCCGACTTCAGTTTCGTCCATGCAGCCGACCTGCATCTTGATACGCCTTTCAAAGGCATCGGTTCAACGGCTCCCCACGTGGCCGCCCAGCTTCGCGAAGCCTCGCTCGCCGCGTTCGACGCCCTCGTCGATCTTTGCCTTCATCGCCACGTTGCCTTCCTGGTGATCGCCGGAGACATCTACGACGGCCCAGAGCGCGGGCTTCGGGCCCAGCTTCGCTTCCGCGACGGGCTCGCCCGCCTGTCGAGCGCCGGAATCCCCAGCTTTGTCGTGCACGGCAACCACGACCCGGTCGAAACCGGGTGGTCCGCCCTCAGTGGCGCCTGGCCCGAACACGTCACGGTCTTCGGCACCGGGACGGTGCAGGCCGTAGCCGTGGAGGTCGACGGCGTCCCAATCGCAACTGTGCAAGGCATCAGCTTCGCCCAGCGCAGTGAATGCGAGAACCTGGCGTTGCGCTTCGCCCGCGAGGCCGGCCCCGGTCTCCAAGTCGGCGTCCTGCACTGCAACGTGCGAGGTGCCGCCTCCGGCTACGACGACTACAGCCCGTGCACGCTCGAGGATTTGCGGAGCATCGGCCTCGACTACTGGGCGCTCGGCCATGTGCACACCCGCATGGTCCTCTCGGGCCGAAGGGGCTCTGACGAGGCCTGGGCCGTCTACCCCGGCAACCTCCAGGCCCGCAGCCCCAAGCCGAGCGAACGAGGGCCAAAAGGTGCGGTCGTCGTTCGCGTCAGCGCAGGACGGGTCCAAGACGTCGAGCTCGTGGGCTGCGATGTCGTCCGGTTCGATCTCGTCGAGCTCGACGTAGGCGAGATCGACGATCTCGCCGAGCTGCGCGCCCGACTCGTGAGCGCCGCGCGGGATCGGCTCGCTGGCGCGGACGGGCGCGCCCTTGTGCTCCGCGGGCATCTCGTGGGCCGGGCAGAGCTGCACTTCGACCTCAGGCGCCCGGGAGCACGGGAGGACTTGCTGTCCGCTTTGCGGGAGGACTTCGAATCAGACCAGCCCTTCTGCTGGTGGGACTCCATCGACGACCAGTCGCGTCCGGCCGTCGACCTCGACGCCGCGCGGGGTGGATCAGACTTCGCCGCCGATCTCATCGCGCTCGCCGACCAGATAAGGCTGGGCGTCTCAAACGACGACGTTGCCGTGGGCAACCTGGCCACAGACCTCTCCGATGGGCTCCCCGGACCACTCAGGACCCGGCGCGCCATCGAACAGCTGCTGAAGTCGCCGGGCCTGCCGCCGGCCGAGCTCGTAGACCGTGCCCTCGTGCTCGCGCTCGGTGAGCTCGAGGGCGACAGGCGCTGAGGCGGGCGGAAACCCCCCATGCGCCTCGTTGGCTTCCACATCGACGGCTTCGGCGCCTTGTCCGACCTCGGCGTCGACGACCTCTCCCCTGGCCTCGTGATCATCAGCGGACCCAACGAGGCCGGCAAGTCGACCCTTTTCGACTTCCTCACGGCGATGCTGTTCGGCTTCCCCGCTCGGCGCGACAATCCCCGGTTTCGCGCCCCTGTCCGGGGCGGGCGCCACGGCGGGCAGCTCACCTTGGCCGAAGGCCGTGGCAACGGATCGGAGAACGACCTCAGGTGGCGAATCGAACGTTACGCGAGCCCGCAAAAGGCCTTGAGCATCCGGCGGAACGACGAAGCCCCCGCTAGTGAGGAGGACCTCCGCAGGGCACTCGGCGGTGCGGACGAGGCACTGTTCCGCGCCGTGTTCGCCGTCGACCTCACCGATCTCGGGAACGCCAACGCCATGAGCAGAGACGATGTCAGGGAGCTGCTGTACTCGGCCAGCATCGTCGGTCAACGCCGGTCCGCGGCCCGCGCCATGGCCAGCCTGCAAAAACAGCGCCTGGAGCTGGCCCGCCCGCGACAAGACGAGGCTCTGGCCAACCGTCTGCTGGCTGAGCTCGAGCGCGCTCGCCGTGACCTCGCTGAGGCGAGCCGCGAAGCTGTCGGCTATCCCGCGCGACGAGCCGAGCTGGCGCGCCTGGACGGCGAAGTGGCTCAAGCGCGCGAGGCGCTGGACCGGAGCGAGCACCGGACGCGTGACCTCGATCTCCTGATTCGCCTGTGGGACGTGCTCGAGCGCAAGCGCAAGGCAGAACAGCGCCTTTCGAGTTGGGAGGAACCCGAACCGCTCGCGGCGTGGCTCGAGACGCAGGCCTCAGAGCTGCAGTCCCTGAGATCGGCGTGCTCCGGCCACCTCGAGCGCGTGAGCCTGCTCGGCGACCTGCGCAACCAACGAAGCGGGATCGAACAATCCATCCGGACGGCGATGGGCTCGCTAGGCCCGGACTGGGACCGTGACCGTGTCTGCACCAGTGAAGGCTGGATCGGGCTCTTGGACGAGGCCCGGCACTTCAGAGCCTCGCTCGGGGAACTCGAGACGAGCTGGCGAACGGCCGCCGCCCTCGCGAAGGAGGCCGGCTCCGCGGCGGAGCTCGTCGGCCTCGGCGACGAGGACAATGGGGCAACGGCCACGGTCTCACGCGGCGTGCCGGGGCCGGACCCCGAGCAACAAGCGAAGTTGGTGGGCGAGCTGCGCAAGAACCTCGCCGAGCAGCGCCTGTTGTCCGCGCAAAGGCAGGCGACCGGCGCCCGAGCCGGTGCTGCGTCTGCCGGCGCGCTCTGGGTCACGAGCGGTGCTTCGATCGCGCTCGTGGCCTTCGCCATCGTCGGCCTCGCACTCCTCGCCGCCTTTGCCCCTGGTCAAGCGGCCGTGCGCGTCCTGTGCGCAGTGCTCGCCGGCGCCGGGTGCGTGCTGCTGGCCGAGGCGGTCGCATCACGGCGAGGGCTGCGCGCCGCCGCGCCGGCACAAGAGACGGGCCTGAGCCAGGCCAGCGAGCGCGTGAACGCACGCGTGGCCGAGCTCGCCGCTTGTCTGGGCCTGCCCAAGATGCCGAGTGACTCCGACGTCGAGACGGCCGCCGAGGCGATCGAAGACGCCCGCGCGCTCGCGCGGGCGCGTGAAGAAGAGCGCCGCCGAACCACCGCGGCGCGCGAGCGGCGCAGGGTGACCCACAAGTCACTGCAAGAGGCGGCGGACAGCCTCGACGCCGAGCTCGCGGCGTTCACCGCTTGGAAAGTGGCCCTCGGGCTGGCACCCTCGCTTACACCCGACGGTGTCCTCGAGAGCGTGGCTGCGCTCCAGACAGCTTGGAAGGACTTCGCGGCGCTCGGTCGCGTCGACACCAAGATCGACCAGCTGAGCGTGGAGGTCTCCGAATTCGAGGCACGTCTCGGCAAGCTCGCGGCAGGGCTCGACGAGCTGGGCGGTGACGGCGACTCGCTCGTGACGGACCCGGCACGGGGCCTCGAAGAGCTGCACACCTCGCTCGCCGAAGTGGCCGAGCTTCGCGTGACCGGGGCGTCGCTACTCCGGGTCGTCGAGGACGCGGACGCGGAGCTGGAGCGCTCGCTCGGCCTCGGCGCGCAGGCACGCCTTCTGCGCGCGGAGCTCGAGACCGGGGAGCTGCTCGCCTGGAACCAAGAGCAGGAGAACCTCACCGTGGCGCGGTCCGAGGCCCGCGACCGTCTGGAACGGCTCCTGCGGGCCCACCAGGACGCCTCGAACGAGCTGCGGGACATCGCCGGGTCGGCCCGAGTGGCCGAGCTCGAGCAGACACGACTCGCTCTCGAGCAAGAACTCGACGGCGTGCTCAGGTCCTGGGCCATCCTCGGATGTGCGCGGCTGCTCCTCGAACGCACGCTGAAGCGCCACGAGCTGGAGCACCAACCCGCCGTGCTCGCCCGCGCCGGTGACCGCTTCGCAAAGGTGACCAAGGGGCGCTACACGCGCCTTCTTCCGTCGCTCGGGGACGAAGGTGGCCGCGAGACCATCCGGGTCCTCTCCTCTGCGGGAGCCGAGATCGACGCCGGCGACTTGAGCCGTGGGAGCGTCGAGCAGCTCTATCTGTGTCTGCGACTCGGGCTCGCGGAAACCTTTGCCGAGCGCTCCGAGCCCCTCCCGCTCATCTTGGACGATGTGCTCGTGAACTTCGACCCCGGGCGCGCGGTGCAGGTCGCGGAGGCACTCGCGGAGACGGCCGAGCACGCTCAGGTGCTGTTCATGACCTGCCACCCGCACCTCGAGGAACTTGTCCTCAGCGTCGAGCCGCACGCCCAGCTCGTACGGCTCGAGAGGATCTGAGGAGCGGCGGCCTCGCTCAGAAGTGGGACATGCAGAACGGCGCCCGCCGAACACCGAACATCTCGTCGGCGCGTCGCGCGGCGCCCGCGGTGCACTGACCGATGCGGCCCACCTCGGCCATGCCGGCGAAAGGGACACCTCCCAGATACAAGGCCCCTAACGCCTCTATCGGCAGCACGAGGTCGGGCGTGGTCTCGACGCGCTCCACGGTCCCGATGCCTTGGCCGTCGACCGACAGGCGGAAACGACCTTCGTTCCAGGGGCAGAACGGGTCCTCCACCTCCATGACGAGGGCATCTCCCCCTTCGTAACGACGCCGGGCGAGCGCACCCGCGACGTCCACCAGGCGGACCCAGGTGCGGTCACCCCAGCTCACCGTGCGAAGGCGTCGTTGGTCCTCGAGCAGGTACCGCAAGGGCTCGTCGACCGGCCGGCTGGCGGTACGCAGCTGCTCGGTCAGGTCGATGCCAAGCAGGTACCGCCACAACGACGTGTAGCTCTCGTCGCTCAGCGAGCACAGCTCCTCCACGAACACCGCCCGGCGCCAGTGGTCGGCGGGGTCGATCGGGCCGACCCGGTACACCGCATAGCCGTCGATGCGGCCGGCCTGTTCGTAACAGGCATAGAAACGGTGCCTCGCTTCCTCGCTTGCGGCGTTCGGGCTCCCCAGCACCTCGGCCCACTCCCCGTGCCCGCGGTCGAGCTCGCCGACTCTTGTCGGCACGTAGGCGCGGTGCACGGCGGGGAACGCCTCTGTCGCCTGAGCCAGCTCGAGGAGCCGGACCGAGCCGGGGCCGTCGCCCGGGCTCGAGGCGCACGGTACCGCGACCCGTGTCATCGTGCCGGCGCCCCGCTTGTCGACCTCGTAGCGTGCCCCGTAGGTCGCTGGGCCGTAGCCGTAGCGCCCATAGATGCCACCCTCGCTCGCGTAGAGCACCGCGAGGATCTCATGCGCCGAACGCAGGTCGTCGAGCTGGCGCCTCATCATCGAGTTGAGCAGCCCGCGCCGGCGGTGAGTCGGGGCCACCGAGACGTCGGTTACGGCCGCGATCTCGCAGCGGACCAGTCCCGGCACAGTCATGGGGACAAGGTACGAACTGGTCGTGGCGACGAGGTCCCCCCCGTCGAAGACCGCCAGCGTGCGATCGAGCTGCAACTCCTCCGCGAGGCTCTCGAGCTTGTCCGGCGTGTAGCGACCCCCGAACGCCGACGCCTGACAAGAGGCGAAGGCGTAGATCTCGTGGGCGTCAATTGGTCGAAGCTCAAAGTCCGTCATCTTGGGAGGTCTCCCGCCTCGGGCGTACAGCGCGCGCCGGTCAACCGCCGAGGGGGTGGGGTTCCTGCTCCTGGGCGATCGTCTTTCGGATCATCTGAATCCGTTCCGCGGCGTGGTTGACATCGCCGCCCTTGGCTTCGAACAGGGCCCTGCGGTCCTCCTCGGCTTCCGACTCGGCGCTCGCGTCCGCGGCCGCCAGGCGAGCCTCGATGCCTTCTGTCACAAGCTTCTCCGCCTCGGCGACGAGCGCCTCGACCATCTCGTCCTCGGGCACGACCCGCACGATCTTGCCTTTGATGAAAAGGTGCCCCTTGTGGCGTCCCGCCGCGATCCCGAGATCGGCCTCGCGGGCCTCCCCCGGCCCGTTGACGACGCAGCCCATCACAGCCACCTGCAGCGGCAGCGAACGTGACTCCAAGGCCTCTTGGGCCTGGCGCGCGATCTCGATCACGTCGATCTCAGCGCGGCCGCACGATGGGCACGCGATGAGGTCAAGGCCCTTGCGCTCCCGAAGCCCGAGGGCTTCGAGCAACTGGCGACCGGCTCGCGCTTCTTGAACCGGGTCGGCCGTCAACGAGTAGCGGATCGTGTCCCCTATGCCCTCGGCGAGCAGGGTCGCGATCCCGGCCGTGCCCTTGATGAGACCGGCAGGAGGAGGACCGGCCTCGGTCACGCCCAAGTGAAGCGGATGATCGAAGGTCTCCGATGCCAGCCGGTAGGCCTCGATCATGAGCGGGACGTTGGAGGCCTTCACCGAGATCTTCACGTCGTCGAAACCGACTTCTTCGAAGTAGGCGAGTTCCATGCGGGCGGACTCGACGAGCGCCTCCGGCGTGGCACCGCCGTACTTCTTGTACAAGCTGGGATGCAGCGAACCGGCGTTCACGCCGATGCGGATCGGGACTGAGCGGTCGCGCGCCTCGGAGGCGACAAGCTTGATCTCCTCCGGCTTGCGAAGATTCCCCGGGTTCAGCCGCAGGCCGTGCACCCCGGCCTCGAGGGCCGCGAGCGCCATCTCGTAGTGGAAGTGCACGTCGGCCACGATCGGCACGGGCGAGCGTGGGACAATGACCGCCAAGCCCTCCGCCGCCTCCTGCTCGTTGCACGTGCAACGCACGATGTCGGCCCCGGCGGCGGCAAGCGCGTACACCTGGGCGAGGGTGCCTTCGGCATCCGCCGTCTTCGTCACCGTCATCGACTGCACCGACACGGGCGCGTCCCCGCCGACGGCGACCTTTCCTACCTTGATCTGGCGGGTCTTGCGCCGTTCGGCCAACGTCGTGCCTGTTCTGGCCATCGCGGCCAGCTTAGCGGGCGGGCGCTGCGTCCCCCTGTGGCCACGGGTACCTGCTCATCCCACCTGGCAGGTCGTTCCGGCCGCCGCTGTCAGCCCCCGGGGAGATGGGCGGGGTTGACAATGTTCATGTAGAGGGCCCCGAGTCCGACGAGCACCACGAAGAGCAGGAAGACGTAAGCGACCGGCATGAGCTTGGCGACGTCCGCGTGATAGCTGCGCCCTTTGCGCGAGCGCAGCCGCTCGTAGATAGCGATCGCGACATGGCCTCCGTCGAGCGGCAGCATCGGGAACAGGTTGACGATGCCGACGAACAGGTTGATCGCGGCGAGCAGCACCAACAGCTCCGCCACGTCCTGGCGGGCCGCCTGGGCACCTATCTGGACGGCCCCGACGATGGACAGGATCGTCCCTCCCCCTGATCCGTTCCCGGACGTCCCCGAGGTTCCCGAGCCCTGGCTGTTGCCGGCTGCGGCGACCTGGTGAGCGAAGTTGCTCAGCCCGTGGAGCGAGAAGACCTGGGCTAGCCCGCTGAAGGTCTGGCTGAACAGGGAACCGAACTCCCTGCCGGCGTGGCCGATGGCGGTGAACGGCCCGACCGACACGTTCCTCACATTGGTGAGCTCGACGCCGATGACGCCTTTCGCCGGGCCGGCGGGGTTCGCGGCCCGGACACGCTCGCCGCCGATCTCCTCGACGACATGACGGCCGTCGACGGGTGTGACCCGGAGGGTCAGGTCGTGGCCGTTGCGCTCCACGACGAAGCTGAGCGCGTGGCCGGGGTGCTTGTTCACGAGGGTGATGAGCGAGTCCAGGTCGGTGACCTTGCGCCCGTCGACGGCCACGATCACGTCACCGGGCTTGAGGCCCGCGCGCTGGGCCGGGCTCAGGCCCGCCGAGAATTGCCCGAGGCTCGAGATCGTCGGCGATGTCAAAGTCGGCGCCCCGGAAAAAGCGTACAGCGAGAACAGCAGCACGAAGGCGAGGATCATGTGCATGCCCGACCCGGCGAATGCGACCAGTAGCCGCCGCGGGAACGACGCCTGCCGGTAGCTGCGCGCCTCATCGGACGGATCGACCTGCTCGAGCATGGTCATGCCCACGATGCGGACGTAGCCGCCTGCCGGGATCGCCTTGACGCCGTACTCGGTCTCTCCCCGGCGTATCGACCAGAGCCTCGGGCCGAAGCCGAGGAAGTACTCGGTGACCTTCATCCCGCTCCACTTGGCGGTGGCGAAATGGCCGAGCTCGTGCAGCATGATCATGGCGACGAGGGCGAGCACAACGACCAGGACGGGCAACGCGCCGAGCGCGATCGCGGCGGCAACGCCGGCTGCGACGACGACCGCCAGCCGCAGCAATGGCCCGATCCCGGCCGCCCGCGAACCGGGCAAACCAGCGCCTTTGGCGTCGTCCATCAGGACAAGTCTCCCGCTTCCTAGCCCTGTTTCCTTGTCACGCCATGTGCTCGCGTGCGCCGACCGCACGTGTCGCTCGCACCCGCGCGTGGGCGTCCGCCTCCAAGACGTCCTCCACCCGCACGAGGTCGCTGGGCTCGTGCACCTCGAGCGTCTCGGCTACGACCGCGGCGATGGCAGTCCAGGGGATGCGACCGGACAGGAAGGCCGCCACGGCCACCTCATTGGCTGCATTCAGCCACGCCGGAGCGCTGCCGCCCGCCCGGCCTGCCTCGTAGGCGAGCCGGAGGCAGGGGAACGTCGTGAGGTCCGGTGGCTCGAAGTCGAGATGGACCGGTGCGCTCAAGTCGAGGGAACCGTAGGGGTGCTCGAGGCGGTCCGGAAAGCCCAGGGCGTAGCCGATCGGGAGGCGCATGTCAGGAACCGACAGCTGGGCGATCGTCGTCCCATCGCAGAACTCCACCATGGAGTGCACGATCGACTGCGGGTGGACCACAACCTCGATGCGGTCGTAGTCGACGCCGAACAGCTCCCGGGCCTCGATGACCTCGAGGCCCTTGTTCATCAGCGTCGAGGAGTCGATCGTGATCTTCGGCCCCATCTGCCAGGTCGGATGGGCAAGGGCATCGGATACGGTCACCGATACGAGATCCTCCGCCGTCCTACCCCGGAACGGTCCTCCGCTCGCTGTGATCACGAGCCGCGCCACTGCCTCCGCACGCCCGCAGGCGAGGCACTGGTGGATGGCACCGTGCTCGGAGTCGACCGGGAGGAGCTCGGCCCCGACGACAGAACGGGCGCGCTGCACCACGGGCGCTCCGGCCACGAGCGACTCCTTGTTGGCGAGAGCGAGCCGGCGACCCGCCCGCAGCGCCGCGACGGTCACGCCGAGGCCGGCAAACCCGACGACGGCGTTGAGCACCACGTCCGCGGTCTCCACGAGCGACGACAGCGCGCCGGGACCGGCGCGCAGCTCGATGCCGGTGGGCAGCAGGTCTGCGAGCTTTCGTTCGTAGGCGCTGTCGGCTACCGCGACGACCCGGGGGTGGAACTCCTCTGCTTGGGCGGCAAGGAGCTCGACCGACTTCGACGCCCCGAGGGCGATGACGATGAAACGGTCGCGCGCCGACCGGAGGACGTCGAGCGTCTGGGTACCGATCGAACCGGTCGAACCGACGACCGCCACGCGCCTGGGCGAGTCGCCCCCGGCCGGGGTGGTCCGGACCGGCACCGGCTGGTCCATCGTCACCGTCATCACACGTGCGCCAGGCGAACGAAGTAGTAGGCCGCCGGGAGAACGAACAGCAGGGCGTCGATCCGGTCCAGCATCCCGCCGTGGCCGGGCAGCAGCGACCCCATGTCCTTCACACCGAGGTCGCGCTTGATCATGGACTCGACAAGGTCGCCGCACGGCGCCACCACCGCGACGATGAGGCCCAGCTCGAGGGCCGTTGTGAGATGCCAGGGGTGGATCTGGCTGGTGATCCCCACCGAGGCCGCGATCGCCACCACACAACCGGCCACGAGGCCCTCCCAGGTCTTGTTCGGGCTGATCGTGGGGGCGAGGCTGTGCCTCCCGAAGCGGCTGCCGATCACGTAGCCGCCTATGTCGTAGCCGACGGCGGCGATGATCGCTCCCAGCATGAACGCGATCCCGTGACGGTCAGGAAAGACCTTCGGGTCGACGAGGAGCCCGGCGAACGCGGCCAGCACTCCCGTCCAGCCGAAGGCGAAGACGGTGACCGAGAGATTCGTGAGCGGAGAGCGGCGCGTGATCCCGGCGAGATACCAGAGCATCGAGGCAATGAGGAAGACCGCAAAGGCGAATGGGATGGCCTCCGGCCCCTTGAAGTAGGCCGCGACGATCACGGCCGGCACGGCCACCACGCCCAAGAGGGTCGCGGGCCTGTAACCGGCGAGCCGCAATGAGTTGAAGAGCTCAGCTGCCGCGAGTGTGACGGCCACGACCACGAGGGCGAGCACTGCGGGCGGCCCGGCAAGAAAGCACAGCAGCAGGACAGCGGCCAGCACGACGCCCGTGATGGTGGCGACCACCGGATTGCGGGAAGGGGCTTCGGTGCGCTTCCTCGCGACGACGCCCGACCGCTGAACCCGCCGGCGAACCCGGCGTGCGACATGGCGCCGGCGCCGGATAGGCGCGACAGGCGCCTCTTCGGACTCCTCGTCGGCGCCCGGGCTCGTCTCCCCGGAGTCCGGGCCGCCCGGCGCGTCCGGCAGATCGACGAACGGCGCCGGCACTTCGGCCTCCCGCGAGGAGTCCCCGGGACGCGGTGGCGGCGCGACCGTGTCGGGGGCCTCGTTCCGCGCGACCCAGGAGGACTCGCCGCCGTCGTCGAGAAAGTCGTACGCGAACGGGTCGTCGGAGGAGGACTCCTCCGAGGCCGTGACCCTGAGGCCGGCCTTGGCAAGGTCGGCGAGGACGGCGTCGCTGTCGTTCCAGTCCTCTTCGCGTTCGCGCCACACGGGCCCCCCGGGCGGCGTTGGGAGCGGGCCACCCCGCTCGATCGCCGCCTCCTGCTCGAGGTCGCGCAGCACGCGGGGAAGCTGCAAGGTGGGCGGGTCCGTCCAGTCGGGCAGCTCGTAGGAGGCGAGCATCTCGGCCACCGACGGCGGAGCGAGGGCCGGCGGAGCTTGGTCGCCTCCCGCCGGGACCACGTCCGCGACTGGCTCGGCAGGACGGGGCACTGCCTCGGCCGAAGGTACCAACCCGGCCGCCACTCCGGCCTCCACGCCGGCAATCCGGGCCCGTTCGGTAACCGGCTCCCCAGTCCCTGCAGGCTCTTGTCCGTCCTCCACAGTTCCTCCCTCGCGGGCTCCTTTGCTGTCGCCGGCACCGTTGTGGCGTCACGGCATCAAAGGCTCCCGGCGCGGCGACGGCTAGTTGCCGGACCGCCGATGCTCAGAGCTCGAGCAACTCCCGTTCCTTGTGGCTCAACAGCCTGTCGATTTCCGCGATCTGCTCGTGGGTCAGGCTCTCCAACTCCTTTTCCGCCCGCTCGAGGTCGTCCGAGGAGATGTCACCGTCCCGCTCCAGGGCTTCGAGGTCGTGGCGGGTCGACCGGCGGACGTTGCGCACAGCGACGCGTCCCTCCTCGGCGCGATGCTTGACGACCTTCACGAACTCCTTGCGCCGCTCCTCGTTGAGCTCGGGGAACACGAGCCTGAACACCTGGCCGTCGTTGGACGGGTTGATGCCCAAGTCGGAGCTGATCAGCGCTCTCTCGACGGCCTTCATGGCGCCCTTGTCGTAGGGGTTGACCACGAGCACGCGGGGCTCGGGGACGCTGAACCCCGCTATCTGCTGCAAGGGGACCTCGCTGCCGTAGTAGTCCACCTTGAGTTTCTCGACGAGAGCCGGTGAGGCGCGTCCGGTGCGGACCATGGCGAAGTCGGCCTTGGTGTGTTCGACCACCTTGTGCATGCGTTCGGTGGTGTCGGAGAGCGCGGCTTCAATGAGCGAGTCGTCAGTCACCTGATCAGCGTACCGATCCGCTCGCCCACGAGGGCTGCTCGAATGTTGCCCTCCTGCATCAGGTCGAACACGAGGATCGGGATCCCGTTGTCTCGGCAGAAGGTGACCGCGGTGTGGTCCATGACGCGCAAGTCCCTCGACACGACCTCCAGGAACCCGATCTCCTCGTAGCGGGTCGCATTCGGCTCCGCGCGGGGATCAGCGCTGTAGACGCCGTCCACGCCGGAATGGGTTCCCTTCAAGATGGCGTCGGCCTCTATCTCGGCGGCCCGCAACGCGGCAGGAGTGTCCGTTGTGAAGTATGGATTTCCCATCCCCGCCGCGAAGATGACGACGCGACCCTTCTCGAGGTGCCTGATCGCGCGACGCCGGATGTAGGGCTCGCAGACCTCCGCCATGTGAATGGCGGACAGCACGCGGGTCGGGCAGCCGACGCGCTCGAGCGCGTCCTGCAGCGCAAGAGCGTTGATGACCGTGCCGAGCATGCCCATGATGTCCGAGGTCGCCCTGTCCATTCCTTGGCCGGCACCGGTCGTGCCTCGCCAGATGTTGCCCCCACCGACGACGATCGCGATCTGGATGTCCAGCTCGCTCTGGGCGGCGCCGATCTCCTGGGCGAGGCGCCCCACGGTCGACGCATCGATGGTCTCGTCGGACAACGAGCTCGCCAGGGCCTCTCCGGAAAGCTTCAGCACGACCCGGTGCCACCGGGGCCGGGCTCCTCCGGCTTGGTCGAGGGCCACTTCGGTCACCAGTTCCGCGCGGACCCGCTCACGAGCCGACAATGGCCTGAGCAAAACGCAGCAGCTGGGCGGCGCCGAGAAGCTGCCCGATCGAGTACTGCTCGTCGCGCACGAACGGCTGGTCGAGCAGGACGCGCTCTTTGTACCAGCCCTGGAGTCGGCCTTCGACGATCCTGTCGAGCGCCGCTTCGGGCTTGCCCTCGTTGCGCGCGATCGCCGCCGCGGTCTGGCGGACATCCTCGATCTGCTCGGCAGGCACGTCCTCGCGCCGCAGGTACTCGGGGCGGGCGAACGCGATGTGGAGGGCGATGTCGTGCGCGAGCGATTCTGGTCCCCCGACCAACTCCACGAGCACGGCGTTCACGCCGCGGCCGTTCTGCAGGTGCAGGTAGCTGCCGATGATCGCTGCGTCTGGAGCTTCGAAGCGGACCGTCTGGCCAAGGGCGATGTTCTCCTTCGAGACGAGGGTGAGCTCCTCGATCCGTCCGGCAAACTGTGCGAGCGCGTCGTCGCCCTTCAAGGCGAGCTCGTTCGCGATCTCCTCTACGAGCGATACGAACTCGGGCGACTTCGCGACGAAGTCCGTCTCGCATTCGAGCCTCGCGATCGCCGCAACCGGCTTGTGATCACCGTGCACCACCACCGCGACCGCTCCCTCGGTGCGCTCGCGGTGCTGACGCTTGGCGGCGCTGATGATGCCCTTCTCGCGCAGGAGGCGCTCCGCCTCCTCCATGTCGCCGCCGGTCTCCTCGAGCGCACGCCGGCAGTCCAGGATCCCGGCACTCGTCTTCTTGCGGAGCGCCTGCACCTCCTTGGCGGTGATTGCTGCCATCTGTTTCAACCCTCCGTAACGTGCTCGCTGTCCGGGGCGGCCGTGTCCTGTTCCGCCTGCTCTTGTGCGATCTCGCCGCTCGGCTCGGCTCGGCCGGCCCCAACCGGGGTCTCCTCACCGTCTGCGCGTGACTCCGGCTCCGCCGCCTGTTCGGGGACCGGAGCTCGATCCACCAAAGGGGCCTGCGCGGCCGCCGGCTGGGCCGGAGCCGCCTTCGCGTGTCCGACCGCGGAAGAAGCCGCAGGTTCGCCCATGGCGGGCGCGGGCGCCGGCGCCATTGGCTCGGGCGTCGCGCGACGGGCCCTGGTGGCAGCGTCCGCCGCCCGACGCGACGCGATGAACTTGCCTTCGACGACGGCGTCGGCGATGACTCTGCACATGAGCCGGCCCGCCCGAATCGCATCGTCGTTGCCGGGGATCACGTAGTCGATGACGTCCGGGTCACAGTTGGTGTCGACGACGGCCACGACCGGGAGGTGCAACTTGTTCGCCTCGGTGACGGCAATGTGCTCCTTCTTCGTGTCGATCACGAAGATCGCGTCCGGCGGTCGGTCCAGCCGCCGCAGGCCGCCGAGGTTGCGGTCGAGCTTCTCCAGCTCGCGCTCATGGGAGAGCGCCTCCTTCTTGGGCATGGCGGAGAAGTCGCCGGCGGCGCGCGCCGCCTCGAGCTCCTGGAGCTTGCGGACCCGGCCCGCAACCGTCTGGAAGTTGGTCAGCATGCCCCCGAGCCAGCGCTGGTTCACATAAGGCATGCCGCAAGCCACCGCGAACTCCGCCACGGGGTCCTGCGTCTGCTTCTTCGTGCCGACGAAGAGGATCACACCACCACCGGCGACGAGATCCCTCACGTAGGAGTAGGCGGCGTCCACCCGCTCCAGGGTCTGGTTGAGATCGATGATGTAGATGCCGTTGCGCTCGCCGAAGATGAAGCGCTTCATCTTCGGGTTCCAACGACGGGTCTGGTGGCCGAAATGCATGCCCGCTTCGAGCAGTTGCTTCATCGTGACGACAGCCACGCGGTTCTCCTCCCGACGGTTGAGTCAGTCCCGGCACCGCGCCCCGAAGGACGACCGCGGGCATGCCAGGACGTACTTTGAAAGAGGCCCGGTCGGGCCTCACTGCCATCGTAGCTGGTCAGCCCAAGGCCTTCCGCACCGGGCCGGCATCGGGCGCGGGGCGTCAGGTCAGCTCGTCGCGCAACCGCTGCCTCAGGTGGAGCACCGCCTTGGTGTGGATCTGGCACGCGCGGCTCTCGGTCACACCCAGGATCTCGCCGATCTCGGCGAGGTTCAGACCCTCGTAGTAGTACAGCGTGAGCACCTTGCGTTCGCGGTCGTCCAGTCTTTGGATCGCCTTCGCGAGCTGTCGCCGGGTCTCCTCAAGCTCGATGGTCGCACCGGGAGCATCTCCGTGGTCCTGCAGGGTGTCGCCGAGCGTCTGGCCACCGCTGCCCCCCTGGCGGAACAGGACGTCGTCGAGCTGCAGCAGCCCGGCGCGAGAGGTCTGGCGGAGGATGTCGTCGAGGTCGCTCGTCGTCATCTCGAGCTCGTCGGCAAGCTCGTGATCAGTCGGTGAACGACCGAGCCGGCCTTCGAGCTTGGAGAGCGCGGCATCGACGGCGCGTGCCTTCGCGCGGACCGACCGCGGCACCCAGTCGATCGAGCGGAGCTCGTCGAGGATGGCGCCGCGCACGCGGGGCACGCCGTAGGTCTCGAACTTGATCGCCCGCGACGGGTCGAACTTCTCGATGGCGTCGATAAGCCCGAGGATGCCGTAGCTGACGAGGTCGGAGTAGTCGACATGACTCGGCATGGCGGCGGCGACACGGCCGGCGACGTACTTCACGAGCGGCGAGTAGTGAAGGATCAGCCGGTCGCGCGCGGAGTGGTCCGCGGTCGCCTTGAAATCGGCCCACAGTTCGTCGACGGATTGGATGCGGTCGGTCCCGGTCTGGGTCATCAGGCTCTCGGGTGAGCGCTTCGGTACGCTCCGACCAGTCGATCGGTGGACACGTGGGTGTAGATCTCCGTGGTTCGCAAGCTCGCATGACCGAGCAGCTCCTGGACGACCCGCAGGTCCGCCCCGCCGTCGACGAGGTGGGTCGCGTAGGTGTGGCGGAGCGCGTGGGGATGGGTCGGCACCGGTGAGCGGCGGTCCAGGACCCGGCGCACGTCGCGCGCGGTCATCTGCCGGCCGCGCCGGTTGAGAAAGAGCGAGCCTGGCGGAGTCGACCCGTTCGCGAGCGCCGCTCGCCCGGAGGTGACATAGCGGCCGACCGCCTCGGTGGCCGGGTGACTCATGGGCACCCGGCGCTGCTTGCCGCCCTTGCCCCAGACGGTCACCGAGCGGCTCTTCAGATCGACATCGCCCAAGGCGAGCCCGCAGAGCTCCGCGACTCGCAGACCACTGCCGTAGAGGAGCTCGAGCAGGGCGTCGTCGCGCCTGTCGACCGAAGCGGGCAGCTTGGCCCGCGATGGATCCGGCCCGGGCTCGAGGAGAGCCTTCAGCTCCGAAGGCGCCAGCACGCGCGGCAGGCGCGCCTCTCCCTGCGGGGCCGACAGGCGCCGGGAAGGATCGACACTGATGAGCCCATGGCGGCGCAACCACGCGAAATAACGCCGGATAGCGGCTGCTTTCCTGGCGATCGTCCTACGGGAGTACCGGCGCGTCGCAAGGTACGCCAAGTAGCGCCGCAGCATGAGGCGGTCGACCTTGCCCGGGTCCGCAACTCCGGCCCGCCCCGCCCACGCCACGAACGCCGCGACGTCACCCCGGTAAGCCCGGCGGGTGGCGGCTGCATCCGACGCGAGCGAGCGCACAAAGTCTTCGAGCTCAAAGCCCACAGCTCCACGGTACCTGAGACGCGCGCGGAAAGTGCTGTTCCGTCATCAATTCGGTCCTGTCCCCCAGAGACTCCAACTTGAGCGAGAATAGAGGCCATGGCCCACAGAGTGTTGCTGGTGGAGGACGACGAACGGATCCGCGCTTCAATGCGTCTTTCGCTCGAGGATGAAGGCTACGAGGTCGAGGAGGCAGGCACCGGTGAAGAGGCGATTGAGCTCCAGACTCAAGCGCTCGTCTCGAATCCGTTCGATTTGCTCGTCGTCGACATCATGCTGCCCGGCATGGACGGATTCGAGTGCTGCCGTGAGCTGCGAAAAGCTAGCGCCGTACCGATAATCATGGTCACCGCCCGTACCGACACCCATGACGTCGTGGCCGGCCTTGAAGCCGGCGCCGACGACTACGTCACCAAACCCTTCGAGCCCAAGGAGCTCGCCGCCCGCATCAGAGCGTTGCTGCGACGCGCCCGCACCGGCGAACCGGGGCTCGTGCAGCTCGAGTTCGGCGATCTCGAGATCCTTCCGGAAGCCGGTGTCGTGCGACGCCACGGCGAGGAAGTCCACCTGACGCGCACCGAGTTCTTGCTGCTGTGCGAGCTCGCCTCTAACGCGGGCAAGGTGCTCTCGCGTGAACAGCTGCTCGAACGGGTCTGGAGTTACGACTACTTCGGGGACGGACGGCTCGTCGATGTCCATGTTCGGCGTCTTCGCACCAAGATCGAGAGTGACCCTAGTGAGCCACGCCACGTGCTCACCGTGCGTGGCCTCGGATACAAGCTCGCTCCGTAGTCATGCCGGCCGACGTTGGGGCGACAGATCGCGCTTCGCCAGCGTCCCCGGCCGTTCCGATAAGTGTCCCCGAGCCGGTCCACCCGCACAACAAACGGCGCCTCGGGCTGCGCGCCCGGGTGACGACTGCGTTCGCGCTCGGGGCACTCGCCCTCTCCGGCGTCCTTGCAGGTATCGGCTACCTGGCGGTCCGCAGCTCGATCGTCAACCAGCAGCTGACCTCCATGCGGCACCAGGCCCTCGCGAACGCAGTCCTGCTGCGCGGTGAGCTGCGGGTCCCGACGGCCTACATCCCGGCGCTGATCACGACGCTCGATTCGGGGCCCAACACCGACTCGCTTATCTACAGCTCACGACACTGGTACCCGTCCGCCGCCACCTTGTCACCGGCTCAGGTGCCCGTGGCACTGAGAGGACAAGTGCTCACGGGCACGCCGGCTTGGCAGGTCGTCTCGTCCGGCGACGCCGCGGAACTCATCGTCGGGGTACCGATCCACGCCCAGTCCAGCTCTCACAGCGTGAACGCCGCCTACTTCGAGATATTCGACCTGTCGGACCTCACGAGAACCCTGCACGCCCTGCTCGGCGCACTCATGATCGCGGCCCTGATCACCACGGTGGCGGGAGCCGTACTGGGCCGTTGGGCGGCCGCCCGCACCTTGCGGCCGTTGCGCGAGACCACCCAGGCCGCCCTTGCGATCGCGGGAGGACGCCTGGACACACGCCTCGAGAGCGCCGACTTCGCGGACCTCGCGCCATTCGCTTCGGCTTTCAACCAAATGGTGGACCAGCTCCAAGAACGGATCGAACGTGAGGCCCGGTTCGCCTCCGACGTCAACCATGAGCTGCGTTCCCCGCTCACGACCCTCGCCAACTCGCTCTCGGTGCTGGAAGCCCGGCGCGAGGAGCTGCCACCGCGGGCGCTCCAGGCGCTCGATTTGTTGGGGGCCGAGGTCCGAAGGTTCCGCCGCCTCGTCGACGAATTGCTCGAGATCTCGCGCTCTGACGCCACGGCCGGGGACATATCCTGCGATGAAGTGACCGTGGGAGCACTCGTCGAGCACACCGTCCTGGCGACCGGCGCCGACGTGCCCACACGCTTCGCGCCCGGGGTCGCGTCACAGCACATCCTCGTGGACAAACGCCGTTTCGAACGGATCTTCGCCAACCTGTTCGAAAACGCGCAACGCTATGCCGGAGGCGTGACGCTGCTCGCCATCGAGGAGCACGGCAACTGGGTTCGTTTCCTCGTCGAGGATGCCGGACCGGGGATCGCCCCCGAGGAGCGGGACCGGATCTTCGAGCGGTTCTCACGTGGCACCAGCGGCCGGCGCCGCGGCCTTGGCGACGGCACCGGCCTCGGGCTGGCGATCGTCGCGCAGCACGTGAAACAACATGGTGGTCGGGTCTGGGTCGAGGACCGTACCGGAGGGGGCTCGCGTTTCGTGGTCGAGCTCCCGGCCTGGAGCGAGGTCATGGCATGAGACTCCGCCGGCTCGTCGCGTCAGGGTGCCTGGCATTGGTCATGACAGCCGTCGCGGGTTGCGGGCTCCCCATCAACAGCTCCCCCCAGGCGATGCCGGCCGACGAGATGCCCCTCGCCCTGAGCGAGCCGAATGCCACTGTCCCGAGCGTCTCGAGGATCCTCGGCTCCATCCCGGAAGAGATCTACCTTCTCGGACCTGACGCCCAGCTGGTGGCGCGAATCCGCTACCTGCGCCCGCCACCGACTCCCCAAGAAATGCTCGACGCCCTCGAGGCGGGGCCGTCGCCGACGGAATTGGACCAGGGGATCCAAAGCGCCATCCCATCCTCGGCCAACCTCGTCGCAGGCGCCGCCACGGGGGGCAACCTGACGGTGGTGCTCGACTCCAGTTTCGGGTCTCCGCGACCCGGTCAAGCGACCTACGAGTTCGCGCAGATCGTCTACACCGTGACGTCCCTCCCGCAGGTCCACGGCGTGTTGTTCGAGTACGACGGCGCCATCATCTTGCCGGTTGTCGGCAATGGATCTTTCGCGACAAGCTTTGTCGTGTCCCGGTCCGACTATGCCCAACTCGTCCCGTGACACGAGCGCGCCCCGCCCGTCCCCGCTCGCGACGGCTGCATCGCGCCGTGGAGGCGAACGGCCCGGATCATCCCCGACCCTCGGCCGGCGGTGCGGGAATCTCGGACGCGACCTGATGCGATCAAGAGGACGTCGATCTCTTGTACTGGCCCGGCAACGCCACAAGCCCTTTTCGGCCCCCAAGACGGGCAGACGGCTCGCCCGTCCGACCGGCACCGGCCCCGGGCGTTCCCGAAGGTCCGGGGGAACCTTAGGTCTCGACCCCGACGCGACGAGCCTTCGGGCCGGGTTGATCCACGCGCGGTGCATCGGACCAGAGCCGCTCCAGGTCGTAGTAACGCCTCGCCTCGTCCAAGAACACGTGCACCACGAAGTCTCCGTAGTCCAACAACACCCAGCGGGCATCGTCCCGGCCCTCTATGTAGCGGGGCGGGCCGCCCCCCTGTGCCTTGACGCGCCGCTCGATCTCCTCGGCGATCGTGCGGACCTGACGCACGTTGCTCCCGCTCGTGATGACGAAATGGTCCGTGATGCCGAGCAGGTCACCGACGTCGAGCACGACGGTCGGATCAATGGTCTTGGACGAAGCGGCGTCAGCCGCGACAAACACGAAGTCAGCGCTCAACGCTACCGGACGGCCCTTTGCTCGAGCCGACCGAAGCGGACCGGTCCTGCACGTCGCACAGGACCGGACGCATCTGTCGGTGCGAACCGGAACGTCCCGTGGCGACTCATCTGGGAACAGGGTACAGGCCGCGTTGGCGCACGACGCGGATGGCTGGCATGGGAACAAGGAAATCCAGGGGGCGCCCCGCGGCAACTCGGTCGCGCAGGTCGGTGCTCGATATCTCCAGTGCCGGTACCTCGACCATGCGGACGTCCCAACCTTCCAAAGGGCTGTCCGGTCCCGAGGCGTCGATCGTCGTGCCGGGCCGGTTGACCACCACCAGCACGACCTTGGACCGAACCTCGTCGATCCGCTCCCAGCCCCCGAGCCCCGCGGCAGCATCGGCGCCGACGATCAGGTTGAGCTCGGTGCCGGGCCACCGCGCCTCAAGTTCGGCGACCGTATCGGCGGTGTAGGACGGACCGCCGCGCTCGATCTCCATGCCACTCGCCTCCAGGCCTTCGACTCCTTCGACGGCAGCCTCCACCAGTGCCAAGCGGTCGGCGGCAGGCGTGACAGGGCGGTTGCCCACCTTCTGCCAGGGCTCGTTCGCCACGACGAGCAGGACCCGGTCGAGGTCGAGCTCATGTCTTGCGTTCACGGCCGCCACGAGGTGACCGACGTGTACGGGGTCAAAGGTCCCCCCGAGAATCCCGAGTCGCCTGAGGCCGCCCACGAACGAAGCGTAGCGACCGCTCGGAGCCGTCCCGGGCTGCTGTCAGTCCGCGAGCTCGCCGCTGCCTACTCTGGTGAGGTGGCGAGCACATCGGATTCTGTGCAACAGGGGCTCTTCGGCGACGCCGTCCCGGCAACGCCGGTAGCGACGCCTCAAGCGGGATGGCACCCGACCTCGTGGCACACGCGCCCCGCCGCCCAGCAGCCGCCTTGGCCGGACCGCGCGGCCCATGCGGAGGTCCTTGCCCAGCTCGCGAAGCTGCCACCGCTCGTGTTCGCCGGTGAGGCGCGTCGGCTCACCCGTGCTCTCGGAGAGGTCGCCGCCGGCAAGGCGTTCCTCCTCCAGGCCGGTGACTGCGCCGAGTCCTTCGACGACTTCTCGGCCGACTCGATACGCGACAAGCTGAAGGTCATCTTGCAGATGGCGGTCGTGCTCACCTACGGCTCGGGCGTGCCGGTCGTGAAAGTGGGGCGCATCGCCGGACAGTTCGCCAAGCCGCGCTCCTCGGCGACCGAGCTCGTCGGCGGAGTCGAGCTGCCCGCGTTCCGGGGCCACATCATCAACGGTGACACGCCGAGCGCGTCGGCGCGGATGCCCGACCCCCGGCGCATGCTCGCCGCCTACCACCAGTCGGCCTCCACCTTGAACCTGCTGCGTGCTTTCACCAAGGGCGGCTTCGCCGACCTGTCGCAGGTGCATCTGTGGAACCTCGAGTTCCTCGCGACGAGTGCCGAGGGACAGCGTTTCGAGGCGATTGCGGAAGAGATCGACAGAGCGCTCCGGTTCATGAACGCCTGCGGCGTCGATCTCTCGGTCGACTCGCCCATACACCAGGTCGACCTTTTCACGAGCCACGAGGCACTGCTGCTCGAGTACGAGGAGGCGCTCACCCGCAGGGACTCGCTCACCGGCGGCTGGTACGACTGCTCCGCCCATCTCGTCTGGATCGGGGAACGCACGCGCGCCATCGACGGGGCTCATGTCGAGTTCGCGTCGGGCATCGGGAACCCGGTCGAAGTCAAGCTCGGGCCGGGCGCGACCCCGTCGGAGGCGGTAGCGCTCTGCGAGCGGCTGAACCCGGACCGCGTGCCGGGCAGGCTCACCTTCGTGACCCGGATGGGTGTCGACAAGGTCAAGCGCGCCCTCCCGCCGCTTATTCGCGCCGTCAAGACCGCCGGCCACCCGGTGGCCTGGGCGTGCGACCCGATGCACGGCAACACCTTCGCCAGCGAGTCCGGCCACAAGACACGCCACTTCGATGACGTGCTAGGGGAGATCCAAGGGTTCTTCGCAGTGCACAAGGCCGAGGGGACCTGGCCGGGCGGGGTGCACATCGAGCTGACCGGTGACGACGTCACGGAGTGCCTGGGCGGGATCGAGCACATCCGCGAGGCCCAGTTGCCCTTGCGGTACACGACCACCTGCGACCCGCGCCTGAACGCTCGGCAGTCCACCGACCTCGCCTTCCGCGTGGCCGAGCTCCTGCGCGGCTGAGGCCCTGCCCTGGTAGCAGTGGTGTCAGCGATGAGAGAGTGACCAAAGTTTAGTATTCGTGACCAGGAGTGGTCTAGAATCCACTCTTAGCGTTCGCATCCGCTACCGAATGACCACATCGCTCTCCCGGGCCAGGCGGCAGATCGCCGGCAACGCAGGGCCCGCCTCGAAGCAACGGGGACGCCGGACCATGAGGTGCCATGGCAGTGACATCGATCATGAGTAGACGGCGCCGACCGAGCCGTCTCGCGATGATCCCTGTCGCAGCGCTCGTCTTCGCGCTCGGCCTCGGCACCGGCGCGTGCTTCGCCGCAGGTGGTGCCGCCGCCACGCCGTCGCGCGTCTCCAAACCGGGCGGGAGCATGCCGCTGGCCGTGACGCCCGAGATCGCCTACGACCTGGCGGAGGCCAACGGCGAGGTGGAGTCACTCGGCGGAGCCGCCTACTACGGCTCCGCCTACGGCACGAACCTCACCGCTCCCATCGTCGCCATCATCGCCACGCCCGACCTGAAGGGTTACTGGCTGATCGGCGCCGACGCCAGCGTCTACCCGTTCGGGGACGCCCGCAACGAGGGCGGCGCCGGGGGCAGCGTGCGGGCGGACCCCGTCGTCGCCGCCGCCGCGACCCCGGACGGCGACGGCTACTGGCTCGTCACCTCGTCCGGCAAGGTGATGGCCTTCGGCGACGCCGTGAGCTACGGCTCGATCACGACGCCGATAAGGGCCCACGTCGTCGGGATCGTGGCCACGCCCGACGGGAAGGGATACTGGATCGCCTGCAACACCGGCGGAGTCTTCAACTTCGGTGACGCGGTCTTCCACGGTTCCGCTAAGGCCGGCACGCCCGGACTCGGCATCGTCGCGATCGCGGCGACGCAGGACGGCGGCGGGTACTGGCTCGCTGACGCGGACGGCGCCGTGTTCAGCTTCGGCGACGCGCCCCACCTCACAGCGACATCCCCGGCGCACTTCCCATCTCCCGTCGTGGGCTTCAGCGTCACCCCTGACCGCGAAGGAGCTTGGCTGGCGGAGGAGAACGGCTCCGTCGTGAACCTCGGCACGGCCGCCGCCCATGGCTCGCTCGCCGACTTGGTGGCCACCTCCCCCGTGACCTCTATCGCCGCGGTCGTGGTGCCGCCTCCGAGCGACGTCGCCTACGACCTGGCGGAGGCAAACGGCAAGGTGGAGGCACTCGGGGGAGCCGCCTACTACGGCTCCGCCTACGGCTTGGCGCTCGTCGCACCCATTGTCGCCCTGGTCTCCACGCCCGACCGCAAGGGTTACTGGCTCGTCGGCGCCGACGGGAGCGTTTACCCGTTCGGGGACGCCCTCTACGAGGGCAGCGCCGGGGGCAAGGTGAGGCCGGACCCGGTCGTTGCCGCCGCCGCGACGCCGGACGGCGCCGGCTATTGGCTGGTCACCTCGTCCGGCGCAGTGCTGGTCTTCGGCGACGCCGTCAACTACGGCTCGCTCTCGCCGACGAGCGGGGCGCACGTCGTGTCGATAGTGGCCACGAAGGACGGCGGGGGGTACTGGATCACGCTCAGCTCCGGGGGCGTGTTCGCCTTCGGGGACGCCCAGCTGTACGGGGGGCCGGACGTCGCAGGGCTCCCGATCGTCGCGATGGCGGCGACGCCGGACGGCGGCGGGTACTGGCTCCTCGCCGCGGACCGCACCGTGTTCAGCTTCGGCGACGCGCAGCAGCTCGGACCGCCGTCCCCGGCGAGTGCCAGGTCTCCGGTCGTCGGATTCACCGTCACGCCCGAAGGCACAGGGGCATGGATAGCAGAGGAGAACGGCACGGTCGTCCATCTCGGCACAGCGACCGCCCACGGCTCGCTCACCGCTGTGCCGGCCGCCTCGCCGGTCACCTCGATCACCGCCATACTGATGCCGACGCCGGACACCCTCGCCTACGACCTGGCGGAGGCAAACGGAAGAGTGGCCGCCGTCGGCAGGGCCGCCTATTACGGCTCGGCCTTCGGCAAGCACCTCGTCGCTCCCATCGTCGCCCTCGTCTCCACGCCCGATCGCAAGGGTTACTGGCTGATTGGCGCCGACGGCAGCGTCTACGCCTTCGGGGACGCCGAGTACGAGGGCGGGGCGGGGGGCAAAGTGCGGCGGGACCCCGTCGCGGCCGCCGCTACAACTCCGGACGGCGGCGGGTACTGGCTCGTCACTTCTTCCGGCGGTGTGATCGCCTTCGGTGACGCGCGGAACCATGGATCGACCACGTGCCCCGCCTCGGGGCACGTCATCTCGCTGGTGGCCACCACTGACGGGCAGGGGTACTGGATCGCCTGCAGCACCGGGGGCGTCTTCAGCTTCGGCGACGCCAGGTTCTACGGTTCGGTGAACGCCGTCACCGCCGGGCTGCCCGTCGTCGCCATGGCGGCGACGCCCGACGACGGCGGGTACTGGCTCGCCGACGCCAACGGGACGGTGTTCGGCTTTGGTGACGCGCGCCACCTCGCCCGGTTCGCGCCTGTGAGGACCGCCTCGCCCATCGTCGGCCTCGCGGTCACCCCCGACGGCACCGGCGACTGGATGGCGGAAGAGAACGGGACCGTCCTCAGCTTCGGCACTGCGGCTGTCCACGGCACGCTCACGGGCCCGCTCGCGACCTCGCCGGTCACCTCCATCGCCGCCATGCCGGTCGAGACGGTCTCCCCGCTCAGATATCCGAGTGGCAGCTTCGGCTACGACATCAACTGGCCCCAGTGCGCCGGGCCCGGCTCGACCGAGACGGCCGCTCTCCCCGGCCCGCCGTCGTATCCGTCCGGCACCCTCAGCTACACCGTCGCGGTCGTCGGCGTCGACGGATGGGCTGTGGGCGATGACAACCTCTGCCTCGAGGCGGAGGTCAAATGGGCGGCGAGTTCGGTCGGGACCGACGGCGCACCCTACGAGCTCTACATGTTCCTCAACTCCCCGTCGGCGTCGGACACGACCGACCAGCAAGGCCCGGCCGGCACGTGCTCCGCCGTCGCCGGGGCGAGCCAGCCCGCCTGCCTCGCCTACAACTACGGCTACAACGCCGCCTTGGAGGCCGTGCAGTACGCGAGCTCGCAAGGCGCCGCGTCGCCGGTGTGGTGGCTCGACGTCGAGAACGACCTCTGCGGCCAGTACTGGTCCTGCAACCAGGCGCTGAATTCGCTCACGATCCAGGGCGCGCTCGACTACCTGCACTCTTTGAAGATCACTGCCGGGATCTACTCGACTGCGGTGCAGTGGCAGGGGATCACAGGCGGCTATGTGCCGCCCGGCCCGCAGATCCCCATCTGGGTGGCCGGCGCCTACTGGACCTCACCGCCTTACCCGTCGAGCTACGGCTACGACCCGCCTGCGTACCTCGCACCGTACTGCGGCGCGAGGTACGCCTTTGCCGGCGGCGAAACATGGCTGTTGCAGGAGACGCCCGGACCGAACGACTACCCCTTCGACCCGGACTACGCCTGCTGAGCCGGCCGCGATCCGCGTCTTGGGCGCGGGCCGCTGTCCGGCTCCTCCCGGCGGACCCACAGGGGGGCGGCGATCCGCAGTCCACGCGGCTCAGCCGGCCGGCGCGGATCGAGGTGGGCCGCGTCGTTGAACCGGACGAGCCACCACCGGGACCCCGTGAAGGCCCACTCGGTCATCGACGCGTTCTCCGGGAACAGCCGCACCAGGCGCCCGTACGAAGGCAGGTCGAGGAACCGCACGAGGGAAGCCTCGATGATGCCTCCGTGGCCCGACACGACCACGAGCTCGCCCGGATGCGCCTCGGCGAGGCTGTACAGGGCGTCCTCGGCCCTGTCGAGGAGCTCGATCCAGCTTTCCCCGCCCGGCGAGAGCGGCCGTTCGGGATCGTCCCCCGGCAACAGACGCCCGTAGCGCTCGTCGAATTCGCTCCATGTGAGCCCGTCCGCCTCGCCCGGGTGCCGCTCGCAGAGCGCGCACCTTGCCTCATAGGTCACCTCCCCGAGGGCGGGCAGCAGGATCTCCGCCGTCTCCACGGCGCGCCGGAGCACGCTCGAGTACAGCGCCGCGGCACCGTCGAGCTCGCCCGTGCGCTCGAGGCGGCCGGCGAGGGCGCGGACCTGCAGCCGGCCCCGCTCGGTGAGCCCCCGGCAACCGAGATGCCCCCCGACCAGGTCCTCGGCGTTGCTCACGGCCTCGCCGTGGCGGATCATGACGAGCCGGGTGCCGGGCGCAACCCGCCTTTCGGGCGCGAACTGCCCCGCGAAGGCGGTCGCCATGGCACGAACAATACCGGCTGGTCTCACCACCAGGGCGCCTCGCGGGGCGTCCGCGTCACACCAGGTGCTCGACGAAAGCCTGCAGCTGGCGCAGGTTCCGGCACTCGTAGGCGGCGTCGCAGTACTGGGCGTACTGCTCGAGGATCGAGTCACCGCTCCCCCAGTACGAACGGGGCTCGGGGTTCAACCAGAACACTCGGCGCGCCCGGTTGCGAAGCTCGCGGACGACCCAGGCCTGGGAGGCGTGATAGTTGTTCCGGGCGTCGCCGAGCAGGAGGATGCTCGCCTTCGGCCCGATCTCATGGCCCCACCGTTCGTAGAAGACGGTGAGGGCGTGCCCATAGTCGGAGTGCCCGTCCACCCAGACCACGTCCGCCTCGAGGTTGACGCGGTGCACCGCCTCGGTCACGGTGTCGGATCGGTCGAAGATCCCGGTCACCTCGTCGATGCCGTCGATGAACACGAAGCTGCGCACCTTGGAGAACTGGGATGCGATCGCGTAAACGAGATGGAGCGTAAAGCGGGCGAACGCCGCCACCGAGCCGGAGATGTCTGCGATCACCCAGATCTCGGGCTTGGACTGTTTGGGATGCTTGAAGCGCGGCTCGGCCGGCACGCCCCCGGAGGAGAGGGAGTGGCGCATGGTCGAGCGGAAGTCCAAGGGTCCTTTGCGCAGGTGACGGCGTTTGCGGGCAAGCCGGGTGGCCAGCTTGCGGGTGAGGGGCTGGATCGCCTTGCGCATCGACTCGAGCTCGTCGCGCGTGGCGTGCATGAACTCGACGTCCTCCGGCAGGGGCCTGCGCACGCTCCGGGCCAGCGCCTCGGCTCCCCGGTCGGCGACCAGCCGGCGCCTTATCTCGGCTTCGATCTCCTTCTTGAGCTCGTCCACGCGCGCCCGGTACTCGTCTTCGAGCAGCCGCTCCTCCAAGGCGGTCAGGCGGCCTGGGCGCCGGCCTCGCAGCACCGGTCCCCCTGGGGCCTCCTCCTCCATGGCGCCGGAGGGGCCGCCCCCGTCGCCCGCCAGCGCGCGTGCCTCGGCCACGAGCCGGGCGAGCACGCTGTCGAGGTCGAGATTCCGCAACGTCCTGTACAGGTAGTAGGTGCCCCCGACGGGACGCCCCGCCTCAATCGCGGCAAAGCGCGCCACCGCGAGCCGGGCAACGGCGCCGAGCAGGACCTGATCGCCGTCCCGGAGGGCTTTGAACAGCATCGCCGCGATCTCCTCGGGCGTGACCGGCTCCGGGCGGCCGGCTTGCGAAGGCGCGCGGCCCTCACCCTCCCCCGCGGCGGGCCCGAGGCGCGCCTCGGCAGAACCGTCATCCTCGCTGACCGAGAATTGCGGGCCTCGCATCGAGAAGTAGATCTCGAAGGCGGTGTCGAAAGCCCGCCAGTGGTTCGCTGATTTCACAAGGGTCGCGCCGAGGGCGAACTTCACCGCTTGTCGGTCCTCGAGCGGCAGGTGGCAGACGGCCTCGGCCGCGTCGGCCTCCTCGGCCACCGACACGGGCAGCCCGGCGCGGCGCAGCTCCGCCACGAACCCGGTGAGGACGTCAAGCACGGGCGTTCTGTCCGTTCAGGCGTCGGCGGTCAGTACCCGGGCGCGACCGCGAGCTCCTTTGCCGCGACCTCGATGTCGGACCGGTGCTTCAACAGCACGTGCAGAGTGGAGCGCGCCGTGTCGGCGTCGACGGCCTCGATCCCGAGCAGCACGAGCGTCCGGGCCCAGTCGATCGTCTCGGAGATGGAGGGGTGCTTCTTCAAGTCGAGCGCCCGCAGCGACCGGACGATCCTCGCGACCTGGTCCGCCAGCTCTTCGCTCACTTGGGGGACCTTGGCGAGCAGGATCGCCCGTTCGCGCTCGAGGGTCGGGTAGTCGAGGTGCAAGAACAGGCAACGCCGTTTCAGGGCCTCGGAAAGGTCCCGGGTGTTGTTGGAGGTGAGGAACACGAGGGGGATCTGGGTGGCACGGATCGTGCCGAGCTCCGGGATCGAGACCTGGTAGTCGGAAAGCACCTCGAGGAGCAGCGCCTCGGTCTCGATCTCGAGACGGTCGATCTCGTCGACGAGCAGCACGACCGGATCGGTGGCGCGGATCGCCTCGAGCAGGGGCCGGGTCAAGAGGAACTCCTCGGAGAACAGATCCTCCTCGAGCGACTCCCAGCCGGGCGGTCTCGCGCCGCCACTCTCTTCGGCCCCGCGCTCGACCTGGATGCGCAGGAGCTGTTTCTTGTAGTTCCACTCGTAGAGCGCCTTGGCCTCGTCGAGACCCTCGTAGCACTGCAGGCGTATGAGCCGGGCGTGAAGGAACGATGCCGTCGCCTTCGCGAGCTCGGTCTTGCCGGTGCCGGCCGGGCCTTCGACGAGGATGGGCTTGGCAAGCCTGTCCCCGAGGTACACGACGCCCGACAGGCCGTCGTCGGCGATGTAGCCGGCTGACGCGAGCCCTTGTCGAACCTCGTCGACCGATCGAAAACGCGGCGCAGCCTTCCCGGGGCCGGCGATCACGTCCGGATCTGCCCTTCCCCGTAGACGACGTACTTGGCGCAGGTCAGCTCCCTCAGGCCCATCGGCCCCCGTGCGTGCAGCTTCTGGGTCGAGATGCCGACCTCGGCACCAAGGCCGAGCTCTCCCCCGTCGATGAACCTCGTCGAGGCGTTGACGAGCACGGCTGCCGCGTCCACCTGCCGGACAAAGCGCGTGGCAGCCGCGAGGTCCGAGGTGATGATTGCCTCCGAGTGCCCTGAGCCGAACCGCGCGATATGCGAGATCGCCCCATCGATGTCGTCCACGACGCCGACGGCGAGCTCGAGCGCCAGGAACTCGGTGGCGAAGTCCGTCTCGGTCGCCTGCCGGGACCCCGGCAGCAGGGGCCGTGCGCGATCGTCGGCCGCGAGCACGACGCCCTCCAACGCGCGGCTCATCCGCGGCAGGAACTCAGCGGCCACATCTGCGTGCACCAACAGCGTCTCCGCCGCGTTGCAGACACTCGGCCTCTGCGTCTTCGCATTGACGACGATGCGCTCTGCCATGTCGAGATCGGCCGCCGCATCGACGTAGACGTGGCAGTTCCCGTCTCCGTCGAGCACATAGGGCACAGTCGCCTGCTCGAGGATCATCGCGAGCAGCGCCGGCCCGCCCCGAGGGATCAGGCAGTCGATGACACCACGCAACCGGACGAACTCGACGGCGGTCTCGTGCGCGGTGTCCTCCACCAAAAGGACGGCGTCGGCCGGCAGTCCGGCCTTCTCGACACCCTGGCGAAACGAGGCGGCGATGACGCGATTGGACTCGAGAGCCCCGGCTGACCCCCTCAGCAGCACCGCATTGCCCGCCTTGAGGCACAGCGCCGCGGCGTCGGCGGTGACGTTCGGGCGGTTCTCGTAGATGATCCCGACGACCCCGAGCGGGACGCGCACGCGCTCGACGCGAAGCCCGTTCGGTCGTACGTAGCCTTCGACTACCTCACCCACCGGATCGGCCAGCAGCGCCACCGAGCGCAGGCCTGCCGCCATGGCAGCCACGCGCGCCTCGGTGAGGCGGAGCCGGTCGACCACGGTCGGCGACGCGCCGGACGCGACCGACCGTTCGACGTCGCTGGCGTTCGCGCTCAGGATCTCGTCGGACCGGTCCAAGAGGCGATCGGCCGCCGACGCGAGTGCCGCGTCCTTCGCCCGAGACGAGAGCGTGGCGACAAGCCGGGCAGCCGTCTTCGCGCGCTGGCCGAGCTCCGGCAGTGACGTCGTCGACATGGGCTCAGGCTACCCGCCGGGCGCCGGGGACTATTCGGCGCAGAGCCGCTCCACGAGCCGCCCGACCTGCCACGACCGCTCGGCCTCGCCTGCAGACGGGCCGTTCAGGTCGGCCGCGGCCTGACGTGAGCGCTCGGCCGCATCGCGCGCCGCCACCCATGACGGCGCGTACTTCGGGCCTGCGCCGCCGACGGCGAAGCGGCCCCAAGGGGTGTCCACCTCGTCGACTTCGGCCACCTTGCGCTCTTCGTGCACCTCGTAGCGTCGCGTCTCGCGCTCGGCAAGGAACGGGAACGCGACATGGCGAACGGCCTCGACCGCTGCCAGCACGGCGTCACGGGCAGCGGCAAGCGTCTCCCACGCGGGGTCGCTCATGATGTCGACGCCTTGGCCTTCGGCCTCAGCGGCGGCGGTGAAGGCGGCATCGCCGATGGCCGTGCTCTCACGGCGCAGCCGCCTCGCCGCCGCGATGCGCGAGACGAACCCGAGCCTGTGGGCGTCCGTGCCCGTGCCGTTCTCGAGGTACTGGCGCGCCGACGCGATGATCTCCCCGAGCGACCCGCCGTCGGGAAGCTCCGCGTCGGCACTGCCGGGGACAATCTCCAAGATGTGCTCGACGCAGTCGAGCGCGAAGGCCGCCGCCTGCTTCTCCGACCACGAGGTAGCGGCGACAAGTCGGGCTGCGCCGGCTTCGCCGGCGGGTTCGGCCCGAAAGACGCATTCACCGAGCTCGTCCAAGAGCTGGCCCGCGTCGAGCAGCACCAAGGCGCCCTGTTCGTCAGGCTCGACGACGTCGCCCGGCCGCCAACGACCCGCCTCGCGTACTGGCAACGGCCACCTCCTGCGATGGCCGTTGTGGTGCTGCAGGCCATCGGCATCGGTCGCCACGAATCGATCGGACACGGCAAACGACCTCCCGGGTCAGCTCAACAAGGCTGTCACACGCTAGAGCACCACGAGGTCGTCCCGGTGAACGACCTCGTGCGGGAGGTCGTCAGCCAACTCACCGCTGTGCAGGCCGACCCACTCTGAGGCTCTTGCCGCGGCCAGCCGGACGATGCCCTTGGCGAACATCACGTGATCGGCGCCGACGATCTCGACGGCGTCATCGGCCTCAAATGCGCCTTCCACGGCCAGCACGCCCGCCGGCAGCAGTGACTTGTGCCGTTCTACGACCGCGCGCCGGGCGCCGTCGTCGACGATGACGCGGCCGGCCGGGCGCAACGCGAAGGCTATCCAGAGCTTGCGCGCCCCCAAGGACCGGCGCTGCGGCAGGAAGACCGTCCCCACGCCTTGCTGGCCGCGGACGGCTTCCGCCAGGACCGAAGGGCGGCGCGCCGAGGCGATCACGACCCGGGAGCCGGACCACACGGCCATCTTCGCGGCGGCGAGTTTCGAGGACATGCCCCCACGGCTCATGACGCTCGCGGCGCCCCCTGCGACCTGCTCGAGCTCACGGTCGATCTCGGCGACCTCCTCGATGAGGGTCGCGTCCGAGTTGTGGCGCGGGTCGGCGCTCAAGAGACCCGCCGTGTCCGTCAGAAGCACGAGCAGGTCGGCCCGCAACAGGTGGGCGACGAGGGCGGCCAGCCGGTCGTTGTCGCCGAAACGGATCTCGTCGTCGGCGATGGCGTCGTTCTCGTTAACGATGGGAACGACCCCGAGCTCCAGCAGGCGCAGGAAGGTGTCGCGGGCGTGCAGGTAGCGCTGGCGGTGGGCGAAGTCGAGCGGGGCCAGCAGCACCTGGCCGGCGAGCAGGCCCTCGACGGCCAGGGCGTCCTCGTAGACGCGCATGAGGCGCGGCTGGCCGATCGCAGACAGGGCCTGCAGCGTCTTCGGGTCGCTCCGGTACCCGGCGTGCGGCGCGACGGCCGCCACGCCTGCGGTGACGGCGCCCGAGGTGACGACCGCGACCGCGTGCCCGTCGCGACGCAAAGCGGCGACCTCGCGGCAAAGTTTGGAGACCGCGGCCGTGTCGACGGAACCGTCGCTCGCGGTCACCGAGCTCGTGCCTATCTTCGCAACCACGATCACTGCGCTCAGCGCTCCGACTCGTAGGTGAAACTCAGCTCGCCGATGTGAACCGTATCCCCGTCCTGCGCCCCGGCCCGTCCGAGAGCCCGGTCGACGCCGATCCGCTTCAGGCGGCGGTGGATGTGCTCGAGCGCGTCCGGGTCGGTGAGATCGGAGACGGCCACCGCCCGCGCCGCCTCCCTTCCCGCGACGACGAAGACCGCTCCCACCCGGTTCACCGTGACGCCCTCCGGTTCGGGACGGTGGACCACGATCGCGTGACGAGGCAGCGGCGTCGCGGTACGGGCCTCGGCGACCAGGACGGCGAGCCGGCCCAGCAGCCGTGGCAGCCCGGCGCCGGTCACAGCTGAGATCTGGAGCTCGGTCACTGCATCGGCCCGGTCACCGCCTGCGGGCTCAGGCGAGTCGCCGGGCCCGTCACCGGTCCGCGCCGGGCGGCGGTCGGCCCTCGAGCCGACGATGATCCGCGGACGCTCCATGAGCTCGGGACGGTACCGGCGGAGCTCGTCGAGAAGGATGCGGACCTGCTCGGAAGGGGCCCGACCCTCGTCCTCCCCGAGGTCGGCGAGGACCACCAGCACCCGCGCCCGTTCCACATGGCGAAGAAACTTGTGCCCGAGGCCGCGCCCCTCCGAAGCGCCCTCGATGAGGCCGGGGATGTCCGCGACCACGAACTCGACGGCATCTTCGTCCTGGCGGCTCGTTCCCCCGAAGCGCACGACGCCGAGGTGGGGCTCGAGGGTCGTGAAGGGGTAGTCGGCGATCTTCGGCCGCGCGGCGGAGATCCGCGAGACCAACGTCGACTTTCCGGCATTGGGGAACCCGACGACGGCGACATCGGCCATCAGCTCGAGCTCGAGGTTCAGCCAGTGCTCCTCTCCGAGCTCCGCCTGCTCGGCGAAGGCGGGGGCGCGCAGGCGATTGGTCAGGAAACGGGCATTGCCCCGCCCACCCCGCCCGCCGGCGGCGGCCAGGTAACGGTCCCCGCTGGAGGTGAGGTCCGCCAGCACGTCGCCGTTCGGGTGGCGCACGATCGTGCCGACGGGAACGGGCACGACGAGGTCCCCGCCGTTGCGGCCGTGCCTTTTCTTGCTTCCCCCGTGGCCCCCGTCTCCGGCGCGCCGGTGGGGATGGTCGACGAAGGACAACAGCGAGGCCAGGTTCGTCGTGGCCTCGAGGTAGACGCTGCCGCCCCGGCCACCGTCACCCCCGTCGGGGCCGCCCTTGGAGACGTGCGCCTCCCGGCGGAATGAGACTGCACCGGCACCCCCGTTGCCACCCTTCACGTGGATCTGGGACTCGTCGACGAAATCCGATGCCACGCTCAGCCCCTCGGCTCACAAGGCCCCCGCGGGGCTGACGGCCGTCGGACAGGCAGGCGGAGCGGCACCACCGGCAGCCGCACCGGGGATTCAGTTCGACGCCAGGTCGGCCGGGTACAAGGAGAGCACGGCGAGCCACCCGCCCTGACGGCGGAGAACCCGTGACCAGAGTTTCTCGGGATCGTCCGAAAGAACATCCTGGTCGTAGCCCACGAGCACGTGCCACGATCCTGAGCCGATCTCGCTGGCGAGCTGTCCGGGCCCCCAGCCCGCGTAACCCGTGAACACGCGGATCTCAGAAAAGCGCACCGGGACACTGGTGGGGTCCTCGTGCAGGTCGACGGTGCCGAGACGACCGAGGAGCGGGGCGAAGCCGGCCGCGGCGGCAACCTCGGGCAGCTCGGTGCGCCCGATGCAGATAGCCGCGCTCGGCTGGACCGGGCCGCCGATGAAAAGGACCGGCGGTCCGGCCGCGAGACCTCCCCATTCCGGGACGACCTCCGCGACGGGGATGGGGCTCGGCCGGTTGAGCACGACGCCGAGAGTCCCTTCGTCATCGTCGTGGGCGAGAAGAAAGATGACGCTGCGGAAGAAGTTGGGGTCGACAAGAGTCGGCGATGCGACGAGCAACGACCCCTTGCCAGGAATGCCGACCATCTGCCGTCGGGCGTCAGTCCTCGACCGGCACGACGTCCACGAGCCGGCGCCCGTGGCGCGAGCCGAACTTCACCTTGCCGTCCGCAAGGGCGAACAGCGTGTCGTCGCGGCCGCGCCCGACGTTGTGGCCGGGATGGAAGTGCGTGCCGCGCTGGCGCACGACGATCGTGCCGGCACTGATCGCCGTGCCGTCGAAGACCTTCACGCCAAGGCGCTGGGCGTTCGAGTCACGGCCGTTACGGGTAGAACCCCCGCCTTTGGTCTTTGACATGAAACTGCTCCTTCAGTCCTCGACGACCGCGGTGGGCTCGTCCTCGAAGTCCGCCGCCACCTGCGGCGCGGCGCTGTCCCTCCCCGCCCCCGGGAAGTCGATCGCAGTGATCTCGACGGTCGTGTACCACTGACGGTGCCCGTAGCGGCGCCGGCCTCGTGCCTTGGCCTTGTAGGTGAACCCGACGATCTTCGGTCCCTTCGCCAGGCCGATCACGCGGCCCTTGACGCTCGAGGCCTCCAACGGGTCGCGCTCGGTCACGATGTGGTCGCCGTCGACAACCAGCTTGGGCACGAAGCTCACCTCGTCGCCCGGCCCGGCGCTCAAGAGCTCGACGTCGAGCTGTTCGCCGACCTGGACACGTGCCTGCTTGCCACCTGCGTCAATTACCGCGTACATATGGCGGCAACGATAGCGCAGGGAATCACAAGTCCTGATCGGGGAAGATGATCCCCCGACCGGCACAGGTCGGGCACGTCTCCGAGAGGGCCTCGACCAGGCCTTCCCCCACGCGCTTGCGCGTCATCTCCACGAGGCCCAGCTCCGAGATCTCATAGACCTGCGTCGGTGTCTTGTCACGTGCGAGCGCCGCCTTGAACGCGGCCAGCACGGAGGTGCGGTTCGCCTTGATCTCCATGTCGACGAAATCGATGACGATGATCCCCCCGATGTCCCGCAGACGCAGCTGGCGGGCGATCTCCTCGGCCGCCTCGAGGTTGTTCTCGAAGACGGTCTCCTCGAGGCTCGAGGAGCCGACGTTCTTGCCGGTGTTGACGTCAATGACCGTGAGCGCCTCGGTCCGCTCGATGATGAGCGACCCTCCCGAGGGCAGCCAGACCTTGCGGTCGAGCGCCTTGTGCAGCTGCTCGTGGACGTGGTGCCGCTCGAACAGCGGCAGCGGTTCGTTCGAGAGGTCGTAAAGCTCGACGCGCTCGGCGAGCTCGGGGTTGAACTGCGAGACGTAGTCCCGCACGATCACGAACAGCTCGGGATCGTCGATGAGGACCGACCGGTGCTCGTCGGTCAGCTCCTCGCGGATGATCCGCACCGCCATGTGCGGCTC
>Ga0181530_10000940_pt1 | contig 37239 bp, 41 predicted proteins | sample PEATcosm2014_Bin_42_FD_119769 | JGI IMG/M metagenome (GOLD analysis project Ga0181530, IMG submission 119769) | Peatland microbial communities from MTU Mesocosm Facility, Houghton, MI, USA - PEATcosm2014_Bin10_60_metaG | ecosystem: Environmental > Terrestrial > Soil > Wetlands > Peat | place...
ATGTGCGGCCTGGAGATACACCAGAGGCTTGCGACCAGCGAGAAGCTCTTCTGCTCATGCCCGACAAACATCCTTGGCAAATCAGCAAAACCGATAGCAGCAATATCAAGGTACCAGCGTGCGGTTGCTGGCGAGCTTGGATCTGTGGACAAATCAGCCGAATTCGAGCAGCTCAGGGCAAGGGGATTCTCATACAATGTGTTTGACGGCAACACCTGCCTTGTGGATATTGATGAGGAGCCGCCCCACGAGCTGAACAGCGATGCACTTGAGATCGCACTCTCCATTGCAAGCGCGATGCAGATGCAGATTATCGATGAGATGCAGATCATGAGGAAGGGCGTGATAGACGGCAGCGACCCAAGCGCATTCCAAAGGACTATGCTTGTCGGGCTTAACGGAAAGATAACGGTCGGCAAGCATGAGATAGGCATACCAATCATCTCCCTGGAAGAGGAGTCGAGCGGCATTGTATCAACGACCAGTTCATCAGTGATATACAGCACTGACAGGCTTGCAATACCGCTGGTAGAGATAGATACAGATGCGAGCATACCCGACCCAAGGACCGCAAAGGATGTTGCGCTCTATCTCGGCACTATGCTCAGGCTTACCGGAAGGGTCCAGAGGGGCATAGGCTCCATAAGGCAGGATGTGAACATGTCCATAAGGGATGGAGCACGCGTTGAGATAAAGGGTGTGCAGGAGCTGGGTCTGATAGACAGGTTCCTGGAGAACGAGATAAAAAGGCAGACTAACCTGATAATGATTAAAAAAAGGCTTGTAAGCGCAAAGGCGGAGGTAGGGAGAGCAACGGATGTCACGGATCTCTTCCCGAATACAAAATCTGAGATAATACTGGACAACCTTAAGAACGGCGGCACTGTCTTTGCATTCATGCTGAGCGGCTTCAAGGGTATGCTCGGCCTTGAGATAAACCCGAACAGGAGATTGGGCACGGAGATAAGCGACTACGCAAGGATGGCCGGGGTAAACGGAATAATACACAGCGATGAGGATATGTCAAAATACTCCATCAGCGACCAGGAGCTTTCAGATTTGAGGAAGAAACTAGGAATGGAGAGAGATGACTCATTCATAATCATAGCAGGGAAAAAGGAGACTGCCAAAAAGGCTGCCGAGCTCGCAATCTGGCGCGCCAATTATTCGCTGAAGGGGGTGCCAAAAGAGACGAGAATGGCCCATGACAACGAGAACTGCACCTCCAAGTTCCTAAGGCCGCTGCCCACAGGCTCAAGGATGTACCCCGAGACCGACATAAGGCCGGTGCTTGTAACTGATGATATGAGAAAGACCGCAATGAAACTGGCACCTGATATCGAGAAGGAGAGCAAGTACCTTAACTCAAAGATAAGGAGCAACCTCATAGTCGAGCAACTGATTACATCGCCAAAGCTGCAGCTCTTCAAGTCAATAACGGAAGAGATGATGATCGATCCGGAATTCGTGGCGAACATACTGACACAAAAGTTCACAGAACTGAGAAGGAACGGAATAAATGTTGACTCAATACCGGACTCGCGGATCCTTGAGGCATTCAGGTTCTACGCTGACGGGAAAATAACAAAGCAGGGGATGGATGAGCTCCTCAAATGCATGAGCAAGGAGGATAGCAGCATAGCGGAGCTGCTGGTAAAGGCAAAACTCATGAGGATAAAAGGCAAAGACCTCGAGGATCTTATCGCCTCGGAAAGGAAGGGGCGCACAGGGATGGGCATCGACGAGCTAAGGAACGCCATAATGGCAAAGTACAGGCTCAATGTCGACGGGTCGGAGCTCAATTCGCTGCTATCGAAGAAATAGGTGCGCAGGTCTGCAGGGGTTAGCAATCGTGGCCGAAAGGTTATTATACCTAATTATATATAATTAGTGTAACTATGTGTAATTATAGATGTTTAGATGAGCATTTTCAAATCCGTATCTGGAAATAGAAAAAGAGAAGACCAAACCGTTGAGGACCTTCCAACAGACATGCTTAGGGGCCTTAAGGAAAAGGCAGGAGTGAATGAAAGGGCAAATGTTATCGTGAAAGAAAGCTGGAAGAGGAGCTTATACAAAGACCTTATCTATAGGGTCACGACCTCCGCCATGGTAACGCCGATAGTCTCTTATGCAGTGACAAGGCAATGGAAATATGCTGCAGCCATAAGCGCTGTTGAGATGGTTACAAAACTGCCAGGCTATTTTGCATTCGACAGGCTTTTCTTATATTACGGAACAAAAATTTTCGAACGTTTTAATATTGACATAGGATACAAAATAATCAAGGATACAGACACGGTGCATCTTGAAAGGGGGGAAAAGATAGTAAAGGACCTTCCAGAGCCTTTGGTAATGGCGCTTAAACAGAAGGCAGGCTTAAGTGAGAATGATAAAGTAAAGGTAATAGAGACAAAGAAGAGAAGCCTTGTCAAAACATTAACCTACAGGGCATGGGCATCATATCTTGAAACTCCCATAATAGCCAAGATCGTGACAGGAAAGTGGAAGACGGCAGCATTTCTGGGCGGCTTAGAATCCATAGTAAAAATAGGCTGGTATTTTGGATTTGAACAGTTCTGGTCGCACAAAATACCCTATGGTTATACCATTGTTCCGGCCTCCGGCGCAAAGGACACGATCAGCACAACGCCTCAGCCCATAGCAACCGCATCCGCAGTTGAAAGTAATAGTGGCAGAATTGGTGCAGAAAAGGCTAAAACCATCTTGAGGGGCAGCTTCGGCGGAAGCGGGATGTAAGCGGAATCAACAGCTCGGGATGCCAAAATCCGGGCAGATACATTAATAAATATATCTTCTTAAAGGCACAACCTACTGTAAACCCATCAAGGTTTAAATACCTCAAAACCCATATACTAGTGGGTGATGGGGATGTGGATAAAATGGGGTGGAGTTGGAGCTGTAGCCGACAGGCAGCGCGTTGCAAGGGCGATAAAGGGCAAGGCTGCGGAGGCTTTGGAGAAAAGCGATCTTGGCGAGATACTGGATCTTGCAGGGGCAGGCCCTTCAAAGGAGGAGGCAAGCGCAGCGCTGAAGGCGATCCTTGCGGAGCGGATGGCCGATTACACAATAAAGGCAATGAGAGTCGCAAGGGGCAGGGGCACAAAGATGGGCGCAGCAGCCATAGTGATAGCCGCATCGGGGCCAAGGCAGTAGCAGGAAGCAATGCGGGCTATCCACAGCCCATCCAGGCAGCACACCACATATTTTATAGCTTTGGCTGCCATTCTATAGATTAAACATGCGATTGTAGTCTAGCCTGGTAGGACTTTGCCCCTCCAATAAACTTTTTGAGAAAAAGTTTAATCAAAAAGCCAAGATGTAAGGCAAAAACCCGGGTTCAAATCCCGGCGATCGCAAGTTATTACATTATTTCTATCAAATTTGATAGATATAAAGACATAAATACTTATCTATGTATAAAATTATCATGAAGGCTGAAGAATTTATAAAAGAAATGGAAAGCATGAACGTACCCGCATTCACAACACTTGACGTAGTTAGGATCACCGGCAAAAAGGAGAAATACGTTTCGCTATTCTTAAGTAGGATGGTTGGCCGTAGATTATTAAGCAGGATAGAAAAAGGTAAATACTATTTGCCGGGCTATGATATATATTCGATAGCGTCAAATATAGTGTACCCTTCATATATAAGCCTGCTTTCAGCCTTTAGATACCACCGCATAACAACGCAGATAATTACCGTCATTGATATAATATCCGCAATAAGACATTCCAACATTAAAAACTTAGAAGAGCATAGGATAAATTTCATAAATTTAGGCGCCTCAAGGGTGTTTGGATTTTATAGAGATAACGAAACAAACGCCTTTGTTGCCCATATAGAAAAAGCCATAGTGGACTCTTTATACTTACAGAATCCGCCATATCAGTATATTGAAGAGGCCTTAAACAACGCTTACAAAGAAGATAGGTTAGATGTTGAGCGTATGGTGTACTTTGCGCAGAGGATGGATTCTGTAATAGTTATGAAAAGGCTTGGAGAGATATCTAATTCTATCGGCATACCGATAAATAAACCAAAAAGGTTGTCTAAATATGAACCAGTTTGATTATGAACTTGCTAAATGGAAAAACTACTCCAGAATGCTTGGTTTTGCGAAGGCAGACCAATCCGAGAAGGATTATCTTCAAGAGCTCGTATTGTTTGAGCTTTATTCTGGCAAGTTTGGGGGTGCATTAGTATTTAGGGGCGGTACGGCGATATCTAAATTTTATGGTTCGGGGAGGTTCTCTGAGGATATCGATATCATAATAAAGGAGGATATCGAAGCAGCTGAAATTGAAAGAGAAACTGATAGAGTACTGAAAGGCCTCAATGCCTATTACTCGACTAGTTATTCGACAGAGCATTACAGAAATATGCTAAAATATAAGCTAAAGATAAAAGGTCCAATATACACAGTAGCAAAGAACGAACAGGCAAAGCAGACATTACAAATAGACATTAACACAAGAGAAAGGCCATTCTTTGAGACAAAAGACATATACAGAACAACCATATATGAAGATCTTAAACCTTACATGATAAACATTGAAAGCCCACAAGAACTGTTAACAGATAAGCTAAAGGCGATAATCGAAAGAACAAAGCCTGTTGCAAGAGACCTCTATGATGCATGGATACTGATAAAAAAGCATAGAATAAAACCAGACTTAAAGATCGTTAACGAGAAGATCACCAAATACGGCAAAAAAGAAAATGAAGTATTCTCCGCAGAGGAGTTAAACAGTAGGGTAAGGGAAATAAAGAAAATATGGGAAAGGGAGCTTTCAAGGCTGATGCGGACGATCCCAGATTATAATACGGTGAGGAAAGAATTTGAGAAATCAATTAGGTAAGTGTAATCCATGCCAAAAGAAAAACGGCGCGGAACCCAGCCGAGTAACACTTGGAAATGCACCTGTTTGGAACTAAAAGGTAGCATTTGACATAGTTCGATATCTTTCCGACGCTATTTTACGTCGGGGTACTGGCGATCGCATCTAACTCCCATATCAAATCTCGGTGCTTCGGCAATATGAAAATCTAAATAAGGTTACATTTTTAAATATTAATTCCTCATTACCATCATGTCTGGCATAATGCTGAAATGCGGATGCACGGTAACCGAGGACGGGAAATTTATAGTTGGGCAGGGCTGCAGGCTTTGCAAGGAGTGCAATGCTGTTGGCAAGCTCCATCCTTTTGGCGATGATAGGATAATCAGCCTGAAAACTAGATAGTATAGTATATTTAATATTGCAGTCCTAATTAGCTAATGATTGGCGGGGTAGCTCAGCCTGGTAGAGCGCCGGACTCATGTGCGTAGCACTATGAGTGATGAGCTTTTAAGCTATGAAGAGAAATCCGGAGATCGCGAGTCCAAATCTCGCCCCCGTCAAGTCCTTGAGACTATCTTTTGAGCGTTATTTTCCTTTATAGCCAAACATCTTATCATAATCGTCGTGATCGATTATATTTAGAACGAAGCTTACTATCTCGACTTCGTTTGTTTTAAGAGTATAAAGCATTCTCCAGAAGTGTGTCAATTCAACTCTGAAAAGGTTATCAACTTCTAAAGTATTTGGTATCAATGCCTTTGGGATGTTTTGGCCGTAAACCGGATTCTGTTTAAGTATTGCAATCTTATTATTTATCGATTTAAATAATTGCATCTCTTCCGAATTTGTTTTGCCTTTCTTTTGCTGCTCTTTTACCGTTGCCATAAGTGACTCATACGCTTCTCTCGCTTGATCCTTAAGCACAACAGTTATTTTCTTCTGTGGCTTCATACTTCTAATCCTCTTTCTTTTAGTTTCTTGAGTTCATCGTGTGTTGCATAAGTCCACAACACACCCTTTGTGGTAATTAATATCTTTCCGCTCTTTTGAAGATAATCTAAAATGTGCATTAATGTCTGGTGCATAACTTTTCTAGGTAGCCTTCTCTTTAATTCTGAGATTTTTATTATCTGCTTTGCATCTTTCAAAGTGTCTTCTACCATGATAACGGTGTTAAGTGTTGGGGAATGCATTATTTGTATCTGCTCCTCTTTCATTTAAATCACATATAATATTATATGATTTAGATATATAGATATATAAAACTTGCTATTTATTGCAGATATCTAATGTTTTCGTAGCAAAACCGTAGTCCTTCCGTCATGTATCCCTTAACTTCGACTATCGCTCCCGTCATCTACTTTTACCCATAATTTTGAAACTTTGCAGTCGAGATGAAAGGCAAAACACGACTTCAAAATCATTTCCAGAGATTTGAACTTGGAAAGTATGTGACAGAATGACATTATTTTATGTATAGTATTTTTTACAACGCCACACTAACGACAAGTTTATCGCAAGGTTATTATATTAAGAAATTCACAATAATAGTGTGATAATGTGCGAAAGCAAAAAATAAAACTTGTACAAAAAGAACTAGAGTTCGCAATCGAAAATATACGAAATGAATCAGAATTTATCTTGCAAGGATTTAGAGAGGCAACACTCGACGAAGTTATATTGCTGTATAGAACATGCGTAGATTTTAGGAAAGGATTAAGAAATAGGCATCCAGCACGCATAACAGAAATGGACAGGGATTTTTGGGGGAATTTCAGAATAGAAAAAGATGGAACTCTCGCGGAAGTGGCAGCCGAAAATGATTTTTATAAATTAAAAGCGCATGAAAGGTTTACGTATCAATACAGCAGGGTTTGCCCTGCCATAACCATAGGAACCAATTATAAAGGCAAAGAAAAACTGCTAGCATTTACGTGGCCTTCTAGCTGCGTAGTACTTGTCAGGCCAAAACAAGATGAAAGAAATAATAATGAATTATTGCGAACAGAGAATCAAAAGTAAATTTGGATTTATCAAATGCTTATTATACCAAATACTATCACAATATCACTCCGCTATATAACTCTTAAGCTCTTCTACCGCCCCCGTCATTGAACTCGGTTTTTGGATTTCTGGCCAACTGTAAAATTCCAGGGATATGGATGGATGTTCAAATCTTAGGTTCATCACTCCTATAACTACCCATATCAAGTTCCAAGCGGTATTCCCTATTATACGTCGATTCCATTATTGCTTTTTCTATGTCCTCTCTGACATCTCTCCAATGACTAAAGATAAGAAACCTTTTTGCATTTATCTCAATTATGTGACTTAAAGGCCTTATTAAAAATGATTGTGTGTCACTAAATTTATCTTTCGTTTCTTCAACATGTATAAACGGTTCACCTTGTCTAAATTTTAAACCTCTATAAAATACCCACTCAATACTACCAAGGTAGAGCTGCTCCTTAAACTTAACCGATAAACCTTTCTGTGGAACCGCGTATAGATATCCCTTTTCCAATCCTGTATTAACCTTTTCAATATCACTTATACCTAATTCAATACTTATTGTTTTCCTGAGCAAATCACGTAAGTCCTCCAGCACTCTTTTGGTACTTACTCTATTGTTTTCTTTTAGGTCTTTCACTATATCCATAATACCACATTATATCATCGCGCTTAGGATATAAAAGCATTAGCTTTTATGGAAAATAGATGTTTTGACATTCTAAAGAGACCTAATTCCAAAGTCCAACTCCCAACTAGGGATTTGAACTTGTTTTTCGACGTGACACGTCTAGGTTGGCTTTGCACTTCTTTGTTATGGGGCGGTTATGTTGGTGTACAATTCAATAGCCTCTGAGATATGTATAAACTTCCTCCCTACTTTTGAATAGCAGAAGTATTATCTTGTTCTCTTTTTTTAAAATTTGGTAAACCAATCGTTTGTTTTCTATCCTTACCGAATAAACATCTTTCATATAATGTAACTCGTCTCCAAGTTTCGCTGAATTTGCCAATAATTTTACTATATCATCGATCCTTTGCTTGGTCTTTGCAGTAATCTTTTTGATATCCTTCTCGAATTCTCTGGTTTGCTCTACTTCCATCGAATCAGGACTATGTTATAACATATTTGCTTGTCTTCTCTTTTCCAGATTTTATGTCTTTTAGCAATTTTTGCACGGCCTTTGCATAGAGTTCCTCTTCGGTCAATTTGTGTATCCTATCAAATTCAAAGAGTGCCAACCGTATCGCCTCTGTTTTAGTTTTGGCGAAGCCATCAGCAAGCATTTTTTCAACCACTTCAGCAGTATAACCTTTTAATTCTATATTGATATTGGGCATTTCATTACCTTATAATAATATTATAAGGAATTATTATAAATACCTTTCTATTAAAATGAGCTATTGAGATAATTAGCTGACGGGGCGGTAGAGGAAATTAAGGGATACATGACAGAAGGACTATGTTTTTATTGTAAAAATATTACATATTTGTAATGGAACCATAGCATCTAGGATGTATGTGACTACAAATTTTAAAAATGTGGTCACATGCCAAGTAACCTTTTGAGTTTTTTTATATTCTTTCAATATTGGGGTTCATCATACACTAAGTAATTCAAATTACGATTGCTTGACTAGAGCGAAGGCATCCGCAGCTGAGGTGTGCCCCGTAAAGCTGATGTTGTCCAGATTGGTTACACCTGCACTCATGTGGCCACAAGAAGTGATATCAAGATCCCACTGCTCAATGTAATTACGCCCACCATATACCAGGCCGTAGTTATAAAGAGTAAGCTTGCTCCCACTAACGGTCCCTGCCAATTGCCCGCCAGTGCCACCAGCAACATCCGGAGCTCCTGTATCCTCATCTTTAATGCCTTGCGCTGTTGGTGTCTGGCTGATAGGATAGCTTAAGTAACCGCCAGTTACATTGTTCCCATTCTGCGTCAAGTTAAAGACTAGCTCAGTGTTTATCTCTAGTGCCTGGTCTCCGAAGAGGTTTATTCCGTAGTAGGTGCCGGTTCCAATCCATGTTCCGTTAATATCACAGGGTGACGCACTTTTTATTGTTGAGGTGCTTGTTATTGTGCCTATTGTCGTGGATGTTGATGATAGGCTTGTTATAGTTCCTACTGTTGTGCTTGTGCTAGTCGATGATGATTTTGTCGATGTGCTTGTTATTGTTCCCACTGTTGTGCTTGTGCTGGTTGCTGTGGATGTTGTAGATGAGCTTGTTGTTGCACCTATTGTGGTTGTGGTGTTTGTGGATGTGGTGTTTTGCTCATATATTGTAGTTGTGCTACTGTTATATGTTGTAGTACTATTTGAACCATTGTTACCTAAGAATAAGGACTTAAAGAAGTTATAAATATATGAAAATATATCTTGAAAGAAGCCACCGCCAGATGATGGCTGCGATTGGATAGATGTAGTTGGCGCAGTTGTGGAAGCAGGTGCAGTACACACAATTCCAGTTAAAAAATTCCCAGACGGGAAATATTCCTCTGCTGTACCAACTGAACAAAGGATGTGAGGACTAAAGGGCATGATATAACCGGCGGTGTAATTGGAAAACAGGGTAGCTTTAGGGGCGCACAGGCTGCTAGGACTGCAGAACTCGTCTATCCAGAGCCACACAGGGCTACTAGGGTAGCCAAACGGACTATACAATACGGGCTGCTCGCTTGAATAATAAGGACTCAGATGAATCCATTCTGTAGTCAATCCTGTATAGAAACCATTTGCAGAAGATGTTGAATTCGGATTGCCAATGAATTTGGTTGCGCCTTCCGCGCTGAAATTAGTTTCGGCATAGGCGCTAGTGTTCCAGTCTCTTATTAACATGATTACCTGCCCATTCTTAAAATACAGATTCAATAGAACTTCGTCGTTCGGGTTTACAGTTCCTGTGAATTTTATATTGGGCGCATAAATGACTGTGCCGTTTGGTGCAAGGACAGTAAATAACGCCGTAAAACCAATATTATGTGAAGTGTTTGCTACTGACCAATTATAGGCTATTCCCGCGTTGTACCAATACCCTTTATTGGAATAACCGCTTATGAAGTAACCTGGTCCAATACCGGTTGAATCGCTCTGTGCAACAGCAGTGACATTATAACCGATAGCACCTGTAAAATTATTTACAAACGTTAGCCCCGACTGCTCGGTGTAGTGTTTACTAGCTCCGATTACAAAGGTTGCACTGGAAAGAAGTATGAATGATGACAAAATAACAATCATTACTGCTTTCAAAGTATTCCCTTTGCTAATAAATGAAAGCTAAGGTTTAAAATAACTCTCAAGCTTAATCTTATCCGATTATACGAACGACTGAAGTTTATCGTATAGGCGTACGTGCCCAACCGGTCTTTCAAGTCCCCAATATCAAGCATGTATGGGAAAATTAAAAAAGATAGTCATATATCCACATGCACATTGGACCCCTGTAAGATTTCGAAATTAAGCACCAAGAGCTAGTTTTCAAATCAATTCCATTAAAGACCGGTGATTGCTTTAGACTGGTATCTATTTCTCGCGCCACTGGCTCTTCTTTATCGAGACTGCGAGCAATATGATTGCGAGTGCGGTTATAACAATCCAGTCTATTGCGAGCGTAACGGGCGACAGCTGAATGGAGCCTATTGCAGACTGTATGATCTCCGCCGCATAGGTTGTCGGGGATAGGTATGCGATGTACCTCCATGGCAGTGGTATGTATGTTATCGGATAATACACAGGGGGTATGGTTGTAAGGAATATGGACAATATCCCGATAAAGGCGTAATTCTGGACTATGTCCGTGCTGTACGTGGAAAGGAAGAACCCAAGGGCAATGGAGAATGTAAACATAAGCGCCATTACTATGAATATTATGATGCCCCCTATTATTGTGGTCTTTATGAACAGCACCGCAAGTATTGTCAATATGATTATTGCAGGGAGCGAGAATATTATCTCTGACATTGACATGCCAAGCATGTACATGAATGCGCTTGTAGGCGAGCTGACAATCATCTCCTGAATCTTGAAGTCATTTTTCAAGTGCGATAGGTCGGCCTGCAGACCTATGCCGCTGGTTACCATTGTCATTATCAATGCCCCTGCAATGGAAACATTCAGCAGCGCGCCATGGCTTATAAGCACTATTATTATCAGGATAGAAAGCGGGGCCATAAGCGTATTCACAAGCGTTACTGGATAATTTTCCATAGAGTAGACTGCATTTATGAGAATTGATGCGTACAATTGGCTGAGCTTGTTCGTTTTCATTACCACTCATCCTCCTCCTGCGCCTCGTCCGACTCTATATTCTTTTTGACCAGATAGTAGAATATGTCCTCAAGGGATATCGGGTTTATGGAGAACTTTGTCCTGTCCTGTATGAATCTCTTCGCCAGCCTGTCAGCCTCCTGCTCTGATGTGATTATCTGCCTGAAGCCATCATCGCCAACTATCACATAGCCGTGCCTTGGCTTTACAGATACGCCTTTCTGAAGCACCATTACGCTATAGGTGTATTTTACTATATCCCTGAGCTCGTTGAGCGTGCCGATCGCAACAAGTTTGCCCTCATCCAGTATGCCTATCCTGTCCGCAAGCACCTCCGCCTCTTCCAGATAATGCGTAGTAAGGAATATGAACCTGTCCCTCTTGAGCTTTTTTAGCACTTTCCAAAGCTCGGCCCTGGAGATCGGATCCAGGCCGGTGGTTGGCTCATCAACGAATAGGATCTTGGATCCGCCGGAGAGGATTGTGGAGATTAGCACCTTTCTTTTGACGCCCCCGGACAACAATCTATTTAGCTTGTTCTCATATTTTTTAATGCCGAGCGCTGCCAGTGTGCCGCTGACCCTGGAATTAGCCTCTTTTAGGGTGAAGCCGCGATAGAGCAGGTATGATATTATGGTCTGCCTTGGGGTAAGCCATTGTATCGCCCTGGATTCCTGGGGCAGTATCGCTATCTGCTCCCTCAGCCTTTTTGCATCCTTTATGACGTCAATCCCATTTATTGTAACCTCTCCGGAGGTCGGGAGCAATCCGGTTGCAAGTATCCTGATGAGTGTTGTCTTGCCTGCGCCGTTTCTGCCTATGAGCGCGAATATCCCTTTTGAGGGTATTGAAATATTTACATTGTCCAGAGCCGCAGCTCCTTTTCCGTATCTCTTGACAAGGTTCCTGCAGACAAGTTCAGAGTTCATCCAATCCAAAATTTTTATTCATTTAGGCCTTTTAATGATTTCTTATGGGCAGCCAGCCCCTTAATGCTGCAGTACCACAGTCAGTTTCGGTGCGAGCATATTTATATATTTTCTTTACCCATTATACCTGATTATATGGGATTAGATTACACATGCATAAGAGTAAAAGACCTGAAAAAGTCAATAGACTTCTACACGAAATACCTGGGAATGAGAGTCGTGGACAGGAGAAGCTGGGTGCCCGGCGAGAAGGTCGTGATGATGGTTTCGAAGGAGAGCAAACAGCACCTTAACCTGATCTACTTCTCAAAGAGCTGCAGGCTATACACGCCCTACAGGACAGGATCCGAGCTGGACCACCTCTCCTTTAGGGTAGCAGATGCAAAGAAGCTATACAACAAGCTCGTAGCAAACGGTGCGCCGGTGGCGATGAAGCTCTGGGAGGAGGGAAACTTCGCCATGGGCTATGTGAAGGACCCCAATGGGATCTGGATAGGGCTAAGGAGCGGCAGCTAGCCAGTTTAGATGCGTCACCAAAATCTGCTGGCGCAATTATAACTTTTTTCACAAAGCCAGAACTTTGGAAAAGCTTAAATATCAATGGACTTATACTAATAGTGTGGTAAATACATCCACGGTACCATTGCATATGTTTGGCGGCCGGAAACGGAATTTATCCGTCTAAAAAACATAAAGTGATAAGTGTTTCCGTATGGAAAATATTAGAGGCAATCAGCAAACGAGAATTAGTCCGGAAGCGGGAGTGATACTTTCTAGCCTATTAAGGCGAAGAGAACCCGGAACCACAAATCGACGCCTCGCAAGAGATATACAAGACAAGATTATATTCTATGACCGATTAGGAATTGAACGCAAACAAATAATTTGTCTTACCGGAGCCAGTAAGGCACAGATAAGCAGATATGTGCGAAAAGCCAAGGGCTTGGAAAAAACAGAAAGAAAACTTCCTGATGAAGCTAGAATAATAGAGCTCCGAGCTTTGGGCCTAACACATGGGAAAATAGCCAAAAAGCTGGAAATTGAAAGGAGTGCCGTTACAAGATGTCTTTTGAGGACTGGCAATAGGACGAGAGGAGCAAGAAAAGAGATATCTGAAAAAAAGAGGAGGGAGATTATAAGATTGTACAAAGAGCACGTTGAACAGAATGATATCGCAAGAGTATTAACTATAGCAGAGAGCACAGTATCCAGACATTTGAAGAGATACAAAGCAGAGGAATTTGAAAGGGTCGGCAAAGAGATTATTAGGTTAAAGGGCCAAGGCATGAGAAATTTTGAGATAGCGGATGCCCTGAAATTAAAACCCCGGAAGGTCTCATGGTACCTTAGGAAGCTGCATAGGAGGAAGAAGGTTATTAAACGCCTGCCGAGTGAAAAAATCAATCTGGTAATGCAGTTGGGTGATGAGTTAACGCACAAAGAGATTGCATCAAAGCTTGAATTGCCAAGAAGCACGGTCACCAGCAGGTTATTGAGGGCAGGGAAAAGGAAAAGAAAACCAATAAAAGATGGTGATATTCAAGGACTGTATGAATCCGGCTTTGGTCTGAAAGGTACTGCAGAAAGGCTGGAAATAGCAGCAAGTACTGTATACAAGCATTTGAATAAAATTAAAACATGGAAAAGGAAAAGAGAACCAAGGCAAAGGCTATCAGCAGAAAAGGATGATGAGATCCAGGCGCTGTGCGACTATGGCCTTAAACCAAAAGATGTTGCGGGAGTTTTGGGGATATCTGTAAGTACCGTATACAGGCATTTGAACAAAATTAACGAGGCTAAGAAAGCCGTTGAGCTTCGGGAAGCACTCCCAACAGAATTCGATACACTCTGTGAGTATGATGATTTAGTGGCAGTTCGGATCTCCGCATAATAAATTGGCTTGTTGTGACATAACTATTGCAGGACCAGCCAATCTGTTAGACCACCGCCGCAGGGCAAAATCTATTAAATAGTATTGGAGCTAATTAGATTAAATACGGTGAGGGCTCTGGGATAGGATCAAGGATAAAGAAGTTTCTGAAACTTCTGGGTCCTGGGCTTGTAACTGGCGCAAGCGATGACGATCCCTCAGGAATTGCCACATACTCCCAAGCCGGAGCCAAATTCGGATTATCAACGCTATGGACAGCGCTCATCTCCACGCCGTTGATGATGGCAGTCCAGGAGATGTGCGCAAGGATAGCGATAGTAACGCGCTCAGGGCTTGCAAACGTAATAAAGAGGAATTATTCGAAAAAAGTCCTTTACCTGGTTGTTCTACTGACATTTCCGGCAGTGATACTCAACATAGGCGCTGACATATCAGCGATGGGCGCGGTGTCAAACCTGCTGCTGCCGCGCATACCATCCGCAATATTCAGCGTAATCTTCACAGCTTTGCTGGCGTTGATCCTTATAAAATTCTCCTACAAAAAGATAGCCTCGCTGCTCAAATGGCTGTGCCTCACGCTGCTTGCCTATTTTATAGTGCCTTTCCTTGTGAGACAGGATTGGCAAAAGGTCATTGCCAGCACGCTGATACCAACAATAGTCCTGGACAAGACTTTTATGCTCATTCTTGTCGCACTGCTCGGGACAACGATCTCTCCATATCTCTTCTTCTGGCAGGCATCATCCGAGGCAGAGGGAAGGCGCACAAGCAAGAAGGAATTCATGGTCAATAAAAAGACCATCAAGGAAATGGGTTTCGACGTTGATACCGGCATGCTCTTCTCCAATGTAATAATGTTCTTCATTATCCTGACAACAGGCACAGTCCTATTCAGCGCAGGGATAACCCAGATCAATACTGTGGACCAGGCAGCAAGCGCACTGCGCCCCCTGGCCGGCAACGCATCCTACCTCCTGTTTGCTCTGGGTGTAATAGGTTCCGGATTGATCGCAATTCCGGTGCTTGCAGGGTCGCTCTCATACATCTATGCGGAGATCCGGGAGTCAGAGGAGGGCCTGAACAAAAAATTCCACCAGGCAAAGGGCTTTTACATGGTCCTTGTAATATCGTTGCTGATCGGCCTGATAATCAATTTCCTGGGTCTTAGCCCTATCCAGATGCTGATCTATTCTGCAGTTTTGTACGGCCTTATAACACCAGTCCTCATTTTATTGATACTGCACATATCAAACAGCAAGCAGATTTTAGGAAAGTATGTAAACGGAAAATTGTCAAACATTCTGGGCATCATAGCATTTATAATAATGGCAGCCATTGCAATTGCATACCTGTACCTGCGATTTGTTTAAGCCTAATGGCCTGTTATTATCTGCTTGGCTGCAGCGAATATCCTCCTTGAATTCTCGGACATTGAGGCATATCCTTCAAGTATGGCATTTGTGACGCTTAAGCTTACCCCTAATTTCTCTGCCTTTTTCTGCCCGGATCTGACCATCTCAGAAACATTCATCTGCGGGGCATTGGCCGGCAACTGCTCTTTATTAATTGCGGTTACCATTGCCGCCATTATGCCTGTTGTTATCGGCGGGCTTGATGCCAGCAGCCTTAATGCCTCTATTATGTCAAATCTTCTATTTATGTCATCTCTGCCCATATTCGACAATAACTCAATGCCTTCGGCGTATGCCGGGAATATGCTGTAAAAGACAATATTGTGCACCAGTTTTGCCATGTGGCCTGATCCGCTTCCTCCCAAGTACCCATAGGTGCCGCTTCCGGCCACTACTTTGAAGATATCTTCAGCCCTTTCAAATGCAACCCTGTCGCCGCCGACCATCAACGATACCCCTTTCAAAAGGTCTTCCGGCCCACCGGCGCAGCCCACATCAAGGTAGTAGATGCCCCTGTTTTTCAATGTGTTGTAGTTTGCTACCGAATCCGTATAATCGGAATTTGATGCATCAATGACTATGTCGTTGCTGCGGAGCAACCCCGACAATTCATTCATAAGATTGTTTGTAATGGAGCCGCCGGGAACCATTGCCCATACTATGGAGCTGCCGGTTGGGGCTTCTTCAAGCCAATATGCAAAATCCTGCATGTCATCAGACAAATGGACTCCACTCCTCTCCCTAAAAGGTGTGTAGTTCTTCCCCATCTTATCGTACAATATAAGGAAATAATCGCTGTAATGCATTCTTTCTGCAATGTTTCTCCCCATATTGCCGAGCCCGATCAGGCCCATCTCTTTGGGCGCAGCAGTCATATTTTTTGTGGACATATTATCAACCAAACATTGTTTGTAAAGTATATAAATTAATCATAATCTTTAAGAATTTGGCCTGCCGTAAATTATCACAATTAAACCGGTTCTAATCCCTGCCGCTTTTTATCACATTTAATTGTCACATCTAGATATATAAAGCCTGCTGCTGGCCAGGCTCAGAAATCTTTAAATAGTTAACCAGAGCAAGCTAGAGCATGGTGTTTATAGACAATCTTGCATATGCCCTTTTTTCCGTGAGCTTTGCCGGATTCATGCTTCTTTACACAGTATCATCCATGTACCTACTTTATAGAAAGAGGAGAAGCTTCCAGGAGCACCTGATGGCAGCAAGCCTGCCTATTGCGCTTATCGGCCTGTACATGCTGGTCATGGGCCTGTGGGGCCAGTTCACATGGCCATTGCCTGGCAGCTACAACATTCTATTCTATGACCCATTCCTATCCTTCGGGATTCTTCTGTTATCATTCTCAATGGCGGTAAGATACAGGCTTAGGCTTGAGTATGTGGGCTTCCTCGGGCTGATGATGGGTGCGATGATAATAGTCTATGGCATAGCAGGATACAATCTCGGGCTTACGGCTGCGCCGATTGGACTGCTTGCGCTATACCTTGGTTACGGCCTGGCCGCAATATTCTCATACCCTGTTTCGCTTATTTCAGACAGGCTTCCCGATACTAGGAAGAGGACGCCTGCCAACTGGCGCATTATTCTGATAATATTCTGTATACTGCTGCTTCTTGCCAGCCTTGTGTCAGCATATACCGGGTTTGCCGCAATAGGGCAGCACCTGATGAGTGCACCATAAACAGGATGCCTTTTATTTGCTTCCTTTATAATAATTAGGGGGTTATGATGGGGGATCATTCTGATTTTCCAACAGGGCTTGCATTTGATGACGTCCTGCTAATCCCCGGGTTCTCGCCCATAAGGTCAAGGAGGGAGGTGGATGTCAGCACAAGATTCTCCAGGAGCATAAAACTTGGAATCCCGGTAGTAAGCGCCAATATGGATGTTGTCACCGAATCTCAGATGGCAATAGCACTGGCAAGGCTTGGCGGAATAGGAGTCATACACAGGTTCCTGAGCATCGAAAGAGAGGTGGCAGAGGTTGCAAAGGTAAAGCGCTCTGAGGGCATACTTATAGAGCGCCCAATGACCCTTCAGGTTGACAACACTGTAGAGGAGGCAAACGAATTGATTAAAACCCATGGGATAGGCGGCATTGTGATTATTGATTCTGGGAGGCATGTGCTAGGGCTTGTGACAAAGAGAGACATCCTGTTTGAGGATAAACAGGATAGAATGGTATCAGAGGTGATGACACCATTTAAGGACCTGATCACTGCAGATCCTGGAATAAAGATAGACGAGGCCAAGGAGATGCTGCACAGGAACAAGATAGAGAAGCTGCCAGTAATCGAAAAGGATGGAAAACTTGTGGGGCTTATAACAACAAGGGACATAGTGAAAAGAAAGCAGTTCCCAAACGCAACAAAGGACCCAAAGGGCAGGCTGCGCGTTGCGGCAGCCATCGGCGTAAAGGATGATTACCTGGAGAGGGCCCAGAGGCTTGTGGATGCGGATGTTGATGCAATAGTCGTGGATATCGCACATGGCCATTCCGTAAGGGGCATAGAGACAATAAAGGAGATAAAGAAAAACTTCGGGGTTGACGTTGTTGCCGGGAATGTCGCAACTGCCGAGGGGACGCTTGACCTGATAAAGGCTGGTGCTGATGTGATAAAGGTTGGGGTTGGACCAGGAAGCACATGCACAACAAGGATAGTTGCGGGTGCCGGCGTACCGCAGCTTACGGCCATTATGGATTGCGTTAGGAGTGCATCCGATTATGATATACCCGTAATTGCTGATGGCGGGATAAGGCACCCTGGGGATGTGACAAAGGCGATTGCCGCTGGTGCATCATCAATAATGTGCGGCAGCCTCTTTGCAGGAACTGATGAGAGTCCGGGGCCAACGATACTTAGGGACGGGATAAGGTACAAGATGACAAGGGGCATGGCATCACTGGCTGCTACGATAGACAGGAGGATAGTGGAGCAGAACGGCAATGGGAAGAGGGATGAGAAGGAGATAATCGCAGAACTTCTGGAAGACGACGTTCCGGAGGGTGTTGAGGGGCTTATAACATACAAGGGCAGGCTTGAGGAGATCATTACGCAGCTTATTGGCGGGCTCCGCTCAGGCATGAGCTATTGCGGCGCAAAGGATCTGCAGGAATTGCAGAGGAATGCGAAATTCATAAGGATAACCCAGGCAGGGCTAAAAGAGAGCCATCCCCATGACATCAGCAACAGGATGTAGAGCTAGTGAGAAAAGTTGCATCCTGGCTCTGAATGCCATTACTCATTTATTCTGCCTCTGAATGTGTAGCCCAGGTTGAATGTTATCAACCCATGGCTTTCCCATATTGCTACAGGGACCAGCCTCTCCTTAAGGAACATGTACCCTATCCCCCCGCCCTCATGCCTTATGCCCTTTGTGTCCACTGTTAGATTCTGCGTTACCACGATTCCCGTGTTCGGCGTCAGCTTTACCATTGAGGCATTGTACGCATCAAAGTCGTATCCGAATTTTTTATCTGCGGGATTCCGGTTGTACTTGAATTTTAATATGTCACCGAATCTCCCTGTTGGCCTCAGATAGGTCGGAGGCGGTGTTGCATACCTGCTCGTGTTGTCCGAATCAAGTATTGATTTCACGGTATAGATGTTGTTGTCGCTGAGCTTGGTTGTTATTGCGTAATCCGGCAGCGGGCTGTGGTATGTGAGATAGCTGCTTTCAGAGAACACCCTTGTGTTTGCATTGTAGCTGGAGACAAGCCTGAAATCATGAAAGCCCAGATAACCGGAGTAAAGGTTCTTGACGCCGCCGCTGTACTGATCGACCATGAAGGCAGCTAGCCTATCCTTGCTTTCATAGGAATAGCCGAACCTGGATGACTCCTGCTTGCTCCTCCCTGCATTGATCATCCTGTCAGACCTTATGAAGAAGATGTTGTGGTTTCCCCTGTTCAGCCTGCCGCCGATGCCAAAATCCGTATGCCTTACCTTATCAGTGCTTAACCGCACGCTGGAGATATCCCCAAGTGCGTAAAGCTTCCAGCCCCTGGCCTTTACCAGCCGCATATCGATATCAGGCCCGAATGAGGCATTCCCCATGTCGTTATAATAGGTGAACCTCATCATGCCTAGATCGCCGGTAAACTTGGCGCTGAGGTCATCGGTGTGTGTGTTAACCCCAGCCAGATTGAATGTATTTGAAGGCCCTCCAACGATCATAAGCTCATCTGATCCCCACTTGAAGCGGTTGATCCAGTTCCCCTGGGTTGTGACCGCATTGTTTGTGTATTGTGTTGTATCGAGTATGGCGCTGGATACGCTAATGCCGTCATTGGCCTGCTGCTTGGCTGCAGCATCATCAGCCCTTAGCAATGGCTGCCCAGATAGCGCAGCAAGCATGCCAAGAGCTGCAATGCCCCTTTTTAACTTTGCAGGGCACCTCAAAAATGTGTTTGGCGCATTTTTATGCGGCATGTCCTTAGTCCGGTTCTCTTGCATCATCCGATCACTAATTATACATAATTAATGTAATTATACATAATTAGTATTAAAATACTTTCGGCCAAAGCCATGGAGCTGATTTCGGGGCAGACGGCTTCATATCCAGGCACAGGCAGTATAATTATTAATTTTTGCTGTATAATTCTAATCGAGATAAATGGCGGAGTACAAATGCAGCATATGCGGCGAGGTATTCGACAACGGGGACGAGCTGGCAGAGCATGTCAGGGATGCACACCCCGGGCAGGACGTAGAGGATTACGAATGCGACATCTGCTATGAGCGGTTCGAAACAGAGAGCGACCTGACCGCGCACATGAGTGCCGCGCACAGCGGCAGCTGATATAAAAATTATTGCGAAAATCTGCTCTGGGCTGGCCTCTAGAAAACTATTTATATTATAAAAGCTGATATTCTGGTAGTGATAACAATGCATTGGACCACTGATGCGGCCGGGAAATTTCAAGAGATGATCAGGAATGTCGGGATAGCAGTAAATATCCGGATATATGATGCAAAATTCAAGAACAATGAATTTTTTATCGGCATAAGGCCATCAATACAGGAATACGGCCCATTTCTTCGTGGATATGAAAGCACCAACATGTCCAAAAAATGGCAGGAAAACAGCATACCGATAGTGGGAAACAACTACTGGACAATGGGAAGGCCTTCACCTACTGGCAGCTCTTTGCGTTTTGATCCAAATAGCGATATGTACCAGGCATGGTTTGGTGTTTATACGCATGTTGGCAGTGACAGAAGGCAATACGGCATGAGGGACAGGGAGCCTGATATTGAGATTTTGAGGTACCTTGCAGAGGTAGACCAGGATCTTTGGCTTCATGGGTATGGCGATGATAATCCGGTTACAGAGCTTACAGAATTTGCATACAGGGGAAAATTGAGAATTGATGGCAGAGATGCCTGGCTCTATTATGGAGAAATGTGCAGCCATTCGGATGTCGGCTTCAGCGGCAGGGGACATGAAAGCGCATATGGAATGGTCCGGAACAGGAGGCTTGTCTCTGCAGAGCCAACAACAGAGCGCTTTTTCATACCAGACCAGACATTATGGCAACCCTATGTTGCCCCGCACCACAATATCAACCTGAAGGGCTATTTTGCAGTAGTCCCATGCGAAATGGCACTTGCATGCATATATTTGAACGGTGCAGAATACACGGACAGCCGCAGCAGGCACCATGACACCTGGCCAAGGCTGAGGCCTGATGCAATAGACATGATAGAATCAGTGAAGATAGAAACCAACTTCAAATGAAACCCGAATTAACTTTTGGGGTGCGGAAAGGCTCGGTACCACAGCCAAGGATCAGGTTACATTGACCTGCAGCGTCAACACGCCGCCATTAAAGCTTGATGTCGGGGTTATCAGCAATTTGAATGGAACCCTGTTGTTTGAGAATATCTCGTAGGGCAGTTTTGGGTCTGTTACCTGGACGGCAAAGTTATTATTGAGCACATTTATGGTTGTTACATTATGCGACGCTGGACAGCTGTTGCTAAGGTTAAACATATACTGGAACTGGGATCCTTTTTCTGTGTAGAATCCGGGGAATGGCTGTACTACACTGCCAAAGCAGGATATTGGATTAACGCTGTTTATCTCCACTGAAACCCCAGATACGTATACATCGTTGGAAATGCCGAGGAGATTGTAGATCAGGTTTGGATTGTATATATAGATGGCTGCAATTGCTACTATTGCAAGGATTATTATCGTCAGCAGTATGCTCACAGCCCTCATTCATTATCCCCTTCTTTTCCTTCCTTAATATCGCAGATCTGTAAGATCCCAGCCCGTAAAGAATTAGGATATCCCTAAAAATAAAAAACCTGGCTTATCTTTCAAAGCCAGTGATACGGCAATTTTATCTTCGCTGCCTTCTGCCACCGCTTCCTTCCCTCAAGGAGCTGATTATTATTACAAGGCCTATTATTGCAACAATTATGCCGCCTATTTCAGCCAATTGCGAATTATAGCACATCTGCGCTCCGTTGCCCCCAAATATAGAGGTTAGTGCGGTAGAGATCTTGCCAGCAACAGAATTGCACTGGCTTATGGTGTGGTAGTTCTGCCAAAACACCCAAATACCTACAACCAAAAGGATTATCCCGGTTATGCTTTTCCATGTACTCATTTTTACACCTAAAAATTACATATAACTCATATCTTTATAGTATATCCGAGCAGCTTCAACCCGAAGTACACCAACACAAAACCTACAACCGCCATCAGCACCGCGGAAATGTTAAACACTATGAGCACTATCCCGATTATTGTTATAATCGCTCCGCCCACTGTCTTGTAGTCAACCCCTGCTTTTGACATCTTCTTGTCAATCTTGGCCTTGCCGGATCTTGCGCTGCTCGCCAGACTCCCAACCTCTTTGTCTATCATCTCTTTCCCAGTCTTTGTTTTTTTCCTTTTAGCCACAAATACACCTTTCAATCAATGGTTACACTGATTATTAAATGGCTGGTATGCTTTAAATAGTTTACCATAGGGTCTATGCTTCCTGCACCTCGGATACCGACGTTGCCCCTCAAAGCGCAATTAAGGCGTTTATTTGCCGTCTGCAGGTTTGTGTTTTGCAGCCGAAACCGAGGAAATCGCAAGCAGTAAAATTGCTATGTACATCAAAAGCCCGTATACGCAGGGCGGAATTCCGAGTATCTCCAGCGAGGTGCAGGTCTTGAACGAGAGGATGTACAAGGTTAGGAAGGTTGCAAAGGCGATCCCTATTGCCGATATTATGCTAATTGCTATTGTCCTTTTGTTCCTGTAGGCATGATCCGCAATGACAACGAGAGAGGAGATGAATATTATCGCATACATCAGTGCGCCGAAGAAACAGCTGGGGAGGCCAAAAAAGTAAAGGTCGCAGCCGGGTTTATTGTTTGCAAAAGTATAATACGTAAGATAGCCGGAAAACAGTGTTCCCATGACGGCCAAGAGCAGTATTATCCAAAGAGATCCATTCCTTTTCATGCGATCACACATAAACAATAGTTAAGCAATGTTTATTAATCTTGTAATTATAGGCATTAGCGAGCCTTTTGGTTTCAGCATAGTCCCTGCCTGATCTTTGGTCATATGATTACCTTTTCAATTTAATTAATTCGGATACCTTCACAAGTTCGAATAATTCAAGCCCATTGTTATGTAGTTCTGCTCTTCCTCCACCTTCCCTATCGACAACGCAAATTACCTTTGAGATCTTTGCTCCTTTTCTTCTTAAGAGCTCAACAGCTTTTAAGACAGATTTGCCTGTTGTTATTACATCTTCGATAATATCAATACATTCGCCATGAGATACATTTCCAATAATCTGTTCTTCCATACCGTGTTTTGGGAAATCTTTTCTTATAATAATAAAAGGTATTCCTAATTGGAGAGAAGTTGCTGTCAGAAGAGGTACAACACCTAACTCTATACCGGCAATTTTTTTAGATGAAACTCTCTTGGAAATTTCTGTAGCAATCTCTGATAGAAAAAAAGGATTGGTTATTGCACCTTTTATATCAACATAATAATTTGATTTTTTATCAGAAGAAAGAATAAAGTCTCCAAATTTTACTGCATTTGCTTCAATGAGCCTATCTTTTATCAAATTATCACAGCATATTTGTCTTTAGTTTAACGTAAATGGGGCCTTAGCCGAAACACATTCGTTTTGTCCATAGTTCTCACTTTCTATGTTGATTTTACCTTTTGTTTAGTAGATTTTTCTTCTATGGAGCTTATAAATCCTTTAAATTGCTCAGATCTAGGTCCAGCCTTCACAATATCTATTATCTCTTTAGGCTCTGTAGGGTTACTTATCAAATACTCTGCTACTCTCCTTAGTTGTGGTGCCCATTCATCCGAATCTGCTCCTGGGCTCGAATGGTATACTAAATAAAGTAATGAACATGAGGCAAGTTTGGCATCCTCTTTTATTCTTGGTTTGATTGTTTTAATACATCGACCGAACAAGTCCCTAAACTGGTCTTCAGTCGCAATTAAGATTTGATCTAATAGTTCAGAATCAATTTCTTTGATTAAACTCGCCAATTGTTTTTCCAAGTTAAAACCAATCCAACCATTATCAACAAAGCCCTTACTGCCTAAAGTTGAAATTTTTATTTCGTTATTTCTATACTTTTCAGAATTCGTTATAGATTCTAAAAATGAGGCAGCATGAGTTGCTCCGGTATTAACTAGAACTGTATCACTTTTTTCTGCATATTCGAAAATCTTCTCTACCATTGGTTCTTCTCTTCCTAGATCGCATTTATACCATCCTAATGATATTATACATGCCTGTGTAAGCATTGAGATAGCCCAATCATCTTCACCCTCGGTTGTTATCTTTGCATCCGTAGCATAAGTTGCGAATTTTGAAGCTTCTAATGTTTCTTTTTCTTCAGTATCGATAAGTTCTATGCTTCCTATTTTTTTACTATGGTATAATCGTAAAAATATAGCAAATTTTTCAACATTAGGGTCTACAATATTCTTACTGAATGTTCCTGAAATATAAGCCCTAAGTTTATAATCATCTTTAGATATGTATTGATCAGTCGAACTCACCATTTCACTGAATTTAGTGTTATTATCACGTGGGGATTCTATCAAAAGTGTAGTATTATTGCCTTCTATCGATCCTAATATGTCATTCTCAAAACTAGGGACAGGTCGAACATGGTGAAAGTCGTATATCAATACAATCTTGTGTGGTTCTGTCAAAGTATCACTTATTTTGTCGTCGATTTGACGTCAGTAAATTTCTGGGCCTTAGCTGAGTGATGTTGCCTGTGTTCATGTCACGCACCTTATTTTTATAATAGTAATATTACATTATGAATCTATAAGCTTTGTGAGATATTTTTAGTCTCTTGCTTTATCTTTAACCGATTTCTTTTACTCTCTTTCCAAACTTTCTTTTGACTGCTACAGATAGAGCATCCACCTTTACTGCTCTTTTTACCACGACCCATAAAATTACCTATCACTCGTTCGTACTTTTTATAAGCGCATTGAAATTTAATACATCTATTTTGTATTTCTTTTTAATTAAGTCTTTATTATCGTGGATTTTAGAATCCTCAGTTATCAAATCTTCCTTTAACACTATCGCTGTAGCAACTATTATGCAGTCTATATAGTCTTTTATATAGCTTAATAGCTCATAACTTACCTGCACAATCTTCCCATTATAAAATGGTTGAATTTTAAATACTGTATCTATGACTTCTATTGCTTCTATTGTATGGACAGTTGGTATGTCTAATTTGGCTGCTTTTGCCTGCAATTCAAATATCGATATAGAACTTATTGAAAGAGTACTTATGTCTAATTTAATCCTATTATCTTCCATGGCTTTAAGCAAATCTGTATCTATGCCTATGCTCGTAAGCGGGAGAAGATAGGTTGTATCTATTATCAAAATTACACCGCATTAGAAAGTTCAGATCTGAATTCCTCAAACTCCTTTGCAGTAATGGTTTTTATCTTCTTTGAATTAACCAAGGTTGAAAGTTTTGCCCTGTTCATTAGAGCCCTTTTAAGTATCTCATTCAGAACTTTAGATATTGCCTTGGCTGTTTTATACTCCTCCAAGCTCTCTTTGACAAGAGCATCATATACATTTTTATCTAATATGACTGTAGTTCGTCTTTCCACATAACCACCTTAATATGTTTAAGCATATAAACATATAAATAGCTTTGCGTCATTATAAAGGTGTGCAGTATAGTATATAACTTTCCTTAAATGTTATGCGATATGGTGCATAGCTTTTATCTATAGCATTTATTCATTTAACTTGAATATCAAATTGGGAGATGGACTTATCTATTCATGTCGTATAAAATAACGGCTAGGCCATGAACGTTTTGAGTATGGCCTGAATGGGCCTTAGCCGGGATTTTCGCAACTTCTTGATTAAACTTCTTTCCAAGAAGTTTATGTCGAACCCGGTCTAAAGGATCCACAGTCCTCCGTGCGAGCCGTTACACCACTAAGGCCATCTATAATATTATGATGGACCATTTTTTAGACCTTTGCACCCTCATTTTATTTCGTTATACAGAATTATCGGGTTGGGCACTGATGTGTCCCTGTTTTCGATGTTGTTGATGAATTCCGCCCTTTTTTCGATCTCTTCATTTATTGATTCAACATCCAAAAGGTTTGCCCTGGCGTACTCAATCGCCAGCTTTGATTTTTTGGCATTATCAAAATCCAGTGCTCTGTTGTATGCAATCCTTGAGTTCTGGAAGCTTTTTGCGATGATGGCCTGGTCTGTTGCCCTCATCTCTGCCCTTTCAAGCCAGGAGTATTCTGTAATTGCGGAAATATAAAGCCCGTTCTTATCCCCATCAAGCAGTATGGATATGTCCAGTGCATTGATATCTCCACCTCTGATCTGGTAGGGCTTGGATTTCAGGAGCTTTATTATGCTCCTGTTCCTGAAATTACCACTTATTGAAGTCGTGAAGGATATTCCGAATTTTGAGAATCTAAAAAGAGCGCTTGTTGGGGAATCGCCGTTTGACAGGATCCTGTCCGGCATCAGAGAAAAAATGAGGTTTTCCTTTGCCATTTCGGCCTTTTTGGGCAGAAATTTGGCGCAAACAGCCTTTGCCCTGTTGATATTGCTTTCCCTTTTATCGGCAATCCTTGTAAAATTTATAAGGTCGATGCTCCTATTTTTCCTTAAATCCAATACAGTATAGTATCTTGGGATGAAAAGGGCCAATGCGTCAATGAATTCGTTCGCATCTGTTTTGCTGAGCACCAGAATATTATAGTTCAATTCCAACGCAATCCATAGATAAGCCAAGGCGTACGGGTCCGAAGCTTTTTTCAATATCTGCATCTGGCTTTTAAACTTGAGGATTTAACCACCGCATAGGTTTATTAATTTTTATTTCCATTTAATATCACTTTGAGGTAACACCCAAAGTGGCGCTCTCGATGCGAGTTGGGTCCATACTGCCTGTTCGCGCAGGCCACTGTTTTTCGACAGCTCCGAGACCGCTACGGACTACGGGAGCGGTTATATCCATGAAGCTGCAGCAGGATAAGTATATATTTACTTTAGTAAAAGTATATATACTTTCGTATATATTTTAGCTTGTGGAGTTTTGTTAATAAAGCAGTAGATTAGGAAAGGCTTTTAAAGCTTCTTTACTAATATAGGATTATGGCAAAGAAGGAGAAGGACAAGGATGAGGTATGGGCCCTCAGGAAGGTGCTCAGCAGGCCGAACTATGCAGTCATGGCCTTGCTATTGCAGAAATCGCCAAGGACAACGAGAGAGCTTTATGCAATACTGGAGAAGAAATTCACAAGGAAGACCCTCATCATAACACTTAGGGAATTGTCGCTGGACCTGAATGTCATACAGCCTACCCACATCAGGACGGAAAAGGGGTACGGCCTCGGCTACAGGCTCAATCCGAGAATGAAGGAGATAACAAAAAGCGTACAGAAATTCTCGAAAGTAATTGAGGGCATAAGGAAGGTATGATTCGTATTCCTTTTCTTTCCTTATTTTGCAAAGATTTGTACTGGTTTTAGCCTAAAGGGGCACTATTCGCATATTCTTTTATAATCTCCCACCAGAATACTACTGTGGTAAATGTGGCTTATAAGCATGTCCTATTTGACTACGATGGCTGCCTTGGCAATACATTGGGCGCCTGGACCTGGGCGATCAGAAGGTGCTCTGAGAAATTTGGAATGAATTTGAATGTTGCCCAGATAAATGAGCAGATGAGATGGGGATTGAGGAAGGTAAGGGGGCAGGGGCTTGGTGAGATGCAGGTGCTCCCATATTACGATATGGTCAGGGAAATCGCAAAAACTCCTGTTTTTGCCGCAAAATTGCACGATGGCGCCAAGGAACTCTTATTGGACCTTAGTGCTGCCGGAAAGGGTCTTGCCGTGGTAAGCACAAACATTCTGGAGCTCAGGGAGCTGCTGGCTAAGGACGATATCCTGCATCTATTCAGGGCAGTTGTGACAAACAGGGACGTGAAGAATAATAAACCCCACCCCGAAGGGATAGAATTCGCTTTGAGGATACTGCGCGGAAATAAGGCCGATGCGGTAATGGTGGGAGACACGGGCAATGATCTTGCTGCAGCAAGAAATGCGGGCATAGACTTCATACTATTCCACCCAGGTGGAGCGCCGCTGCTCTACGAGCCTGCTGAGCTGGTCGCCCATCCGCCAAAGCATATTGTTGAAAGCCATTACGAGTTAAGAGAGCTCCTCATCAAAGGCTTATCTCCTTAATCGCCTTATTATAATGCTGTTGTCATTCCCGGGCCTTGTCTCTGTTTTTGTCATCGCCCTCCAATTTCTTGTAATCTCAAGCTTGTAGAATTTTATGGGTGCTGGGCTGTCCGTTTTTGAGCTGCAGTCAAAGAAGGCAGCCTCATTGAACCTGGGAAGTTCGGAAAGGGAGATATTTCCCTCCCGGACGGCTGTCGGAGTTTCTAGTATCCACTGGACTGCCTCCTGGGAGCTGTGGTATCTTACTTTCTCATTTATTGTGATGTTTTTCGTCTGGTCGTTTAATCTTATCAGCCACAGGTCTTTTCCCCCGCTTAATTTGCTTATCTGGGCGTTTATTCTGTCTCCGCCGTTCACCGTAAATCTATAGCTCAGAGCTTGCAGGGGCAGCAGTTCATAGAATAATCTGCATCCGTTTTCATCGCATAATGCGCCTGCCTGTATTAGATCAGTCTTTATTACCCGTTCGCCGGGGCGCACATTCCTATTCATGTTTGATATCCCTATCCATTGAGCCAATCTTTCATTCCTGCCTCCCTTTTGGGTGATATCCACAACATTCCAGGAGGCCTTGACCTCTGTGAAAACCTGCTGCGGCTGGTCCGCATCCACAGCTGAGGATATGCCTGCAGATGGCGAATTCTCGCCATAGATTGATTTAGCATCTTCCACAGGCCCGCTATTCAGGATGAATGCAAGGGCGCAGACTGCGAAAAGTTTCAGTGGTGCCGCACTTTTTTCCTTTCTTACCAGGCTTGCAGTTTTGTTCCTTGCCGCTCTCTTTGCCTTATTCCTGTAGCTCAAATTATCACATACATATTACAGCTTTTCAGATATAAATAGGTACCAGATGCATGCGGCTGCAATTCCTATTCCTTTACTCCCACTTTCTTCTGTTGCCCGTACATCTCCTTCACCTCCTCTGTTGTTGTTGCATCCTCCGGGCCCTTGTCCTTTCTTATTGCAGTTGGGCCGACAAGCCTTGGGAACCTCAGAGCATAGCCGGTCTCTATGCCGTTCTGCTGCCTTTCCCTGCCGCAGGTGTGCATCGGGGATTTGGTAATCTCGTCCGCATTTATCGTTACGACATATCTTGGCTGGACCCAGAAATCCGGTTCAACAATGGAATCAATCCTTGCCGGTTTGCTCTTTGATTTTATCCTGTCCAGCATGGTCTTCAATTCCTGCATCTGCTGCTCAGTGAATCCGGTGCCGATCCTTGATACGGTCTCAAATACATCCCTCTTTTTGTTGTAGGTCGCGCATAGAAGGCTGCCGAACTTGAATTCCGCCCTGCTCCCCCTTCCCAGATAATACCCGACAATCACAAGATCAAGGGTATCGGAAAGCTCGCCCTTGTAGCTCCTCTTCAGCTTTATCCATGAGAATTTTCTTGCGCCGGCAATGTACGGCGCATCAAGGTCCTTTGCTATAACGCCCTCAAGCCCGTTCTCTATTGACTTCTCGAAGAACTCCTCAAGCGCCTTCGGCGATTTTGTCACAATGCGCACTGTTGGCGTTATGAACCTGCCCTTGGAGAATATCTCCTCCACCTTTTCCCTCCTCTTCTTGTAGGGCTCGCTGAGCCAGTCCCTGTTGTTCAGGTAAAGAATGTCAAATGCGAAAAGGTGCAGCGGCAGCTCCTCGGCCTTCTTTGCAACATCATGCTTCCTCTTCCTCTGTATTGTCTCCTGGAATGGGAGATATTCAAGAGTTGATTCATTGAATGCCAGCGCCTCGCCCTCGAATATGATCCTTTTCTCATTTACCTCGTCCTTCACGGCCTTTACGATATCTGGGAACATGTTTGTTGTATTCTCGAGCCTTCTTGAGAAAAGCTTTACCTCACTGCCATCCTTGTGTATCTGCACCCTGAAGCCGTCATACTTCTGCTCTATGGCGGCTATGCCGTGCATGCGCTCCAGTATCTGCTCTGCCGTTGGAAGGCGCTCCGCAAGCGCGGGCCTTATCGGCTTGAAGAGCATCACCTTGAAATTCTCTATTGCATCAGGGCCGCCCTTCGCAAGCTCCATTGCGACAAGCCCGAGATCGCTGCATATGTTGTATGCCCGTTCAAGCTTCGGCTTCAGCTTGCGGTCACCGGTAGCTGTGACTGACAATGCCTCCATTATGGTGGAGTCGCCCACGCCCATGCGCAGCTGGCCGAGCACATACCTGACCATGTACTTTGCCTCTACTGGCGTTGCCGCGCTTATCATGTCGGCAAGCATGTTTATCTTCTTCTCCTTGCTGCCCTCCCCGCCAGTTTCAGCTATCTTTCTGACCTTTTCATATGTTTCCAGTACTGTGTACCTCTTGCTGTCCATCCGTTTGAATCTGGTTGCCGACTTGATGCCCTGCACAGCCAGGCCCATGTCCCCGCTCCTCTTGTATTCCCTGTCGACCTGAGCCTTCTCGTAGCCAGTAGCAAGCGCTGCGGAATCCTCAACTATCATCTCCGCAACCCCGAGCTCAAGCCCCTCAAATGGCGGGAGCAGCATGCCCTGCGTTATATAAACAGATTTTTCAAGCTCTTCTGCTTTCATCCTCTTGAATAGCTCGGCGAGTATATCAACCATTGTCAGCCTTGAGGAGACAGATTCAAGCTTGTCGTAGTATTCTGCCAATTCGCTGAATAGCATAGGCGCACCAGTATAATATGCGCAGGTAATATTAAATCAGTTTCTTTAGGACCTTCTTAGCTTCCTGACACCAGGACGGCCGGGGAAGATGCATTGAATTGGTTTAGGAAAAACTAGCTCTAATTTATCTGCCTTTGCCACAAGCTCCATTACGGGTGAGACATAATCAAGCAGCAGATTCTCTGCATCCCTCTCATCGACCTCGTTGCTTGATATTATCGCAGGTCCGGTTACCATCTGCCTACTTCCACTTATCTCGTAGGGCAAGGTTATCCTGCTGTGGCTCTTCGGATCTTGTATTGAGAAGTTTCCAGTTGTATCCCTGACGGTGCTTTCCCACCTTCTATGCAGGACATCCAAACTCTTAGAGGGATCATCTTTCGTACTAACACAAAAATATTGGAATATGTTGCTTGTCACAATATTGGAAACTTTCATGACGTTATCTTTTATGCTTCCCAGGTTTTTTGATTCCTCCATCTTTACCACTTATTTATATTTTAGCTCCTCAATACAACACAGCCCAAGGGAATATTAAGCCTGCCCAAGGAGGTGATTTTGGCGGATTCTGGGAAACTTACCGTAAGCTCTTCTGCTTTTGCCACGGTATGGATTGCAGGCAGAACATATTCAAGCAGCAGATTCTCCACCTCCCCCTTATTGGCTTTAGCGCTTGATACCATTACAGATACAATCTCCATCTGCTTATTGTCCCTGCCGATCTCGCTTATCTTATAATGTGTGGTTATTTCATAGGTATTCTTCGGATCCTGAATTAAGAAGTTCCCTGATGTTCCACGGTCGCCTGTTTCTGTCCTTCTATGAAGAACATTCAGGCCATTGGAGGCATCCGTGCCGACGACAAATCTCTGGGTTAGGAAAGTTGTCACAGCCTTATAGGTTTCGCTTACTTTCATTGGGATTTTTAGTTTGTCCATTTTTACCACTTATTTAGTTATGGTGCCAAAATATATAAATAAATCATCCGGATCCCGCGATTGTTTATTATTACAAATCACTAGAAACAGCTTTTGCTCTGCATGCAATATTAAATCTATCTTTTTATCCCTTTTCTAGCTTTTTAATAAATTGTTCATCCAAAACGACCTTGAGGCCCTCGGCTTCTGCCACAGTGTCGATTGCAGGGAAAGCAAAATTAACCAGCAAACCCTCCAAATCCGCCAGTTCCATATCTACTAGCCTTCTTGGTATGGCTATAGTTTCAAGGATCATCTGCCTCCTTTCCTTGTCTACCTTATATGACATGGTTATTGTCTCGGAACGCTGTGGATCGTGGAATTGGAAGGTTCCCATTTCATTTTCGCCGGTTTTTTTTGACATTACATGTAGGACAGTCATTTTCTGGGCAGGATCATCCTTCGGACCGACGACAAATCTTTGGGTTCTTGCCAAATAATTGTAGGTCTCTTTTACGTCTACTGGGCTTTTTGGTTTAATGTCCATTTTTATCACTTATTTAGTTATGGCGCTAAAGTATATAAATAAATCGTTTTAATCTCTCCGGCGGTTGTTTATTATAAGTGAGCCCCGGAAACGTTTTTTATTGGAAATGCCTAATGGCATGCGGGGCTGCTCAGCCACTTGCAGTTGAACTGGTTTGTGCAGTAGTTGCTCCCGAAATCAGTGTTGTTTGCTGATGCCCTGCTTATGCCTGTGCACTGCATGGCTATCGCGCTTGAGACGAATTTATTGCCCTGGAACTGGTTTTCTATCGAATTGAGGAGCAGCAGCCCGCCGGTGGTTGATGCATCCGCGGTGTTGTTCACTATCGAGTAGCTTGAAACATTTGAAAACACATATGCTACCGCAGCATTGCTAACATAGTTGCTTTGGACAATTCCAGAGCTTGCGTTTGTGATGTTTATGCCAACATTGGATGCGGAGACGTTGTTTAAGAGTATGCTGCTGCCGATTCTTGAACCGTGCAGCTTTATGCCAGTTGAGGATGCGCCCACCAGCACCGTGTTGTTCTGTATTGCCATGCCGGAGGAGTTGTAGGATGTTATCGGGGTTGTGAAGCCCTTCAGCACGCAGTTTCTTATCTTTGAGTTTGTGGAATTTGCGAATGAGGCAAAGGTTCCTCCATTCGTTGCTATTATCGTATGCCCCATGCAGTCTATGGTTGTTGAATTCTCATAGATGCTGAAGCAGGTGCTGCCGAATATGTACTCCTCGTCCTGTGTGAATGTTATTATGTTGGGCAGCCTTGATATTATGCACTCAACAGACGGGCTTATCTTTGTAAGCGCGGCCAGCCATTTGCAGCCTATCTTGGTTGTTCCGTAATTTATGCCGCCGTTTTCAGAGCTCAGACCACCATTACCGATGCACAGGTAATCCGCAAAGACGTCAGAATTCATCGTGTTGTTGATGACGGTATTGTTTGCGGATCTTCCCGAGAGCTGCAGGCCGACATCGCTTGATGTCCCTGTGTTGTTAAGCACCATGTTGTTTACGGAGTTGTTGATCAGTATCGCTATGCTCCTGCTAAGGCCGTAGGTCATGCTGTTATTGAGCACTCTTGTGCTTATGGTGTTGTATAGGTATATGCTGACATTCTGGGTGCCGTTGAACATTGCATGCGATATGAGGCCATTTGAGAAGCCATTGAATGATACCGCAATAGAGCCGCCCTGGAACTGGAGGTTTGTTAGGCTTACGAGCGTCGAATTCGAGGCGTTTATGTCGGTGTCGAACTTGCCCACAAAGCAGGAGCTTATCGATACATTCCTCAGGTTTTTGACCGCGATGCCATCGCCGGTAGATTCGCTGGATATTATTGAGCGGCCGTTGCAGCTGAACCTCACATTGCTTGAGGCTATTTTCATGCATCCCTGCTTTGCGTTTAATATGCTTGATGTAAGAAGGTAATTTCCAGGCGAACCTATCGTGCCGCATGAATCTATCGGCACATAGGGCAGGCTTGTATAGACGAAATGCTTGCAGTTTGCCCATACCGCATTGGTGTATCCGCAAACGGTGGACTGCATAAGGCTGAGAGTCGCGTTTGCTGAATCCGGAGCCGCGTAAACATCCATTTTTGAGTTGTTCAGAAGCACATCGTTGTTGAAGTTATTTGAGATGGAGCCGCTCTGCAGGTAGGCGCCATAATTGTTGAGCGAGAAATTGGAGTTCTGGAAATTGTTTGAATAGGAACCTGAAAGGTAAATGCCGTAAAGGTTCCTGAATGCGGTTACGTTCAAAAGGGAATCGATGCTGCTGTTATAGAGCACGACGCCATAGCTGTCGTTGAACAGGGTGGTATTTGAAACATGCGTCTGGGAGCTGTTCTGGATTATTATGCCCTGAATCTTGGAGTTGCTTATCCTGCAGTTGCTTAATGTTATGTTGTTCCTGTTCTGTATGTAGAAGGCGGTTGTGGAATTTGTGACGTTGAATCCATTGCAGTTGATATTGACATTGTTTGCCATCACATCAATGCACGGGATCAGCAATGACAACGGGTTTGAGGTGTTTAGGTAATCCCTCATGTTTATGCTGCCAGAAAGCTGGTAGCTGCCGCCGCTCCTTATTGAGCCGCAAGAGGAGATAACACTGCCAAGCGCGATTTTTGATATGTTTGGCGGTATGTTTATGCCGCGGCACTGGAGGAATCCGCAGCCTGTGCTGTTGAAGCAGGTGTTGAGGTGCGCACTGCTGCTTATCACATAGCCGTTGCTCGGGCTGCAGATAAGCGAATACTGGGTGCCGTTTATGAGATTGTTCTGGAAGAGGTTGCCGGAGGAGTTGACGCTTATGCCGTAAAACTGGTTGTAGAGTATTGTGTTGTTGTATAGGCCCGTGTCTGCGGTTCCGTTGGTGAGGTAGATGGAGCCCTCCTCGCTGGCTGATTTTGAGATGTAGTTGTTGCTTATGTTGCTGTAATGGACATTGCTCAGGTGGATGTTGGACATGTAGTTTATTGATATGTTGTTGTTTCTGATGACCAGGCCATTGGATGAGGCTGCAAATATGCCATAGGAGAAGTTCTTGACTGCGCAACCGATAACAGATACATTACTCTGTCCATTTATAAGTATTCCATAGGTGAATGGGGGAACCCCGGAGAACGGGCCCGATCCCACAACCTTGTTGTTGTTGCATATTATGCTGACGTTGCTTGAGGTAACATTGATGCAGGCGCCGCTAGCAATGCTGGTTTTTATCCCGTAATTTATGTAATATTTGCCGCTCTTCGATATTGTAGTGCAACCAGTAAGGGAGCTGAAATTGCCGCTTATAACGGTTGTGGTTGCGCTTGTTGTGCTCGTACTTGCAAAGGAGAGCATTCCCTTTGAGTATAATAGCGCAATTACGACTGCTGCTATTATCACAACAGCCACTATAATTATGAATTTTGGCTTTATGGAGAGCTGTTTGCGTGGAGGGGGCTGCGGACTATGCGGTTTCTCGGTTTGTTGTTGCGGTGCTGGAGCCTGGGGCTGTTGCGCTGTTGGCTGTGGTGATGAAACCGGGGGTGTTGGCTGCGGCGCTGTGTTCTGCTCTTGCTGTGGGGTCGGAGAAGGCGGTGGTGGCGGCAGATAAACGGGCTGTTGGCCTGGTGGCGGCGTTGACTGATTTGGCGCAATACCTTGGTCGTCCATGGAAATTCCTTAAATAAACCAGTGATATATATGAAGGCGCATTATTAAAACTTTTTATGGCACAATTAGTATGACATGCCCTGGTAACTCAGTCCGGTAGAGTGCTTGTCTCGTAGGGAAACTTCTAGGAAAGGTTTCATCAAAAGGGAAAACAAGAAGTCGAGGGTTCAAATCCCTCCCGGGGCTCGATTATCTGGGGTTCCACCCCCTTTATAAGGGAGAAAAATCTGAAAAGAGAAGTATGGAGAATCCATACCTCAAAAACGGCGACATTCACGTAAGGACAGCATTGAGGCGAATTGAGGCTCTAAAGGAGCCCAATAGGTCGTATGCGCTCCAATTCAAGGGCTGGATGGAGCTGCAGAATAAGGCCACACGTACCATAGCATCGCGCCTGAACGAGCTTATATTTGTGCTTAAGGAACTAGGCCCAAAGGACGCAAAGCAGGCCACAAAGGCAGATATTGGCCACATGGTCATAGCCATAAACAATGCAAAGCGCAAGGATGGCAAGGGAATTGCCACAATCTCAAAGGGCAAAATAAAGATGACTATGCGCAAATTCTACAAATTCCTGCTGAACAGCAAGGTATATCCCGAGATCGTTGAAGATGTCAGGCCAGACAGGGTAAAGAACGCATTATTGCCAACAGACATGCTTTCTGAGGCAGATGTGGATAAACTCACAAGGATGTGTAGAAATCCCAGAGACAAGGCCTTATTGAGCCTGCTCTGGAGCGGTATGCGAGTAGGCGAGCTGCTTGCTCTCAAAATGCAGGACGTGCGAATAGAGGCTGGAGAGGTGGATGTAACAGTAGTAGGAAAAACAGGCCAAAGGACAGTATCTTTGATGAATCCTACATATCTCATTACCTACATGCAACAGATGCGTGGTGGCGCAGACCCCTCAACACCGCTCTTTGTTAGGCTACAGAACGGTGTACCAACAGATGAGTGGCTGAGCTATGCTAGCTTGAAGAAGATGCTCACTGACCTCAAAGCAAGAATTCCGGAGCTAAAAGGCAGACGAATCTACCCACACCTGTTCAGACACAGTTTTGCCTCATTCCTTGCAGGGCAGAATTTCAATCCAGAAGTTATGCGCAGATACTTTGGATGGTCAAGCAACGAAATGGCTAATGTATATGTGCATCTGAACGACCAGGTAGTCAAGAGTGCAATACGTGCCTTAGGTAATAGAGAGGTCAAGATACCAGAACCTACATTAATTCCTAAAGAGTGCTGGAGGTGTCATTTTAGAAACGAGCCAGATATGACCACATGTGCAAGATGCTTCGTGGATTTGGATCAGAACGAGGTACGCAAGAGTTCCATGAGCAGAAATACCGAGATAGAAAATTTGAAGAAGGAATTATCTGAGATGAAAGAAGGATTCGAGTTTCTGCTAAACAAACTCGGCTTGAAAGATGAAAAGAGCATACGCAAGGTGATTGAAAAAGAATGAAAGAAAAACCCTTTTTCATTTGTCGACGATATTAATGAACTTTATTTCGATGAAATAAAATACAATAAAAAACAAAATATTTCTTCGACGACATCCATTAACTAATGGGTTATACCTTTTTATATCGGTAGCCTATTAGTTAATCTGCTACCCCATTATATTCGTTTTCTCCACATAAATAATTAGTGATTGTGTGGCTGTTGATAATACAACGACATCGTTGGTTGACATCTTCATGGAAGTTTATCAACAACATATCTTGAGAAAGAATAAAAAACAGAAGAGCTCGAAAGAGGCCCAGAAAAGTGAACAACTATGAAAAAAAAGTAC
>Ga0181530_10000942_pt1 | contig 37195 bp, 22 predicted proteins | sample PEATcosm2014_Bin_42_FD_119769 | JGI IMG/M metagenome (GOLD analysis project Ga0181530, IMG submission 119769) | Peatland microbial communities from MTU Mesocosm Facility, Houghton, MI, USA - PEATcosm2014_Bin10_60_metaG | ecosystem: Environmental > Terrestrial > Soil > Wetlands > Peat | place...
GGCTGGCGGTTGACACTCGATGGTCGCGAGCGTGGGGTTCCCTGCGGGTCGCGAGGCAGTGTTGCGTGGCAGAACTCATCCATAGGGATGGGTCTGCCACGCGAGTGCTGCAGTGCCGCCCAGCCCTTTTCCCTGTTCCCTGCCTTTTACGGTCCCAGATAGAGGCTCACGCCGGGAGGCGCGAAGCTGAGCTGGCCGGTCTTGGTATCGTACGCGACATTCAGCGCATCGGTCTTGCGGCCGTTGATGAGCACCGCTATCAGCACGCCGTTGCCGTAGTGCGCGGCCTCCGCGATCTGGTGGCTCTTGATGGCGCCGTACTCATTGTCGGGGCTGGTGGAGCTCCAATCGCCCTGAAAGCGCGAGTAAGGGTAGACGCTGTGCTGGCCAGGATGCTGCTGCCAGTTCTTGTCGTTGATCCAGACGCCGTAGGCCTTGGTCAGATCGTCTGCTTCCACCGCGGTCAGGAAATTGTTCACCGCGTGGCGCCCGAAGAGATAGCGGTTCCAGTACCAGGGCCAGTCCACCGGGCGGCCGGCTACCAGCCACCAGCTGACAAACAGCAACACGATAGCGCCCACGCTGCACTGCGCGATCAGCAGATTGCGCCGCGAACGCGCGGGGTCGTACTGGGGAGCGTCGAGCAAGGTCATGGCAATCGTTCCTCGGTATCAAGAATACAGCGGGCAGGGTGAAGTGTGAGCGTGAGTGTGAAGTGTGAGGTGTGCGCTGTGCGGCGTGCGGTGATCTCATCGAAAATGGCGGCGGGCTCCGAGGCCTTTCTCTTTAGACACCGGAGCGGGTGGTCTTGTTCCCTTAGTCCCTCAGTTCCTTAGTCCCTACGTCCCTAGTCCCTGCTGTATACCGTCTTGTTCTTCTCCGCTTGGCGCTCCAGCGCCAGTTCGATCAATCGCGTAATCAGCTCGGTGTAGCTGAGACCCGAGGCCTGCCACAGCTTGGGGTACATGCTGATCTGCGTGAAACCGGGCATGGTGTTCACTTCGTTTACAAAGATGCGCTGCCTGCCTTCGGGCTCCATCAGGAAGTCCACGCGCGCCAGGCCCGCGAGGTCACAGGCGCGGAATGCGGAGATCGCCATCTCGCGAATTCTCCTGGTCTCGGACTTGCTTAATTTGGCGGGGATGACAGGCACGGAGCCTTCGGAAAGATACTTGGCCTCATAGTCGTAGAACTCTTTTCCCGGAACGATCTCGCCTACTACGCTGGCTTTCGGATCGTCATTGCCGAGGACCGCGACTTCAAACTCCCGCGCGCGCGCCTTTTTGCCGACGCCCTGCTCCACGACGAGCTTGCGATCGTATTTGGCGGCCAGCGCCAACGCGGGGCCGAGTTCCTTGCGGTCATGGGCCTTGGTGATGCCTACAGACGATCCGAGGTTCGCCGGTTTTACAAAGACCGGGTAGCGCAGCGCGCGCTCGACGGTTGCAATCGCCTTGCGCGGGTTCTTTTCCCAATCCGCGCGGAGCAGCGTGACATGTTTGACGATGGGCAGGCCAGCCTCCACGAAGAGGCGTTTCATCACGTCCTTGTCCATGCCTGCCGCCGAGCCCAGCACGCCGGAGCCGACATAGGCGATACCGGCGAGCTCGAAGAGCCCCTGGATGGTGCCGTCCTCGCCGAAGGTGCCGTGCAGAACGGGAAAGACGACATCGAGAGGCTGGCCACCCGGGCCTTGGCTTTGATTGAGATCGGTGGAAGAACGGGGCTCCGGCGCCAACAGCGTAGGAATGCCTTCGTGGAGGAGTTTCGCGCCCGGCGTAGCTTCGGGGTCGCCGGCGCGCAGCCGCCGCGCCACCGCGCTCGTGTCGCCATTGAGCAGATGGTTGGCATCGGCCGCGGCCAGCCAGCGGCCCTCCCGAGTGATGCCGATAGGGGTTACGTCGAACCTGTCGCGATCGATCGCCTGCAGAACCGACGCGGCAGACAGCAGAGAGACCTCATGCTCGCCGCTGCGCCCGCCAAAAAGAATGCCCACGCGAAGTTTTTTTGCCATTTTCTGTTTGATCGCCGCGTTCCCAATCCACGCGACTTATTCCTAGTGTAGAACCACCGGCAGTCGCCCTTTTCCATGGGTCTAAAGGGGGATGATTTCCCGGCCCGCAGGGGCACTTCCGGCAGGGTTGGGCGCGGCGCCCTTTTTTGTCCCGGATGTTGTTGTGATCAAAGGCGATAACCAGGAAAGAGAATCAACCCAAAAGACCCTAAGTCAACGAACCAAAAGTGCTATTTCCAAAATGTTCGACGCGGTTAACATTGTTGAAAGGCAATTCCCCCGCATTGTTCCCCTCGCATTCCACTACCGCTCATCCGGCACGAAAGATTGTGGGGGCGGTGGAGAACGGTGAATTCATATCGCAGGAGTGGCGAAATCACAGTAAGGGGCGCCCAGTTCGAGTTGACGAAACGATTTGTAGCCGCGGTAGCCATGGTCCTCGCATGCGTTGCGGCTGCGGGGGCAGCGCAGCCGGCTCCGTTGACCACGCTGGACAGTGTCCGGCGCCTGAGCAATGTTGAGGCGGCCAAGGGAATCCCTGTCGCCTTTGAAGCGACAGTGACTTATTTCAGCGCGAAGCGGAATAACCTGTTTGTCCAAGACGGCCAGACAGGTGTTTACGTGTGGTTCAGCAGCGCGCCGAGTATGGTTCCCGGCGATATTGTGCTCGTGAAAGGCGTGACGGGTGCGAGTTTCACGCCGTATGTGATCTTGAGCAACCTTTCCCTTCTTGGGCACGGCAAGCTGCCCAAACCGGCGGCGGTCACGTTCGATGATCTGATAAAGGCGCGTTACGATTCTGTGCTCGTGACCGCACGGGGCGTAGTGCGCTCCGCGAACCCGGATGCCCAATGGATTTCAGGAGCCGAGGGAGGAGTCCTCGGCATTCAAACCGACGGCGGGTCAGTTGACGCGGTCGTGAATGTGGGCGATCCTGACGATTTGTCGAAGCTGCTCGGCGCCGAAGTTGCGGTAACGGGTGTGTCGGGGGGCAGGTTCGACGGCAAGCGGCAATTGACCGGCGCCGCGCTTCATGTTTCGAACCTTTCGGACGTCAAAGTATTGAGGCCTGCGGCGGCCGACCCGTGGTCGCAGCCGGGAATCCCGATGAATCAAATTCTCGGCGCCTATCACGTGAACGACCTGAGCCAGCGCGTCAGAGTGACAGGCGTGGTGACGTATTTCGAGCCCGGTTCCACTCTCGTTCTGCAGGATGGGTCGCAGAGTCTCTGGATCAGGACGCATAGCTTCGCGCCGGTGAAGGTGGGCGACCGGGCCGACGCCACGGGCTTCCCGGCAGCGAACGAAGGTCTTCTGCAGTTGACGGCGAGCGAGATCCGGGACAGCGGCGTTGCTGCGCCGGTTGCGCCGCTGCCCGCAACGTGGCAGCAATTGGCTTCGAGCCAGCACATCTTTGACCTGGTTTCAATCGAAGGCCAAGTCGCGGTCACGGCCAGGGAAGCCGCGCAGGACGAGTATGTGCTGGTCTCGGACGGCTACGAGTTCTCGGCCATCTACCAGCATCCGGCTGGCGCTGGGCCGTCGTCACTGGCTCCGATGAAAGCCATCCCCGTAGGTTCGCGCATTCGCGTCACGGGCATTTGCATGCCTTTGAACTCGAATCCGTTCAGCCACAATGCGCACTTCAATATTCTACTGCGCTCCCAGGACGATATCGAGGTCCTTACCCCGCCCGGCCTATTGAATGCGCACAACGTGGCGCTGTTCTTCGGGGGTTTGCTCCTGTTGGCGCTGGTGGTCGGCATGCGCGGTTGGAGCCTCGAGCACAAGAACCGGCGCAAGGTGGTTTCTCTGGCGTACATGGAGCAACGCCGCGCGCGGATTCTGGAAGACATCAATTATTCGCGGCCGCTGGCGGGAACTTTGGAGCGAATCACCGAGCTGGTTTCAGTGCGGCTGAATGGCACTGCGTGCTGGTGCCACGTCGCCGAAGGTGCCACACTGGGCAATCGGCCGTCGCGGCTTTCCACTGAGTCGTTTCGTACCGTCGAACATCCCATTCCTTCTCGCTCGGGGCAACCACTGGGCTCGTTGTTCGCCGCACTCGACGCGCGCACAAAACCTTCTGTCGCAGAGCGGGAGGCCCTGGCCATGGCGGCGGCACTGGCTACCCTGGCGATCGAAACCTCGCGCCTGTACTCCGATCTGGTGCACCGCTCAGAGTTCGACCTGTTGACCGACGTGCAGAACCGCTTCGTCATGGAGAAGAAGCTGACGGCGATGATTCAGGCGGCGCGCCAGTCGGCCGGCGTCTTTGGCTTGATCTACATCGACTTGAACCAATTCAAGCGCGTAAACGACGTGCACGGGCACTTGGTGGGCGATTTTTATCTGCAGGAAGTAGCGCAGCGCATGAAACGGCAACTGCGCCCCGGCGACACGCTGGCGCGGTTGGGCGGAGACGAGTTCGCAGTGTTGGTTCCAGTAGTGCACAACCGCGACGAAGTGGAAGAGATCGCAGCGCGGCTGGAATTCTGTTTCAACGAACCTTTTGTAAGAGACGAATGCGTCATCCACGGCTCGGCCAGCGTGGGCATCGCGCTGTACCCGGAGGATGCCGAAACGGTGGAAACCTTGCTGAGCGCGGCCGACGCCTCGATGTACGTCGCCAAGTACACGCGGGTGGGCAAGAGCCGGACGGCGGAAGCTCTGGACGACGATGAAGTCGCCCATAGGAATCGCGAATAGCAAAAAAGGGCCCGGCTTTTGGCCGGGCCTCTGCCGATTATCCGCGTTTTCTCCTGCATCTTCCAGCCCGACAACGCGTCGCGGACAATTTTCCTTGCGGGCGACGGTGCTCAGCGGCGCTGCAGTACCGGCTCCGTGGATTCATTGGCTGGCGCGCTCCCCGGCGGGGGAATCGTCACCTTGAAAGTCATGTCCGTCTCCAAGCGGAATTCGATCAGTGTTTCCGAAGGGATGACGACTTGCTGCCCGCGTGTGACAGCGTTCACGCCGGTACCCGCCGCGCCGCCCGCCAGTCCGCCCAAAGCCGCTCCCTTGCCTCCGCCGGCAATGGCGCCGATGATCGATCCGAACGCTGCTCCGCCGCCGGTTTTCTCCAAGGTGTTCTTGCCCCGTCCCTCGCCCTGCTTGGAATAGTTGTCGGTGACCAGCGTCATCTTTTCCCCGCGCACCGTGACTTCCCTGAGTTCGAGACTCAACAGCGCACTGCCTTTGAAATGGGCCGCGTCCCGGGCATCCACCACGCGTCCGATCACGGATGATCCCTCGGGAATGGCAACCACTCCCAAGAATTCGACATTGCCGGCAATCGAACCATGAAACGCGTCGTTTGGCTGGGCAGACTTACTGCTCAATTCTTCGGTAATTCGGACCGGAATGATGGTTCCGGCGGGAAGAGTCACCGTCTTGACCACTGGCTTGGGCGGTGCCGGAGGCGGCGGAGGTGGCGAAACTGGCTCAGGCTGGACCGCCGCCTGTGAAATGGCTGGGGGAGGAGCCACTTGCGAAACGGTTGGCGGAGCAATCTGAGTCTGTTCCTCGTGCGTGCCGCCGGGCACCGGGGAGGTTGCCTTGGCGGGCCGCCGCTCTGTAGCAGGAGCTGGCACAGATTCTGTGGCCTGCGACGCCGGGACGGGCACTGGCTGCGCGGGCTGCACCGCAAGATTATTGATCACCGTCTTGACGCCCGGGATAGATCCGGTGTCGTAATCGGCCAGCATGCGTGAAGCTGGGTCGGCGACGGTTCCAGTCAAAGTGACCACACCCTTGTCAACATTCACCTGGATGTTCTGGCCGGCAATCGCCTGATCGCCAGCAACTTTCGCCTGGATGTCGTTTGCGATCTGCTGATCGCTGCGCCCAACCGCATGCAGACGGCAGCCGGCGGCCAGTCCGAGAACGAGGACCAGAAGCACTGTTCCCGCTCTTGCAAAATTCCTTCGATCGCCGATTTGTTGTATCATCCTGTGCCTTCCTTGGTTTGCGACCTGCGGTCCGCAAAAAGAGCGTGCCGCTTTTCGCTGCTCATTAGAGTGTGTTTCATAAATGGTCTGACTTGCGAGCCCGAATCCCTCAGGGGTTAAAACCCCTCAATTTTCCTGCCCTTTTCGGCACGACTGAAGTCGTGCCCCTTCACGAGACCATCTATAATTCACGCCTTAGTCATTAGACCCGCGCGCGGCTCGTCCGGTTCGCTAAATATGCACGGCATGGCCGGGGAGCGTTGCACGCACCTCAAGAAATTCGCGTAGACACAAGAAAAGGCCCGGCTTTCGGCCGGGCCTCGTCTGATTACTGACAACTGACCGATGACAACTGTTCTTATTCGGCAGCCATCTCTTCGGCTTCGCCTTCCTGCCGCATCAACTCCAGCTCGCGTTCGGCGGCCTCGATCTCTGCCGTCACTTCCTGCTGCACGCGCGCCGCCGCTTCCTCGAGCTCCGGTGAGAGCTGGACGTTGCGGTAGTACTCGAGGCCCGTGCCCGCCGGGATCAAGCGGCCGACAATCACGTTCTCCTTGAGGCCACGCAGGTTGTCGATCGCGCCGTTGATGCTGGCTTCGGTAAGTACGCGCGTCGTTTCCTGGAAGCTGGCCGCGGAGATGAAACTGTCGGTAGAGAGCGAAGCCTTGGTGATGCCCAGGAGCAGCGGACGCCCGATGGCCGGACGGCCTCCGTTCTGCAGCACCTTCTCGTTCTCTTCGCGGAAGCGGAAACGATCCACTTGCTGCTCGAGCAGGAAGGCCGTATCGCCCACTTCGTCGATGCGCACCCAGCGCAACATCTGCCGCACAATGACTTCGATGTGCTTGTCGCTGATGGCCACGCCCTGCAGGCGGTAAACTTCCTGGATTTCGTTCACCAGGTAAGCCTGCAGTTCCTTTTCGCCCAGCACGGCAAGAATATCGTGCGGGTTCAGGGGCCCGTCCATCAGAGGATCGCCGGCGCGCAGGCGCTCGCCTTCCTGCACGTTGACGTGAATGCCACGCGGCACCGAGTACTCTTTCTCGTCGCCGTTGTCGGCCGTGATGTAGATCTTGCGCTGGCCCTTCGAGACTTCGCCGAAGCGAACGACGCCGTCGATTTCGGAGATGATGGCGGTTTCGCGCGGCTTGCGGGCTTCGAACAACTCGACCACGCGGGGCAGACCGCCGGTGATGTCCTTGGTGCGCGTCGACTCCTTGGGAATCTTTGCGAGCACGTCGCCCGGACCCACCTGGTCGCCATCCTGCACCATGAGGTGCGCGCCGCGGGGCAGCAGATAGCGCTTGTGTCCCTGGGCGCCCTTGATGGCGATGGCCGGCTGCCGCTTCTCATCGGGTGAGTCGGCAACCACCCAGCGCGAAAGGCCAGTGACTTCGTCCACTTCCTCGTTGAGCGTGATGCCTTCCTGCAGGTCCTTGAACTGCACCGCGCCGCCGATCTCGGTGAGAATGGCGTAGGTGTAGGGATCCCACTCGGCGAGCACTTCGCCCAGCTTGACGGCAGAGCCATCCTTCACGCGGAGGCGTGCGCCGTAGACCACCTGGTAGCGCTCCTTTTCGCGGCCACGTTCGTCCACAATAGCCACCGATCCAGAGCGATTCATGGCCACCAGCTCGCCTTCCTTGCTTTCGACCGTGTTCAGGTTGATGAAGCGCACGTAGCCGTTATTCTTGGCGTCGAGGCGCGACCGGTCCTGCACGCGGCTGGCCGTACCGCCCACGTGGAAGGTACGCATGGTGAGCTGCGTGCCCGGCTCGCCGATGGACTGCGCTGCGATGACGCCGCAGGTTTCGCCCAGCTCGACCATGCGGCCAGAGCCGAGGTTGCGCCCGTAGCACAATGCGCACACGCCGCGGCGCGACTCGCAGGTGAGCACGGAGCGGATCTTCACCTTCTCCACGCCCGCGCCCTGAATCGCCGACGCGATATCTTCGTCGATGGACTGGTTGACGTCAACTACCACGTTGCCGTCGTAGTCCTTGATGCGCTCCAACGACACTCGGCCGATGATGCGGTCGCGCAGCGGCTCGATGATCTCGCCTGATTCAACAATTGATCCGACGTAGATACCTTCGAGCGTGCCGCAATCGTTCTCGGTCACGATCACGTCCTGCGCCACGTCGACGAGACGGCGGGTGAGGTAGCCGGAGTCGGCGGTCTTGAGTGCCGTGTCGGCCAGGCCTTTGCGTGCGCCGTGCGTCGAAATGAAGTATTCGAGCACGGTGAGACCTTCGCGGAAGTTGGAGGTGATGGGCGTTTCAATGACTTCGCCCGAAGGCTTGGCCATCAGTCCGCGCATGCCGCTCAACTGACGAATCTGCTGCTTCGAACCACGGGCGCCGGAGTCGGCCATGATGTAGATCGGGTTCATGGCGCCGTCGTCGTCGGCCCGCTTCATGTTCGAGAACATCTCGTCGGCCACCTGGTCCGTCACCAACGACCACATCTGGATGACCTTGTTGGAACGCTCGCCGTTGGTGATGGCGCCGTCCATGTACTGCTTCTGGACTTCGATCACCTTTTTATCCGCTTCGTCGACGACGGTGTACTTGCTGGCGGGAATGACCATGTCGTCAAGGCCCACGGAAAGGCCGGAGCGCGTAGCGTAGTTAAAGCCCAGCGACTTGATGCGGTCCAGCATGCCCACCGTGACTTCGAGGCCGAGGTTCTGGTTGCAGTAGTTCACGAGTTGCCCGATGCCCTTCTTCTTGAGCAGGCCGTTGATGAACGGCATGCCCGGAGGAAGCGCGTCGTTCAAGATCACGCGGCCCACGGTCGTTGAGAGATACTCCTTGCCGAAATCCACGGGATCGGTATGCGTGATGTCCTGATCGTCGTAGGCAGTGGTCATGTCGAGCACTTTGCCGGAGTAGCGCAGCCGGATGGGCGAAAGTGTCTCCACCTCGCCGGCTTCGAGCGCCATCAGGATCTCCTCGGTATTGGAGAACACGCGGCCCTCGCCCTTGGCGCCCTTCTTGGCCTTGGTCAGGTAGTAGAGGCCCAGCACCATGTCCTGCGTGGGCACAGTGATGGGCTGGCCCGACGCGGGCGACAGAATGTTGTGCGAGGCCAGCATCAGCACGCTGGCTTCGATCTGCGCCTCAGGCGACAGCGGAATGTGCACGGCCATCTGATCGCCGTCGAAGTCCGCGTTGAATGCGGTGCAGACCAGCGGGTGAATCTTGATGGCCTTGCCCTCGACCAGCACCGGCTCAAAGGCCTGAATGCCCAGTCGGTGCAGGGTTGGGGCGCGGTTCAGCAGCACGGGATGGTCCTTGATGACTTCCTCGAGGATGTCCCACACCACCGGTTCCTGCATCTCCACCATTTCCTTGGCCTGCTTGATGGTGGTGCACTGGCCGGTCTGCTCCAGGCGGTGATAGATGAACGGCTTGAAAAGCTCGAGCGCCATCTTCTTGGGAAGACCGCACTGGTGCAGCTTGAGATCGGGACCGACCACGATGACCGAACGACCCGAGTAGTCGACGCGCTTGCCCAGCAGGTTCTGGCGGAAGCGGCCCTGCTTGCCCTTGAGCGTGTCGCTGAGAGATTTGAGCGGGCGATTGTTGGCGCCACGTAACACGCGGCCGCGGCGGCCGTTATCGAACAGCGCGTCGACGGCCTCCTGCAGCATGCGCTTCTCGTTGCGCACGATCACTTCGGGAGCGTGCAGATCCATCAGCTTCTTCAACCGGTTGTTGCGGTTGATGACGCGGCGATAGAGATCGTTCAGATCGGACGTGGCAAAGCGGCCGCCATCCAGCGGCACCAGGGGGCGCAACTCTGGGGGAATGACCGGCAGCACGTCGAGAATCATCCACTGCGGCTTGTTGGACGATTTGCGGAAGGCCTCAACGACCTTGAGCCGCTTGGCATACTTCAGCTTCTTCTGCGCGGAGGTTTCGGTCTTCATGCGCTCGCGCAGTTCCATTGCGAGCTCTTCGATGCTGACGCGCTTGAGCAATTCCTTGATGGCCTCGGCGCCCATCATGGCTTTGAAGCCGGAGGGCCGGAACTGCTGGTCCAACTCGCGGAAACGCGTTTCGTCCTTAATGATCTCGCGCTCGCGCACCGGCGCGTCGCCGGGATCGACTACAACATAGGACTCAAAGTAGAGAATGCTTTCGAGATCGCGCAGCGAAATGTCGAGCAGGTGGCCGATGCGCGAGGGCAGGCCCTTGAAGAACCACACGTGCGAACAGGGCGACGCCAGCTCGATGTGGCCCATGCGCTCGCGGCGCACCTTCGAGACCGTTACTTCCACGCCGCACTTGTCGCAGATCACGCCGCGGTGCTTCATGCGCTTGTACTTGCCGCACAAACACTCCCAGTCGGTGACGGGGCCGAAGATACGCGCGCAGAACAGGCCATCACGCTCCGGCTTGAAGGTGCGGTAGTTGATGGTCTCCGGCTTGGTAACCTCGCCATGCGACCAGCTGCGGATCTTTTCCGGCGAGGCCAGCATGATGCGGATGGCGTCGAAGTCGGTAATCGGGCTGGTAAGCTCAAACGGATTGGAACGGAACAAGGTGAGCCTCCTTGGCAAGCTCTCTGTTGCCTGCCGCGGTATTTCCCGGGATTGCTTTAGGATCCTTCCTTCCCGGGAAGCGGTGTTTGCCGCTTTCAAGAAGGACCCGAAAAAACAGCCTTCAGCTATTAGCCTTTGGCTTTTAGCTTTTCCTGCTCGTTGAAGCCGCGTCAGCAAACCGCGGCACCATCGAGCTAAGGGCTAACAGCTAAAAGCTAGAAGCTGCTTCTAATCCGCCACTGCCGCCACTTCCGGCGTGGGCGCCTTCTTGGCGATATCGGCGCGCTTGATCAATTCCACGTCGAGGCACAGTGACTGCAATTCGCGAATCAACACGTTGAACGACTCCGGCACGCCCGGTTCGATGGCCGCTTCGCCCTTGACGATGGCCTCGTAAATCTTGGTGCGGCCGTAAACGTCATCGGACTTGGCGGTGAGCAGTTCCTGCAGGATGTAGGCGGCGCCGTAGGCTTCGAGCGCCCACACTTCCATCTCGCCGAAACGCTGCCCGCCGAACTGCGCCTTGCCACCCAGCGGCTGCTGCGTGATGAGCGAGTACGGACCGATGGAACGCGCGTGAATCTTGTCGTCGACCAGGTGCGAAAGCTTGAGCATGTAGATGTAACCCACCGTCACCGGCTGCTCAAACTGTTCGCCCGTCATGCCGTCGAAGAGGGGCGTCTTGCCGGAGGAAGGCAGGCCGGCCGAGGCCAGGAGCGCCTTGATCTCTTCCTCGCGCGCGCCGTCGAACACCGCGGTGCCGAACCAGATGCCCTTCTTCATGCCTCGCGCAACACGCAACAGCATCTCGTCGTCGAGCTCTTCCAACTGGCGCAGGACGGCGGTGCCCGCGAACTCCTTCCTCATGAGTTCGCGCGTGTACGCCACATCGCTGTTGGCTTGCACCAGCTCGGCAACTTTCTTGCCCAGCTTGTGCGCGGCCCAGCCCAAGTGCGTCTCCAGAATCTGGCCCACGTTCATACGGGAGGGCACGCCGAGTGGATTGAGCACGATCTCGACCGGCGTTCCGTCGGGCAGATACGGCATGTCTTCCTCGGGAAGAATGCGCGAGATCACACCCTTGTTGCCGTGGCGGCCGGCCATCTTATCGCCCACGCTCAGCTTGCGCTTCATGGCCACGTAGACCTTGACCAGCTTGATGACGCCCGGAGGCAGCTCGTCGCCCTTTTGCAGCTTGGCCACCTTCTCATTGGTGATCTTGCGCAGCACTTCGATCTGGCGCGAGGTCATCTCTTCGATCTCGTCGATCTGCTCGTTCACCCGCGGGTCCTTGTCGTTAAAGCGGATGCGCTTCAGATTCTTGGTCGAGATACGTTCGATGGTGTCGCGGTCGAGAATGGCTCCCTTGGTGAGCAAGCGCTTGTTGGTGCGCTCGTCATGCAGGTCGGCCAGCACTTCCTTGCCGCCGAGAATTCCTTCCAGGCGCTTCAAACGCTCATCGGTCAAAATACGGATCTCGTCGCCGAGGTTCTTTTCCAGCTTCGAAACGTACTCGGCCTCAATCTGCTTGGCCCTCTCGTCCTTCTCCTGGCCCTTGCGGCTGAAGATGCGTACGTCGACCACCGTGCCCTCGATACCCGGAGGACAGGTGAGCGAAGCATCGCGCACATCGCCGGCCTTTTCGCCGAAAATGGCGCGCAACAGTTTTTCTTCCGGCGTGAGCTGGGTTTCTCCCTTGGGCGTGACTTTGCCCACCAGAATGTCGCCGTGACCGATCTGGGCGCCGATGCGGACGATGCCGCTTTCATCCAGGTCGCGCAGCGCATGCTCGCTCACGTTGGGAATATCGCGGGTGATCTCCTCGGGGCCCAGTTTGGTGTCGCGGGCCTCGATCTCGAACTCCTCAATATGCACCGAAGTGTAGTAGTCCTCGCGCACCAGTTGCTCGCTGATCAGAATCGCGTCCTCAAAGTTGTAGCCGCGCCAGGGCATGAAGGCCACCAGAACGTTGCGGCCCAGCGCCAACTCACCCTGTTCGGTGCATGGGCCGTCGGCAATCACCTGGCCCTTGATGACGCGGTCGCCCTCGACCACCACCGGCTTCTGGTTGATGCAGGTGTTCTGGTTTGAGCGCTTGAACTTGATGAGCTGGTAGATGTCGGAACCTACTTCGCGCGAAAGCTGCGTGGGATGGTGCTCGCCTTCGACGCGCACGATAATGCGCTCGGAGTCGACCGAATCCACGATGCCGTTGCGCTTGGCCAGGATCACGGCACCGGAATCGCGTGCGGTCACACCCTCCATGCCCGTGCCTACCAGCGGCGCCTCGGCCGCCAGTAGCGGAACCGACTGGCGCTGCATGTTGGCGCCCATCAGCGCGCGGTTGGCGTCGTCGTGCTCGAGGAACGGCACCAGCGAAGCGGCCACCGACACCAGTTGCTTGGGGCTGACGTCGATGTAATCCACATCGGCGCGGTTGACCAGCACAAAGTTGCCCATGCGCCGCGCATTCACCAGGTCCTCGGTGATCTCGCCCTTGTCGTTGAATTCGATGTTGGCCTGTGCGATGGTGTGCCGGTCTTCCTCCCATGCCGAGAGGTAGAAGCTGTAAGGAATCCAATCGATGGCACGCTTGCTCGCCTTCTTCAGTTGCGCATTCAGGCGCAGCAACTCGTCCTTCTCGATGTGATCGCCCACGCGCAGACCGCTTTCGCCGGCGTTGACGACTTCGACGAAGTCGAGAATCTTTGAGTCCTTCACCTTGCGGTAAGGCGACTCGATAAAGCCGTACTCGTTGATGCGCGCAAAACAACTTAAAGAACTGATCAGGCCGATGTTCGGACCTTCCGGCGTCTCAATCGGGCAGATGCGGCCGTAGTGCGTGGGGTGCACGTCGCGGACTTCGAATCCCGCGCGCTCGCGCGACAAGCCGCCCGGCCCGAGGGCCGAAAGCCGCCGCTTGTGCGTGATTTCCGACAGCGGATTGGTCTGGTCCATGAACTGCGAGAGCTGCGAGGAGCCAAAAAACTCGCGGATCGCGGCCATCACCGGCTTGGCGTTAATGAGGTCGTGCGGCATGGCCGTGTTCAGCTCTTGATACACGCTCATCTTTTCTTTAATCGCGCGCTCCATGCGCACCAGGCCGATGCGGAACTGGTTTTCCATCAACTCACCCACGGCGCGGACGCGGCGGTTGCCGAGGTGATCGATATCGTCGACCGCGCCGATGTTCTTGCGCAGCTTGAGCAGGTAGCGGATGGTCGCGTAGAAGTCATCGGGCGTCAAGGTGCGGTGATCGAGCTGCGTGGCATCCTGATTTTCGTAGAGCTTGATGTTGAACTTCAGGCGGCCCACCCGCGAAAAGTCGTACTTGCGCGGATCGAAGAACATGCCTTCGAAGAGCGCGGTCGCGGTGTCGAGCGTGGGCGGATCGCCCGGACGCAGCTTGCGGTAGATCTCGATCAGCGCCTCTTCGGGCTTATGCACCGAGTCGCGCTTCAAGGTGTTCGAAATGATGTTGCCCACGTCGTCGCGGTCGGGGAAGAAGACCTCGAAACTGGTGGCGCCGGAGGACATGATCTTATGCAGGCGGTCGGCCGTCAGCTCCACATTGGCTTCAACAATCACCTCGCCCGTCGCGGTATCGACCACGTCGGAAGCGGTGAGCGCGCCATCGAGCTCAGCGGTTTCTACTTCCACCTTGCCGATGCCGGCGGCGCGCAGAGCCTTCAGAGAATTGGCCGTGATCTTGCGGCCGGAGTGCGCGATCTCTTCCTTGCCGTGCTGAATGGCGTGCGCCGGCTTCGCGCCCACAAGATGCGTGCCCTTGGTGGCATCCAGTGGCACCTCCCACTGCAGCTTGCCTTCGGCGATGTGCAGGCGGTCCACGGTGTAGAAGGTCTTGAGGATCTCCTCGTCGGAGCGCAGGCCCAGAGCGCGCAGGAAGATGGTTCCCAGGAATTTGCGCTTGCGGTCGATGCGCACATAGAGCGTGTTCTTCTGGTCGTACTCGAATTCCACCCACGAGCCGCGGTAGGGAATGATCTTGCCCAGGAAATAGGTGCGGTTGTTGGCGGTCTCGAAAAACACCCCAGGCGAGCGGTGCAACTGCGACACGATCACGCGCTCGGTCCCGTTCACGATGAAGGTGCCGTTCGGCGTCATCAAGGGAATGTCGCCGAAGAAGACCTCTTGTTCCTTAATATCGCGGATGGTCTTGTTGCCGGTCTCGGCGTCCTTGTCGTAGATGGTGAGCCGGACGGTGACCTTGAGCGGCGCGGAGAAGGTCATGCCGCGCTCTTCGCACTCCTGCTGGTCGTACTTCAGCTGCAAGCTCACGGGGTCGCCGCACTTGTTGCAGAAGTCGGGCGTGTTCTTGTTGTAAGTGCCGCACTTCTGGCAGAGCACGTCGCCGGGCAGGAAGGGATTGGTAATCACCATGGCCCCGCAATGCACGCAGGCCGTGCGCAGGTGGTGCAGGCCCTTCAAGTGGCCGCACTTGCACTCCCAGTTGCCGATCGCATAGTCCACAAAATCCAGCTGCGAAATACCCCGGAAGTCGGTAATGGGAAACACCGACACAAACACCGACTGCAGCCCCGAGTCGTCGCGCTCGTTGGGCAACTTGTCCATCTGCAGGAACCGCTCGTAGGAGCGGCGCTGCACTTCGATGAGATTGGGAATCTGGGTGGCAGTGGGAATCTTGGAAAAATCGAGTCGGCTGCGAATCGCGCGCTTCTCGTTAGGCATGTTCACTCCTGAGCCTCGTCGTTGCGGCGTCCGCCCTGCATTTTGAGTGGCCGCGCCGGGCTGGCACCCGAGTCTCGGTGGCGCCAGCAAGATACCGAAATGAATCGAAGTTTCTGATGAGCGAAACTCGAGATTGCAGTTTCGCGCTTACGTTGGTGGCACGCCCAGGAAGCATGTTTCGAAGCTCGATGCGAAACTCGCGTCGAAATTCGCCTTTGGGGCGTTCCGAAATGAACCCGAGTCAGGTGGGTTCCGGTGAATGCTCGGACAAAAGTTGGCGGTTGATGTTGCGTGCAGCGGGCAGGTGCGCTAGACTGCGCACAAATGGGAGAAGCGAACACAACGGCAGACTCGGAAATCAGGGTCGAACCGTAAAGGGAAGTTGTGCGCTTCAACCTGCCGGAGAAACTATAATTCTCCGTGCAGGACAGCAGGAACACACGAAAAGCCCGTAAGGACGCAATGCCTCACGAGCGCAGCTCAACGCCTGTGCTCCCATTCGAATTTTCTACCATTGCCCTCGCCGATCGCAAAATCCGCTTCCGCCGCGAATTGCCAGCTGCCCGACCAAGTTCAACGGCCGCTCTGTCTGACCTCAGAGTAAACCGTTGACCAAAAGAACTTAGCGAAATCAAGTTACCGCGCCTGGCGATTGTGGAACGACCACCCGGCTGCGAACGCTAGTGTGGAAACTTCGCCACACTTATACCGCCATCCCGAGACTCCCCGGCAAGAACCCGGACGGAGCCGCAGAGACGCGCAACTTACATGTTAGCGCGTCCCGGCGTCCCTTGCAAGTCTCGTGCCGTTTACTTGACCTCGACGGTCGCGACGCCCTCGAACTTCTTCCGGATGGCCTCGGCCTCGTCCTTGGTCGCGTTTTCCTTCAGGGCCTTCGGAGCACCGTCCACCAGGTCCTTGGCTTCCTTCAGGCCGAGGGAGGTCACTTCGCGTACCGCCTTGATGGTGTTGATCTTATTGGCGCCAACATCCTTCAGAATGACCTGAAATTCGGTCTTTTCCTCGACTGCCGGAGCCGCCGCACCGCCGCCAGCCGCAGCCACGGCCACCGGGGCCGCTGCCGCTGCCGAAACGCCAAGCCGCTCTTCTAGCTTCTTCACCAGAGCTGCCGCTTCCAGCAGGCTCAGGCTCACAATTTGTTCTTCCAACTGTGCAATATCCGCCATGTTTCGTCTCCAATCAAAAAAATCGTTTGAATTTGCTCGCCGAGTCCCATCACTCGTCCAAAAAGCTGCTCCATGCAATGGGAAAGTTTCCGATGCGCCAGACCAGCGCCCTTTCCGACTGAGGTGCAGCTAAAACCCTGAAAAACAGCCTGTAGCTTGTAGCTGGTAGCTGGTAGCTGGTAGCTGGTAGCTGGTAGCTCCGAAACGCATCATCCACAATCGCGAGCTACCGGCTACTGGCTACGAGCTTGCGCGGCTACGCCGCTGCAAACTTCTCTTTCTCCACGCCCTGGTTCAGCACCACGGCCAAGTCACGCCCCGTGGCGTTGATCACCGTGGCCAACCGTTGCGCCGGAGCGTTGATCAGGAAGAGCAGCTTCGAGAAGATCTCTTCCTTGCCCGGCATCGTGGCGAGAGCCTTCACTTCGTCCACGGTCAGCAGCTTGCCGTCGACAATGCCCAACTTGAAATGGAACTCCGCCGCGTTCTCGCCGGCCCACTTGGCAAAGACCTTGGCCAATGCCACAGGATCGCCCGCGGTGAATGCCACTGAGTTCACGCCCTTCAAGCCCTTCAGCGCGGCCTCAACCTGCGTGCCCGTGCCGGAAATCGCGGCCAGCTTGTTCTTCACCACGCGATACTTGCCGCCAGCCTCGCGGATCACCTTGCGCAGTTCGTAGTCTTTGGACACCGTGAGCTTGTTAAAGGTGCCGATAATTGCGGTGGTCGAGGACTCGAGCTCCTCTGCCAGCCCCTTCACCTTCTCTGCCTTCTTCGCTCTTGAAATTGCCATTTTGTGCTCCGCACAGTGATCAGTGGTCAGTTATCAGTCGCCGCGCGTTCCGGCCTAATCCTTGTCTCCAGACCCCGATCCCTGTCCAGGCGCATCATCGTGCGCCTTTTTCAAAATTCGTTTTCCAATCTCTCTCGGTCAGCCACGCAGTCCGCTCAACCAGAACCCCGGCTGACCACTGACAACTGATCACTGACAACTGCTTCTCAGTGCTTGCCCGCCGCGTCAGCGACCTGCGAATCCAGCGGAACGCCCGGCCCCATGGTTGAGCTCAGCGTGACGCTCTTGATGTACTTGCCCTTGGCTGCCGCGGGCTTGGCTCGCACAATCGACGAAATCACCGTGGTCGCGTTGTCGATGAGCTTTTGCGGCTCGAAGCTCAGCTTGCCCACCGGCACATGCACCAGGCTGGTCTTGTCGGCGCGGAATTCCACCTTGCCGGCCTTGATCTCTTTCACCGCCGCGGCCACATCCATGGTCACGGTTCCGGTCTTGGGATTGGGCATCAGACCCTTCGGTCCCAGCACTTTGCCTAGACGGCCCACCACCTTCATCATGTCGGGCGTTGCGATCAGCGCGTCAAAGGCAGTCCAGTTTTCCTTCTGGATTTTTTCGACCATCTCTTCGCCGCCGACGAAATCTGCGCCGGCCGCGGTAGCTTCCTTCTGTCGGTCGCCGGTGGCGATCACGGCCACGGTCTTGGTCTTGCCCAGCCCGTGCGGCAGAACTACCGTGCCGCGCACCATCTGGTCGGCGTGCCGTGTGTCCACACCCAGACGCATCGTCAGGTCGACGGTCTCGTCGAACTTGGCGTACTTCACTTGCTTGAGGAGATTGACTGCTTCAGGCAGCGGATACACCGGCTTGGTGATAGCGGCGCGTGCCTTCGCAATATTCTTGCCAGTTGCCATGCTTCCCTCGTCTCCCACCGCTTTTGCCAGCCCGCCGTAGCGGAATCCCTCGTTCGGGCAGGACGTCCGTCCAAAACTTTGCCCGTCCGGCCAGGACCAAAAGCCGTGGTGCAATTGACTACACAGGCGTTTCCCTGTGTGTATCCATTAATGATAGCGAAATGGTCCCGGGATTGCAAATGTGCTCCAGTCCGCGAGTTTAGGGCCCTCCATCCACACAGGTCGCAGCCACCCAGCCGGTAAACTAGACCCAGGAACCTTCCCGCCGGACTTGACACCTTGCACCCGCTCCTTGCCCATCTCAATCCCGAACAACGCGCCGCGGTCGAGGCCGCCGACGGTCCACTGCTCATCCTGGCCGGCGCCGGATCGGGCAAGACCCGCGTGATTACGCACCGCATTGCCTGGCTGATCCAGGAGAGGAACGTCGCGCCCGATGCGATCTTGGCCGTCACCTTCACCAACAAGGCCGCCGGCGAAATGGCCGAGCGCGTGAATCAACTGCTGGGCCACTCGTCTCTCGCCAAGCCCTTGATCTCCACCTTCCACTCGCTTTGCGTGCGCATCCTTCGCCGCGACGTCGAGGTGCTGAAGACCGGCGACAAGGGCCTCACGCGATCCTTCACGATTTTTGATGAGAACGATCAGCAGAGCCTGATGAAGCAGATCATGAAGCGCATGGGGCTTGACACCAAGCAACTCACGCCGCGCACTGTGCTGGGCCGAGTTTCGTGGGCGAAGAACCACATGGTCGATCCGCAGGATTATTTTCTTGGCTCCAAAGATCCGAACAGTGAACGGATTGCGCACATCTTCAAGGCCTACCAGGACGAGCTACTCAAGAACAACGCCATGGATTTCGATGACCTACTGCTCGAAGCCGTGCGCGTGCTGAAGTCGTCGGGCGAGGTGCGCGAGCGCTACCAGCGCCGCTACAAATATTTGCTGGTCGACGAGTACCAGGACACCAACCGCCCGCAGTACGAGTTGATGAAACTGCTGGCCGATGAACACAAGAACGTGTGCGCGGTGGGCGACGAGGACCAGAGCATTTATTCGTGGCGCGGCGCCGACATTCGCAATATTCTGGAATTCGAAAAGGACTTTCCCAACGCACGAATCATTCGCCTGGAGCAGAACTACCGGTCGACGCAGATTATTTTGGAAGCGGCCGGCGCGGTAGTGGCCAACAACCTGCGCCGCAAAGGCAAAAAGTTGTGGACCGAGCGCCAGGGCGGCTCGCTGATCGGTTACTACGAAGCGCCCGACGGCGAGAACGAGGCGCTGTTCATCGCGGACAAGATTCAGGCGTTTCTGCGCCAGCAGCAAAACTCCTCCGAAACGCGAGACCCCGGAGGGGCGGCGGCGGTGCTGTATCGCACCAACGCGCAATCGCGGCTGGTGGAAGAAGCACTGCGCCGGTACAACATCAGCTACACCATGGTGGGCGGATTCAGCTTTTACGAACGCGCCGAGATCAAGGATCTGCTCGCCTATCTGCGGCTGGTGCGCAATCCGCACGACTCGATGGCGCTGCAGCGTGTAATCAATACGCCGGCGCGCGGCATCGGCAAGACGACGCTCGAAACCATGGAACGGCTGGCTCTCGAGACCGGCGTTTCGACTTGGGAAGCTACGGCCGCGGCCATTGCGAATCGTCTCATTCCCACGCGCGCTTCCATGGCGCTCGACACCTTCCGCCAACTCATTCTCGATGCGCAGGCCATGATGGATCCGGATTTTGCCGGCAAGCTCGCCGCGGATGTGGCGGAATCGCAAGCCGCCGACGCCGATACCTCTTTCGGATTCGGTGCAGAATCGGCGGCCGCCGCAGCTGCGGAGCCGGAAAGCGCTGAGGCGCACTTTGGCGGCGACGAAAACCAGATTCCGCTGTTGGATTCGTCGCACTTCTCGCCCGCCGCCCATGCGCCGCAGATGCCGTTTCTTAAAATGCCGGCTCCGGATGCTTCAGCTTCGGCGGTGAACGACAACGCCGACCAAAACCCAGAAGCGCGGAGCGCGTTCCGAGCGCCTGGAGACTCGGCCACGCTTCCCGAGCTGATCCGCTTTCTCATCGACCGCACGGGCTACATCAAGGCGCTCGAAACCGAGGGCTCGCCAGAGGCCTTCAGCCGCATCGAGAACCTGAAGGAACTCGCCAACGCCGCGCACGACGCCGAGGAGCGCGGGGAGACACTGGCCGAGTTCCTCGACCACGCTGCATTGGCCTCAGACACGGATCAGTTCGATCCCAATGCCCGCGTCACACTGATGACGCTGCACGCAGCCAAGGGACTGGAGTTTTCTCTGGTTTTTCTCGCTGGCCTCGAAGAGGGCTTGTTCCCGCATTCGCGCACGCTGAACAGTCCGGAAGAGCTCGAAGAGGAGCGCCGTCTTTGCTACGTGGGCATGACGCGCGCCATGAACACGCTCATTCTGACGCGTGCCCACTATCGCCGCCGTTACGGCAACGACGTGCCGGAGATGAGCATTCCTTCCCGCTTCCTGGAAGAGGTTCCCTCGCAGCTCATCGAAAATCTCGGCGGACGTAGCCCGGCCTGGGCCACTCCCGCTTATTCGTCCGCGTACGGTGCGGGCCGCCGCCAGCGGCACGGCAGCGACTCCGAGGGCGCGCACTTCAACTACGAAGATGAAAGCCAGGAGATTCCGCGCAGCCTTGCGCCGGCGGCCTTGCCTCGCCCAGGATCTGCATTAAAAAGTAAGAGCGCGCCGCCTGAGCGGAGCCTCGACAATATTGCCCGCTTTTTCGGCAGCAAATCCGGCGGCGCGCGCGCCCGCACGTTCGCGCGGCCAACGATGGACATTCCCGCAGCCCACGGCGCATCGGGCCTGAAGAAAGGCCAGCACGTGATGCATGCCAAGTACGGCGAAGGCACCGTAGTCTTGCGCGAGGGCGACGGCGAAGATGCCAAGCTGACCGTGCTGTTCGCCCGCCACGGCGTCAAGAAGCTGATGGAAAAGTTCGCTAATCTGAAAAGGATTTAGAGCTGGGTGCATCAATGCTCAAAGTCGATTGAAAAGCGTCCCTCAGGGGTTAAAACCCATTGTTTTCCGGCCTTCTTCGGCACGAGTAAACTCGTGCCCTGATACAAAACCCGATTTATGCAACCAGTTCCAGGGACTTCAAAGAGGACGGCGGGGCGAGTGAACGCCTTCATCATCTTCCAGGTCGTTCGGTGCTCGGCTGCTCTGCCTATTTCATCGTTGACCAGATTCCCAGATTCAAAATCACCATCATCACCGCGAACGCGGGAATAAGCAGCAATGCTTTCTTGAGGCGCAGGGGGTCGCCGCCGGCAATGGCGCCGATCAATCGGCTGCTCACGGCCAGGCCGGCCCAGCCGCAGGTAATGACAAAGCCGATGGCGGTGCCTGTCATTTGCGGAAATGCTGTGCCGGTAATGGCGAGCACGGTGGGAAAGACCGGAGCCATCGACAATCCGGCAACGAAGACGAGCGCTGCAGCGACTGTTGGTTTGTCAGTCCGCAGCATGAGAAACGTTGTGACAGCCATCGCAATGGAGGCGGCCAGCGTGACCTCGATGGCCGGCACATGGATGAGGATGGGTGACACGCCAACGCGCCCAATGAGCAGGCCGAGCGCAAATCCGAGGGAGAGGATGTTGAGCGCCCGCGCCTCAGGGATGCCCCGCGCAATGAGATGGCGGGGCAGCCAATTCCATACGCCCACTTCGCAGGAAACATAGAGGAAGAGGAAAAATCCCAGCATCAAAAGCAGCGGGCGGCCGAGGATGGGCCCGACCTGGGAGAGAACGAAGCCCGACGCAGCGGCCGGGGCCGGCATCTGCGTAAAACATTGCACAGCCAGCGTGACAACTGTGAGCACGGCAACCGAGTAACAGAGACGGCTCCATTTGCGCTGAAAGAGATTGGCTGAGATAAAGGGCGTGAGGAGGCCGCCGAGGCCAAAGAAGAGATTCACCAGGTTGAGTGCGGAGGCGCGATGGATCTCGCTCACGCCGCTCACCAGCGCGTTGGCTCCGGTGACAACAATGCCGCCTCCGACGCCAAGAAGGAACAGCAGGGTCACGATGCCGCCGAAGCTGCCGGCGCGCGGCAGCAGAAAAAGAGCGAGTGCGATGCAGGCCAGGCCGAGAATAAGGCCGATCTTGTCGCCTTCGCTATCGAGCAGCGGCCCGACGGCAAGCGATGCGATCATCAAACCCAGAGCTTGCGAGAAGGCGATGGCGCCGTTCTGGGCCGGGGTCAGGCGGAAGCGGTCCGACAGGTCGGGGAGGATCGTGCCCAGCATTGCGGCGATCATTCCGTAGACAAAAATGGCGAGGACGGCGCAGAAAATGAGCACGAATCTCGGTCCTTTCAGGGAGCGCGTTAAAAATACATCACCGCGAATGGTCGGGGCAAGGCGCGAATCCTTGCGGCAAAGGTCGATCGGCGGGTTCGATAGAATGGTGGGGCAATGAAACTGCCGCAGATATCGGGCCGGGCGCACTGCGCGGCGCTTGCATTTGTTTTGCTGCCGTGCGGCGTGGCTCTCGCCGGCTGCGGCATGCCGGGCGCGCCGCTGCCGCCCTCACTGCATCTTCCCGATCGCGTCGGCGATCTCTCCGCCGTGCGCACCGGCAAGCAGGTGGCGCTCACCTGGAGCATGCCGAAGAGAGACACCGACAAGGTGCCGCTGAAGGGCAACGTCACGGTGCGCATCTGCCGCAATGAGAGCGTCGCTGGCGGTTGTTCCGCAGCCGCAACCATCGAGGTCGCCCCGGACGCCAATGGCGCCTTCACTGACACACTGCCGCCGGCGCTGGCCGAGGGCGCGCCGCGCGTGCTCACCTATTTCGTCGAGCTGGACAACAGCAAGGGCCGGACCGCTGGATTTTCAAACGGCGCGCAAATTCTCGCTGGCGAGGCGCCTGCCGCAGTGGACGCCCTGACAGCCGAGATGCGCCGCGACGGAGTTCTGCTGCGCTGGGCGCCCGCACCTCCCGATGCAGCACCCGTTGCGGTACGTCTGGTGCGTAAGCTGGCTTCGCCGCCCGCGCCTGCAACCTCAAAATCCGCTAAGGGTCCGCTCGCTCCGCGTCCCGAAGCGCTGGAGCGTACCCTCCTCGTCGAGCCCGGCCCGCACCTGGATCACGCTCTCGACAGCAGCATCCAGTTTGGCGGGACCTACGAGTATCGTGCACAGCGCGTGGCGCGCGTGACCGTCAACGGAGAAACGCTGGAACTCGCCGGGCCATTCTCTTCCCCGGTGCGCTTTGCGGCCGTGAACGTGTATCCTCCTGCCGTGCCCAAAGGTTTGGCCGCGGTGGCAACAGCAGGTGCGGAGGGCGCTGGACCTGCGATCGATCTAAACTGGCAGCCCGGCACCGAGGCCGATCTGGCGGGCTACATCGTCTATCGGCGCGAAGCGGAGTCAACGGAATCCAGTTGGCAGCGTATATCCCCCGCGCAGCCCGTGGCCGCACCCTACTATCATGATGCAAGCGTGCAACCCGGCCATACCTATTTGTATGCGGTGAGCGCCGTCGATCAGAAAGGTCATGAAAGCGCGCGCTCAGCCGAGACCGAGGAAACGGTACCAGGGCCCTAGATCTGCTCCGAGACAAGGAGAAAAATGAAATACTGCCGATTCCTTTGCGAAGGTCAGGTCCAGTACGGCGCTGTCGAAGAGCGCGACGGAAGGCCGCAGATCGTAAGCTTGATCGATGCGCCCGCGGAAGACCTGCGCTACCGCGTCGAGCATGGAAGCGCATCGCCCCTCAGCTGCAACTTCGAAACGATTCCCCTGAGCACAGCACATCTTCTGGCGCCGGTTACGCCATCGAAGATTATTTGCGTGGGCCGCAACTATCGCGAGCACGTGCTGGAGCTGGGCAATGAGATACCCGCCGAGCCGCTGCTCTTCTTCAAGCCGCCCTCGTCGCTGCAGCGGCCGAGCGGCGCGGTGGTGTTGCCCGCGTTATCGCAACGAGTGGATTTCGAAGGCGAGCTGGCGCTGGTGATCGGCCGGCGCACTCGCAACCTGAAGCCCGAAGACGATTGGAGCGAGGTGCTGCGCGGCTTCACCCTGGCCAACGACATTTCGGCCCGGGATCTGCAAAAGAAGGATGTGCAGTGGGCGCGCGCCAAGGGCTTCGATACGTTTTGTCCGGTCGGCCCCGTGGTGAGCGATGAACTGGACCTCGATGCCGGGGTCACTATCGAGACGCGTGTCAATGGCGAACTGCGCCAGCAGGCTTCCACGAACGACCTCATCTTTTCTGTGCCGTTTCTGCTGGACCACATCTCGGCGGCCTTTACGTTGGAGCCGGGTGACCTGATTCTCACCGGAACCCCTTCCGGCGTGGGACCGCTCAAGCCCGGGGACCGCGTCGAAGTTTACCTTGCCGGCATTGGTTTGCTGGCAAACACTGTGGAGGCCGAGACGGCCTAGGTGAAACCAGACGTTCACGCCCTGCATCCTAAAGAAGAGTTACACTGGTGCCGTAGGACGCCCAGCGCATTCCCCTGAGGAGGAGTTATGCCGCAAAATCTGCTCGAACAGCTTCGCCAATACACCGTCGTCGTCGCCGACACCGGAGACATGGAAGCGATGGAGAAATTCCACCCCCAGGACGCCACCACCAACCCCTCGCTGATTACGGCGGCGGCGCAGATGCCGCAGTATCAGCCCATTGTGGACGGCGTGCTGAAGGATGCGCGGAACGAACTCGGCGAAGGCGCTACCGACCAGGCGGTCGCCAATCTCGCTTTCCAACGGCTGGCCATCGCATTCGGCAAGAAGATTCTTGCAATCGTGCCCGGCCGCGTCTCGACGGAAGTGGATGCAAGACTCTCCTACGACACCGATGCCACCATCGCGCAGGCGCGCAGCATTATCAAGCAGTACGACGCCGCTGGCGTTGGCCGCGATCACGTGCTCATCAAGATCGCGTCGACTTGGGAGGGCATTCGCGCCGCCGAGGTTCTTGAGAAGGAAGGCATTCACTGCAACCTGACGCTGCTCTTCGGCCTGCACCAGGCCATTGCCGTCGCCGATGCGGGCGCCACGCTCATGTCGCCCTTCGTGGGCCGCATCCTGGACTGGTACAAGAAGGACACGGGCAAGGATTACCACGGCGCCGACGATCCCGGCGTGCAGTCGGTGACGCGCATTTACAACTACCTCAAGAAATTCGGCTACAAGACCGTGGTGATGGGCGCGAGTTTTCGCAACATCGGCGAGATCACCGAGCTGGCCGGTTGCGACCTGCTCACCATTTCACCGCAGTTGCTGGCAGAGCTCGAGACCACCGAAGGCGATTTGCCGCGCAAGCTCTCGCCGGAAGCCGCAAAGGGCCTGCAGATTGAAAGAATCAACATGGACAAGGCGACCTTCGACCGCATGCACGCCGCCGATCGCATGGCCAGCGACAAATTGAAGGAAGGCATTGAAGGCTTCTCGGCCGCGCTGGTCAAGCTGGAAACGCTTCTGGCCAAACGATTGGCTGAGCTCGAATCGCGCACGCCTGCGGCGGTGTAACTCGGCCGCGCCGGTCGTTTCATTCAAAAGGGCAGCCCGCGCGGCTGCCTTTTTGTTGCGCGCTTGACATTTGCCGCGTCGTGACTCGCGCTGTTTGCAATCGAGCTACGCGTCTGCCAACAAAGTTGGCCCTCCCCTCTTGCCAAACGCAACTCTTCCGATAAGCTCAGGGTTACAACCATGTGAATCGGGCCGCGGCCGGCAACTTCCCCGCGCAGCACGACCAGGAACAGCCGGGGCCCCCAAGAAACGGCTTTTGTTTCTTGGGGTGGTCAACCGGGGCCCAAACGGAAACCGGCTGGTCGCGCTCAGCCGCAGTGACAGTACACGGAGAAATCTCTTCGATTCCGCGCACGGGAGGTGTGTATGCAGACGCAGACTCATCCGCTCGAACCTTTCTTCCGGCAGGCGGTCCGCAACAGTTACGAGGGAAAGCTGGGTCTTCATGATCCCGACGTGACCAGCTACGTGGCGCGTTTGCTGTGCGATTTCTCCGATGCCGGCAATCTTTACTGCATGCGAGATGGATCGGGCCGCCCCATCGAGGAGTTGGAGGAAATGGAGCGCGCCGCCGACCCGGTGAATGGCGCCGCGCCGTCCTTCGACGCCGAGCGCGCGCTGCGCAAACACATTGGCGACTACGCCCTATTCGTGGCCGGCATGTATCCTGAGGCCGCGGGATCCAGGCACCGTCGTCACCACCATTCGCCGAGTCTTGCCGAACTCATTCGCGCGGGCAAAGAGAGCTATTTCATCGTCAGCCAGTTCAATCTCTTCGAATACGAGAAGGAGGCGCCGCTTTTCGCGCGCCTTTCCGACAAGTTTGAGCGCTGGCTTCTGGGATTGACTTTGGTTCGCGAAGAGCTCGGGCCGCGCAAGCCGTTCCAGCTTCCGCCGCAAGTGAATTGAAGCTTGGCCTCCTACCCTATCCGCTCCGTTTGTTCCAAATTGCGCAGATAGAATGGGCACGCCCAACTGCCGGTCAATCCGGCAGCTTGGGATCGTGATGGCGGCGTTCGAGCACAAACTCCGTGAACAAGTGACCGCCGATCCGGTAGGCGAAAATCAGCCGCGAACCGGTGAAGCCGTCGATTGTGGTGTGACCGGGAATCCAGACACTGTTTGCGATCATGGGGCCCGACATGTCGCTAAGGGTCGGCGTGAGCGTAAAAAATCTGTGCCCATTCGTATCGTGCCGCGCCGTCACCTCGGCCAGCAGCGCGTTTTCCAGTTTCCTGTGTATCGAGCAGCCATGGCACGGAATATACCGCATATCTTCCTTAAAGAGCATTTCCATGCCGTAGCGCACATTGCCGTCGATGGCAGTCGTGGCACTGGCGCTGCCGTACCGCTGCCCGAAGCCCGGCCAGTCCTGCCCCCACTCCTCGGGTTTGCCTCTGCCTTGTGCAACTGCGGCGCGCACCGACGTAAACACCAGCGCGGGCCAGCCGTAAGTGTTTTTCGCATAGTCGTCGAACTGTTGCTTTGGCGTGGGGCGTACATACGGCCGCCCGTTAATCATTACAGGCGCGGTTTTCGGCTTGATCGCGGTCGTCGCCATCGCCGGGTGCACACCACCGGGTGCGGTGGTATTCTCCGGCGCGTTTGGAAGCATGATGGCGCCCGACGGCGCGGCGTTGGGACTCGCCGGCTGGGCCTGCGCCGGATTTTGTCCCGGTGTTTGCGCCCCACAGGCGCGAGGCAGCACGATGCAGCCAGCCACAACCGGCAACACGACTAAGGCAGTACGCACACGCAGGTGGGGAAGAGTCCTGATAAAAACTCCGTGCTTTAGCGAATGTTTGTTTGGATTGTACTGTAAATTTAAGAAGCTTCAACTGAAATTCTATGTGTTCCTTAAGGCATTGCATGGCAAAGGGTCGGTCTTGGTTCTGGAAGATGCGGCCATGAATCTTGTGCATATGCCGACTCCGGGAGGCATCGCTGACCGCGATTCGTCACCTTCCCAGTTGCAGCGCGACCCCGCCCATGATGGTGCGCGGCGGCATATTGACGCCTGTAATCTCCTGGTAGCCGGTATTGCTCAGGTTCGTGATCCGCAGATACGGCCGCAGCTTGCCTGTGTCGTGAGTGATAGTTGCATTCCAAACCGGATACACGGTCTGCTGATAGCGCTCGGCAATTTGGACGGCATCGGTCAGCACAAAGTCGCGGCCCAGTGCGGAGCTCCATGAAGCATGAATGTTCTGGACCGGATAATTGAACACGTACTCCGACTCGAGCCCGTGCAGCGCGTTCTGGCCGCCGTGTAACCCAGTCCACGCAATGCGCACGGTTTGCGATTTCTTCGGAATCCACGTGAGCCTGGTTTCGACACCGGCAAAACGCAAGCCGTTCAGATTCGTCGCGCACCAAATGTTGGCGGGGCAGCCGGCGGGAAGATAGGGGTTCGGAATCGTCGCGCTTTGCACGTAATCGATGGTGTCGTGTTGCTGCGAGAAGAATCCCGTTGCCGAGAGCGTCAGCTTGGCCGAGGGTGTCCAATCCGCGCCGGCATCGCTCGACCAGGCCGACTCCGGCTTGAGGTTCCCATTACCCAGCGTCGATGGATCGGAATAGTAGAGATCGGTGTAGGTGGGAATTCTGAATCCATAGCCGCCGCTGGCACGCAGCTTCAGATGCTTTGCCACGCGCAGGCTGCCCGCCAGTTCCGGTGAAAAAGCAGCTCGCGCGCCGCCCGAAAAAATCTCTTCGCGCGCGCCGACAGACAGGCTCCAGCGCTGCTTCGCCGGCCGCAGGTCCAGGTCCACATAACCCGCGCCGCGATTGCGCGCATGAATTCCGAGCGCAAACGTGCGCACGCCACCTGAAAAGTTAAAGCTGTTGATGCTATCGCCGTCCGCCTCGAGTCCCATCAGGAGAACGGAATCCTTGTGCACAGTGAGCGTCTCCCGCAGCGATCCCTGCCATGAGTCGTCAATATGGTTGTTCTCATAGGCTCCGGGATCGTTGCGAAAGAGCGCGAAGTCGTCGGTGTGGCGTCGATAGCCGAACGCCGCCACGGTGTGACTGCCGAGTTCCTGCCGCGCCCCGGCGAACCAGCCCTTGGTCCGCTCCCACGAGTTATAGGGACCATAAAACTGGTTGGCGCCAAAGGAACGGTCGCTTGAGGCAACCAGCAAATCGGTAATGCCCAGCCGGGTTGCATTCCAGCTTTCGCCCGACGCGTCCATGTTGCGGTAATCGCGGTCATCCTGGCAATCGCGGTACTGCTGTTGCGGAGTGCAACTGTCGGTGTAATCCCGGTCGGCCGTGAATCCGGTAGAGAAGTTGCGCTCCGCGGCGACGCGCCCGCTCCAGGGGCCGCGCGTGGCCCCGCCCAGCAGCGTTTCTTCGTTCGACTGAAAACTTCCCTGCCCCGCGCGCACAAACAGCGAGTCATGATCGGGCGCCGCGGTGAGAAAATCCACCACTCCGCTCAGTGCGTCGACGCCGTGCAGTGTCGACCCCGCGCCCTCCAGCGACTGGATGGAATCAACGGCGTCGAGAGGCAAGGGCAAATCGAGATTGTGGTGCGAGGTTTGGGCATCGTTGATGCGAAAGCCGTCGAGCAGCACCAGCGTCTGCTCGAAACTGCCGCCGCGCATCACGATGTCAGCCTGGCCGCCACCGGCGCCGCGCTCTTCAAGAAAGATCGACGAGTCCTCGCGCAGAAACTCCTGAGGCGACTCGGCCGCGAGCGACTGCCCTTGCACGGGCAGAATGTCGACTGAGCGCTGCGACTCGGCCAGCGACACCGGCGTGGCCGAGCCCAGCACGACCATGGTCTCTGTGGGCGCTTTGACAGGCGCCTTCGGCGGCGCTGCCGCAGACTGCGCAAAGGCCACATGCGACACACCAGCCAGCAGCAGAAATCGGGCGCTAAGGACCAATCGTAATCGGCGCATCAATTTGATCATCGCTGCCGCGCAGGGCTTCTTCAACCATGATTTGGTATGATTTTGAATAGTTGAGACATTCAACTACTTTCTCACGTCATGCGTATCGATGCCTTTCTCCGGGAAAGTCCCATGTTCGCCGTCAACCGCGCGGCGCGGCGTTTTGAGTCGCTCGCCTCGCGGGTGCTCGCCCCCGACCGCCTGGGATTTCTCGAGGCTCTGGTGCTGGCCGCGTTGTTTTTCGAAGCGCCGCGCCAGGTCAAGCCATCGCAGCTAGCGGAAACCTTCGCCACTACGCGCGGCAATCTCAGCCACTGCATCTCCTCGCTTGAGGCCAAGGGATTGTTGCTGCGCAGGATCGACCCCAACGACGCGCGTGCTTACCTTCTGGCGCTCAAGCCACTGGGCAAGCGCTGCGCCGTGCGCGTGATTGCCGCGCTCGACCGCATGCAAAAGGAATTCGAGAGCGAGATTGGCAAAGCCGCGCTCGCGGAGATGATCAAGTCCCTCCGCAAGCTGGAAGCACGCGCCGTGGTGCGATAAAGGCTTTAGCGTTTCCTATGCGCGGCGCCAGCCCCGCGGCAATTTGTCCCATTGCACCGGGTCGACGCGCCGCACCAGGAAGATCCACGAGCAAGCGCCGACGAGCGCCACAGCGCCGGTGATGGCGAAGGCCAGGCGCGCACTGCGGTGCGTCTGCACAATAAATCCCGTGAGCCACAGTCCGATGATTCCGGAGAAATTGGCAAAGCCGTTCTGCAAGCTCGACCACCGGCCAGCCATCTTCGGTCCGGCGAGGGTTTGCGCAATGGCCCAATGGTTTGACGCGTAGCCGCCGTGGCCGATGCAAGCCATGGCAAGCAGACCCAGCGCGACGAATGGATGCCCATGAACCACGGTCAGCACAAGCAGAACGGAAGCCACTGCCTGGCCGCCTGCGGCCATCGTAAGGCGTACCGCCGTGGGCGATTTGCCGCGTGCAATCAGACGATCGGAGATCCAGCCCGCCAACACCGTGGAGCAGGCAATCAACAAAAATACCGCCGCGGTGAGCCGTGACATGGCGCGAATCGACAGATGTTCTTCCTGGACGAGATAAGTGGGCAGCCAGCCCAGCAGCAGATAGTAAAAATAGTTGCCGCAAAAGTGGCCGATGAGCGCGCCCCATGCGCAACGCAACCGCACCATCTTGAGAATCGATGGCCCCGAGCCATCGCTCGACTTTTCCTGCTCTCGCTCAACGGCACGCTGGCTCTCCGCTGACTCGCCGCGCGGCATGGTGAAGTACCACGGCACGAGCCAGACGAGCGCGCCGATGCCAAATGCCAGAAAGAGCATTCTCCAGCCATAACGCACCAGCACCATCCCGCCCAGGAACGCACCCGCGGCCGGGCCAATCTTTGTTCCTGCGTCGATGAACGCATTGGCCCGTCCACGATGCTCCTGCGGCATGGCGGCAAAGATGCGCGAGTAGCAGGGATACGCCACCGACTCGCCCATCCCCAGCACCAGTTGCAGCGCGAAAAGCGCGATATAGCTGGGCGCGAGGCCCAGACAAGCCATGGCCAGCGACCACAACAGATATCCGCCCATCAGGACCCAGCCCGCCGAATATCGATCCGTCAACCACCCGGCGATACCGAGGAGTTGCACAAGCGCGTAGGTCCAGAAAAATGCCGAGAGCAGCTCGGCCGCGCGCAGCGACGAAAACGCGAACTCTCGCTCAAGAAGCGGCATGGCCAGCGAGAGGTTGCCGCGATCGACATAATTGACCAGGACGGAAAAGACGAGGAGGCCAACGACGATCCATTCCTTGCGCGACATTCCGGCACGATGCGGAACTGCTTCAGCCATCGTCTCCTCGCGGTCTCCGCAAATCCTATCACGCATGCCATTGCGCGAATCTTATGCCGAGCGGCCTCTCGCTCCTTGCTTCGGCTACAAACCAGCGCAGCGGAAAGCGGCAACAGCCAGCAGCACAGCTGCAATCATGCACCGCAACTTCACGTTCAGTAGAGCTTTTGACGAGTGCGCGCGCTCACTTCGGCTCGATGGCAATCACCCACAGATCCGTGTCGCCCAGGTTGTGGCCGGTGTGCGTCTGCGCCAGCCGCCACGTTACCTCGTCGGTTTTCAGCGTCGAGGGCTGCTTCGATCCATCGGGCAGGATGTGCTCGAGCTGCGCGCCGTTCAGGCAAACCACCACGCGCGCGTGATGCGTATGCTGTGGCTCCCAGGCATGCGCGGCAATTCTGATTTCGTAGGTGCGGCTGTGCTCGTCTTCAAAGAGAACATCGTAATTTGGCGGCAACCCCGTCATGCCCCAGGTTTCGTCGCTGCCTGATGTCCGGAACTCTACGCGCACCAGGCGCAGCGGCGTTTTTCCGGCATTTGTCAGGATCTCGGCTCCCGCCCGTTGGTTGATCGTGTCGCCGCGATGCACGGGGCTGCGCTCCGCCTGGTCGTAACCGCGCGGCGGCAACATCTGGATCGTATCGCCCTCCAGAACCACCAATACGCTCGCGTGTACTCCACCCACCTGCTCCTGGTCACCCGGCACCAGAGTCACCTCGGTCACAATGACTTTATCGTTTCTGAGGACTTCGGTCGTCGCAGCAAACAGGGGCGCGGCCCCAGTAACAAAAAACAAACCCGCGCCGATCCATCTTGATGTTTGTTGCATAGAAACTCCAGACTTGATAAACGCCGAACTGGTTGTTACACGCAGCTCACGCACGCGATCCACATGGGCGCAGCCATCCTATCATGGCCACAACAGTCCCGGCCGTGGCAACTTTGGCCAACGGCGAATATCAGTGCTTACGAATGACGGCAGCAAAGATCCGGTTCAGGCAAAGCTGATCTTTAGAGAGATGGCGGCCTCAGGCGGTTTCTTTGCTGGAAGCTGCACGTACAGTCCGGTGGCTGTCTGCCGAAACTGGACCTTATCCTGGCAACCCAACCATTCAACTCTCGTGACCCTGGCCGGAGATTGCGGGCTGGACGTGCCCAGTGCCCGGATGACGACCTCCTTTTCCGGCCATCCCAGGACCATCGCATAAACAATCGTCCCGCTCTTGTTGCGAGTGAAGCGAATGTCCTGCGCGCCGAGTTGGTTCACGTTGCTTCCGCTGGATGAGGCGCCAGGAGAAGTTTCAGGTCCTTCGCCAAACACCTTCCATGAGCCCGTCTCGTAAATAGCTTCGCCATTCACCTCGATCCATTCCGTGATCTTGTCGAGCACCGCGATCTCCTTGCTGTCGATGGTGCCGTCCGGCCGCCCCGGAATGTTCAGGATGAAAGTGCCGTTCTTGCTCACGGTGTCGATCAACCAGTGAATGATGTCGCGGGGGTTTTGGTAGCCGCCGTATTCTCCCGCCTGATTGAAGAGTTTCCGATCGTAGTGCCAGCCTCCGATACAGGTTTCCGATTGCCAGGGGTACGCGGAAATGCCGCTCGTCACGCCGCGCTCAATGTCGGCGACTACGGCCTTGGCCAGATGATCGGGCACCTGCTTGGTGGTGACAACGCCTTCCATCCTTCCGCGTGTCTTGAGAATGTGGTTATAGAAATAGGCCGTGGCGTTCATGCCGCCCCAGCCGAGCGGAAGCAGAGAATTGTCAAGGTAGAGAAGATCGGGATCATGTTGATCGACCAGATCGCGCGTCCGATCGTAAAAATTCTTCACATAGGAAGCGTCAGGCAGCGCCATCGGCGGGTGCTTGGGAGCGTAGAGTTGTTGCGGATCGAATCCCTGCCACCATTGCCCCTTGCCGTCGGCCAAAGTCAAACAGCCATCATAGGAAACGCCCGCCAAGGGACCGGATCGATCGGCGCCGTGGGCGGTCTGGAACCACCACCAGTTGCGCGGCTGATGCACAGTGACGCCAAATCGCAGCCCCTGTTTGCGGGCCGCCGCCGCCCAGTCGCCGATGACGTCTCTGTGCGGACCGATGTTGATCGCGTTCCATGGGTTATGCCTCGAGTTCCAGGCATCGAAGTTGTCGTGATGATTGGCCAGCGCAAGAAAGAACCGAGCGCCGGCTTTTTTGTACCGCGCAATCAACGCCTCCGGCTCCCAGTTGCGCAGAGTCCACTGTGGGCACAGGTCTTTGAAGCCGAATTGGGAAGGATGGCCGTAGTGCTCCAGGTGATACTTGTACTGCTCGGAACCCTGCATGTACATGTTGCGCGCGTACCAGTCTCCCGCCTCCGGAACACACTGCGGGCTCCAGTGTGCCCAGATCCCGAACTTGGCATCTCGATACCACTCAGGGACCTCGTATTGCAACAATGAATCCCAGGTGGCCTGATAGGGCCCATCTCCGGCCAGTCCGGGAATGGGAGAGATCATGGGCACGCCGTTCCACGATCCGCCAGGAACCGGCAAGCTCGGCGGAATCTTCGGGCCGGATTCGGAATTGGGGCTTACTTGCCAGGTTGCCTCGTCAAGATGTTCGCTGACGAATTGTCCATTTTGCAGTTCATAAAACGTTCTGCGATCGGCGGGCGTGGCGCAAAACTGCGCATAATCTTCGCTGAGCTCATGAAATCCGTTTAAGGCGGGGCCATTCAGGGCTCGTGCTGGCGCCGAGTCGCCCTCCTGGGCGCCGATGGGCAGAGTCCCGGCTGCGGCGGCAGCCGCAACCAGCCTGCAAAAATCTCTCCGATGCATGGATGCCTCGACTTCCAACTTATGTGGTTCCAGCCTTCACGTCAAAGGCGGAGCAAGTCCGGTCCATGAGTCATTTACTGTGCGCCTTACCGTAAATTCACTTGTCAGCTCCGCCCGGTGGCCGGGAGGATGCAAACTGGCCGGAAGCAGCGCCTGGAGGATTGTCGGTTGATGCGGACGTTGAAGTGTGGCTTTTATCTCGCGGTGCTTGGCTGTTCCTTCTCTCTCTTGACGGCGCAAACCAATACCCCGGCATTGACTCCTCATCTTTACCTCTCCGATGCCGATGTGGCGCGGTTGCGACACCAGGCCGGGATTCCGGCATTGGCTGCCGCTTATGCAGACCTGGAGACGAAGACGAACCGGAGCGTGGACGCCTGGCTCAAGAAATATCCTGTCCCCCCCGCTCCGCGCTCCACCGGGGAACTCGTGGCCACGGGCAAACGCGACCATCCTTCGCCCGACTTCAGGACCATTGCCGCGGCCTACGCGCTTCATCCCACACCGGTGCTCGGGTGGGTGCTGCGCGAGAAACTGATGGCCGCCATCGGCGTGCGCCAGATTAACAACTACTGGTTTAACGACGGAATCCATGAAGGCGAGGCCTCAATGCAATTTCTCGAGGCCTATGACCTCGCCGCAGCGGCCGGCCTGATGAGCGCGGAAGACAAGCAAGCCGTCAAGGAAGAACTGCGGCGCTGTGCGCATTTTTTGCAGGGTTGGATGCTCGACAGTTGGTGGCCCGATGAGCGGTTTTCCCAGGGATATACCTGGTACTACCGCAGTGTGTACTGCCTCAATTTTCACATTTTCGCCACTTCGATGATGGGAACCATCGCGATGCTTTATCCCGACCTTCCCGAGTCTCCGGAGTGGCTGCGATCGGCGCAATCGGAGCTTCCCAAGCTGCTTTTCACAGAGTTCGGGCTCGACGGCGCCTACGGAGAGGGCTCGATCCACTACTGGAGCCTGTCGGCTCACGCCCTGCTGCAATTCATGGTGGCCAGCCGCAACCTCGGAGTGCGCGATTACTTCGCCGATCCCGCGATGACGGATGCGATGCGCCGCACGCTCGAGTGGAGGATCAACCTCACAGAGCCAGATGGTCATGTCTTTGCCGTGGGCGATTCGGATCGCGATACCGTGGGCGCGGAGGAGTTGATCGAGGGCGGAAAGCTTCTGAACGAACCGACGTTTGTCTGGGCGGGCCGGACCATCATCGAGCGCGGTCGCCCGGGAATGATTCCGGACGATCCCTACGAACTTTTTCATTATGATTTTTCCGCCACGGCAACCGCTCCCACCGATCTCTCCGCTAACCATCCCTTCTCCGGCTACGGAATCTTCCGCTCTGGTTGGAGCGCGCAGGATAACTACTTCCTTCTTAAATACGGAACGACATTCATCGGGCGGCGCGAGAACGAAACCGGGCTCGTCATCTCCGGCCATGCTCATGCCGACGCACTGGAACTGGAGCTCTGCTACAAGGGGATCCCGATCACCGTGGACCGGGGCCGCGTGGGTCGCTATCAGGACTGGGACACCTATGGTGGCTACTCCAAGGCGACCATCGCGCACAACACCGTCGGCATCGGCAACCCATGGGGCTACGACCGGCTCGATGGGCTCTATGCCGAACATGTCAAGCAGCACGGCAAGGAGTTTCTCTACGAGACCTCGCAAAACGATATTGGCCGCGCCGATACGGAGCTGAGAGCCTACGGGGACGTGGGGCAAATCGGCATCATTTCTGCAAAGCTCAAGACCTACGATCATGTGTCGCAGCAACGCAGCGTGGTCTGGTTCCGCGACCTCGGCGTGGCTGTGGTCAGCGACCAAATGGAAAGCGACCGTGTGCAACCGTATGAGTGGTATCTCAATCCCGCTGGGAATCTGCTTGCCCATGGCAAGGCGCTCACTTTTGGCGATGACGTGGCCAGGCTCGACGTGGTTCCGATCACGCCCGGCGATGAGACGGTCCAGACTGTCCCCCAGGGAGACCCGAGGCTGCCTCCGTATTACTTCGGACTGCGCCCCACAGAGGCGCCCGGAGGATGGTCTCCCAAGAATCGAGAGGATAATTTCACGCTGCTGGTGCTCAAAAAAAATGCCCAGTCGACGGATTTTCTGAATGTCCTGGTCCCGTATGAAAATGACTCTCCGTTTGCGGTATCGGCCATGGGCGCGAAAGGAGCCATGCTCACCGGGAAAGACACCACTCTGCTTGTAACTTCCGGTGGAAATGACCATGTCACACTTTCCACAGACGGAAGTTTTGCAGTGGCTCGTCTGGACCAGGGATCGCTCTCGAGCTACGCGCTCCATCACGGGTTCAACCTCGAGCTTGGGAATGAAGAACTGATGAAAGTTGAGCTGCTCAGCAAGCCCTGGGAGCCCTTCTTCGACAGCGCGGTGACCGGCGCCGTGAGCCTCGCTGAACATCGCGCCAGCTTCAGTTTCCCGCTCAGTCCCATGGACAAGGGGCTCATTATGTTTAGCCCCAAGGTCAAGGAAGGCGAGGAGCAACCTCTCCCGCTCCAGGTTGCGGTCAGCTTCCGGGTGAATGAAAAGCCAAAGCGCATCGTCGCCCTGCGATCCGCGACGGAAACGCCAAAACTCGATGATCCAGCATTCGATCGATTGACAGTCCCCTGGAAGAACGATCCCCATCAAGGGCATTACCTGCGCGAGCCGCTTGATTTCACCTGGGACGCGGAAAAGAAACTAGTGACCGTGATCCTCGATGTCGGAATCCGCCAGCTCGTCTGGGAGTAGGGCGTTTGTGGTAAAGGCAGAGTGTACGCGCCGCGGACCTTGCAGCGCGGTTGCGCCGCGCTCTTCCTCTCGAGCGACGGCGCGCGTGTGATTCACGGTGCGTCGATTCCGGTGTTTGGCAACAATTGACGGCGCGGCTCCAGCAATGAAAAGGCCGGAATTGTATCTCCCGGCCTCTCTCAAAGAATTGGAGCTGCAATCGAC
>Ga0181530_10000944_pt1 | contig 37145 bp, 31 predicted proteins | sample PEATcosm2014_Bin_42_FD_119769 | JGI IMG/M metagenome (GOLD analysis project Ga0181530, IMG submission 119769) | Peatland microbial communities from MTU Mesocosm Facility, Houghton, MI, USA - PEATcosm2014_Bin10_60_metaG | ecosystem: Environmental > Terrestrial > Soil > Wetlands > Peat | place...
GCGGGTAGGGCGTTAGAACTAAGCCGCTGGCGCGGCGGACGTTACCGCGTACGACGGACCCAGCATTGTTGGAGTAGGTGACATAGTGTGGGTCACAGAGAAAGGAGATTTCTGTGACCTCACTTCGCCAACGCGTGCTGGACGGAACTCCAGCGCCGTAACTACTCGCCAGCCACGACTCGCGGCTACATTCTCGCAATCAAACAGTTCGCGGATTACTTCGGAAAATCGCCTGAACGATTGGGTGGCGACGAGATCCGTCAGTTTGAAACGTACTTACTCCGCGATAAGAAGCTCGCCCCCGGCACGGTCGAAGGACGCATGTCGGCGCTGCGTTTTCTCTACAAGAAGACCCTGAAGCGGGTGCGAACATTGCGTGGGTCGATCGTCTCGACAGCGAACCGAGACCGCAACAATTCGCAAACAGGACGCAAACGCCAAGTCCTAAGGAATGGATGGTTCCCGCGGAACTCATTGATTTAATTGGTGGGCCCGGAGGGATTCGAACCCCCGACCAAGGGATTATGAGTCCCCTGCTCTAACCAGCTGAGCTACAGGCCCGTAAACACCTTACATACTACTTGAAATGCTGCTGGCTGTTCTGGTCGCTGTCGGCAACATCGTCGGCATCTGGTTTTCCCCGCCTTAGTCAGCATTGCAGGCATAGCGAACGATTCACAAAATCCCGGGTAGTGTAGATCGCAATAAGCAGGGGCCAATCAACCGCTCAGGCGAAGTCTTCACTGAACCGCTCGACGTATTCCGGCGCCAGTGGGCCACCAGGTGAGTTGGACTGACGTGGTGAAGTCGGGTTGGCGGGTGGGAGCCAGCACTGGCACTAACCAAGTTTCGTATTGCAGAAGGGGCCTGATTTCCAGGTCTTTGCGCACGCGAAGCATCCCGGAAATGCTCCAGTCCCATTGCGTGCTGCCGCCAGGAATGAAATCGTCGGCGACCTTGGCATTGCGAACTGCCACCTGAATACTGCTCCGTGGGCTCAGATGGTAGGCGGTCCACGCCTCATAACCTCTGCCTTCGCGGCCAATCCAGCTCCCCATCAGGTATCGGTCGTTAAGGTATACGTCATGGTAAACAACTTCCCAATAGATGAAGCGTCCGCCGATGCTGGACACCGTAGGAGGATCCGTGGACACCGCCTCGACGCGAAAGTCGAGCTTGGAGATACCGGGGAAGTGGGTGAGATAAATGCCCGGATTGACAGCCGAACGCCGGGGAGCGCTAACGGGATTGACATCGTCATGTACCAGCGAATCGGTGTATAGGGTTAGCCAGCGGCGCACGAAGGGCAGCCGATAGGAGAAGTCAAAGCTGGCATGGCGGGCACCAGGGTCGTTGCGCGAAAACTTAACTGCCGGAGAGACATCGGTGAGGCTGCTAAACGCATTCCAAAATGAACCGAAGGTAATGGGCACGTGGCCTTGGCCGCCAAACACATCATCGCGGGTAAATCCGAACTCCAGGTTTTCCGTCGGCTTAAAACTGGCCTTCTGTCCGAACATGTACGGCCCGGCAGGGAATTTGTGGCCGGCAAGCGCGCCGAAGAAGTTGCTGGCTTCAAACGGCCCTAGAAACCTTGATAACAGTGGAATATTGATTGGCTCGGTGCGGTTGATCTGGAGCATCCAGAATGGCGCGGCGTTATCGCTCATCAACATTGCACCGCCTTCACCGGGACCCCACCACATGCTTTGCTTGCCTACGGAAAAATCCAGACCTGCATATTTCGCCAGGGCGTAGGTATCCAGTAGGCTGAACTGGTTGGCAGGAATCGGCGTGGGCGGCTGCAATGGGTTCTCGTCAACGTTCGCGATCACCTGACGAACCGAGAGCGGGTACGCCGGGATGGTGGGTGCGTACTGGTATTCTCCATCCACATAAAAGGCAAACCGGCCATCGTTGGAACTGGCGCTAAATCCGGTGATGTTGTTGACGCCTTGCCAATAAGGGCGACCGTAGTCGTTGATGATGGTTTGGCCGAAGTGATAGCTGTCGTTTAGCGGAGTGCCGGCGATGTCCATCACCCGGGTATAGACCGAATCCAGTTGCAGCGACTCCGTTGGACGCCCGTCCCAGGCAGCGATTTCAGGGGCGAATTCCTCGTCCAATGCCTTCTGCAGCTTCCATATTTCGGACGGAATGTCGGTGTGGTACTCGATCTTCGAATTCATTTCGACGAGCATGTGAGCGCAGGACATTCGCGTCCAGGGCCGCAGTCCCAAGAAGGCGGTATCGATATACGCGCCGCCGATTAGTCGCTCTATCGCCGGATAAATCCAGCTATCGAGTGGAACGTAAACGCTGCCGAAGTTTGTGGGACGCGGTGCCGAGGTCTGCTCAGCAACAATCTTCAGATCGTCGTCGATCTGCGGATTGTGCCGTTCCTTATAAATGTGCCGCCCGGTCTGGTAGCCGAGCAGACCTCCGACAAAGACATCGGACAAGAAGTGCCGGTCCGCTGCGGCTCGCGCCAGGCTGACCCCGAGGGCCAAACCATAGGCGCCAAATTCTGGGACCAGGTGCGGATACTCCTGAGCAACCACCGAAGCGAATGCCCACGCCACCGCCGAGTGATCCGACGGAAACGATGTTCCACCGTGAAAGAAGATATTTTGGAAGTTGGATGGAAACGGCCGCTCTCGGCCTGCAATGCCCTTCAACGCGTAGTCGACGCCAATAGCGTTACCGATGGCCTCCGCCGCGAGCACGCCAGCTTCGCGCGCGCGCTCGTTGTGTGCCCAACGCCCCCAGAGGTAGGAAGCTCCGGTGGCCCCCAAGGCAACACCTACTCCAGTGTCGGCAAACAAATCAAGCGCGTGCCGATTATCGAGGCGCATGGCATACGAGCTTTGCGGATCGGTGACGAACAGTCCGGTCGCAATACCACCCATGGGAACCAGCCACTTGGCATCGGCCGACTGCAGGTGAAACGGACTGATCCAGATGTCCTTCTGGTCTTCGGCCAGATGAATGAAGAACTTGCTCTCGTTGGGGTGGGAGACACTTGCGACAGGCGGAGGCGAGGTAGGTTGCGCTTGTCCCGAACTGGAAGCGGAAGGGGCTGGAGTCTGCTGCGCAAATGCGGCGAGGCTGACGCAGATGCTTAGGAGTGCGCCTGGGACGATGAACCTCATGACACCAGCGCTCAAAAGCGTCCTCGACGGTGTGGCACGGCCGCGCATCTCCAGTTTCGACTCATGCTGCGGCTTTGTAGTAGCGAAAAATGCGAATCAGAGCGGTAGCGACATCATCCACGTCCTGCTCCGACATGGCGGGTGATAGCGGCAATGAAATGGTGCGTTCTCCGACGAAGGTCGCGTTGGGAAAATCGGCATCCGTCAACCTGAAGCGCTGGCGATAATATGGCTGCTGATGAACCGGAACATAGTGGATGCCAACCCCGATGTTCTCGGCGTCAAGCGCGGCGATGATTTTTTCCCGCGGTACGCCGATCTCTTCCAGCGAAAGCAACGGCGTGTATAGATGATAGGCATGACGGGAACCGGGTTCCGTCGGCGACGGTAGCAGCAGAGGCAAGCCTTTGAGCCGCTCATTGTAGGCTTGCCAGATTTGCCCCCGCCGCTTCCAGTGCTCTTCGACCACAGCAAGCTGCGGCAGGGCCAGGGCCGCCGCCACGTCGGTCATGTTGTATTTGAATCCGGCTGCGACCACCTCATAGCCGCTGGGTCCGCCGACGAAGCGGCTCCAGGCATCGGCGGTCATGCCATGCAGCGAGAGTACCTTCACTCGCTGCTGTAACTCCTGGTCGCGGGTGATCACCATACCGCCGTCGCAGGTGGCGATGTTCTTCGTGGGATAGAAGCTGAAGCATCCGACATCGCCTCTTAAGCCGGCGGGGCGGCCAATATCTGTGGCCTCGATCGCATGGGCGCAATCCTCGATGACACGCAGTCCATGCCTCCGCGCGATGTCCAGGATGGGATCCATCTTGCAGCAGCGGCCGCACATGTGCACCACCAGAAGCGCCTTGGTACGCGGTGTGATCTCCTTCTCAAAGAGTTCGGGATCGATGTTAAACGTGCGGCGATTGCAGTCCACCAGGACCGGTTGTGCTCCGGTGTGCACGATGGAGTGTACCGTCGAGCAAAAAGTCATAGCTGGCGCGATCACTTCGTCGCCCGGACCGACTCCCAGCGCGACCAGGGCGAGGTGTATCGCGGCCGTTCCGCTGCTTACCGCAGCAGCGTAGGGCGCGCCTTTGTAGCGAGCGAACTCCTGCTCGAACTGTTCAACCCTCGGACCCAACCCGATCCACCGGCTGCGAAGACACTCCACCACCGAGGCGATCTCCGCCTCGCCGATTAGCGGAGCCCCAAACACCAGCCGAGCGTCATGCGAACGGGCCGGTGTCCCTCCTGCAATCGCAGGCAAATCGTCCTCTTGCAGTGGGCCCGAATGTCCGCTAGCCAGCGGAGCGCGCTTCATAGGTTCTTAGCCAAGTTTTGGAATCGCAGTGGCTGATTGTAATTGATTTTGTCGAGCGGATAGTGTCCTAATCTAATCATCGCCATGCCTCTGGTCAGCATCATCCTGAATGTTCGTAATGGGGCGCCAACCTTGCGCGAAGCCATCGACAGCGTTCTGGCGCAAACCTGCAAAGACTGGGAACTCATCGTCTGGGATGACCGCTCCACCGATGCCAGTGCGGCAATTGTCGCCGAATACTCCGATAGCAGGGTCCGTTACTTCCTCTCCCCGCAGGAGGTGTCTCTGGGCAAGGCCCGAGGCGACGCGATTCGCCAAGCCGAGGGAGAGTGGGTCGCTTTTCTCGATCAGGACGACATCTGGCTGCCACGAAAACTCGAAAAACAATTGCCGCTCGCGGACAACGATGTCGGCCTTATCTATGGGAGGACGGTCAGATTCTTTCGTAGCGGACGGGAACGCGATTACGACCAGGCGCATGAATACCAGCTTCTACCCGAAGGCGACATCTTCACCCAACTCTTCACCAAGTCCTGCTTCATCGCCATGAGCTCCGCCATGTTCCGCAGATCGGCTATTGAGGCCATCCGTGGCATACCGGACGAGGTTCGCATCATTCCCGACTATTACCTTTACGTGGCCATTGCCCGGAAGTATCGAGCGCGCGCTGTGCAGGAAGTGGTTTGCCGCTATCGTATGGACTCCGGCAGCATGTCCCACGTTGTGGCATTCGAGATGCACCAGGAGGTGCTGTGGCTCATCGACAAATGGGCTGACAAGCTCGATCCGCACACTGTCGCGCTCTGCCGCACCCGGCACTTTACCGCCATTGCGCTGGAAGAGATGCGAAACCGCAGGACGTTGCGCCAGGGACTTGCCCGGTTGTTTACCCAAGGCTCGGTAGGCTCGCAGTTAGTGCGTCCGTTCGCGTCTGTATTTCACCTCCTCCGCCGCAACGTCTGGCGCCCGTACTGGCGAAGACTGCACAGCAAGCCCAGCGTGTAGGATCGATGCAGCGAGAGCACACTCCCATGCCCCGGGTCAGCATCATCCTGAATGTTCGTAACGGCGCTGCTTTTCTGCGCGACGCGCTGGACAGCGTGATGGCCCAGACTTTCGCGGACTGGGAGCTCATTGTGTGGGACGACTGTTCCACCGACAATAGCTCTAAGATTGTCAGCACGTACGGTGATGCCAGGATCCGTTATTTCTTGTCGCCCGATGAGACTCCGTTGGGCAAAGCCCGAGACCAAGCCATCCGTCAGGCCACTGGCGATTGGCTCGCATTCCTCGATCAGGACGACGTTTGGCTGCCACGGAAACTGGAAAAGCAGATGGCGCTCATTGACAACCGCGTCGGGATCATCTACGGGCGAACCGTTCTATTCGATTCCCAGCGGGGCGACCTGCGCGACTACGACTACTTTCACGAATTCGAGCTGCTCCCGGAAGGGGACATCTTCGCCAGGCTTTTTCGCAACGCCTGCTTCATTGCCATGAGTTCGGCCGTACTGCGACGTTCGGCGGTCGCCGAGGTTGGAGGGATACCCGACACGATTCAGGTTGTCCCTGACTACTATCTCTATATTGCAATTGCGCGCCGGTACCAAGCCCGCGCCGTACAAGAGGTCGTCTGCCGCTATCGGGTTCACCCCGGCAGCATGTCGGCATCGCAGCGGCACCGTATCCGGCTCCATGCCGAACCGCTGTCGATCGTCAACCAATGGGCCGCCTGCTTGGACCCTCGAATCGCAACCTATCGGCGGATGACCTACTCGACTGCGCTAGCCCTGGAAGAGATGCGGGAATTTCATACCGCCCCTGCAGGGCTGCAAAGGCTGTTTTCTGACGGCTCGTTGCTCTGGCTTGTGTCGCGCCCCTTCGTGCGGGCCGGGCGTGCTATCCGGCGAAGGCTGCGGCGTCCCTATTGGCTGGCTACGGAATTCGCATCCGACCCCGATTGAGAAAAAGGAGGGACCGTTACCTCTTCCGGGTCTTGGCGGCGAACCTCACGCCATTGCGGTTCAAACATCTGTGCCACCTGCACAGCTACTTCTTTCTTGGGCGCGCCCGGCCCCTTGATGACCCGCTTGTCAGAACTAAAATAATATCCCAATACCTTGGTGTAGTAACGGGCCCGAATCCCAAATCGCACAATCGCTTTGGTGATACGGCTCGTTCCGAAGTAGTCGTAGGCCTCGCTAAAATCGATAAAGCCCTGGCATTGCTCGCGCAGTGCCCTAAGCACGTCCTGGCTGGCAGTCTGTCCGCCAAAGTGAACGACCTGCGCCCGGGGAGTGTAGTAGACCTTGTACCCTAGCCGATGCAACGTGTAGTTGTAGGCGAGATCGGGCATCGCCCAACGAAACCGCTCGTCAAACAGGCCCACGGCTTCCCAGGTAGAGCGCCGGATTACGTACGCGCTGGTCCCGATGCTTTCCACCGGCTGGGCTCTGGAATAGTCAAAATCGGTATTGTAGTAGCGGTTCATCAGCCTGCTCTTGGGGAAGAGCTTGTGCCAGTTGAGAGTCTGCAGAAAGAACACGCCGAGGCTGGCGAAGCTGCGAATGTGGTGCTGAACGGTACCATCGGGATTCAGCAGCTTGGGCCCACAAACCGCAGCGTCAGGATGTTCGTTCATAAACTGCACAAGTGGCTTGAACGCATTCTCGATTAGCAAAGTGTCGCTATCCAACAAGCACACATACTGTCCCCGTGCGATTCGGATACCTTGGTTCACACTCCGAGCATAAGATTCATTGGAGATATTTCTGATCAGAATCACATCGGGAAAGTTCTCAGCCACCATGTCCGCGCTGCCGTCCGGCGAGTTCCCATCCACGCAGATGACCTCGAAGTTGATTCCGTCCACGTACCGGTAAATTGAATCGATGCAGTTACGCAATAGAGCGCGAGTGTTGTAGTTGGGGATGATGACCGTGAGATCCAGTCTTGGCTTTATCATTCACAGATCCTTGCTGATCATAGTACTGCCTGAGCGGTTTGAACGGCTACCGCCCTTGACCTTGCTTCCCGCTCCTGACATACAGATGCTTCGGTGTTCTCACACCTTTACCGAATACCCTTCTGATTCCCATCCTCAAAGCCGCGTCGCAGCGAAGCACAAAGTTCCGGACTGGCTGCTCTGGCCGGCCGCGAAACGTAGTCACATGAAAGTACGCGTGTTCCTCTATTGGAGTAGATGCAAAGTAGTAGTTAGAGACGCAACAGCGCGCAGCCTGCGCGGCTCTCACCTGACTCACGGAATGCCAAGACTTCTTATGCGTCGCCATCAGGACCAGGCGATTGAACTTGCTCACGATCTCTCGTGGCTCCCCGTGCGGGCCGCTGTCCCACAGTTCTAAATTGCCACCCGATTCATGACTCCAATCGGGAGTGACATAATACAGCAGGTTTAGCGCGCGATAAAGGTTTCTGTCCTTGTCGTGCGAGTTGTCCAGATGTGGGTTCAAGAAATGATGGCAGCCCATCAAGCTGATACCCCCGGCGTACAGGTGCTCGTCGGGAAGCATCCCCTGGAGTCCGGTGATTTCCTCCACCAGTTCCACGATGCGCGGATCCTGGAAGGCAAAAACAATCTCTTCCAGCACAGGATTGTACCGATTCATCTGCGCCGCGACGAACTTGTGTTCGCGCAGGCTCTTACGCTCCATCATCTCAGAGGGGCAGGGGAAAGCATCGAAAATCTGTTGCGTCAGCGAATCCGGCAAGAGGTCGTCGACGAAACAACTCTGGATCCGCTCTGGCTGGCGAAACTCGCCCGCCAGATGCTTCTTAGCGGACAGAAGCTTCGTGGCAATCAGATCCGCGTAATGCCGTCTGTCAGTCAAAACGTGTTGCTCAGGACTGGACATCTGTGCGCTCCACAATACCGCGCGAATAACACCTTCCCGAGGTCCCGGTCAGGGCTTACGACCCGGCCTTTCTCGCAGGAATCGGCCTGGCTGGGGCCCCGAAGACGGATTGGCCAGCCTCGACCGACCTGAAAACCACCGAATTCGCGCCGATGACCGCGTTATCGCCTATGCGATAGGGCCCCAGAATCTTGCAACCGGTCCCTAGGATAACGTTGTCACCTATTTCGCAGCGCAGCTCCTGGTGAAACCCCATGTCGTTCACTGCTCCCAAACCAACGCCCTGAAACATAGTCACGTTCTTACCGATCCGCCATGCTCCGATTACGCAACCCACCGGGTGAGGCAGGTAAAATCCGAGACCGATTTCACACTTCGGTGTGACCTCCAGCCCAAACAATACAATATTGAGATACATCAGGAGCCATGGCAAGACGGGAATGCCAGCCAGCATCGCCGCCCGGCTGGTTCGAAAGATCACATTGGGAAGATACTTAAAATGGAACAGACGTCCGAGAAAACGCAGGAAATTCGGCCGCACGTCTGTTCTGCCTTCCAATTTGTATTGTCGAGCGAGATCGCCGTACAGAAAGTCTCTTAGCTGTGCCATCTCTCACGAAAACCCGCCACCGACCCGTTTGCGGAAAACACTTTTTCCCACTTGTTGCAGGTTATTGACATTCGCTATATAAAGCCAGAGTCTCTTCGCCACACTTGCTCCAACTATACTGTGCGCTCACTTCCCAACCACGCTCAATCGACTGTCGGCGGGCTGTTTCATCGCCGATGGCCAGCAGCAGTTCGTGATTGAAAGAAGTCTGATCCGTCGGATCGAAGTACAGTGGCGCATCGTGACACACCTCTGTGATTGCCGGGATATGGCTCGCCAATACTGGACAGCCGAGCGACATTGCTTCCAGCGGAGGAAAGCCGAAGCCCTCGTTGAACGAGGGATAAACGAACAGTTTGGCTGCAGCGTAAGCCTCTGCCAGCAGCTGATCCGAAACCCTGGGCATACTTATCACACAACCCTCTAAGCCGAGCTTCGAAATCAACCCTTTCTCCTCCACTGCCAGCGCGCTGCCGCCCAGCACAAGCAGGTCCAATGAGTCGTACAGTTTGGTGTCATGAATCGCCTGCAGCAGGCCGTGAAAATTCTTGAAGGCATCCCTCATGCCTACGTAAAGGAGGTAATCGCGGCGCACCAGGTTTCGCAATTCGCTGGCGGCTTCCCTGCTGCGCGGCAGCTTCGTCAGCCCATGATGAATGACACGAGTCCTGGCGGGATCCACATTGTAGAACCGTAGGAGGTCCTGCCGGCATGCCTCCGAAACACAAATGATTTTGTCGACCTTGGGGAACAACCGCTTCCGCGCCCAGAGAATTTTCTTCACGTCGGGAAACATTTCCGGAAATCGTTCATGAGTGCAGTCATGATGCGTCGCGACTACGCGGCCCGCCCGCACCGTCGGCATCCGCATGTACGCCGTCAGGTGGTAGATATCCATTTTCCCGTGAAATGGCGCTGTCAGCGTGCTCCAGGCTTCATTGGCGATATAGCGCAACGTTCCAGGGTGCAGCCACTCGCGACAGCCGGTGACCCGCGCCTTCGATGAATCCAGTTCCCGGAAGGGATAGACGGTGCCGTTGATTCCCAGCATCAAGTCGGTTTGCACGTCGGGCACATTCGTCATGTACTTCATCAGTTCATAAAAGTACCGGGATGCGCCGCCGGCGTTTTGCAGGGAAAAAACCTGATGGTCATAGAGAATTCGCATCACCTGCTGGCTACGTGCTTCCCATCCGCGCTTCCGCAAGAAACCGACCGTGATTACTCGCCGGCAAGCATGCTGTGGACAGGAACCAGCCAAAACCGACTATGAATGCCGGTATCAAGATAGAGTCCTGCAAAATGGCTTTCACCAGCGATATCGAGAACGCATCCCGGAAAAACGTGAACGCTAGCCATCCCGAGCACATGACGTACATGGTTGCAAGCAGTGTACTTGAGGGGCGGCTCTTGAAGTAACGGAACATGATTGGCCATAGAAACAAGAAGGCCCCAGAACCTATCAAGCCAAAGTTAAGGTTGAAGGATACGAATGAGTTGAGTCCGCCCAGGGGCTGGTAAACATCCGGCTTCTTGGAAGTGGCGAACTTGTTAGGCAGAATGAGTGTAGGAATCAGATTCCGGAAGTCTTTTCCAAGTTGATAGGGGGGATTGATCCAGGCGATCCCTTTATAGCGCAAGTGGTGGGCGAGAGACAGGCTGATGAAGATGGGCTCTTCCACCACATTAAAAACCGCGCCACTAATATCTCCCTCTTCACGCCACATTCCGACTGCGCCAAAAAACAAAGCAAGAATGATGCCAGCGCTGATGACTGTACGCAAGCGAAACCGCCCGCGAAAATTGCTTTGGTAGATTGCGAACATCAGCAAGAAGGATGCGAGATACAGTCGGCTTCCCAGCCAGAGCATAAATAGACTCCCGGCAAAGAAGGTGAGAAAGTAGCCACTAAAGATCCTTCGCCTCCACGGTACTTCGGGCCGGTCAATGGTGAGGATGATGCATGCTACTCCCAGTAATATTACGCAACTCGTAACTGCTCCCCTGGCAGTTTGGGCAGCCAAGTCTGTGGGAGAGGCCTGGCGAAATAACGCGGCGCGAAATGTGACTGCGGTATAGATCAGCAGCAGGCATCCCGCGATGGTCACGAGCGATAACGCCAAACGAGGCACCTTGTCCGATGGTCGCCCTGGGCCCTCGCGGAACAATCGAAGTCCCAATGAGTCTCCCAACGCAAAACAAATATACAAAGCTATGCAAGATAGCGCGTAAGGGACGATCAGCTTGGCCCGAAACAGACTGGACCAGATTGACGCCAGAGGGAAATTCACTCTCGCGATGTAGATGCGGACCACCAGCGGCGTAATCCAGTAGAAAAGGAATCCGAAAGTGAAGGTCGCGACGTGATTGATCTCCACCCGTCCGTTCGAGATGCATCGTTTATAGACATACCAGGAAGGCAGCCCGACCGCGATCAACACCAATGATTCCGCGATGCTCATAACCCCATTAATAACGGCGAAACTTCAAGATATCGTTTTACGCGAACTGCTGCGTTCGCGGCATTCCATCTGAGAGCGACCAGGTAATCGCCACAGCTATATAGCCAATTCCGGCATTTCCCGTGTCTCGCGAGCTAGCTCTTTGGCGAATCGTCCTACCAGAACCAGGCTGACCAGGAAGATCAGATATGAGAGAAGCGTGTCCACCGCAGCCGCGGCAGCGCCATAGATCGGGATCCAGAGAAGATTCAGAAGTATGTTGCTGCCGGCGCCGATCGCCGTACATAGCAGGATTTTCCTCTCCATACCCCACGCGATGTAGGCGTTGCCTAAATAGGAGGTCAAGAAATCGAGTGGGATCGCCCAAGCGAGTAGAAACAACAAAGAAGATGCGGTGAGAAACTGATGTCCGAACAATAGGGTCAGCAACGGTCGCCTTACCATCACCAACGCCGTAGCGATGGCAAGTCCTGCGCCCAGTAAGGTCAGCAGAATCCTCGCTCGCAACATGCGGATGCGCTGAGCGGAATTTTGCCGGCTCAATTCGGGATAAAGGGACTGCGTAAGCAGATAGTAGGCGCCCAGCACCTGGTTCAAAACGCGGTAGGCAGCACTATACAGTCCGACCTGCAGCGGGTTAGACATCAATCCCAGCATCAGCATGTCAACGGAATTAAAGGCCAGGTTGCTGAGCCATGCCAAGCCCATGATGCTGCTACGCCGCCAAGCCAGCGACTCGGCGATTGACATCTGCTCGTCAACGGCAGCGGGGCTGTCCGGCTGGTGCCTCCTCCACCAGACCCAAAAGAAGACTGCCTGAACCAGGTAGCCAAAAATATTGCCTGCAACGACCCACCAGAGAACCTGTCCGGAATTGCCGTGCCCTAGAAGGACAGAAGCCAAAATACTAGCCGGTACGATTGCCTTGGCGAATCCGAGTAAATGCAGTTGATTTTTGCCCCATGCGGCCCAATCCAGCGAAACTGCATAGAGCGCACTGGAAAAGGAAAAAACGAGCAGAAAGGCCTTCATCGCGGGAGGCAATCTGACAGCGAGAACGTAAATTACAAGGAATGGCAGGACCGCGGCTGCCATCCTCAGCCGGCGGTACTGGACGCGACGGATGATTTCTCCCGCCAGTTGCGGCCGCTGAGCCACCAGCCGCGCCCCTATGTGCCTCAACCCGAAGTCGATTATGGGTTGCAGATACTGCGAAAGGGTCGCTGCCAGTGCGTACACGCCCAGGATGACCACGCCGTACCGGTGCCCCAGGAAAATCACAGTTACTACGGAACAGAGCCTGCTCAAGCCCTCGCCGGGAGCCAGGTGGGCGACGCTTCGCATTATCCTGCGGGCCGAAGTTGCCATCATTCGAGGGCACTCAATTGGTTCGCGATTCAGTTACGCGCGCGAGGTCTCTCGGGCCGAAGCAGTAACCACGAAGTTGACCTGCGGCTCGCATCAGATAGGTGCGCATCCAAAGTAGGTCTCCCTTACAAAAACTGAACGCCGCTCCACCCAAGGAACGGGTGAGTTGCCGAGTCAAGAAAAAGCATGAGTACCCATGGATACGCATGACATATCCTGCGGCCAAAGCATAGGTATAGGAAGTCCGCTGGAGCCGTTCCGGGGAATGAAGATCCGCATGTCCCACCCAAAGCGATGGCTCGAACCACATCTGGAAGCCGAGCCTGAAAGGACGAAGGAAATAGTCGGCGTCTTCACCCGCCGCGTACTTGGAGGCGCCCCCCGGTCCGATATTCTCGTCGAAGAAGCCGATTGCATTGGTGACTGTACGTCGCAGGAAGCCGTTCACCGCGGTTATGCATGCCAAGGCGTTTTGCTTTGTGCAGCGACACGGTGCTTTTGGCCAGTGGGGCCCGATCGGCTTTCCGTCAGCATCGTGCATTATGGTGAATAGTGCGCCAAATTCAGGATGCGACTTGAACCATTCGGCCACTGAGGCAAGCAGATGCTCTGAATACCAACAATCGTCATCTGGGATTGCGATAATGCTGCCTTCTGCGGCGCGCAGGCCCATATTGCGGGCGCGTGAGACACCCCGCGCGCAGCGAAGGTGACGCATCCTGAGCCCCGCATGCCGACGAAGTATGGGTATCAGCCGGTCGTCGGGGTTCTGATCGACTACGAGAACCTCGAAATCTTTATAAGTCTGGGCATCGAGGCTGGTAAGTAAACCCTCCAGCTCCGCGACCCGATCCACAGAGGCGACGATTAGCGATACCATTCCGGGTCGCACCTTCTCACGAATTCCCCGAGGAGGATGTCAATGAACGTCGCAGCAGCGCCAACCGTGCGCGCTCATTCGGATCGCGCTGCTTGCGCTTCAGGATTTCGTCCAACAGTGCCCCCACGCAGGACAAGAAAAAGGCCAGGACGGTCGATACCAACACAATGAGTGTGCGGCGAGGGCTTGACTTCTTCTCGGGCTCCACGGCCTTGTCTACCACCTGTATGACCACGGCATCCTTCGCTTCATCGATTCGCGCCGCCTCCAACTGTTTGCTTAAAAACTCATACACCGACTCGTGGTATTTAACTTCGCGCAGTCGCCGCAAGTAGTCCAACTCGACCTCGGGCAAGCGACGGGTTGCAACTTCCAAGTTCCCGTTGCCGATTTCGCCGGTGTCGCGCTCAAGCTTGGCCAGCTGCACCCGCAGCCCGGTCAATTCCTCCTCGGCGCGTTTCAAATCCGGATTGTTTGCCGTTGCGTAGGTACGCATTGCCTGGATGCGGACTTCCTGAGCCGCGACTTCGGCACGGGTGGTGGCAACCGCATCGACAATTGCCTTGCCCTGGGCATCGGGCTGGATCAGACCGCTCTTTTGCTGCACCTGCTGCAGCGCCAGCTCCGCCCGCGATAGGTCTTCCCGTTCGGCATCGAGCTTCTGCTGATAGAACAGCCGTCGCTGGGCGGCTTCAGAAATTGCAAGATGATCGTTGAGTGCATGTAATTCTTCAACGTAAGCATTCGCCAGCGCCGCCGCGCGCTTCGGATCGCGGTCGGTCACCGCGAGAGTGATCAAACCCTCGTCGCCGGCCTCAATCCGGCTGTGGCCTTCCAATTTCTTGCGCGCATCCTGATAGGTCTTGACTCCGTAAACTCCGCGGAGGTCGAAACGATCTACGAGTTGATCTTCGATGGTGCGGCTCTTAAGCATGGCCACAACCAAGTCGGAAGGGTTCTTCAAGCCTAGGTCTCTGCCACTCAATCCGCTGAACCCGCCCAACTGGCCCAGCATCAAGCTCAAGCTGGACTGACTTTCTTCCGGTGGCAAAATCGTCGCCGTCGCTGTGTACATCTTGGGAAGCAGCAGCGAGACGACCACCGCCAGCGCAGCTGCGGCGAGGGGGATCAGCAGGATGGTCTCCTTCCTCCGTGCCAGCACCAACAACAAATCAATGAGATCGATTTCGCGGCGGGCTGCAACCTCAGGTTCGATGCCCAAAGCCTGATCGTTCATCGCAGGGCCATCCATCTCCGACATTTTGGTTCTCTCACTCATAGAGTCACTTCCACCTTGCGTCAATGCAACACAAGCAGCCATCTGCTCCCGTTAGAGCCATCTGCATCCCGCCCCATTTCCATTGCTTCTTCGTCTACTGGTTCTGCAATACATCTATGGGCTAAGCACTTTGACGGCAGCGGCGGCCAGACCGAAATCGAACAGGATCTGGGCAAAATCCTTGAAGTTTCGCCACGCGGCGCCCGGATTCAACTGCTCCGGAACGACCACGGTATCTCCCGGCATCATCACCATGCTGGCAAAGCCGCCCGACCAGAATCCGGAAGCCGCATCTTTGCTGACGACGGCGCCGTTGGCGCGGACGACAAAGATCCTGCCTTTGTCGGCATTGCGTGTTGGCCCTCCCGCATCGCGCAGGTACCGCGAAACTGTTTTTCCCGGATGCTGGATGAAAGATCCCTGGTTATAGACGTCGCCGACCACACTCACAATTATGGGACGGCTAGGGACGTAGAAGTGATCTCCATCCTCCAGCGGAATGTCGGGTATGGCATTGAGATTGGCGTCGTCCGGGTGCAGGTTCAGCACGATCCTTCCATCCGCCTTCAACTGGCGAAGCTTATCGAGGCTGGCGCGCTGCGCTTCCAGCGCCGCCCGGGCGGCATTCGCTTCATCTGTTGTCCGGGCATTCTGCGACGATCGTGCTGTCTGGCGCGCCAAGTCTCGTTCCATTTGCGAAATCACCATATCCAGGCGTTCCTGCTGCTGAATGCGGGTGGACTCCCGCGTGAAAACAGCAGCGTACAAGTAGGCCGAGGGCGCCAGACCGCCGGCTTGGGCCACCAGATCCCGCAATCCCCGGCCCGGTTGAGCACGGTAAATCCCAGCCGAAACAAACTCCCCTTCTAAACGGACCAGCTTGGTTTGTTGCTCCCGTGGAACCTTCAGATCGGCCTGCGAGAAGATGGTGACAATATCCCCGGGCTGCAAGATCAGGTTGCTGGATTCCTGATGCTCCAATACAGCTTTTCCCAGGTTGAAGGGGATCAGCTCGGTCGACAGGTCCTTACTACTCATCCGCTGCACCACCGCATAGTCCCAGTTAATCTCGGGCGCGTTTCTCCGGATGTCATTCAGTGTTCCGGTCGGCGGGCCGCCGCCCGTCTGCATCTGTAAGTTAATAGCGTTCTGCTGGTTCCAATACTCGCGCGTGATAAGAAACTCGCGGTTGGGAATCAAGTCGCCGATTCGCATTCCTTCGTGCCAGGGATAACGTCCCGGGGCTGCTACATTGCCCCGCAAAATGACGGCATCCACAAAGCGCGGCGAAATGGAAGCGAAATTCAGCACATCGCCGTCCTTCAGCGGACGAGCCATTCCGGCCGCGTCCAGGTTAACTTCCTCGATACCGCGATTTTGCCGGTTCTTGATTTGCTCTACGTAGACAGCGCCTCCGGCGGCTGTCGTAGCCAGTCCGCCGGCAAGCTGCAGCGCTTCGCCTAGAGTTGTTTCAGTTTTGAGCTCGTAAATTGCTGGGTTGTTTACCTGCCCTCCCATGGCTACCTGGGGGCCGACGGGCGCGAAGTAGATGACGTCTTCTGGCTGCAAGAGCACGTCTTTGCTCTTGTCTCCCTTGATGAGCAGGTCATACAGATCGAAATCGGCGATGACCGTGGAACCGCGTTTCAAATGGATGTGGCGCATCGATCCCGCCGCCGACGGCCCCCCAGAGGCAAAAACTGCATTGGCCAAAGTGCTCAGTGAGCTGACGGTATAGCGCCCCGGCCGTCCTGCCTGACCCACTACAAAAACGTCAATCGATCGCAGTTCGCCCATGGTGACATTCAGGTCGAAATTCTGGTAAATCCGGCCGATATGTGATTGCAAGAAGCCTTGCACCTGATCATATCGGAGGCCAGCAACAGTCAATTCCCCCACCTTCGGAATGTAGATAGCTCCGTTGCGATCTACGCGGCTGTGAATGTCCAGATCAACCTGCCCCCAGGCACGAATCAACAATTCATCACCCGGGCCAATGACGTAGTCGGCCGTAACTGGCACGCGGTCTACCGGCGCAAACGTAGTTGGCACATTCTCAAACAGGTTTTGCCCATAGATGGGCAGCGTCTGTCCCAGAGAGGTAGCGACCAATTTCTGAAAATCGGTTAGCGCCACCGTCCTGGTCTTTGTAACTTGGGCCGGCTCCGGGGGTTTTGAAGTGTTCGTTGGCGCAAGCGTCTGAGCGTCATCCAACACGGCGGTTGGAGTTGAGCTCGGCACACCTGCCGGCGATTGCGTCCCGCTAGTCTGCTGGCCCTCGGCTGGCGCAGGAAGGGGATCAGGAGGTTTGCTGCCAGCCTGAGCGGCTGCGTCCCGTGGCGCATTCACCGCTATAGTCGCGAACGTCAGCACGATCACCAGCAAAATGCTCCGCTGGCTGTGGCGACCGTCGAGAGTAATCTTCAACCGGAAATTCTCTTTCGTGCTCTTGCTCGAGTAAGATTTCAAGGTTGTGCTCCAGAATCTCTTCTCACTGCCGGGTAAGCCTCAAAGCCCAGCAACTGAAATCAATAAGCCCAGCATCCCCACAGAGTGATCGCTGTCTAGCCGAAAACCCCATTGTCCCCCGTCGCCGGTACCTGCTGCCGCAAGGCGTTCAACCAGAATTGGGTATAGGCGGGCGCCAAGGCTTGTATGTCCTCTGGCAGGTCCTGCCCAGTAAACAGCTGGTGCAGATTGCAGTGGGCGCTGACCGCCCCAGCTAATCCCAGGGTTGCGAATGTGGGCTCCAGCTTGCCGATTGCGCCGCGCGCGGCGCACCTGCCAAAGTAGGCATTGACCGCATCGAAGATCGGCCCAAGATGCTCTTGAAACATGCGATTGGCACCGGGAAGCTCAAAGCCGGCGACATAGACGAGACGCATCAACTCCGGATATTGCGCCACGATGTTCACCAGAAACTCCACCAACATGGGAACGACGACTTCCGGGTCCAAGTCCGCAGCCAGACCGTTCTGCAGCTCTCTACCCAACTTCAGGCGGGTCAATCTGGATTCGGCGGCCGCCCAAAACAGACCGGTCTTCCTGGCAAAGTAGCGGAACAGGGTCGCTTCATTCACCCCCGCCAAATGCGCAATCTCCCGGGTGCTCGTCCCTTTAAATCCTCGGCGGGAAAAAAGCTGAACCGCGGCCTCCACGATCCGTACCTCAGTGACACTTCTTTCCGCTACCTTTTTCACACGTCTCGATCCTCTCGTGTGGAGTGAACCTGGGGAAAGCGCATTTACGGTTTGACAGGCTCGATCTCGTCGACACCAATTTCCACCGCGACACTCTGCATAATCAGCTCAAGCGTCAGCACTACCCGGTAATCGTTCTTCTTACGGATCAGCACTCCAACCATGCCTTCCAGAGAACCAGCAGTAATACGCACTTTCTCCCCGACGACAAGGTATGGGTGAGGCTCAAAATGACGGAGAGGCAGACTGGAGCGCAGCGCTTCAATTTCAGAGCTGGGAAGAGCTGCGGGCTCGCGTCCCGCGCTGACCAGCGAAACGACCCCGGGAATCTGCAGGACGCTGACGGCTTCGCGCCGGAGGATGTGAACGAAAAGGTAACTGGGAAATAGCGGTTGTTGGACGGCGACGCGGCAACCATTTTTCCATCGCCGAACGGAAGTATACAAGGGGAGGAATGAGTCGATGTGGCGCGATTGCAAATGACGGACCACGACCTTTTCATGGCGCGGCGTGGTATAAGCCGCAAACCATTTCGCTGACTGTTCTAAGACTTCAGCCTTAGGGAACTCCAAAGCTGACAATGCGATCGTCGCTGGGGAGCTGCCACTTAGGAAAGACAAAGCTTCGCCGTCCTCAATGAGAGAGGTGATTCTATCCCAACCAAAGAATTTGTAATCTCATGCTTCAGGCGCGCCGTCACGAAATTCTTGATCGGACAAGAAGTCTTCTGCTATGTGAGAGTTCCCGGACGGCACGGAACAAGCATGTACTTGCTCTTCCCCAAACCACGCCTAGCCAGGATAATTTGCCAGCATAGGTAAAGCGGGGCTAGAGGTCAAGAAAAAAAGGGCATGAATGTTGCCAGGCAGCACCAAAGTGGGATTGGGACAATGTCGAGTTTAAATCGGAATCGTAACCGTTCGCGGGCAAAGCTCTTAAACCGGCAGCAGCAAACTGTTAGGAGCGACTTTGGCTACGCGGTTGAAAGCCGGCTCAAGCGCGTTCGGCAATATATATATCTATATCATTTTATATAATGGTATAATTCAGCGAATTATGGCACTAAGTATCAAAAGTCTTGAGGCCGAGCGCCTCGCCCGCTTGGTGGCGAAGCAAACGGGCGAATCTCTCACCGATGCAATCGAGCAAGCCTTAAGAGAGCGCTTGGAAAGATTGCGGCGCAAACAGAACGCGCAGGTGTTAACGGAAAAACTCCGGGACATCGCACGGCGAGTAAGTGCCCTTCCGATTCTGGACAGCCGAACAGCCGACGAAATTATTGGATACGATGAAAACGGAGTGCCTCGCTGATGATTATCGACACGTCGGCGGTGCTCGCCATCCTCTTAGAAGAGCCGGAGGAGGAGGATTTCCTGGAGATGGTTGCGAATGCGGACGTTCGAATGATGTCCGCCGCTAGCGTGCTTGAGACGGGGATCGTATTGGAAGGAAGGAACGGAGAGGCTGCGGGCCGCGAGTTCGATCTATTTGTTAATCAAGCCAAGATTGAGGTGATCCCAGTGGACCTGGATCAGGTCGAAACTGCGCGTATTGCTTGGCGGAAATATGGTAAGGGACGACACCCAGCGGCTCTCAATTTCGGAGACTGTTTCGCCTACGCTCTTGCCAAAGTTTTGGGGGAGCCGCTACTGGCCAAGGGAAGGGACTTCCCACAAACTGACATTCTAATGTGCAAAAAGGACATTTGAGAAACAAGAAAGACCGCGGCAAGAGGACGCGCCACCTACTCTCCCTTGCCCAGCGCCAGCGTAATCAGCGTCTTCTGTTCCAACTCGTGCGCTTTCGCCGAACCCGTAGCCGGTGTCGCATTGGGCGCCCGCTTGATGCTGCGCAGCTTGGAACCCAGAATCCGCTTCAGCCGCGGCAGGACAAACGAAAGCGCGCCCATGTTGGCCGGCTCCTCCTGCACCCAGATAAACTCTGCCGCGTTCTTGTAGAGGCCAAGGACCTCCCGCGCTTCGGGTTCGGGGAACGGATACAACTGTTCCAATGAAATGATCGCCGGCCCTGTGGCTTGCAGCTTCTTGCGTTCCATGCGCAGTTCCTGGCCGATCTTGCCGGTGCACAGCAGGACTCGCTTTGCGTCCCGCGCGGTTTCATCGGGAATGACGTTCCGGAAGCGCGGCCGCTCCAGTTCCGAGAGAGCTGACACTGCCTCCGGATGCCGCAGCATGCTCTTCGGAGTGAAGCAGATGAGCGGCTTGCGCCACTTGCGCAGGGCTTGCCGCCGCAGGAGATGAAAATATTGTGCTGCGGTCGACGGTTGGCAGACCTGCATATTGTCGTGCGCGCAGAGCTGTAGATAACGTTCGATGCGGGCGCTGGAGTGCTCCGGGCCCTGTCCTTCGTGGCCGTGGGGCAGTAGCATCACCAGCCCGGTCAGCAAGTCCCACTTGTCTTCACCGGCGACAATGAACTGGTCAATGATGATCTGCGCGCCGTTAGCGAAGTCACCAAACTGCGCTTCCCAGGCGACCAGCGCTTCGGGAAAATCACGCGCAAATCCGTACTCGAAGCCCAGGACCGCAGCCTCCGACAGCTCCGAATTGTAGATTTCCACCCGCGCCTGACCTGGCGCAAGGTGACACAGCGGAACGTACTCCTTCTCGTCGATGATGTCGATGAGCACCGAGTGCCGCTGGTTGAAGGTTCCGCGGCGGGTGTCCTGGCCGCTGAGCCGGATCGGTACTCCCTCCAAGGCCAGCGATCCCAAAGCCAGGGCCTCGGCCATTCCGAAGTCCAGCGGACGTTTGCCATAGCCCATCTCGCGGCGCTGCTCCAGCAGCTTTTGCACCTTGGGATGGATGTGGAAGTCTTCCGGGTAACTCACCAGAGCGTCGGTGATCTGGTGCAGCTTCTCCGCCGGCAGACCTGTGTCAACTTCGTCCTCGGGTTTATACGGGCCGCCGTGAAAGGGCGCCCAGTAGCTGGGCAACTGCCGCATCGGCGGCTTCTTTACCATGCTCTTGCCCGCCTTTTCGGCAGCATCGAGCTCAGCCTGGAACTTCTCCACGTACGGCTGCGCATCCAGGCCTACATTCTTTGCGTAGATCTGGTAGAGCATGGGATGATCTTTGATCTTGCGATACAGGATCGGCTGCGTAATCGTCGGATCGTCGACCTCGGAGTGACCATGCCGGCGGAAGCCGATGAGATCCACCAGCACGTCGGAAGCAAACTCGTAGCGATATTCCAGCGCCATGCGGCCGGCGCGCACCACCGCGTCCACGTCTTCGCCATTGACGTGGAAGATAGGTATGGGCAGGCGCTTGGCAAGATCGGAGGAAAAGCGGCTGGAATAGGCATCGCTGGGATTGGTGGTAAATCCGATCAGGTTATTGACGATGATGTGCACCGTTCCGCCCACGGTGTAGCCGCGGAGGTTGGCAAGGTTCAGGGTCTCCGCGGTGATTCCCTGGCCGGCAAAAGCGGCGTCGCCGTGCATCAGGATGGGCAGCACGCGATTCTTGCCGTCGCGGCCAAGGCGCGTCTGCTTGGCCCGAGTGCGGCCCAAGGCGACCGGATCAACGGCCTCCAGATGGCTGGGATTGGAGACCAGATGGATACGCACCGCGCGGCCACTGGCTCCGGTGTACACGCCGGTGGCGCCGATGTGATACTTCACGTCGCCGCCACCGAGCACGCTGCGCGGATCGACGTCTTCGAAGCCGGCGAAAATCTCCGCCGCCGGACGGCTCACGATGTTGATGATGACGTTTAGCCGCCCGCGATGGCTCATGGCCAGCACCGCTTGCTCGGCGCCATATCCCGACCCAGAGTTCAAGATCTCATCCAGCAGAGGAATCAGCGCCGTGTTGCCTTCCAGCGAGTAGCGCTTGGTGCCAATGTAGCGTGCCTGGATCGTCTGCTCGAAAATGTCCGCACGCACAAGCTCATCCAGGATGCGGGAACGGTCGAGCGTTTCCGGTCGCTCCGACTCCATGCGCTCCTGAATCCACTGCCGGCGCTCGGGATCGGCGATGTGCATGAACTCGACGCCGATGCTGCCGCTATAAGCGCGCCGCGCGGCATCGGCCACATCGCCGGACACGTCCAGCTCCGGATGGGCCAGCGGAGTGAAGTGGCCGAGAGGATCGAGATTGGCCTGAAGATAGCCCCAGCGGCGGAACGCGTCCAACACACGCTCCTGTTTCTCGCTGTCAACGTTCATCAGTACAGTGGACAAGAACCATAGCTCCCACGGCCTCGGCTTCCCTGGCGGGAAGTCAAGCCGTTGCTCAAACCGCGCTAATAGTTATAGTTATAGATTCCTTACCGGCCGCAGGATACGCTCGCCGCCGCTAGAGCAGCGATTCGTTACCGGACCTTTCAGTATATAGTGTCTCGGAGGTTCGCTGAGAGCGTTGGTGCCGCGCTTTGGGCCGGCAGCTTGGACCGCGGCACGCACCAGGATGGGAATGATACAACCGCTGTCATCGCATGATCGAATCTTCGTGCTCACCGGCGCGGGCATCAGCGCCGAAAGCGGACTGCCCACATTCCGCGGCGCCGATGGTCTTTGGCGCGGGCACCACGTGCAGGACGTGGCCACACCTGGGGCCTTCCGCGCCAACCCAGAGATGGTATGGCAGTTTTACTCGGAGAGGCGCAGGCGGCACGCAACCGTCGTTGCCAATGCGGCGCACTTCGCGCTGTCCAGGCTGGAGCAGGCTTTGGATGAGCGTTTCTTTCTCTGCACCCAAAATGTCGACTCCCTGCATGAACAGGCGGGCTCACAACGCATTGTGCACATGCATGGCCGCCTGATGCAGACGCGCTGCTCACGGGAAAGCTGCCGCACCAAACCTTTTGACGATGAGCGTCTGTACATGAAGCGGGCGGAGATTCCCACTTGCCCGCAATGCGGAGCGCTGCTGCGGCCTCATGTCTGCTGGTTCGGAGAAGTCCCGTATGCGATGGACCGCATCTTCGAGCAGTTGAGAATATGCTCTGTCTTGCTGACGGTCGGCACCTCAGGAGTAGTCGAGCCTGCAGCTAGCTTCGTGCGCATGGCGCGAATTAATCGCGCCAGAGCCATCTATGTTGGCCCGGAAGAACCTAGCAATCGTGCATTCTTCGACACGGTGGTGCTCGGCAAGGCAGGAGACGTGCTGCCCAAACTGGTGAAAGAACTTGCCGGATAGGATGCGTGAACTTTACGGTTCAGCAGTTTGCCTGCAACTCATTAGCGAAGCCCTGATTTAACGATTCTACTCCCCAGGTAAACCGCAGAAGAGTTTAGCGAACGAAGTGCCCGACGATGTTGTAGGCGACGAAGGCCGCGAGGTAGGCCACAATCGTCATGTAGGAAAATTGTAAGGCGGGCCACTTCCATCCGTTGGTTTCGCGGCGAACCACCGCGATCGTCGACATACATTGCATGGCGAAGGCGAAGAAAACGAGCAGTGCCACAGCCGCGGCCGGGGTGAGTTCGTGACGCAACGCCGTTTGCAAGTCCGTGGCATGAGATTGGGGATCAACGCCATGCAGCGTGCCCAGCGTGGCAATGATGACTTCCCGCGCAGCAATGGAAGTCAGCAGGCCGACGCCAATCTTCCAATCGAAACCTAACGGCCGAATTGCAGGCTCGATCGCGTGCCCGACCTTCGCGACTACGCTGTCCTGCACCTGCGGCGGCTGGCCATGATGCATGGGGAAGTTGGTGGCCGCCCACAGCAGCAGCGACACCAGCATGATCACCGTGCCTGCGCGATAAAGAAAGGCCTTGCCGCGATCAACCACTCGCAGGCCCAGCGAGGCCGGCATTGGCCAGCGATAGGGCGGCATCTCCAGGATGAACGGAGCGTCCTTGCTCTTGAGGATGGTGGACTTCAGCAGACGCGCGGTCAGCACAGCCATCAGGAATCCGAGTACATACAATCCCAGCATAGCCACCGCGCGTGTGCCCAGAAAGGGGCCGAGCAGCGGATGGTTCGGCAGGAATGCCGCGATCACCATGGTGTAGACCGGCAGGCGTGCCGAGCAGGTCATGAACGGGGCAATCAGAATGGTGGCGATGCGGTCGCGCTTGCTTTCGATGGTGCGGGTCGCCATGATCGCCGGCACTGCGCAGGCATAAGCCGAAAGCAGAGGAATGAAGCTCTTGCCGTTCAGCCCCACGCGCGACATAGTGCGGTCAGCAATCACCGCCGCGCGCGACAGATATCCGGAATCTTCAAGAATGCCGATCACCAGGAAGAGCAGCAAAATCTGCGGCAAGAAGACCAGCACTGAGCCGGTGCCCTTCCACACGCCATTGATGATCAGCGACTGGAACATGCCCGTCGGCAAGTGAGTGCCTAGTTGTGCGCCGGTGGTGTCGAGGAATCTCTGCAGCAGATTCGAAAGCGGCTGGCCAACCGCGAAGATTGTCTGGAAGACGCCAACCACTACCAGCGCAAAAATCACCGGTCCCCACATGCGATGCAGGAAAAGCGAGTCTAGGCGGGCCGTCCAGACGGGAGTGGCGGGCCGGCGATATCCTGCGTTTGTTCCCACGCGCACTGCCCATGCGCGATAGCCGCGAGTGCTGCCCACCACCGGCAGCTCCAGCGGATCAGGACTGGCAGTCGCGGATGACAGGAAATTCTGCACAGCGATCATTCCCTCGCCCGTCGTCGCGCTGGTCAGGGCGACGGGCGTTCCTAGTTGGCGCGCCAGGGAAAGCACATCAACATGACCGCCCTGCTTGCGCAGTTCGTCGGCCATGTTCAACAGCACCAGCGTGGGAAGGCCCAGCGCGATCACGCGCGCGGCCAGAACCAAGTGAGTATGGAGGTTGGTCGAGTTCAGGACGAGGATGATCGCATCCGGACGCGGCGTTCCCGGCATGCTGCCAGTCAGGACGTCGACGGCAACCTTCTCATCTTCAGACTTCGGAGTCAGACTATAAACTCCGGGCAGATCGATGAGCGCGATCTCCTCACCATGGGCATCGCGTACGTAGCCGGTGTGATGCTCGACGGTGACGCCTGGAAAATTGCCGACTTTCTGCCGCAGCTTGGTGAGGCGATTGAACAGCGTAGTTTTGCCGGAATTAGGAGGACCTACGACGGCGATGGTGCGATACGATGTGCCAAGAGCTTCATCCCCGGGCGGCGCCACTGCGTGGCAGCTCATGGTCGCGGCACCCATCGATTAATCTCCAAACGCGGGAGCGCCAATCAGCTCCACCTGAATATGGCGAGAGAGATCGCGGCGCATGGCCACTTCGGTACCGTCCACGCGATAGACGCGAGGATCGCCTCCTGGCCCGCTGCGCAGCACTTTGACCACTAGGCCGGGAACGAAGCCCAGATTCATCAGATGCTCGGCGATTGGCGGGGACAATTCGAGATCGGAGAGGATGGCGCTCTCGCCCACGCGCAAATCGGCAAGGGCGCTGGCCTTCGCCTGACGGGTTTTCTTAGGATGGCCGAATATGAAGTTGAAAATCATTTTCAATTCCACCTCTATTCTAACCCCTCGCCGCTTTACGGCAACGACCAAAGTCACACTTGTTTGTGACCTGCGAACATTTCGGGAAATCAATAAAACCATTACCAAATAGGGGTTTTCTCGCCATTTGTCCGGCTTGTTGCAACCGCATTGCAACTGTTTTTACCCTCCTGCCGCGAAACCCGGCCACAGCAGCCGATCTTTTCCAGAGGAAGGTTGCTTCCGAAAATAATCCTGCCTTTGTACGCTGCCGCTAGCGAACATTGACTCGGACGCTGAACTTCTTTGCAGGCGGCACGTTGTATTCCCAAGAGCGGCGATAAATCAGATTGAGTACTGCCATCCCAGCAGAGTTGGCGCTGAACTGAAACACCTGCACTCCCGGAGCGCCGACCGCTTTGGAGGACGCCGTATTCTTTCGATAGGACGTTTTCTGGAGCTTCAATGGGGACGGATCGCCGGCGACCGCCCAACTGTATCCCGTCGAAGGATTGCTCTTGAGCTTTACGATCAGCGTGCCGCCAGATATGAGATCGACGTCTTTGCCGTTGTCTTCATCGCTGATACTGACAGTATGAGACACGGTCTTTTCCGGTGAGCTAGCAGATGGCGTCTGCCAGGCTTCACCAACGGCCCCGACCACAAGACAAAACGTGGCGGCGCCAACAATCCATGCGCAACGAATCATTGGGCGTTCTCCTCACAATAAAGGTGTTGACGCTGAGAGCGATGGTTCTGGAGCGGACGCAAGCCGCTACTGTCAACGGTATGGCAATTGTCTGGCTGCATTTGCCGAGTCTAAATGCAAGCAGGACGTTTGGCGCTGAAACTTTCCGGAAGAGTGACTGCCGCGCTTGCAGCAGGAACTAACTCTTTGGGAAAGCATTCCGGATGCACCTTTCGAGCGTTGCGAAAAGCGAGCGCCTGCCTGTTCAGGCCGCCCCGAAAAAAATTTATGCGCTCGGCCCCCTAAAGCGGTATATAGTCTCGTGCGGTTGGAAGCAAAACGGAAATTCCGGCCGAGAGCAATCAGGATTCTCCATTGGAACAGGTCATGGCTTGTGTCTTTCCTGGCAGTTCGGCCACTAGAATTCAGACGGTACATGGGTTTCTCCGCTGCGGCATGGCCACCGCGCTGTTGCTGGCGGGTACTCTCGCGGCACAAACCGCTCCCAGCGATGTAATGGCCCCCAATCCTTTGGCCGGTGCATGCGATGCGCTGGTCGCGGGCACCCCACATTCCGATGCCTTGAGCAAGGTATGCCAATTCTCCCTCACACTACCGCAGCGCATGCCTAATTTCAGGTGCGAACAGAAGACCTTGCGATCCGTCGACGACCTGCCCATTGACGTCATTACCGCCATTGTGACTTATGTGAACGGAACCGAGTCGTATCAGGAGTTGGCGTCCAGAGGCCAGTCCGTATCGAGTACCAACTTGCTGGGTGCAGGCACCTGGTCGACCGGCCAGTTCGGCGGGGACCTCCGGGCCACTTTCAACGGCAGCAACAAGGTCAGCTTCCATTACCTGAGCGAAGGCAAGCTGGGCAATCGCCGCGCCCTGATCTTCCAGTATCGGGTCGCGCACCAGGACGTTCCCGCGTGGCAGTTGCAGGTTGCGCCGCAGGTTGTGGCTCCTCCTTACCATGGCCGGTTGTGGGTCGACGAAAGCACCGGCATTCTTCTGCAGTTCGAAGCCGTAACCGACGAATTGCCGCTAGGTTTTCCCATGAGCAATGCCGAGCTCCAAATCGCCTATAAGGACGTTCCCTTCGGCGACGGCACAAGTTTCGTGCTGCCGTTCCGGTCAGTGGTCAGTGGCGACTACCGCGACGGGGCGCACAATCGCAATGTGATCGAATTTCACAACTGCCACAAATTCAGGGCAACCGCCCGCATCCTACCGGAGTGATCTGGCAAGCAATACAGGCCGACGCCTGCTACAATTCGCACAAACTGCTCGTAAGCTAGCGACCTCCCTAAGCGCCTCACCTACCCTGCCGGGCGGTATGGCGGTAGCAAAATCTTTTCACTGCGTGATGCCCCCTGGATCGCTTGACCCTGCTCTTCCCCGCCTGCTACCTTCGGGACTTCGTCTTACCCGCAATTTCTCAACAGAGAGATGACGCATGGCACTCAAGTTCAAAGGCGTGGATTTCATCGACTTCGACACTCTGCTCAGCGATGACGAGCGGCTGGTCCGCGACAACACCCGCAAGTTCATCGAAGAAAATCTGATCCCCATCATCGAGCAATGCAACCGCGACGGCCGCTTTCCCAAGGAGCTGATCAAGCCAATGGGCGAGCTGGGCTTCTACGGCGCCAGCCTCAAGGGCTACGGCTGCGCCGGCATGTCCGGCGTGGAATACGGGCTGATGACGCAGGAGCTGGAGCGCGGCGACAGCGGCGTGCGCTCGTTCGTCAGCGTGCAGTCGGCGCTGTGCATGTATCCCATCTACGCTTTCGGCAGCGACGAGCAGAAACAGAAATATCTGCCCAAGATGGCGCTAGGCGAGATTCTCGGCTGCTTCGGCCTGACCGAACCGGATGCCGGCTCGAACCCGTCTGCAATGCGCACGCGGGCCCGCAAGAACGGCAACGAGTACGTCCTGAACGGCGAGAAGATGTGGATCACCTCCGGCTCGATTGCGAACATCGCCATTGTTTGGGCGAAGGTGGAAGACGAGAACGATCTGATTCGCGGCTTTATCGTCGAGACGGACCGGCCGGGATTCAAGGCGTCTGATGTTCACGGGAAGTGGTCGCTGCGCGCCTCTGTGACTTCAAGTCTTTCTTTACAGGATGTCCGTATCCCACTAGAAAACTTGCTGCCTAAATCCGGAGGTCTCAAGTCACCCCTGAGCTGCCTGAACCAAGCTCGTTACGGCATTGCCTGGGGCGCGATTGGGGCGGCGATGGCTTGTTATGATTGCGCGCTGCAATACGCCCAGTTCCGCAAGCAGTTCGACGATCAGCCCATCGCGTCCCACCAGCTTGTGCAGGAGAAGCTGGTGTGGATGATCAGCGAGATCAGCAAGGCGCAGCTACTGGCGTTGCAGGTCGGTCGCCTGAAGGATGCGGGCAAGGCCAAGCCGTGGCACATTTCGATGGCCAAGCGGAACAACGTCTGGATGGCGCTGGAATGTGCCCGCATGGCCCGCGACATTCTGGGCGCAAATGGCATCGCCGACGAGTACCCCATCTTCCGCCACATGACCAACCTGGAGTCAGTGAAGACCTACGAAGGCACGCACGACATCCACACCCTGATCATCGGCGAGCACATAACCGGGCACGCGGCGTTCTGAGAACAGTGGTCAGTGGCTGGTGTCTAGTTGTCTGTTGAAAATCGGGCGGACGCTCCCGCTCAGGATGGCAAAATGGGAGAGCCTGGCCGGCCGGACCGTCGTACCAGCTACCTGTGATGAAAGTCCTCGAACATGGGCCGCAAGAGGTGTATCCTTTGCGCTTGTGCTGGAACTGGCCAACTCATTCCTCCGGTCGATCCCTGCACATCAAAGTCAGGCGCTCGGCTTGCGCAATCCGCAATCCTAGCTCATAGTTCTGCTGGCAAGCCGCGCCTACGGAGGCCACATGGCAACCAATGTTCAAACCGAAGAGCCAGAAATGATGACACACACTCCCACGGCTAATTTTGAAACCGATCTCGCAATGGAGTTCCTGCGAGTAGTAGAAGAATCGGCGATTGCCTCGGCCAAGACGATGGGCCAGGGCGACCGCAAGCACGCCGATGAAGCGGCAACCGAAGCCATGCGCAGCGTGATGGATTCGGTGCCGATGGACGGCACCATCGTCATCGGCGAGGGCGAGCGCGATGAAGCGCCCATGCTGTACATCGGTGAGAAAGTCGGCAAACAGGACGGAGGCAACTATCCCGCGGTCGACATCGCAGTCGATCCGCTGGAAGGTACGAACCTGTGCGCCACCGGCTCACCCGGCGCCATTACCGTGCTTGCCGCTTCGGAAAGAGGCGGGCTGCTGCACGCTCCCGACTGCTACATGGAAAAGATCGTGGTCGGCCCGTCATGCAAGGGAGTGGTCGATCTGGAAGCTCCTGTCTCCCATAACCTGCACGTCATCGCCAAGGTGCTGGACCGCGACGTGGAGGACCTGGTGATCATCATCCTGGATCGTCCGCGGCACGAGAAGCTGATCAGCGAAATCCGCAAAGCGGGCGCGCGCATTCGGCTCATCTCGGACGGCGATCTTTCCCCAGGCGTTGCGGCGGCGATGCTGGGCTCGGGCGTCCACGCGGTGATGGGCACTGGCGGGGCACCGGAAGGCGTCATCACCGCTGCGGCGGTCCGCTGCCTGAATGGCTACATGGTCGGCCGGTTGGTGGGCTATACGCCGGAGCAGGGCGAACGCATGCAGGACATGGGCATCACCGATCCTAAGCGCATTTATACTGCCGACGAACTGGCGCCGGGCAGGAACATCATCTTTGCCGCGACCGGAGTTACCGAAGGGACGCTGCTCAAGGGTGTGCGCTTCTTCGGCGACGGGGTGCGCACAACCTCGCTGGTCATGAAGCTCAGTAAGGGCAAAGTGCGGTTTATCGAAACCATCCATCTCGACCGGCGTCCGGATGTAAAGGTCAGAATTCCGGAACGTTAACCGTCGACGCGACTGTCGTCAGGCCCTCCCTGCCGGAGGGCCTTTCTGTTGCAGAGTTGGTAAAGACCGCTGACTGGCAACAGTGTGTTCGCCTGCGAAAACGGCGCCGATGTCGGTACCAATATGTTTTCAATAAACCAGCCAACTCCTCATTTTCTGCTTGCTTCTGTATTAGGAGGAGTAAAATTCAGGTAGAAAAGGACTGTAGCTGCGGGTGGAAGCGGTCCCATCCGGAGAGGCTTTTTCATGAACGTTCATATCAGCTACAAGATTTCCAAAACTTCCGACCTCGAAAAACTCATCAACCAACAAGTGGAAAAGCTGGGCCGTTTCCTTCAGGTATTCCGTCCTGAGTTAGTGCACGTTAGGGGCGTGATTGAAGAGAACTCCTCTCGCCAAGGCATCGTGGTGTCGCTGAACTTGCGGCTGCCCTCGGGACAGATGTCCTCGCAGGAGAGTAGTCCGACGGCCATGACGGCGATCAAGGCTGCTTTCGACGACATTACCGAGCAGGTGAAGCGGCACAAGGATCTGTTGCGCAATCAGCACAAGTGGCCGCGCCGCCGTGGCGCATCTCGCGGCGTGGTGGGCACGACTCCCTTCGAACAGACGGTGGCTGTGGTCAAGCCGGAGCCCATCTCCGCCAGCGACATCACCGGCTACGTAAACATCAACCTGCCGCGGCTGCAGCGTTTCATCCAGCGAGAGCTGCAGTATCGTGAAGACCAGGGCCGGCTCTCGCCAAATCAAGTATCGGTGGAAGAGGTGGTAGACGAGGCAATTGCGAGTGCCCTCGGCGAACAGAACGAGAAGCCCGAGCGCATGAAGCTTGAGCCGTGGGTACATCGTTTGGCGAGGCAGGCAATCGACTCGCTGGCGATCAGTAGCAGAGATGAGGGTATGGTTCCCTTGGATCGCTCCCACAGCCAGCAAAACGTGCAGGGCACGGACGAGGCGCTGCTGCAGTTCCATCAGCCGGACGAGACGCTGGTGGAGGAAAACGTCATCCCCGACCCCACCGCCAATACGCCGGAGGAGCTGGTAGCGCGACGCGAGCTGCTCAATCTGATCGAGACGACCTTGGGTGACGCCGGACGCGACGAGCAGGAGGCGTTCATCCTGTACACCGTCGAAGGCTTTACGCTGGAAGAGATTGCCGACATCGGCAACCATACGGTGGAGGAGGTGCGCGCAGCCATTCGCCGGGCCAGCGACCACCTACAGCGCTTTTTGCCCATCAAAGACCCCCTTAAAGACAAGCTCCTGGAGTATTCCAAGAGCGCCTGATTTCGGGGGCTGCGCCGCAGTCCCCGCATTGGTCATCAAACGAATAATCTCAAATAGGAGACCGGAATGATCACACGCGATGACATCCGTGAACTCGCCAACTTTAGGTCGCCGGAAGGTTGTGCTGTCACGTTCTACTATCAGCCCTCGACACCACCCAACCAATCCCACCGGGAGGAAGCGATCCTGGTGAAAGACTTGATCCGCAATGCGCTGCGCGAGGCCGAAAAGCATGGTAAGAACGGTTCCACCCGCAGCGATCTGGAGAAAATCAACAGCATGGTGGACCCGCTGCACGGCAGCAGCGCCAAGGCAAAAGCTATCTTCGCCTGTAGCAAGCAGGGCTTCTGGCGCGAGTTCGACATTCCTGCCCAACTGCTGAAGCCCAAAGTTGCCGTCAGCCAGCGCTTTCATTTGAAGCCCCTGGCCGCGGTGCTGGACGGAGAGCAGCGCGCCTGCATCTTGCTGGCCGATCGCAGCAAGGCGCGCGTCTTCGAACTGGCGAACGATGAGATTACGGAGAAGGAGGACTTCATTAACGAGCTCACCCGGCGGGGCAGGAGCGATGGCTTTGCCGGCTATGACGCGGGACATGCTGAGCGCAAGGTGATGAACGAAGCTTCACAGCACTTCAAGCTACTCGCCGACCGCATCGAGCAGTACTTCGAGCACGGGGGCTGCGATCGGCTCCTGATCGGCTGCCGCGACGACGTCTGGTCGGAGATCGAGCCACATCTGCAGTCGTTGGCAAGACAGCATCTGGTCGGACACTTCCGTATCGATCCCAAGGTAGCGACACCCGAGCAGGTCAAGCAGATGGCCCACGAGCAGTTGGCAGCCTTCAGCGCCAACCTGAAGCAGGGACTCATCCGTGAGGTAATAGGCGAGGCCCATCGCAACGGCCGCGGCGCAATTGGACTGCGACGGGTAATGCGCTCGCTGGAGACGGGTGAGGTCTCGACGCTGCTGCTCGGATCGAATTTCCATGCGCCGGGTGTAAAGTGCTACCACTGCGGCCATATGGACTTGCACATGAGCCCTACGTGCGCGGTGTGCGGCCAGGACAACACAGAACTGGAAGACATTGGCGACGCCATCGTGGGGCATGCCATCCGCACGGGAGTCCAGATGGTTTACATCTCCGATGACGAGGAGTTTGACCGCATTGGGCGAATCGCAGCGTTACTGCGCTTCCGCGCCGATCAGAATGCAACGGTGAGGGCTGCCGGCTAGCGTCCTGTAGCATCACCCGATGGAGGCACAGCGACCCGCTGTGTCTTCGCATGTCAGCGCGCTATCCGACTCCCGATCTCGGGTTCATGGGCCTTCGTGTTATCCTTCATGGCCGTTGGGTTGTTGTTGAGGGATTTCGATGAAGCTTTCGCGCCGCGATTTCATTGCCACAACTGCTGCCGGTTCCGCCTCATTCGCACTCGATCTACAGGGACAAAGTAAGCCAGACACAAACGTCCCACCCGGTAATCCACCGAAGAAACCGGTCATCATCTGCGCCGCCAATGGCTACAACTATCTGGATCGCGGCTATGCCTTGTTGGCCAGCGGCGGTGACACGCTCGATGCGGTGATGCAGGTGATCACCGGGCCGGAAGACGATCCCAACGACGACAGCGTCGGGCTGGGCGGCCTGCCGAATGAAGACGGCGTGGTGCAACTTGATGCCTGCTGCATGCATGGGCCTACGCGCATGGCGGGCGCGGTGGCCGCAGTCGAAGAGATCAAGAACGTCTCACTGCTCTCCAAAGCGGTGATGGAGCACACCGGGCACGTGATGCTGGTGGGCGCAGGTGCCCAGAAGTTCGGCTTCGATATGGGCTTTCCGCGCGAGCACCTGTTGACGGAACGCTCGCGCAAGACTTGGCTGCTGTGGAAGGAAACCATGTCGAACAAAGACTGGTGGGGGCCGGGATTGGCAAGCCCGAACTACAAGTTGCCCGACGAAAACCACTCCGAGCTTTACCAGGAGCGATTGCAGAAGATGGAGGAGCTTGCGGGAAAGCTTGGCATTGAGCCGGAGTTTCGCGCGGCAGCGGTGCAGCGCGTGTTGCATCCGCCGCACGGAACCATTCATTGCTCTGCGGTCAACGAGAAGGGTGAGATGTCAGGTGCGACAACCACGAGCGGGTTGGCGTGGAAGATTTCGGGACGCGCGGGCGACTCGCCGATCATCGGCGCCGGATGTTACACCGATCAGGATGTCGGCTCGGCAGGCGCCACCGGCAACGGTGAGGAGAACATCAAGGTCTGCGGTGCACATACCATTGTGGAAAACATGCGGCGCGGGATGTCGCCGCAGGATGCCGGGATGGATGCACTGAAGCGCATCGTGCGCAACTTCAACGGCGACATGCGCAAACTACAGTACGTAGATATGAGCTATTACATTTTGCGCAAGGACGGGGTGTTTGCTGGCGTCTCCCTGTGGAGTGGCCCGCCGGATCATTTGCGGCGCTTTGCCGTGCACGACGGCGCCAAGCGCTACGAGACCGCGGTGGCGCTGTTCCAGGGGAAGTCAATTGGCTGGCCGCCCATGCCGGACAGACAGCACATGGCACCGGAGCAGAAGAAGTAAGCTCGTTAATAGGGGTCCTTCGACTCCGCATTCGTAAACACCGCGAATGCTCCGCTCAGGATGACACAGCAGGAAGGGTCGGGCCTACACAGCTACCGTGACCGTGGTCTCGGTTCGCGTGACGGGCCGGTAGAGCGTGTCGCGCTCGAAGGGGATGCGGCCGGCCTCGGTGATCAGGCGAATCAGATCCTGACGACGCAACATCTGCGGCGTAGTCGCCCCGGCGTCGTGATAGATCTTCTCTTCCACCACGGTTCCATCGATGTCATCGGCGCCGAAGCGCAACGTGATCTGCGCCATCTTCGGCGTTACCATCTGCCAGTACGACTTGATGTGCGGGAAGTTGTCGAGCGCCAGTCGCGAGACAGCGATCTGCTTCAGGTCCAACATACCGGTAGTCGTGGGTAAGTGCTCGAGAGGCGTGTTGGCGGGATGGAACGCCAGCGGGATGAAAGTTTGGAAGCCGTGCGTATCATCCTGCAGCGCGCGCAGTTTCAGCATGTGATCGACGCGGTCTTCGTCGTTTTCGACGTGGCCGTAAAGCATGGTCGCATTCGACTTCAGCCCGATCTCGTGGGCGGTGCGGGCGAGCTCCAGCCACTGGTCGCCGTCAATCTTGTGATCGCAGATGATGTGCCGGATGCGGTCGGAAAAAATCTCCGCGCCGCCGCCGGGCATGGAGTCAAGTCCCGCATCTTTGAACTTGACCAGCACCTCGCGCGGCGTCATCTTGCCGATCTTGGAGAAAAATGCAATCTCCACCATGGTGAACGCCTTGAGATGCACCTGGGGGAATCGCTCTTTCAGTCCGGCGATGAGATCGACGTAGTACTGGAACGGCAGGTCGGCATGAAGACCGCCGACGATGTGGAACTCGGTGATGGCTTCGGTGTAGCCAGAGGCGGCCGTGTTCCAGACTTCTTCCAGCGCCATGGTGTAGGACCCGGGCGTGTCCTTCTTGCGTCCGAAGGCGCACAGACGGCAAGCTGCGACGCAGACGTTGGTGTAGTTGATGTGCCGGTTGACGTTGAAGTAAGCGACATCGCCGTGCATGCGCTCGCGCACGTGATTGGCCAACCAGCCGATCGCCAGGATGTCGCCCGAGCCGTAGAGCGCGAGCGCGTCGTCAGCCGACAGACGCTCCTGCGCCATGACCTTGTCGTGGATCGGCCACAGACGCGGATCGTCGGTCTGAAAGGGATGGCGCCTCTTGGTGGTGAGCGGCGAATCGGGCATCCTTGCCATGATATCGCAGGCAGACCAGCAAATCACAGATGGATGTGACGAGGATTCACCTCGCCAGCAGCAGATCGCCAGCAATGAAGAACAGGAAGGCCATCGAGACCAGGCCATTCATGGTGAAAAAGGCCGCATTCACGCGGCTGAGGTCGTCGTGCTTCACCAGCGAGTTTTCGTAAATCAAAAGTAGCGCCACAAATATCACGCCCGCCACGGCGATCTTCCCCAGCCCGAAAGCTACGATCATCCATGCCAGCAGCAGCACCGTGATGACATGGAAGAATCGCGCGATGCCGAGCGCGGAACGAATGCCGAAGGCTTTAGGGACGGAATAAACCGCGCTCGAGCAATCGTGGTCATAATCCTGGCAAGCGTAGAGAATGTCGAAGCCGGCGCCCCAGAAGACCACCGCCGCAGTCAGGATCAGGATTCGCGGATCGAACGCGCCGCGCACGGCGATCCAGGCGGCGGCCGGGGCAATGCCCATCGCCAGGCCGAGCACCACGTGCGACCAGCGCGTGAGGCGCTTGGTGAAGGAATACAGAAAGACAATGCCCAGCGCCACCGGCGACAGGTAAAACGACAACGGATTCAATTCGTAAGCTGCGATGATGAAAACCGCCGAGGTGACGACCACAAACCATGCCACAAACGCCTTGCTGAGCTTGCCGGTGGGAAGAGCGCGGATTTTCGTACGAGGATTGGCGGCGTCGATGGTCGCGTCGGCCAAGCGGTTGAATGCCATGGCGGCCGAGCGCGCCGCCACCAGCGCAACGACAATCCAAATGGAGGTGTGCAGGTTGGGAATGCCGCGCGCGGCCAGCACAGCGCCGGTCAGGCCAAAGGGGAGCGTCAGGACGGAGTGCTCCCACTTGATCATCTCCAGGATGGTCCCAATGCTGCGAAGGAAGGACACTCTGCCATTTTAACGTGCCGCTTCAGGTTCGGCCTGATGCTGACTTCTCAAGAATCTTCGGCTAATGCGCCTCAGAGCTAGCCGGAAAGCGCAGCATGAACTCAGCATGTTCGGAGACGGGCGCTGGAGCCGCTAATAAGAGCAAGCCTCGGCCGAAGCAGCTTTTGAGCCGCACCATGCGGGCGCGCCGCCACTTCCCGTCACCGGCCTGAATCTCGACCATTTCCCCAGAATGGTCGCGCAGTAGTGCGGCCAATTGCGAACGCTGGGCTTCGTCACGCTGATGAAATACTATGGCGGCGACTTTCAGTTCGCCATCGGTATATGTTTCCAACGCGCGACAACCGAGCGTCGCAACCGCGACTTCTGAGGGTGACACTTGCTGGGCAGCTACCAGCACTGGCAGGAGCAGTAACAAGGCCGTCAATGCCACAAAGATCCAGCGCATAGAATTCGCATCCTCCGTTCAGTAGTTTCCCGGCGCGGTCACTAGCTGCCCTGTGGCAGCGGGCGGCTGGCCCATTGGCGCTCCCAGGCTGGAACCGCGACGCGTTCGGCGACCATGGCCGGCTTCCGCGCCCAGCATATGACGCGCGTGCCGAAGGGCAGATTGATATAGCGGATGAGATGGCGCTCAACGTCGAGCAGTGGGACCATTGCAGAATCAGCCCAGTTCGATTGACGGGCGGGCTGTCGATTGCGATCGATGGACTTAGTGAAGATGTTTTTGTGGATACGTTGGAAGACGGCAGGAAGCAAGCCAGCGGCGACGACATAAGAGACGCGGGTGACTTCGAAACCGGTATTGTTCAGCTTCCGCCGCAGCTCGGTTGCGGTGTAGCGACGGCGATGGCCCCGCGCCTCGTCCTCTTCGCCCCA
>Ga0181530_10000945_pt1 | contig 37097 bp, 36 predicted proteins | sample PEATcosm2014_Bin_42_FD_119769 | JGI IMG/M metagenome (GOLD analysis project Ga0181530, IMG submission 119769) | Peatland microbial communities from MTU Mesocosm Facility, Houghton, MI, USA - PEATcosm2014_Bin10_60_metaG | ecosystem: Environmental > Terrestrial > Soil > Wetlands > Peat | place...
CGCCAGCGGCGCCGAGGTCATCCAGGAGCCGACCGAGCAGCCGTACGGGTCCGCGACTGCGCGTTCCGCGATCCGGCGGGCAACGTGATCCGCATCAACGAGGTGCGCTGAGCGAGCTCCCGGCGGTTCGGTGACCCAGCGCCCGACGCGGGCGCGGCGCCGACACGACGACCAGGCCGCCGGCGGCGAGCACGAGCCCGAGCACGGCCAGCGCGGCCCACAGCGACACCAGCGACGCCAGGAGCAGCGCCGCGGCCACCTCGACCGCGACGACGACGCCGAGCACGACGGGCCCGAGCTCGGCGAAGCGCCGGTGGAAGCCGGCCAGGGTCGCCGGGCTGGTGATCCGGCGCCCGAGGAGGACGGCCAGGCCGCGTACCAGCCCGAACACGACGCCCACGGCCAGCGCCAGCGCCGGGTCGGCCGTCAGCGCGGCGAGGACGATCATCAGGTAGACCGCGGAGGCCTTGATGAAGGTGAAGAGGCCGGTGCCGATCTGCCAGCCGAAGCCCGCCCCGTAGACCCAGGGGCGGAACTGGTCCAGCCACCGCTCGTTGACCTGGCGGCGGTGGACGGGGAGGTGGAAGCCGCCCACCCGGGCGTCCGCGGCCGCCGCCACGAGCGACGCGGCGCACGCCAGGACCGCCAGCGTGGTGGCCGATGCGCCGGCCGCGTCCACCCCGGCGGCCAGGGCGGCCAGGGCGGCTCCGAGGCAGGCCCCGCCCGCCACCGCGCCGAGCACGAACCAGGCGGCCGTCGAGCGGTAGCGGTGGCCGCGGCCCTGCTCGGCGAGCGGCGTGATGCTGGCCAGCATGGAGAGGCCGCAGGGCGACCACGTCGAACGGGCGCCGGCGGCCACCGCCACCGCGACGCCGCAGACCGCGATGACCGTCGTCATGCCGGTGACCCCAGGAACGGCGCGCCGCCGAAGGCGAAGATCCCCCCGTCGCGGGCGACCAGCCAGTAGCCGGCGTCGCTGCCGAAGGCGGCCATCCCGACGACCGGCATGTTGAGGTGGATGGCGCCGGTCGACCCGTCGAAGGCGGCGTCGCCGTAGTCGAAGATGCCGCCGTCGGCCCCGACGAGCCAGTAGCCGCGCCCCGACGGAGTACCCGCCATGCCGACGATCGGGGCGTTGAGGTGCTGCCCGCCCATGGAGCCGAGGAAGGGTGCGTCCCCGTAGTCGAAGATGCCGCCGTCGGCCCCGACGAGCCAGTAGCCGCGCCCCGACGGAGTACCCGCCATGCCGACGATCGGGGCGTTGAGGTGCTGCCCGCCCATGGAGCCGAGGAACGGGGCGTCCCCGTAGTCGAAGATGCCGCCGTCGGCCCCGACGAGCCAGTAGCCGCGCCCGCTGGGGGTGGCCGCCATGCCGACGATCGGGGCGTCGAGGTGCTGCCCGCCCATGGAGCCTAAGAAGGGTGCGCCGCCGTAGTCGAAGATACCCCCGTCGGCGGCCACGAGGAAGTACCCGCCGGACGGGCAGGCGGCGACGGCCACGATCGGGGCCTCGAGCTGTAGCTCGGACGCATCGCCCGCGGTGGCGAAGGTGCCGTAGGGGAACAGCCGCCCGAAGGACGTCAGCACCGCGTAGCCGCCTCCGCCCGGGCTGGCGGCGAGGCCGACGACCTGGCAGCCGGTGGCCTGCGACGCGCAGGGGGGCATGGGCGGCGCCGGCGTCCAGCACGGCTCGTTCTGCTCGGCGGTCCCGTTGTCGACGGCCACCGCCGTCGTGCACGAGGGGTCCACCTGCCAGGGGGGCACGCAGGCGACGACGCGGCACACGATCCGCCCCATGCACGGGACGTCCTGGTTGCACTGGCCGTAGCGGAACTGGAGGCACCCGGTGAGGTAGGAGTCGCAGCCCTGCGGGCCGCAGCCGCAGCCGGTCTGGTCGCAGCCCGGCTCGCAGAAGGCGAAGCCGTTGCTGCATCCGGCGTCGCAGGTACAGGTGGAGTTGCAGTCCATGTAGTAGCGCGGGCCGCCGCAGTACGAGGAATTGTCCGCCATCCACCACCCGCCCATCACAGTGTTGGCGGGGCAGTAATTGGCGCCGGCGACCGAGCAGCAGAACTCTGAGAAGCCCGAGCAGCAGGTGCTGCCGCAGCCGCACCCGGAGTTGCCGCACTCGCAGATGGCGCCGTAGGCCGTGCCCGGCCGCAGGGCGAGGTCGAGGCCGGCGCCGATGGCCACGGCGCTGCCGACGAAGGCGGAGCGGTTGATCAGGCTGCGCCGGGAGAGCCGATCGTCCAGGAAGCCCGCGGTGCGGGTCACCATCGCCCGGGTCAGGCTCATGGCGCCGACGTCCCCCGTGCCGCGACCGGCTGCACCAGGCGGCGCGCGCCCTCGAGCGCGGCGAGCGCCGAGAGCGCGAGGAAGGTCAGCCAGAGCCCGACCGCGCTCACGAAGAGCAGCGGCACCCCGGTCCAGGGTTGGTGCGCCAGCAGCGTGGCGATGGAGCCCCCGCTCGGGGCGCCGGCGGCGACAGCGGCCGCGGCGCCGGCCAACACGAGGTCGACGGCGACGTGGACACGCGTGGCCGGCGTGTCGGGTCGGCCGAAGCAGCCGCAGGTGGCCAGCGTCCCGCCCCGTGCCCGGGCGTAGGCGACGACGAGCGCGAACGACGCGTAGGAGAGCGCGACGAGCGCCGCGGTGAGGGGGCGCGGCGCTCCCAGCGCCACCAGGCCCAGCACGGCCTCGGCGAGCGCGCCGGTCCGGACGGCGCCGCGGAGCCACCGTTGCGACGGCACGCGCCTCCCCGGGATCAGCGCCGCCAGGGCGCGGGCGGTGTCGTCGGGCCGGACGGCCTTGGCGATCCCGGCGGCCACGAGGAGCCCGGCGGCGATCAGGTAGAGGCCGATCAGTCCCACTCGGTCAATTCCATCGGGGCGCCGGGGCGGTGCCGGCGGCCAGCGCCGGGCTCAGCGCCAACGACGCGAGAAGCATGTTCACCCGGGGCACGAGGCGGTCCCGCAGGACATGGCTGCCGAGCACCGCATAGAAGGAGAAGGGGCGGCCCGCCTCGGTGAAGAACCACTGCGTCCCGGACTGGCCCACCAGCCCGCGCCGCAGCACGATCGGGGAGAAGTCCTGCGGCGAGAACGTCTCGGGCCTGCCCTGGCGGGCGAAGAGGGCGGTGCCGAGGCTCTCGGGCCCGTACTCGAAGAGGGTGGCGAAGACGTCCTCGGACCCCATGAGGTTCACGGCGCCGCTGCCGAAGTCACCGATGTCGTCGGGCAGTGGGAACGTGGCGAACTGCGCCACGGGGTAGGTGGACCCGAGCGACGACGGGCGCACGAAGATCCGCCCCTCGAACCCCTCGGGCAACCGCGCCACGATGCCGTGTGCACCGATGGTGGCCATCAGTCCGTGCGCACCGGCAGCCCGTTGGCCGGGCCGGGGGGCGTCGCGGTGGGGGTGCCGAAGGGGAAGACGTCGTCGAGCGTCCGGGGGTACAGGCTCGGGTCGCCCGGATGGATGCCTGCGGCGCGGAGCACGTCGTCGGCCGCCGCCTCCCGCGCCGGTCCGTCCACCGACACCGGGTCGGGACGGCGCCGGGCCGTGCCGGGCTCGCGGTCGAGCTCGGCACGCCGCACCAGCTCGGCCAGCTGGGGGACGGTGCTCGCCACGCCCTGCCCGACCTTGCGGCCCGTCACGCCGTCGACGAGCACGAAGAACGGCGAGCCGGGCACCTGGTAGTCGACCCAGGCGTCGGTGGACATCACGACCGGGATGCGGCCCGTCGTCCGTGCGCCCACCTCCGCCGGCACCTCGCGGTCGGGGCCCTTGGTGACGATCACCACCCGGGTGCCGTCCGGCAGGTCCATGGCCCGGGGCGCCTGCAGCGCCTCCCAGAACGCGCCGCAGGTCGCGCAGCCCGAGGAGAGGAATCCCAGCAGGGTGAAGCGGTCGCTGTTGGCCATGGCGACGGCGCGCGCGTCGCCAGCCGGGGTCACACCCGCCACCGTCGGGGCCTCCCCGAGCGACGGGCTGGCCGCGCTCGGTCCCATGGAGACCGGCGCCGGTGCCGGCGCCGGAGCGGCGGGACGCCCGGACCCCTCCACGGCCGACGCGGGGTCGCCGACCCCGACCCCGAGCTCGTGGAGCGAGCGCAGGATGTCGGCGTGGCTGCGGAGCAGGCCCGCCACGAGGACGCCGAGCACCAGGACCACGAACGTCGAGACCACCACGAGAGCGACCACTCCGCCTCCTTTCCCGTTCGACCCAGTATCTCCGCAGGCGGGCTGCGAGAGGGGGATCGCCGCCGGCGGGCGCGGAGTCACGACGTCGGGCATACTCCGGACATGCCCGCGGAGGACCTCTTCCTGCCCGAGCCCGAGCCGCGGGCGCTGCGTTACACCGTGATCTCGGTGGACGACCACGTCGTCGAGCCCCCCCACACCTTCGAGGGGCGGGTCCCGGCGGCGCTCGAGGACCGGGCTCCGCACATCGTCGAGACCCCGGAGGGGCACCAGGTGTGGGAGTTCGAGGGGGAGCGCTACACCCAGGTGGGGATGAACGCGGTGGCCGGGCGCCGGCCGGAGACCTACAGCCTCGAGCCTTTCCGCTTCGACCAGATGCGCCCGGGTTGTTACGACGTGGACGCCCGGGTGCGCGACATGGACATCAACGGGGTGTGGGCCTCGGTGAACTTCCCGTCCATGATCACCGGCTTCTGCGGCCGTGTCTTCTTCGACGCCAAGGACCGGGAGCTCGGCCTGGCGTGCGTCCGGGCCTGGAACGACTGGCTGTTCGAAGAGTGGTACTCCCGCCAGCCCGAGCGCATCGTCCCGCTCGGGATCACGTATCTGGCCGACCCCGACCTCGCCGTGGCCGAGATCCGCCGCAACGCCGACCGCGGCTTCACATCCGTCACGTTCCCGGAGCGCCCGCACGAAATCGGGCTGCCGTCGCTGTGGGACCGGGCGCACTGGGACCCCATCGTGGAGGCCGTGGTCGAGACGGACACCGTCGTCTCGCTGCATGTGGGGAGCTCGGGCCTGACCCCGGCGCCGCCCGGGGCGGGCATCGACGCGCTCCACCTCGGTGCGACCCTGTTCGGGCAGCTGTCGCTCACCGCGTGTGCCGAGTGGCTGTGGTCGGGCTACGCGCTGCGCCACCCGACGCTCAAGGTCGCCATGAGCGAGGGGGGTATCGGCTGGGTGGCCATGCTGATCGACCGCTTGGAGAACATCGTCGACCGCTCCGGCTATGGACGGGGCTGGGAGGTGCGCCCGGCCGAGGTGCTGCGGCGCAACTTCTGGTTCTGCACGATCGACGACCCCTCGACCATCGACACCCGCCATGCCATCGGGGTGGACCACATCATGGTCGAGGTCGACTACCCGCACGGCGACAGCACGTGGCCCGACACCCAGGACGTGATCGAGAAGTGCTGGGGCCACATTCCCGCCCACGAGCTGCGCGCCATGTGCTGCGAGAACGCGGCCGCTCTCTACCGCCACCCGCTCCCCGACCACGTCTTGCCGCGCTGAGAGGAGGCGACCGTGTTCACGCCGACCGCCGACAAGCTGATGCCGGATCTCACGCCCCGCGAGGAGCTCGTCGTCCTGGCCCGCGCGTTGTGGCGGGAGGGCTACAGCGACCACCTGGCCGGGCACATCACGGTCAACCTGGGCGACGGCACGCTCCTGTGCAACCCGTGGCTGCTGACCTGGGCCGAGCTGCGGCCGTCGCAGGTGCTGCGCATCGACCTCGACGGGCGCGTCGTCGAGGGGGACTGGCCGGTCCCTCTCGGCATCCCGCTCCACCTCGAGCTCCACAAGCTGCGCGCCGACATCGGGTGGGCCATGCACAACCACCCGCTCTTCGGCACCGTGTGGGCCGACCTGGCCGAAGTGCCGCCGATCCTCGACCAGAGCTCGGCGCTCGGCGGCGGCACGCTGACCCTCGTCGACGAGTACGAGGGGCCGGTGAACGACGCGGGGAGCGCCCGGCGCGCCGTGGAGCAGATGGGCGACGCCTCCATGGCCCTCCTCGCCGGGCATGGCGTCTTCGTCCTGGGGGGCTCGGCCCGTGCCGTGCACCAGCGCGCCGTCGCGCTCGAGCAGCGCTGCCAGCACGCCTGGTACGCCCGCGCCGCCGGAGGCCAACGCGCCTCCCGCGTCCCGCAGGCGTTCATCGACCTCGTGGCGCGGAGCGACGGCGAGGGCTTCCTCGGCTTCTGGGAGGCGGCCGTCCGGGCCGAGCTGGCGGCCGACCCCGACCTGCTCGACTGAGGTCCTGAATCCCCCCGGGGGGGCCGGCGGAGGACCGGCATCCGCCGGCCGGATGACCGAGGGTGTGGGCAAGGGGACCTTCGCCCCTGGACACCCGTGCGCCGCAGTGAACAACTTGATTCATGAGACCGTCCTCGTTCATGCGCCAGAACGACGCCTTCACCTGGTACATGGAGGACGATCCCGAGTTGCGCTCCACCGTGGTCGCGGTCGCCTGGCTGCAGACGCCGCCCGCCTGGGACGACCTCGTGCTCCGGTTGGAGCGTGCGACCCGGCTGGTCCCTTCGTTCCGCCAGCGCCTGGTGGAGGTCCCCGGCCGCCTCGCTACGCCACGGTGGACGACCGATGCGCACTTCGACCTGGCCTGGCATCTGCGCCGGGTCGACGCCCCCGCACCGCACGGCCGTGACCAGGTGCTCGAACTGGCCGCGCTCGCCGCCATGAGCGGCTTCGACCGCACGCGTCCTCTGTGGGAGTTCACCCTGGTCGAAGGGTTGGAGGACGGCCGGGCCGCCTTGATCATGAAGATGCACCACTCGCTGACCGACGGGATCGGGGGTGTGCAGCTCGCGCTGGCCCTCTTCGACCCCCATGCCGAGGCCGACGCCGGCCACAGGGGCAGTGACCCGCTCCCCGTGGCGCCCCCCGGCGAGCAGGCCGGAGGTCACCGGCTCGTCCTGGAGGCGTTGTCCGACCGCGCCACCCGGCTGCGTGACGGAGCCCTGGGGGCGGTCCGCCTGGCGCCGGGCGCGGCGCTCCGGGCCGCGCGCCATCCCCTCGGTGCCGGTGCCGACGTGGTGGAGACGGCGCGCTCCATCGGGCGCACCGTGCGACCGCTGCCGGCTGCGCTGTCGCCGGTCATGACCCAGCGAGGGCCCGGACGGGTCCTGCACACCATCACGGTCGGCCTGGACGAGCTGAAGGGAGCGGGCGCGCTCACCGGTGGGACGCTCAACGACAGCTTCATGGCTGCGATCACGGGCGGCCTGCGCCGGTACCACGAGCGCCACGGAGCGACGGTCGAAGAGCTGACCGTGACGCTGCCGATCAGCATCCGCAAGGCCGGCGACGCGCCGGGCGGGAACCGGATCACCCTGCAGCGGTTGCGGGTGCCGCTGAGCTTGGCGGACCCGGTCCACCGCATGCATGCCATCGGGGCCCGCTGCCGCGCCGCGCGCACCGAGCGGTCGCTGGCGTTCACCGAGGCCATCGCCGGCGCACTGAACTTCGTTCCCACCGCGTTCGTGGGCAGCATGCTCAAGCACGTGGACTTCCTGGCCAGTGACGTGACCGGGTTCCCTGACCCGATCTTCCTCTGCGGGGCGCGGGTGACCGACTACTCCGCATTCGGCCCCACCATCGGCGCCGCCTTGAACGCGACCCTCTTCTCCTACAACGGGTCGTGCTGCATCGGCATCACGGTGGACACGACCGCGGTGCCGGACCACGAACTGCTCGTCGAGTGCCTGGCCGAGGGGTTCACGGAGGTCATCGCGGTGACGCGTCGCGAGAAGGTGGCGGTCCCGTGCTGAGCGCGGCCCTCGACGTGTTCCGCCTGCGCCAGTACTTCGACGTGATCACCGCGACCCGGCAGTGGGCCGACGGCATCCGCGACGATGCGGGCCTGCTGACGGACGTGCGCCGGGCCGCCTTCCGGCTCCCGGGTGAACGGCCCCGGCCGGTGGAGGTCCGGCCCTTCCCGGCCGCGCAGCCCTTCCGGGCCGAGTGGCTCGAGGGCAGGCGCCTGGCGCTCATGGCGACCGGCGGGAGCGGTGCGCTCGCCTCGGTCGTGGGGGCGGCGCGGGCGCTCGAAGAGGCCGGGGTGCGGCCCGCGGTGATCACGCTGTGCTCGGGCTCGGCCCTCTTCGGGTTCCCCGTGGCGGCCGGCATCCCGGCCCAGGAGGTGGCCGAGTTCGTGCTCGGCTTCCAGCCCGAGGACTACGTCGACGTCGACTGGCGCCGCCTGGCCGCGCTCGTCCCGACGGCCGGGCGCGGCTTCGCCGGTGTCATCAGAGGGGAGCGGATCGAGGCGACGTACCGGCGCCTGCTGGGCAACATGACGCTGCGGGAGCTCGAGATCCCGGCCTACGCCCCGGTGTGGAGCGTGGAGGAGAACCGGCTCGAGTACATCGGGCCGCGGACCCACCCGGACCTGAGCGTGGCGCGCGCCGTCCGCATGGCCGTCGCGCTGCCGTTGTTCGTGGCGCCCGTGCCGCTCGACGGCGAGTACTGGTGCGACGGCGGCCTGGTCGACATCTTCCCGGTGCGCCCCGTGCTCGAGATGGAGGAGCCGTGCGACGCCGCGCTCGCGATCAACGGCTTCTACCCGCCCGAGTTCGCCGGCGAGGACGCGACGGGCTGGCAGGACCGCCGGGCCAGCATCCTCGCCGTGGCGAGCCAGGTGCGGACGTGCCAGCAGAGCGAGCTGGCCCGGGTCAACCTGCGCCGCCTGCGGGCCGCCACCGACGTCGTGATGATTGAGCCCGTGCCCTACGAGAAGGTGCGCGGCGTCGGCTTCTACCGCCAGTTCCTCAACCCCTCGGAGTGGCCGGACTTCATGCGCTGGGGCCGGGCCGACACCCGCCGGGTGCTGCACGCCCACCGCCCCCGGCACCCCGAGCGCGCCACCGCGAGCGCCACCGCCCGCGGCGCTCACGCGGTCCCGAAGACCCTCGCCAGCTCGTAGGGGACCGGCGTGTCCAGCTGGTCGTAGGTGCACGATGCCGGCGTGCGGTCGGGGCGCCAGCGCACGAACGACGTGGCGTGGCGGAAGCGGCTCTCCTGCAGGTGGTCGTAGGACACCTCGCACACCCGCTCGGCCCGCACCGGCTCCCACGTCATGTCCTTGCCCGCGTTCCAGCGGTTCGGGCCGCCCGGCATGCGCCCGCCCGCGTCCTGCGGCGCCCAGCCGGCCCAGGGATGGTCCTCCAGCGCGCCGGCGCGCAGGGGCTCCAGCTCGTCCACCAGCTCGCGGCGCCGCGCCACGCTGAAGCCCGAGGCCACGCCCACGTGGTGCAGGGTCCCCTCCCCGTCGAACAGGCCCAACAGCATGGAGCCCACGCCCGCCCCGTCCTTGTGGGTTCTGAACCCGGCCACCACGCAGTCGGCCGTGCGGTGGTGCTTCACCTTGACCATGGCCCGCTTGTCGGGGAGGTAGTGCAGGTCTCCGGCCTTGGCCACCACGCCGTCGAGACCCGCACCCTCGAAGCGGGAGAACCAGTCCTGCGCCACGTCGGGGTCCTCGGTGGCGGGGGTGAGGTGCACCGGCGGGCGCGCCGTGGCCAGCAGCGTCTCCAAGGTGGCGCGCCGTTCGGCGTAGGGCGTCTCCATGTAGGAGCGGTCGCCGTGGGCCAGCAGGTCGAAGGCGACGAACGACGCCGGCGTGGACTCGGCGAGCTGGCGGATGCGCTTCTCGGCGGGATGGATGCGCTGGGACAGCGCGTCGAAGTCGAGGCCGTTGGGCCCGGCGATGACGATCTCGCCGTCGAGGACGCAGCGGTCCGGCAACTCGCGGCGGAACGCCTCGACCAGCTCGGGGAAGTAGCGCGTGAGCGGTTTCTCGTTGCGGCTGCCCAGCTCGACGTCGTCGCCGTCCCGGAAGACGATGCAGCGGAAGCCGTCCCACTTCGGCTCGTAGAACAGGCCGGCGTCGCGGGGCAGCTCGCGCGAGAGCTTGGCCAGCATGGGCGCCACCGGAGGCCGCACGGCGAGCGTCACCGAGGATCAGCCATCGTGCGACGCCGCCCAGGCCACCAGGGTGTCCGCCGAGCCGCGGTTGACGATGCGCTCGGGGTCGAGCCCGGCGTCGACGGCCTTCTTGCACCCGCGGGGGAGCCAGTCGAGCTGACCGGGCGCATGCGCGTCGGTGTCGATGCTGAACGAGCACCCGAGCTCGGCCGCCCGGCGCAGCAGGTCCTGCGGCGGGTCCTGTCGCTCGGGACGCGAGTTGATCTCCACCGCCGTCCCGGTACGGGCGCAGGCGGAGAAGACCGCCTCGGCGTCGAACGTCGACTGGGGCCGGCCCCGCCCCGTGATCAGCCGGCCGGTGCAGTGGCCCAGGATGTCGGTGTGGGGGCTCTCGATGGCGGCGAGCATACGTGCGGTCATCTGGGGCGAATCCATGCGCAGCTTGGAGTGGACGCTGGCCACCACGACGTCCAGCTCCGCCAGCAGGTCGATCTCCTGGTCGAGCGACCCGTCCTCGAGGATGTCCACTTCGATCCCGGTCAGGATCCGGAACGGGGCCAGCTGCTCGTTGAGCCCGGCCAGGACGCCGAGCTGCTGGCGCAGCCGCTCCGCGTTCAGCCCGTGCGCCACGGTGAGACGCGCGCTGTGGTCGGTCAGGACGAGGTACTCGTGTCCGAGGGCGCGGGCGGCCTCGGCCATCTCGAGGATCGGGCTGCCCCCGTCGGACCAGTCCGAGTGCGAGTGGCAGTCGCCGCGCAGCGACACGAGGAGCGCGTGGGCCGCGCCGTCGAGCTGCAGGTCGTCGGGCTCGCCCTCGCCCTCCAGCGTGGCCAGGTAGTCGGGCACCCTGCCCTCGAGCGCCTGCTGAATCGCCTGGGCCGTCGACTTGCCGACACCGGGGATGCTCTGCAGGCGACCCGCCTGCGCCAGCGCCGCCAGCTCGTCGGCGGGCATGCCGTCGAGTGCCTTGGCCGCATTGCGGAAGGCCCGCACCTTGTAGGTGTCGGCGCCGCCGCGCTCGAGGAGGAACGCGATCCGCTGCAGTGCCTCCCGCGCGTCCACCGGCCTACTCCTTCTTGGCCCGGCTCGGCGCGACGCGGGGCGGCTCGTCGGGCATCTTGGGGTACTGCGGGGGCCACGGCGCGTCGTGCAGCCCGGCCGCCCTGTCGCGCTCGGCGAGCGCGAGCAGCGGCTCGATCGACTGGGGGAGGGTGGCGATGTCGGCCCACGGGTCGCCACGCCGGCGGACGAGGTCGGGGACGGTGCGGATGGTCAGCTCGTCGGGGGCCACCGTCTCGACCTCTTCCCACGTGAGGGGCGTCGACACCTGGCCGCCGGTGCGGGGCCGCGCGAACCAGGCGCCGAAGACCGTCTTGTGCGGGGCGTTCTGGTTGAAGTCGACGAAGACGCGGCTGCCGCGCTCCTCCTTCCACCAGTTGGCCGTGATCTGCTCGGGGTAGCGCCGCTCGAGCTCGCGGGCCAGTGCGACGGCGGCGGCGCGCACCTCCACCGAGTCCCAGCGCGGCTCCAGGCGGAGGTAGACGTGCAGCCCGTTGTTGCCCGTCGTCTTGGGGTAGCCCCGCAGGCCGAGCTCGCCGAGCACGTCCCGGCAGAGCAGGGCGGCCGTCCGGACCTCGTCGAAGCCGATGCCCGCCGTGGGGTCGAGGTCGATGCGCAGCTCGTCGGCGTGGGCGGGATCGGCCGCGAGATACGGCCACAGGTGCAGGCCCAGGCAGCCGATGTTCACGGCCCACACGACATGCGCGATGTCGGCGACGACGAGCGCGTTGGACGTGGTGCCGTTCGGTGTCGAGACGGTGGTGGACTCCAACCAGTCGGGGGCACCCGCCGGGATCCGCTTCTGGTAGAAGGACTTGCCGGCGGCGCCGTCGGGGAAGCGCTGCAACATGGCAGGGCGGCCCCCGGCCGTGTTGAGGAGGTGCTCGCCGACCTCGAGGTAGTACGAGACGAGCTCGAACTTGGTCGCCCCGAGCTGAGGGAAGTACACCTTGTCGGGCCGTGAGACACGCAGCTCGCGACCGTCCACCTCAACCGTGCGCTCGTCGTCCCCGGACACCGCCGTCGACTCTAGTGAGGCCCGGTCGAAGGAGCCCCTTGTCAGGCGGCCGAGTGGGACCCAAGATGGGGGGGATGCCGCCCGCGGGGCGTACCCCCGCACCCCGTGCGTGCCGGTGTCGCAGGGGGCTGGGGTGCAAGAGGATTCCCCGCAATTGGAGATCACGGTTCTCGAAGGTGAAGGCTGCGCCCGGATCGTGCTGCGCGGGGAGCTCGACGTCGCCACCGCCGCCGTCCTGAGCGAGCGGCTGGCCGCCGTCAACCGGACCGGCGTGTCCGAGCTGACCGTGGACCTCTCGGGGCTCAGCTACCTCGACCCCGCGGGCGTGTCCCCGCTCGTCGCCGAGCAGCAGCGCGCCACCGCCTCGGGCATGACGCTGCGCATCGAGTCGCCCACCGCCTTCGTGCGGGACCTCCTCACGGTCACCGGGCTGATCGACTACCTCGGCGTGCCGCCCCGGGGCGACGAGGGCCCCTGAGGGCTCAGCCGCGCCGCCGCCGGTGCGAGTCCGCCGGCACGCTGGCCCGCCCCTCGGCCAGGGCGCGGTCGTCGTCGGCCACCCGGGCGAGGGTGGCGGCGCGCAGGCTGTCGCTCAACGCGGTCCGGGCCGAGGACCAGACCCAGTGCATGGCGCAGACGTCGTCCCAGTGGCAGGGACCGCCGCGCAACGCGCACTCCGACGTCCCGATCGGCCCCTCCAGCGTCTCGACGATCTCGAGGATGGTGATGTCCTCGGGGGCGTGGGCCAGCAGATACCCGCCCGACGGCCCCGACCGCGAGCTGACGAGGCGGGCGCGCTGGAGCTCCTGGAGCACCTGCTGCAGGAAACCGGTCGGGATGCCCATGGCCGAGCCGATGTCCGCGGCCTTGGCGTGCGACCCCCGGTGGTTGGCCAGATAGATCAGGGCGCGGATGCCGTAGTCCGTCCGGTTCGTCGGCATCAGCTTCACCGTCTCATTCTCCCCCGGGACCGGTCGGCGGCTTGACCTGTGACCCTATCCTCTATATCCTAACTGTAGGAATACAAGAACAGGCGGGGCCTCAGGCCTCGGCGCAACGGGAAGGGAGGCCGCCATGTTCGGGAATTGCGTGCGGCGCCCATTGGGTGAGGACTATGCCGACGCCTGGCCCCAGGGACCGGATGAGGCGGGTCAGGGTCCCCTGGTGCTCTTCGAGTCCCCCGACGGCGCGGAGGCGCATGCGGTCTGGAAGCTGTTGGGCCGCTACGGGTACCGCACGGCGTGGTGCCCGGGACCCAAGGGTGGCTTCTCCCGGGAGTGCGCCCTGGCGGCCACGGGACACTGCACCCTGGTCGACGAAGCCGATGCCGTCGTGAGCTCGCTCGATCTGGCGGACCCGCTCGACCAGAAGGTCGTGCGTGCACTGAACGACGTGGAGGCGGCGGCCAAGCCCGTGGTTGTCGTGGCGACGCGGGGGTCGGCGGCGCGCTGGAGCGAGGAGTTGCCCGACTGCAGCGTGGTCGCGGGACCGCTCAGCTCGAAGGTGCTCATCCGCTCGCTGAGCATCGGGCTCCCCTTCAGGGCTGCCGCGGCCCCGTCGTAGGGTCGCGCTCCCGGCCAGCCGACGTCTCAGGAGTGCAGCGATTGGAGCTGGCGCACCGGCGGGAGGGCGATGCCGCGCGCCGCGAGTTCCTCCTCGAGCCGCTCGCGCTCGCGCACCGGGTTGGCGAACCGGTCGGGGCTGCTCGCGACGTCGAGCGACTCGCAGAGCCGGATCAGGGCGCTGTCATAGGAGAGCTCCCGGGCCAGCGCCTCGGCGACGGGTGTCTTGAGCTCTCCGTCCATCGCGTGAAGCCTGGCCCGGGAACACACGAGGTCGGCGAACAGCAGGTCCTCGGACCTGCGCCCTTCCTCACCTCTGCCAAGGGCCCGTCTCAGGAGGTCCACGTACATGACCACCTCGCGATGGTGCCGGGTCCGTGGCCGCGCCGATAGGGCATAACGTCATCATTTCGGGCCGAGAACGGGCGTTGGGGGCCCGTTTCGCTGCGAAGAGCCCCTCTTTCAGGGCGACGCAAAATCCCTAATTCAGGAGGGAGTCGAGGGTCTGGCCGAGCCCGTCCTCCCAGACCGTGACGCCGCCGAGCGAGGTCACCTTGAGCGGCGAGGGCGCCGTGAGGACGGGCAGCGCGGTCAGACGCGTCGTGCGCTCACGCACCCGGGGCGAGAAGAGCCGCCCGAGATGCCGGCTGCGGTTCGAGCCGAGCACGATGGCGTCGGCCTTGCGGTCCTGCGCCGCCTCGACGATCCGCGTCGGGACGCCCCGGTAGGCGGCCACGCGCACCGAGCCGCCGGCGGACACGCCGGCGGCGACGAGCTGCTCCACTGCCGCGGTGACGAGCTCGGCCGCCTCGTGGCGTGAACGCAGCGTGAGGCCGTTGCCACCGACGAGGCGCTCGTTGACGTGGAGCACGTGCACCGTCGCGCCCGTCCGGCGTGCCAGTGCCGCGGCGAAGACAGTGGCGACCTCGCCGGCGGGCGAGTCGTCGAGGGCGAGAAGGATTCGGTCGAACATGTGCTGCGCTCCGGTCCCGGGCCGCTGGGAGCCTGTTTCGGCGATGTTAACGCAGTGCGGCCCTCTCGCCCGGGTTGCAGCCCCCGTACCGTCTCACCGGGCCTGGCGAGCTCGTGGCGCCACCGCCCGGTCGCCCGAGACCCTGGTCCCCCGGCGTGGCCCGGTCTCCGACCGGTTCGCCGCCCTGGTCGCCGCCGGGACCGGCGCGGCGGCACCCGATGGATCTCGTCACCGTTTCGCGCACATTTCCGACCCGTGAACTCTGACAAGTCCTCTTGCCTCTGAGGCAAGTCCCGCCCACAATCGGCGGATGGAGCTGAGCGAAGCCCTCACCACGATCGCCGCCAGCCTCCGGGAGGAGCGCACCCGGGCCGGCCTGACGCTCGAGCAGCTGGCCCAGCGCGCCGAGCTGTCCACCGCCCACCTCTCCCGCCTGGAGTCGGGGGACCGCCAGCCGTCGGTGGCCGCGCTGATCGCGCTGTCGCGGGCGCTCGGGGTGTCGATGAGCACGCTGCTGGGCGAGCGGCGTGGCGCACCCGCCATCGCGACCTACCCGCACGGGACGCCGACCCACGAGTCCAACGGCCTGACGATCGCACCGTGCAGCGGCTTCCCCGGTTCCACCACGCTCGAGGCGCTCCAGATCGGCATCAGCCCCGACCGCGAGCCCCCCGAACCGGCACGCCACCGCGGCGAGGAGTGGATCTTCGTGGTGGCGGGGCGCCTGCGCCTGGAGTTCGACGGCCAGGTGCACCTCCTCGAGGCGGGCGCCACCGCGCACTTCGACGCCAACCGGCCGCACCGGCTCGGCGCGGAGGGCGGTCCGGCCGAGGTCCTCGTCGTAGCGGCCGACGCGCCGAACGACTTCCGCAACCACCCCCTCTTCTCCGCATCCATCACCGACCACTGACCCACCGACGACGAGGAGACGCACCATGACGATGACGATGGCCGAGCTCGAGGGCACGGGGGAGAAGTTCTCCCTCGACAGCCTGATGGACGTGCGGGCGCGCACCCGCAAGGCGGTGCACCTGATCGCCGACCAGGTGCAGCCCGGCATGGCCGAGGAGGAGGCCAAGGCCATCGCCCGCGACACCCTGAAGGAGTTGGGGATGCGGCGGGGCTGGCACCACATCATCGTCCGCTGCGGGCCCAACACGACGAAGGACTTCATGGAGCGGTCGGAGCCGGGCGTGGTGCTCGGTGAGCGCGACATCTTCTTCGTCGACATCGGGCCGATCTACGGCGACACCGAGGGTGACGCCGGCGACACCTTCGTCTTCGGCGACGACCCCGACCACGTGCGGGCCAAGAAGGAGGTCCGGCTGATCTGGGACGAGGTGCGCGACACCTGGTTCGCGGAGGGCATCACCGGCAAGGAGCTCTACGACCACGCCATCGACGTGGCCGCCGGCTACGGGTGGAAGCTGAACATGGACCTGTCGGGCCACCGGCTCTCCGACTTCCCCCACTCGGCGCACTACGACGGGCCCCTGGCCGAGGTGGCGTTCCGCCCCAACCCGAACCTGTGGGTGCTCGAGATCGCCATCGCGCACCCCGAGCGGAACTTCGGCGCCTTCTACGAGGACCTCCTGCTGGAAGACCAGTCGTTCCCCGCCTGAGCATGCCGCCCACCCATTGCCCCGACCCCCCGAGCGCCACCACAAACGCCACCACAAAGGAGAGACGATGACCACGAGTGCCGGCACGAGGGATGCCTCGGCCATGAACAAGATGCACGGGTTGCGACCCAATGCGCTGGGGCTCCCCGCGCTGTTCGCCCAGTCGCTCGCCGTGATCTCGCCCACCATGACAGCAGTCCTCATCATCCCCCTGGCCTTCGCCAGCGCGGGCCAGGGAACCTGGCTGGCGTACGCGTTCGGCACCGTGATGCTGCTGTTCGTCGTGTTCTGCCTCAACCAGTTCGCCAAGCGGTCGGCGTTCGCCGGCTCCATGTACGCCTATACCGCCAAGGGCCTCGGTCCCAGCACCGGCGTGTTCTCCGGCTGGACGCTCATCTGGGCCTACTACTTCATTGCAGTGGCCGGGCTGTGCGGCTTCGCCGTCTTCTGCGGCCAGCTCCTCTCGGCGCTCGGCTACCACGGGTCCGTCCATCCGATCGTCTTCTTCGCCATCAGTGCCGTGGCCTGCTGGGTCATCGCCTACAAGGACATCCGCGTCTCCTCCATCCTGACGATGGCGCTCGAGGGGGCGTCGGTGGCCTGCATCACCGCCCTCGCCTGCGTGATCCTGTTCAAGCACGGCTTCAGCGTCGACACCAAGCAGCTGTCCCTGAGCGGCGTGAACGTGCGGGGCATGGGCCTGGCCGTCGTCGCCTGCATCTTCTCCCTGGTCGGCTTCGAGGCGGCGACGACCATGGGCGCCGAGGCGAAGAACCCGCGGCGCAACCTGCCCCGGGCCGTCATCGCCAGCCTGCTCATCACCGGGGCGTTCATGGTGTTCATGGCCTACGTCGAGGTCGGGGGTACGTCGAACTACGGCGCTGGCTGGACCTCGGCCCCGCTCAACTACCTGGCGGTGGCCTACAACGTGAGCTGGTTCCGGATCCCGGTCTCCATCGGTGCCATGGTGAGCTTCTTCTCCCTCTCGCTGTCGTGCCTCAACGCCGGCTCGCGCATCATGTACCCGATGGCCCGCCACGGCATCTTCTCGGGCCACCTGGGCCGGGCGCACGCCACCAACCGCACGCCGCACGTGGCGGTGACCGTGTACATCGCGATGATCTTCGCCCTGCCGGCGTTCCTCATGATCTTCACCAACCCGCTCACCGCCTTCGGCGACGCCGGCACCCTGGCCGCCTTTGGCTTCCTGGTGGCCTACTACCTCATCACGGTGGCGGCGCCGGTGTACCTCAAGAAGCTGGGCGAGCTGAGCTGGCGCAACGTGGTCCTCGCCTGTGTGGCCGTGCTGTGCCTCATGGTGCCGACCATCGGCAGCTTCTATCCGCAGCCGGCGTGGCCGGTGAACCTGTTCCCGTACATCTTCCTGGCGTGGATGGCCGCGGGGGCGGGCTGGCTGTTCCTGGTGAACCGCCGCCAGCCGGGGATCCTGTCCGACATCGAGGCCGACCTGGAGCGGGCGCCCGAGCTGATGGGGGAGGATGTCGAGATCCCTGAGCTCTCGCCGCAACCGGTCATGGCCTGATCATCCGCATACCAACAGGGTCACCGGGGCTCTGCAGACGACCCGCCCGCACTCTTCCGGGCGGGTCGTCGTGCGCCCGGGGACGGCGATGGGTCTCGCCCCCGTGTCGGTCACGTTGCTGCCTCGTGAACTCTGGTCCGGGGTCCTTGCGCCGGGGCGCGGACCGGCCCACAATCAGCTCACGGGAGCCTGCGCTCGGAGAGGGAGGGGAGCGTCGAGTCGCCCGAGACGGACCCCGCCACCTGCGGTGGAGGCCAGAACCGACGGATCGGCAGCACCTCAGCGGTCACTGAGGCCAGTAGACGACCCGCCCGACTCCCCCCGGGCGGGTCGTCTCGCGGCCGGGCTCAGATGTAGTCGGCCAGCCCCTCCCACCCCGCCGGGGGAGCCGCCAGGCGCCAGAACTGCTCGGGGACGCGCCCCTCCATGCGGGCCGAGAGCGCGTGGTCCCGCTCGAGCGGTGCGATCTGCGAGGTGTAGCACCAGATGGCGCGGCGCTTGCGCTCCTCGTCGGGGACGTGCGGGACGATGGCGGGGGTGGGCCAGGGGTGCGAGCGCAACAGCTTGGCCACCCGCCAGGCCAGCAGCCCCGGGATGTGCTTGTAGCCGTGGTCCTCGTAGCAGAACCACTCCCGGTCGGGCTGCCCGGTGCGGACCAAGAGGCTGGCCTCGTGCACCATCACGTGGTCCGGGTTGCCGAGGCCCATGGGGAAGAACACGGCGGTGGGATCGAGCTCGGCGATCGTGGCCCCGAGGACGGGGGCCACCTCGTCGGGCGTCGGGCGGTCCTCGGGCAGGAGGTACTGGTGGTCGGCGAAGTCGAGCCAGCGGTAGCCCGACTCGAGCACCGCCATGGCGGCCACGTCCTCCTCCCGGCGCACCGCCACCACGTCGTCGCCCGCCACGAAGCCGCCCAGGGCGTCCCAGTCCGACGGCTCCTCGGGATACGACGGCGGGCGGCCGGCGAGGACGGTGATGACGGTCGTGTTGTGGTAGCTGGCGATGAGGTGGCCGGCCCCCATGGCGGCGTCGTCGAAGTGCGGGGACACCACGACGATGCGCGAGAGCGCCGCCGGATCGACTTCGCCCCAGGTCGGCTCCGCGAAGGTGGATGTCACGGCCGGATCATACGGGCACGTCGTCGATCTCGCCCGCCAAGTGGTGGCGGAACACCGGCATGAGCGCGCCGATCACGGCGGCGCCCACGATGCAGGCGAGGCCGCCTGAGATCACCGAGAACTCCACGCTGGTGAGCGTGGCCACCGCTCCCGACTCCATGTCGCCGACGCGGGGCCCGCCCTGGACGACAGCCATCTGAATGGAGGACATGCGGCTGCGGAACCGTTCGGGGATGGAGGTCTGCAGGATCGTGTTGCGCAGGACGGCCGAGATCACGTCGGCCCAGCCCGCCACGGCCAGCAGCACGAGCCCGACCCACAGCGTGTCGACCAGGCCGAAGCACGCGATGGCGGCGCCCCAGACGCACACGGCCACGATCACCGCCCACCCCTGGCGGCGCAGGTTGGCGACCCACCCCGTGGTGACCGCACCGACGAGCGCGCCGACACCGGGCGCGGCGTACAGGAAGCCGAGGGTGATCGTGCCGCCGCCGAACACCGAGCCCGCCATGGCGGGGAAGAGGGCGCGGGGCATGCCGAAGACCATGGCGTTGATGTCGATGAGGTAGACGCCCTGCAGCACCTGACGCGAGCGCAGGTAGCGCAGCCCTTCCCTGGTCGACTGCCACGGCGAGAGGCCTCCGGCGCCCTCCGCCGGGGGGATGGGCCGGAGCATGACCGAGGCGACGGTGGCCACCACGAAGGACACGCCGTCGAGCGCGTAGACGAGCGGAAGCCCGATGCCGAGCAGGAGGCCCGAGAGCGCGGGGCCGACGATGACGCCGAGTTGGAAGACGACCTGCATCATGGCCGCGGCGGCCGCGAAGTGCCGCCGCTCGACCATGCCGGGCACGGCCGCCATGCGGGCGGTGTTGGAGAAGCCCATGAGGCCCGCGGCCAGCGAGCTCACGACGTAGAGCACGACGAGGGACGGGTGGGCCACGGCGGCGTTGACCGCCATGGCGGCGCTGGTGAGTGTCATGAGGGCCGCCGTCCACACCATGATGCGGCGCTTGTCGACCGCGTCGCCGATCGGCCCGGCGGAGAGGGCCCCGGCCAGGAACGGGATGAGCTGGGCCAGGCTGATCGCGCCCACCTGCAGCGTGGAGTGCGTCATGGAGTACACCTGATAGGGGATGGCCACCACCGTCAGCTGCGTCCCGATGATGGAGATGAGCTGCCCCGTGAAGAGGAGGCGGAAGTCGCGGCTCTCCCGCAGCGGCGTGATGTCCACCAGGATCCGGCCCGGCATGCGGGCAGCCTACGGTCGGCCCGGGCGCGCGGGGTGGGGCGCGCCCGCGGTCAGGACAGCTGCTGGCCGAGGTCGCGCACGGAGATGTCCCAGGCGGCGGGCCAGTCCCTCGTGCGCAGCAGCGCGTCGCTCCCGCCGTCGCAGAAGACGACGGAACCGCAGAAGAAGGCGCCGTCGGGACCGAGCAGGAACTCCACCAGCGCGGCGATCTCCTCGGGCCGGCCGGGGCGCCCGACGGGGATGGGGAGCATGTCGAGGAGGGGTCCGGCCTCCGGGTCGGCCCGCATGCTGGCGATCATCGGGGTGTCGATCATGCCCGGCGCGATCGCGTTGAGCCGGAACCCGGCCCCGGCCCACTCGGGGCCCGTCGCCTGGCGCCGCACCCAGTGGGCCACCGCCAGCTTGGTCGCCGGGTAGGCGACCATGGCCCCGCGGGCGTCGGCGATGCGGGCACTCAGCTCCTCGTCGTGGGCCAGGCAGGCCTCCACCAGGTCGGCGGGGATGCCAGGCTGCACGGTGGTCGAGTTCGAGCTGATCGCCACCGCCGCGCCACCGGGGGACAGGTGCGGGCGCAGCCCGTCGAGGACGTCCACCGTGCCGAAGTAGTTCACGGCGGAGAGCAGGGAGCCGGCGCGGCTCGGCTCGCCCGCCAGCCCGGCGCAGGTCACGATCCCCGACAGCGCCCCGTCGCAGCGCGCGGCCGCCTCGGCGACGGCACGGGTCCTCCCCTCGGGCGTCGACAGGTCGGCGACCACGTCGGCCGCGGCCTGGTCGATGCCCACCACCTGCCATCCCGCGGCGCGCAGCCGGGCTGCGGTGGCGGCGCCGATCCCCGATGCGGCGCCTGTGATGACGACGGCGGGGTCAGGCAGCGCGGCGCTCCTTCAGGACGGCGAGCGCCTTGTCGGCATGGGCGCCCATGGACACCTCGGTGTGGATGACGTCGAGGAGCGTGCGATCGGTCTCGATGACGAAGGTGACCCGCTTGTTGGGCACCCATTTGGGGCCGCCCCGCTTCGCCCCGAGCTGGTCCGCCACCGCGAAGTCGGCGTCCGACAGCAGCGGGAAGCCGAGCGACTCCTTCTCGTCGAACTGCTTCTGCTTGTCGACCGTGTCGGCGCTGATGCCGACCCGCTGCGCGCCGACCGCGGCGAACTCGGCCTCGAGGTCACGGAAGTGACAGCTCTCCTTCGTGCAGCCGTACGTCATGGCGGCGGGGTAGAAGAAGAGCACGACGGGCCCCTCCGCCAGGAACCCGCTCAGGGTGCGGGGCGTGCCCGTCTGGTCGGGGAGCGTGAAGTCGGGGACGACGTCGCCTGTGCGCATCCGCTCAATGTAGAGCGAAGTGGCGTCGTCGTGCCGGATCAGGGCTCGAAGCGGAAGCCCACGCCCCGGACCGTGACCAGATGGCGCGGGTTGGCCGGGTCGGGCTCGATCTTGCGGCGGAGGCGCTTGATGTGGGTGTCGAGGGTGCGGGTGTCGGTCAGCTCCTGGTCCCACCACAGCCGGTCGATGCACCAGTCCCGCGTGACGACCTGGCCGCTGTGCGACATCAACAGGGCGAGCAGGTCGAACTCCTTGCGGGACAGGTCGACCTGGGTCTCCTCGACCGTGACCTCGCGGCGCCCGGCGTCGAGGCGCACGGGACCCACGGTGAGGACCTCCTCGTGGTGCTCGGCCACGGCCACGCCGCGGCGCAGCACGGCGCGCATGCGGGCGACCAGCTCGCGCAGGCGGAACGGCTTGGCGACGTAGTCGCTGGCCCCGAGCTCCAGGCCGAGCACGATGTCGACCTCGGAGTCGCGTGCGGTGACCATGATGATGGGGACGGGCTTGAGGCTGCGCATCTGCTGGCAGATCTCGATCCCGGACTGGTCGGGCAGCATGACGTCGAGGAGCACCAGATCGGGGTGCACCCGGTGGAAGAGGCGCAGTGCCTCGTGCCCGTCGCCCGCGCTCTCGACCGTGAACCCCTCCCGCGTCAGGCCCGACGCCAGGGCCTGACGGTACGACTCCTCGTCGTCGACGACGAGCACCAGGGGGCGGTTGTCGCGCGGCGGCCCGATGACAGGGGCCCGGCCGGTGGTTGCCGGTGCATTCGCGATCGCCACGTCGGTCTCGGTGTCAGGCAGCGTCGTGGGGGGCCCGGGGTGGTGTGAGGATGCGAAGGTCAGGCGACGACGGCGGATGGGGGGTTGATCGCACCGACGTCGCCTGGGCACGCGGGGAGGCGACTACCCGCGCGACGGTGATCAGTGCCCCGATGAGCCCGGAGCGGTGTGAGCGCGCCGGTCGGAGCATGATGACCTCGGCCAGGCTCTCCTGGCCGTGATGGCGGCCGGCGGCAGGTTCGGAACGGGGAACCCGGCCGGTGTGATCCGTGTGCTGATCAGCGATCGCCATCGAGGTTCACGCTACGGATCGGAGGTGAACGTGCCGTGAAACAGGTGCAACCTGCGGGTGTTCTAAAGATGAACTCTTCAACGTTGCGTTCGTGCGCCGGGCGTTAACCTCCCTGGCACACGAGTGGGAGGTGCCCGATGACCGAGGCCATGGGTCATGGCGTGAACCAGCGCAAGTCCATACAGATGACGGCCGCCGAGGTGGAGGCGTTCCTCGCCGAGCGGCGTGCCATGACGATGTGCTCCATGTCCCCGGACGGGTCGATCCACGCCGTGGCGATGTGGTACGGCTTCCTCGAAGGGTGCGTCACGGTGGAGACCAAGGCCAAGTCGCAGAAGGCCCAGAACCTGCGCCGTGACCCCCGGCTCACGCTGCTGTTCGAGGACGGGGACTACTACGAGGAGCTGCGCGGCGTGGAGCTGGTCGGGAAGGCGGAGATCGTCGAGGACCCCGACAGGCTCTGGACCCTCGGTGTGAGCGTCTTCGAGCGCTACTACGGCGCCTACTCGGACGACCTCAAGCCCTTCCTCGAGACCATGCTGCACAAGCGGGTGGCGATAAAGCTCAACGTGGAGCGCACCGTGAGCTGGGACCACCGCAAGCTGGGGCTGCCCCCGACGCGCCCGGCGACCCCGTGAAGATCGCGGTCCGCCAGGCGGTCGCCGTGCCGCCGGCGCGGGCCATCGCCGCCTACGCCACGCCGGCGTTCTACGTGGGGCGCCCGGGCCGCGACGACATCGCAGTGGTGGAGGTCGTGCGCCACGAGGACCTGGGTGAGCGGACCCTCATTGAGGTGCGCATGGCGTTCACGGGCTCGCTGTCGGGTGCGGTGCGCAGGGTGATCGACCCCGACAAGCTGTCCTGGGTCACCCGGACGGAGGTGCGCACGGCAGAGGCGCGCACGAGCTGGGAGGTCCTGCCCGACCACTACCCGGACCGCCTGAGCGCCAGCGGGAGCTACCGCTTCGAGCAGGGCGACGACGGCCCCGGCAGCACCGTCGTGCACGTCGAGGGCGACCTGAAGGTGCGGGTGCCGATCGTCGGCCGCTCCGTCGAGAAGGTCATCGTGACCGACCTGCACGAGTACATCACGGACGAGGTGGCGCGCATCGCCGACCTGTCGCCGTGACGCTCAGGCCCCCGGTTGCTCGCAGACCTTGAGCATCTGCGTCATCCCGTCCTCGATGCCGCCCGCCAGCACGTCGATGTCCTCCGTCGAGTCGTAGTCACCGGTGATGCCGAAGTTGACCTCGCCGTTGTAGGAGAAGATCGCGATCCCGAGCCGGATCTGCCCGGCGAGCGGCACGTAGGGGAAGGCGCGGATCATGCGCCGCCCGGCCGCGTAGAGCGGGAACTGCGGCCCGGGCACGTTGGTGGTGACGGTGTTCACGTTGCGCTGCCCGGCCCTGGTGGCCAGGCGCATCCCGAGGGCGAGCAACATCGGCGGGGCGAAGCCCGACATGGAGGTCAGCGCCTCCCCGGCCACGGCCTGCTTGGAGTCCTTGAGGTCCTTCATCTGCTCGGTGATGGTGTGGAGCCGCAGGACCGGGTCCTCGATGTCGACGGGGAGCTCGGCGAACATCGCCGAGACCCGGTTGGCCAGTGTGCCGTCCCCCACCGCCTTGCCCGACTCGTCGCGCGGCCGGACCGAGACCGGCACGAGGGTGCGCACCACCCGGTCCACGTCCTCGTCGCGCGACAGGAGGAGCTCCCGGAACCCGTTGGTGATGCAGGCCAGCACGACGTCGTTGAAGGTGCCCCCGAGCGCCCTGCGGACCCGCTTGATGTCGTCGACCGACGTCGTGGCCCAGGCGTAGCGCCGATGCGGGCCCAGCGGGCCGTTGAGGCTCGAGACCGGCGTGGGGCGCACCAGCCCGCTGAGGGCGACGAAGCCGCCGGCCACCTCGAGTGCGGCGTGGGCCAAGCGGCGGACGACGCGGGTCTGCGCCCGCGCCGCGCGCAGCTGCTCGTAGGGCGACCGCACGATGTTCTCGAGCGCGTCCACCACGAGCTGGAAGCCCGACGGCAGCGGGTGAGGGACCCATTCGGTGTGGTCGGGACGCGGGGCGTCGGGACTCAGATCCATGACCACCGCGAGCAGGTCCGTCCCGGAGATACCGTCGACGAGCGCGTGGTGGGTCTTGGCCAGCATGGCCCAGCGCCCGTCCTCGAGCCCCTCGACCACCCAGATCTCCCAGAGCGGCTTGGAACGGTCGAGCTGCTGCGCCATCACGCGTCCGACGAGCTTGCGCAGCTCGCTCTCGCCACCGGGGGCGGGCAACGCGGTGTGACGCAGGTGGTACTCGATGTTGAAGTGCGGGTCGTCCACCCACACCGGCCGACCCAGCTCGAAGGGGACGAACCTGACCTTCTGGCGATAGCGCGGGACGAGGTCGAGCTTGGCGTCGACCATGGCCACGACGTCGGCGTACGGTGGCGGCGGGCCCTCGAAGATGGCGACCGAGGCGATGTGCATGTGGGACACGTGGTCCTCGATGTGGAGGAACGATGCGTCCAGGGGACTCAATCGATCAGGCCTCACCGACCCTCCCTTCAGGGCAGTTCCGGCCGGAACGCTACTACCGGCCGGTCCCGGACCCCCGGGGTCAGCCGGCGCTGGCGGCGGCGATGGGATCGCCCAGCGAGGCCAGCAGCGGGGTGTCGTGGATCTGGTCCATGACCTCCCCGTAGGCGGCCTCGATCACGCGCGTGCTGCGGTCCTCCGCCATGGCCCGCAGCCCCATGGCGCGGCGGGACTCGGCCCCGGGCTCCAGGCTGACCACGGCCGTCCCCGCCTCTTGGAGCCGGGCCACCTCCCGCTCGAGCCGGCGGTGCACCGTGCGGCGCAGGAGGCCGTCGGCCCCGGTCGCGCTGCCCTGGGCGGCGGACATCGACGAGACGATGACGACCAGGTCCAGGCCCTCGGACCGCAGCACGTCCGCATTGGTGGCCGAGTGCACGCCACCGTCGACGTACTCGGTGTCCTCAATGGTGACGGGCCGGAAGTAGCCGGGGATGGCGCACGACGCCAGCACCGCCGGGGCCAGCCGCGCCGGTGGTGCGCCGGGCCGGCCGAAGACGACGCGGGCGCCGTCGGTGCGCCGCACCGCGCAGATCCGCAGACCGTCGGGCCAGCGGTCGCCGATGTGCTCGTCGAGGCCGCGGGCCCGTTCGGAGATGTCGACCAGGCCGCGCGGCATCAGGGTGACGGCAGCCACCTCGGGGCGGAAGGCGAGCGGCCGGCGGGCCACCCGGGTGAGGAGCGCCGGGGACGGCAGGTTCCACGGCCGCAGCAGCGACCGCACCGACGGGGAGGGCAGGGGCCCGGCGTCGGCCGGGAGGATGCGCTGCAGGATGGCGCCGCCGCGGCGCGAGGTGGGCATTCCGTAGAGGGAGGCCGCGAGGTCGGTGGCCGGCACGCCGACGCGCAGCGCCGCACCGGTGACCGAGCCGGCGGAGGTGCCGACGATGATGGACGCGCGGCGCGGGTCCCACCCGATCTCGCGTTGCAGCGCGGCCAGGACCCCGGCCTGGTAGGCCTGACCGACGACACCGCCGGCACCGAGCACCAGGCCGATCGACGGAGCCTTCCGGCCCCCGAGTCCCCCACGGATCAGCTTCACCACCCCTCTTCTTACCCGTTTTCTTACCCGTTCGCCGGGCGGTGCACAGCGGCGCCACCGCCTCATCGCCTCGCCTTCCTGCTGGGGCCGTGTGTGCCGCCTTGCCCGCAACGGGCCTGACAGGCCCGCCGGCCTTCCCGGGTCCACGAGGGCCGCACCGTCGGGCCGCACTGTCGGGCCGCACCCGCCGTTACTCTGCGGAGCTGACATGGGCGCGACGCGCGACGACCTGCACCGCATTGCGGCGCACGTGCTGGGCCGCCGCCGCTCCGCGGTGAGCGGCCACTTCGGCCTGCGCTCCAGTCCCGATGGCGTGGCCACCCCGGCGTATGGGCCCGAGCCCGAGGTCCTGCGCCTGGCGGGGGCGTTCCTGGTCCGCGAGGTGGGGACGCAGTGCCGCTCCATGCCCCTCGACGGCGCCACGGTCGCCGAGCTGGCCCGTTTCGCCGGAGCCGACCTGGGTGCCGACTTCTCCGCGGGCCCGGCGACGCCCCCGTTGGGCTCGGTCGACGTCCCGCTGCGACTCGACGCGGCGGAGCTGGACGGGCTCTTCCACTGGTTCGACCTCGGATGGCGGGTGCTCGACGCCGTCACCTCGGACGCGGCCGCGCCGGGGCGGGCGATGGTGCAGCTCTGGCCGGAGCACTTCGACGCCGCCACCGCCCTCGACCTCGGTGCCGGCGCCGGCGTCAACCTCGGGTTCTCGGGCGGCGACGCCTTCTGCGAGGAGCCGTACGCCTACGTCGGGCCCTGGGGCCCCGAGCGGCCGGGCGACCCCGCCTACTGGAATGCGCCCTTCGGCGCGTTCGTGCCGCGCGCCCGGGCCGGCGACGTGGCGGACTGCGCGGCGTTCCTGCGCTCGGGCCTGACCCTGCTGGCGGGGGGCTAGCGCGCATGCCCGTCCCGCTCCCCAGCGCCGAGACCGTCAACCTGGTCCCGCCCGACGCGGCGGAGACGCAGCTGATCACGGACGCCGTCGCGTCCGCCGTCGCCGCCCGCGACGGGCTGCTCCCCGTGCAGCGCGCGCTCATGGAGGCGTTGTTCCCGGCCATGACGGGCCACCCGGTGACGTTGACCGATCGCCCCGCGGTCAGCGCGCGCGAGTTCGCAGTGGCGCTCGAACGCCGGGACCTCGGGTTCCGCTCGCGCATGCTGCAGGCGATGCTGCTGTGCGCACTCGTGCGGCACCCGCTCCCCGACGACGTGGCCGACAGCGTGGCCGTCTACGCGAGCGAAATGGGGGTGCAGGACGGGATGGTCGACGTGGCGCGCAAGTTCGCCGCGGGCTCACTGGGCCTGGCGGCCTTCGACTTCACCCGCAACGGCTACGAGGGCACGTGGAACGAGCAGGAGGCCTCCGCCGCGCTGCACTCCTCACGGGTGCTGCACGACGCCTGGGAGTTCTCCGTCGCCGATCCCGCGCTGGCGGCGCGCTGGGCTGCCCTCGAGGCCCTGCCCCCCGACACCCTCGGCCGCAAGGTGTGGGAGCTGTACCAGGCGCGCGGGTTCACCTTCCCGGGCACGCCCGGATCGGCGCCCCCGCTCCTGGCCCAGCACGACTGGGTGCACGTGCTGGCCGACTACGGGACGACGGTGGAGGCCGAGGTCGAGGTGTTCGGCCTCATCGCCCGGGCCAACGACGACATGCACGCCTTCTCCCTCCTGGCCATGGTGATCTCGCTCTTCGAGACCGGCTACCTCGCCACGGGAGCCGGGCTGTTCGAGGCCTCGCCCGGCCACCTCTCGGCGAGCCCGGACATGGCGGTCCGCCTGGCCGACGCCATGCGGCGCGGCGCCCTGTGCCACGACTGCGAGACGGGGTCCGACAGCATCGACTTCCTCCGCATGGACTGGTTCGCCGTGGCCGACCGGACCTGCGCGGACGTCCGGGCCCGGTTCCGGATTCTGCCGAAGTCGGAGGCGGCGGTGGCGGCAGGGTCGGTCGGGCCCTGGGAGCCCGGGGGGATCAGCCCCTTCCAGATGAACGCCGGCCGTCAGCTGGCGGCCGCGCGCGGCCTGCCCTACGAGGCCCACGGCGCATCCGTCTGAGGGTCAGGACTCCAAGAAGCGCAGGACCGCCAGCACGCGGCGGTGGTCGTTCTCCGAGACGGGCAGATCGAGCTTGGTGAAGATGTTGGCGACGTGCTTCTCCACCGCACCCTCGCTGACCACCATGGCACTGGCGATGGCCGCGTTGGAACGGCCCTCCGCCATGAGGGCGAGGACCTCGCGCTCGCGTGGCGTGAGCACCGACAGCGAGCCGGTGCGGCGCGTGGCGCCGATCAGCTGGGTCACCACTTCGGGGTCCAAGGCCGTACCTCCTATGGCGACGCGCTCGAGCGCCTCGACGAAGTCGCTGACGTCGGCCACACGGTCTTTGAGCAGGTAGCCGATACCCGCGGCGTCGTCCGCCAGCAGGTCGGCGGCGTAGCGCGTCTCGATGTACTGCGAGAACAACAGGATGCCCAGCCCCTCGTAGCGGGCGCGCAGTTCCAGCGCCAGGCGCAGGCCCTCGTCGGTGAACGTGGGCGGCATCCGGATGTCGATGACAGCGACGTCGGGCGGGTGCTGGGCGATGGAGCTGCGCAACGCGTCGGGCTCCCCGACGGCACCGGTGATGACGAAGCCGCGGTCGACCAGCAGCTGGACGAGGCCGTCGCGCAGGATGGCGGAGTCCTCGGCGATGGCGACCCGCAGCGCGCCGACCATCACGCCGTCAACGGGAGGTCGACGGTGACGACCGTGGGCCCGCCGTGCGGGCTGACGAGGTGGAGCCGGCCGTCCACCGCGTGCACCCGGTCGGTGAGGCCGCTGAGCCCGCTGGACGAGGACCCGACCCGGGAGAGCTCGGCGCCGCCCAGCCCGTCGTCACGCACGACGAGTCGGAGCCACGTGCCCTGCTGCGCGCACGAGACGGACGCCCGCGAGGCCTGCGCGTGCTGGGCCACGTTGGCCAGCAGCTCGGCGACGCAGAAGTAGGCGATGGCCTCGATGGCGGGCGTCGGCCGCGACCGCAGGTCGATGAAGACCTCGGTCGGGACGGCGCTGCGCGCGGCCAGGGTGGCCAGTGCACCTTCCAGGCCGATGTCGAGCGCCGGCGGGTGGATGCCCCGTGCGATGTCGCGCAGCTCGGCGATGGCCTCCTTGGCGCCCCGGTGCGCCTCGTCGACGAGCTCGCGTACCCGTTCGAGGTCGACGGTGTCGGCGTCCTCGAGCTTCTCCTTCGCCATGCCCAGGCGCATGGCGAGCGCGACGAGCTGGGCCTGGGTGCCGTCGTGCAGGTCGCGCTCGATGCGCCGCAGCGTGGCCGCCGAGGCGTCGACCGTCTGGGTCCGGGCCTGCTCGAGGGTGCGGACGCGCGCCGCGGTCGGGTCGGGCCCGAGCAGCGAGCGGATGAGCAGGCGGTCGACGGTGACGAAGCCGCGCGTGACCCAGGGAGCGGCGAAGAGGAAGATGGCGCCGAGGATGAAGACCCCGACCCCGTGGAGGAAGTCCTCCTGCCCGAACCAGGACTGGCTGCCGGGGAAGACGCCGCGGACGAGACCCCAGACCGCCGGGCCGCCGCCGCCCCGGTTGAAGATCGGCCCGGTGAGGCAGGCGAAGGCGTCCCACCACAGGCTGACGGCCACGAACACGCCGAGGATGGTCCAGGGCACCTTGACGGCGAGGTAGGCCACGGCGCGCCAGCCCACCCGGTCGCGCAGCGAGGCCTGCAGCCACCCGAGGAAGCCGCGGCGGCCGGCGAAGGGCTCGGGATCCTCGACCGTCTCGTCGAGCATGGCCCGGGCCAGCCCACGCTGCCAGCCGCCCATGCCGCGGGCGCTGCGGATGGAGAGGGCGAGCAGGGCGAGGCCGAAGAAGGTGATGGCGAGCACCACGCCGGCGACCATGGTGACGCCGACGAAGGCGAGGCCGAGCCCGGCCAGGCCGCCCGACACCAGGAAGAACGCGAGCTCGGCCCAGGGCCGCTTGGTGAACGGCTCGCGGAGGATCTGCTGTGCCAGCGCCTTCAGGCGGAGCGCGTGCTCCTCGCTGATGGCCAGCGAGAGCTCCTTGCCCCCGATGCGCACGTGCACCCCCGTGTCCTCGGCCGGCTCGGCCATCAGGCGTCCCGCCGGTTGAGGACTGCGCCGCCCACGATCAGCGCAGCGGCGCAGTACGTCACCATGAACACGGTGCCGATTGTGGCCGATAGACGACGCCCGGGGTGACCGAGAAGCTGAGGCCGTCGACGGCGCGCTTCTTCCCGTAGTGGTTGGTCAGTCCGTCGGTGACGATCATGTTGGCTGGCTCCTCCCGCAGCCCGTGCCGGCTGCACTGCCAGCATGCGGTGCGACAGGCACCGGTGGAATGCCGCTACCGGGCGTCCCCGTGCTGGTGCTAACCCCCCGTTCCCGGGCGCGGTCCGCTCAGCGCGCGGCGGGGGACCCGGGCCAGGCCGGGTACGACGGCGCCCGGTCGGGGGGCGACTGGTAGCTCGTGACCGACCCCGGCAGTGAGAACATCGGGACCGCGCCGGCGGGCACCGTGCCCGCCTTGTAGCGCGCCCCGCCGTTGACGTAGCGCATGAGCCCGCTCCCGGTCACGCCTTCCTCGTCGGGACCCTTGGCGGCGGCGTCGTACCAGAGGAAGGTGTAGTCCGCGGGCGACGAGTAGCTCGGGAGCGGTGCCGCGCCCTGGTAGCCGAAGGCGTACAGCGGGGAGGTCGGACCGCCGCCGGTCGGCGGGGCGCGGAACAGTCCCGTGGTGAAGGTCGAGGGCGTCAGGTCGGGACCGGCCACCTGGACACCTTCGAAGAACTGCTCAATGGGCGGGATGATCGCCGGCGCCGCCAGGGAGGGCGGCGAGGTGCCGGCGCCGTACCACCAGTGGTAGAGCCGGTCGGCGTCGCCCGAGGCGACGGGCGTGGGCACGCCCAGGCTGGTCACCCCGAACGCGTGCGACCACTCCGCCTGGTCGTAGTAGCGCCCCAGGGTCGACGTGTCCGTCAGCACGATGCCGGTGATGATCCACTCGGGGAAGTAGCCGATGTCGGCGCAGGCCTTGGTGAGGTAGATCGGCATGATCGGGTCGCCGGCGAAGATCACGCTGGTGGCGCCCGAGCTCCTCAGCTTCTCGGCGAGGGTGGCGGCCTGCGTGGGCAGGGTGGTCAGGTCGAGCGTGTATTGCAGGTCGATCTGCTGGGTCAGGTTGACGTGGCCGGCCTGCAGCCTCTTCGTGAGCGACGCGGTCAGCTCGGCGTAGCCCGGCGCGGGCGGCTCCGACGTCTCGCTCACGACGATGAACTTGCGCTTCTGGGTGTGCAGGGCGGTGTCGCCGGCCCAGATCGCGTCCTTGCCGTTGAGCTTGGCGAGGACGTAGCCGACGGTCTCGTTGAGCGACGTGTCGGCGGTGGGCAGGTTGGCCCACTGGTAGGGCGCGTTGCGCTGAATCTCGCCATAGGTGGACGAGTCCCCGCACGCCATGCAGAACACGTGCTCACGGGCCAGCTCCTCCTCGTAGGCGGAGGTCTCACCGGGGCCGTTGATGGACGCGAAGGCGTGGAGCTGCTGCGCGACGGTGACGGCGTCGGCGTGGGCCGCCACCGGATCGGTGTCGGCCCCGGACGCGGTGAAGGGGATGAGGTTCACGTGGCGCCCGTAGAGCTCGTAGACCCGGTTGAACATGGCCACGTAGGCCTGGGCAGTGGCGAGGGCCTGGGCGTTGGTGCCGGCCGCGCCCGAGACGGTCGAGGCCAGCCCTCCCGGCTGGGCCTGGTAGTAGACGACGTTGATCGTGTTGCCCGTCACGCCACTCGAGGTCGCGCCGCCGTTGGCACCCGTGGGGACAGGCACGCAGGGTGGGGCGTAGACGCTCGGCATCTTGAGCCGGCCCGTCTTGTGGTCGCACCCGGGGCCCCAGTCGAAGGCGGCGACCTTGCCCTCCTTGGCGGCGACCGCGTAGGTGATCGGCACCGACGAGCGCGTGGAGGGATGCGTGCTCGCGGTGCTCGTCGCCGTGGTGGACGAGGCCCCGTTGTTGTTCTCGTGCACCGTGGCCGAGACGCCGGCGGCCACCAGTGCGGCCACGATGAGCACGACGGGGACCGCGATGCGCAGCCGGCTCACGCGCGGCCAGGGCCGTTCGCTCGGTCGCGGCTCGGGCTCCGGGTCGCTCATGCGGGGTGCACCTCCGTGGTCGTGGCGGCCCGGGCCGAGGTCGGGCCCGAGCGTGAGCGTGCCAGCGGGTCGGAGCCGAGGAAGGCCTCGCCGACCTCGGGCGACTCGAGGACGTCGCGCGGCCGGCCGCTGGCGAGCACGGCGCCGCGGTCCATGGCGACGAGGCGGTCGGCCAGCTCGGCGATGAACGCGATGTCGTGCTCGACGACGAGCATGGTCGCATCGAGCCGGTCCCGTACGTTGCGCAGCAGCTCCACCATGGCCTCCACCTCGCGCTGGGCCACACCCGAGGAGGGCTCGTCGAGGAGCACGACGGTCGGCTGGTGGGCCACGACGGCGGCCAGGTCGACCAGGCGGCGCGAGCCGGTCGAGAGCTCGCTCACCAGGTTGTCGGCGAAGCGCCCGAGGCCGAACAGGTCCATGAGCTCGTCGACCCGGTGCATGACGGCAGCCTCGGTCCGCACCTGGGCGGGGAGGCGGAGGACGGCGTTGAACGGGTCGCGCACGTCGGTGAAGCGTTCGAGCGAGACGGCCAACGCGTCCCGCACCGTCAACCCCGAGAAGAGGCGCGAGTCCTGGAAGGAGCGGCCCAGCCCGAGCCGGGCGCGGGCCGACGCCGTGCGGTCGGTCACGTCGACGCCGCCCAGCTCGACGCGGCCCGCGTCGGCGCGGAGGAAGCCCGAGACGACGTCGAAAAGAGTCGTCTTGCCGGCGCCGTTGGGCCCGATGATCCCGACGATCTCGCCGTGGGCGGCGTGCAGCGTCACGTCGTCGAGCGCGGCGTTGCCCCCGAAGGCGATCGAGACGCCGCGGACCTCCAGCTCGTTGCCGCCGTGCGGCGCTCCGGGCGCGGGCGCTCCGGGCCCGCCGAGCGACTCCGATGCCTTCTGCAGGTAGATCGACCACAGGAGCTCGGGGTGCGCCACCAGCTCGTCGGCCGATCCGGAGAACCGCACGGCACCGGTCTCCATGACGTAGACGCGGTCGGCCACCGACACGGCGACGTTCATCGACTGCTCGACGAGCAGGATGGCGGTCCCGGCCCGGCGCATGGACTCGACCGCCCCGAGCAGCTGCTCGACCACGAGCGGGGAGAGCCCGAGCGAGAGCTCGTCGATGAGGAACAGCTTGGGGCGGGTGATGGTCGCCATGGCGAGGGCGAGCATCTGCTGTTGGCCGCCCGAGAGGTTCCCCGCCCGCTCGCCCCGGCGCGAGGCGAGCGACGGGAAGGCCGTCATCGCCTCCTCGATCATGTCGGCGTCGCGCTCGCCGCGCCGGCGCCCCTGCCACGCCGCGGCGCGCAGGTTCTCCTCGACGCGCAGGTTGGGGAAGATCCCCTCGCCCCCGGGCACCTGCGCGACGCCGAGCCGAGCGATCTCGTCCGGCGGCAGGTGGGTGATGTCTCGGCCGTCGAAGACGATGGCGCCGTGATCGGCCTCGAGCACGCCGCCGATCGCCCGCAGCAGCGTCGACTTGCCCGCCCCGTTGGTACCGAGGAGGGCGACGATCTCGCCCTCGCCGACCTCGATCTCCACGTCGGCGAGCACCGTGACCCCGTCGTAGCCCACGCTGAGCCCGCGCACGGCGAGGAGCGGCAGCCTCCCCGCGTGGCGGTCGCGGAGCATCTGGGCCCGGGTGCGCATGGAGGTCCACACGTTCTGGACGTCGCGCTGAATCAGGCCGCCCGCGCTGGCCACGATGAGGCCGCCGATGGTGAAGATGGGCACCAGGATGAGCAGGCCGTAGCGGAACCCGACCGCGTCGCCGATGGCGCCGACGCTCGGGAGCACGAGGAAGCCCGGCAGCACGAAGAGCGCGCCGATGGAGAAGCCCACCGAGCGCACGCGGGACGGGATGGCCAGGGAGAGCGAGGCCAGGACGCCCGGGCCGACGATGGCCAGCGACGCGTCGATGCCGGCGTTGCCGATGAAGGCCAGTGGCACGTTCGGGGCCAGCGCGAACAGGACGGCGAAGCCTGCTGCGACGACCGACGCCACGGCCAGCATGCGGAAGACGAGGCCGATGTCGCGCTTGGCCAGGCGGGTGGCGATCACCGCGCCCACAGCCAGCCCGATGAGGTCGAAGACCTGAATCGGCGCAATGAGGTAGGCGCGTTGCACGGCATCGAGATGGAACGTCTCCTGGTACTGCAGCGAGGCGAGCGATGTGAAGCCGGCGATGGCGGCGGCGAGGAAGGGCAGCGCGATGAAGATGCGCCGCAGCACGCCGATCTTCCATACGGTCCGCCAGGCCTCGCCGAGCGACGGCGGCGCCTCGACCGGGATGTCCGGCTCGGGGGCGTCGCCGAGCGGAGCCGGCTCGCCCCGCTCGGAGGCGAGCATCTGCTCGGCCAGCTCGAGCTGCTCGTGGCGCCCCCGCGCGGGCTCGCGCAGGCGCAGGCCGATGACGACGACGATCACGATGGGCACGGCGAAGAAGAAGAAGGGCGCGCGCCACGACCAGACGGAGGCCAGCCCGGCGCCGAGCAGGACGCCGACGATGGCACCGATGCTGATGCCGGAGCGGTGGGCCGAGTAGATGCGCGGTCGGGCCGGGACGGGGTAGTAGTCGGCCAGCAGCGAGTTGTGCGTGGGGAAGATCACGGCCTGCCCCATGGAGACGCCGACGAGCATGATGGTGGCCACCACGACGCCCTGTGACGCGCCGAGGCCGATGGAGAAGGCGGCGCCGACGAGCGCCCCGATCAGCGCGATGCGCACCCGGTTGACGCGGTCGGCCAGCACGGCGACGGGGAGCGTGCAGAGCAGCGCCGCGGCGCCGGCGATGGCGACGATGAGCAGGATGCCGGCGTTGGTGAGCCCGAACGCGTCGCGGATGTTCGGGGTGAGCACGTTGAAGGCGCTCTGGGTGGCCTGGTCCAGCAGCTCGATCCCGAAGAGCACCCCGAGGGGGAACAGGGTGACGCCGCCGCCGAGATCGGAGATGCGGTTCGTGAACCTCATGGCGCCAGCGCCGGGTCGACCGGGCCCCGCGCTCCCGGCACGGCCGCCGCCTTGCGCCGGGTCAGCGCATCGACGGCCCAGGCCCGCAGGTCGAAGCACAGGCCGGCCAGACCCCGTGGGAAGAGGATGAGGACGACGAGCACGCCCAGGCCGGCGGGGAAGAGCTGCCAGCTCGGGGGGAGGAAGGTGGTGCTGCCCTCGACCAGCGCGGCGCCGAGGATCGCACCGAGGGCCGAGCCGAGCCCGCCGACGGCCGTCGCGGTGAACACGACCAGGCTGACGGGCACGAGGAACGACGTCTCCTCATAGGACTGGTTCACCACGAGGAAGAGGCAGCCGGCCAGCCCGGCGATGAAGCCGGAGAGCGCGAACGCGGTCAGCTTCGCCCACAGGACGCGCACGCCGTATCCCGACGCGGCCTGCTGATTGGTGGGCAGCGCGCGCAGGACGCGGCCGGTCCGGCTGTGCCGCAGGCCCTGCATGGCGACCAGCACGAGCACCAGGACGCCGAGGCAGAGCTCGAACACGGAGGACTGCGTGGTGAGCGAGAGACCGAACAGGTAGGGGATGCCGAGCTGGCCTTGGGGGATCCACGAGAACTCGGCGCGGACCAGGAGGTAGCCCGAGGCGGCGAGGGCGAAGGCGAGCGTGGTGACGGCGGCGAACATGCCGTCGAGGCGCAGTGTCGGGAGGCCCACCACGACGGCGACGGCCGCGGTGACGGCGCCGGCCAGGAGCAGGGCGAGGCTCAGGTCCCAGTGCCAGTCGAGGAGCGCCACCGCCCCGACGGCCGCCCCGACGGCGGCGAAGGACATCTGGCCCAGGCTGACCTGGCCCGACCACCCCGTCAGCACGACGACGGAGCAGCCGACGATGGCGAGCACGACGAGCACCGAGGCGCGGATGAGCTCGCCCGGGCCCATCCACAGCGGCAGCGTGCAGGCGGCGCCGAAGGCGATCAGGCCGATGGCGGACGTCCCGACCCTGACCTCGGTGAGGTCGCGGGCTGCCGCGGGGAGGTCGCGCACGCTGCCGGCCAGCGCCAGGGTGGACTCGTCCTCGCGGTCGGTATGGCGCGCCAGCAGCTGGCGCACGACGATGGCGGCGAACACCACGCCGGCCAGGACGGCCAACCCGAGGGCCTGGTTGGTCGGGTAATTCCACGCCACCCCTTGCTGCAAGATGCCCAGGGCGACGGCCGAGGCCGCGATGACGGGCAGCTCGCTGAAGTTGCCCAGCGCCAGCGCGGCCAGCGCCGTGACGAGCGCGGTCAGCCCATAGGTCGGGTCGAGCGGGAGGCCGAGGATGGTTGCCTGGAAGAAGATGCTCACGAAGGACAGGACGCCCGCCACCACCCAGGTGACCGACTGCAGCCGCCCGACGGGGATGCCGAGCATGGAGGCGCGGTCACGGCGGTCGCCCGCCGCCTGGACCGCGATACCGATGTCGCTACGGGTGAACCAGGCCCACACCGCGGCCAGGCAGGCCACGGACACGATGACCGCCACCAGGTCGTTGGCGTCGAAGACGACGGGCGCCAGGTGCCAGGCCAGGTGCCAGGGGAAGGTCACCACCGCGCTGCCAATCGGGGTCTGGCCCCAGATGCGGGGGATGAGCAGACTGAGCACGACCAGGAGTTGCGCCAAGCCGATGGTCGCCACCGTCAGGATGAGCCGGGGCGAGCGCCGGAATCGCCGCACCACGAGGAACTCGACGGTGGCCGTCAAGATGACCGACGCCACCAGGCCCGTGGCGAGCCCCACGAAGTAATTGACGCCGGAGAAGGCGATCAGGCCGACGGCCAGGACGGCGGGCGCCGTGCCGAGGTCGCCCTGGGCGAAGTTGATCACCTTGTTGAGGCGGTAGGTCAGCCCCAG
>Ga0181530_10000946_pt1 | contig 37087 bp, 33 predicted proteins | sample PEATcosm2014_Bin_42_FD_119769 | JGI IMG/M metagenome (GOLD analysis project Ga0181530, IMG submission 119769) | Peatland microbial communities from MTU Mesocosm Facility, Houghton, MI, USA - PEATcosm2014_Bin10_60_metaG | ecosystem: Environmental > Terrestrial > Soil > Wetlands > Peat | place...
AATACTACCTGGCGAGCCAAAAAAGCGGACAGTTTTGGGTTCCCCCCCCTTGGCCCCTCAGATCACAAGAAACACCCCGGAAAAAGGCCGAATCGTGAAACCTATGTCAGGAGTTCTGGATTCGCACATACAGATATTCCCGCAAGACCTGGTTGCGGGCGCCAACTATGTCGTGGTCACGGAATTGGTGTTGTCCAACGGCTTCTCAACCCTCTGGCTTAATCCCACCTTGGGATCGTCATCCGCCAGTGTGACGGACACCACCACCGCTTCGGCTGCCGGCGCCACGCTGTATCCCATTGGCGCCATTGAACTCCGCGAATCCAGCTCTGAAAACACAGATGAAAACCCAGGCGTTATCAATGTGAGCTGGCTCAAAGTCGGAACCACGTTCGATTCCGTGTTCCCATCGCTGCAAATTCAGTCCAGTCCGCCCAATGTGGTGGTGAATTGGTCGGATCCCACATTGGGCATCCAATCCGCCACCAATATTTTCGGACCCTGGACGGATGTGCCGTTGATCCCCGGAGCGCAGCCACCCTATATCAATGATACCACTACCAATGCGATATTCTTTAAGTTTGGACAGTGATGCAAGACTTTTGCCAATATGAACAGCGTGCAAAACGGATGCGAAAAAGAAGACTGGCTTGTGATTGAAATCATCCTGGACCGCTCTCATCGGAGTTCCGTCCTAGACCGGTTGCCGGCGAACCAAGACTCTTTCCGCGTCGAAGTTTCCACAGCGCGTCCGCAGGCTTTCGGCATGGATGTCCGGTTTGCAATACCGCAAGCACAAGGGCTGCCTTCGCTTTAGTCATCATCGTCGTCCTTTGGGTGGGCAAAGACAAAGGCCGCATGGACGGGCGCGGGCATGATTGCGCTCGCCCCGCGCACCGAGCGCCAGATGATTTCGTTGAGGGCCATTTCATCCATCGCGTCCTCCCGGCTGAAATCCATCTTTTTGGAAGCGCCGCTGCCCCAGCTTAACGCGGTGTTGCGCGTCTCCAAACTCACCTGCGCCGGCAGCGCGTCATAAGGCCGCAAGTCCGGGGCCGCCTGGAACGCGCGAAACATCGGCATGGCGGCGGCGTCGAACTGGGTCATCGGTTTGAGGCCGAGGATCAGTTCCATCGTCCGCAACATGCTGCTGGTGGAATACATCGTGGAATCCACCGCGCCGCGCCGGATGTAGGGGCTGATAACGAAGGCGGGGCTGCGATGGGCATCCACATGGTCCGGGCCGTTTTGCGCGTCGTCCTCAAGGACAAAGATCGCCGTCTTGGGCCAGAATTTGGAATGGCTCACCGCCTCCACCACGCGGCCCAGCGCCAGATCATTGTCCGCCATGTAAGCCGCCGGCGTGAGCGCGCCGGCTCTTGTCCCCTCGGTGTGGTCGTTGGGCAATTTGACGATTTGCAGACGGGGCATTTCGCCCTCCGTTTCAAAACGCTTGAGTTCCGCGATGAACCGGTCCGCCCGCTTTTGGTCGGGATACTCCAAGTCAAACACATGATACTGCGGATCGAAATGCCCCTGCAAGGCGGCCAATTTCGTCCAATTCGGATCCCCGGCCTTCTTGCCGGGCAGGATGAACTCGCCATAGTTGCGGTAGGTCACGCCGGCCTCGCGCGCGCGGTCCCAAAGGTAGCCGTTGGCCGGCGCCGCAATTGGAAAAGCCCCTTCCGAAGGATAGGGCAATTTATTGCCGGCGGCATGCCCGTAATTCAGCGGCCAGGTCTTCGCCACAAAGTCGCTGGCGTAAGCCCCCATGGACCATTCGTGGCCGTCGGCGCTGACCTCCGCATCCACGTAGAAATTGTCCAGCAGCACAAAATCGCGCGCCAGCTTGTGGTGGTTGGGTGTGACGTTATCGGGAAACAGGCACAGTCGCGGGTCGCCGTTTCCCTGGGGAAGGTCTCCGAGAAACTGGTCGTAGGTGCGGTTTTCCTTGATGATGTAGATGCAATACCGGATGGGGCCGGGCCGGCCCGGTTCGGCGGGCACGGGATTGTCCGCGGTCCATCCGGCCGGCTCCGCGCCGGCGCGGGGCGAGCACTGGTAACACTGGGAGGTGTAACCCGCCAGATCCTGTTGCCAGTCATCGCCCTTGGGCAAGTCAATGATGCTCAGCGCGCCGGGGAACAATTCCGCGATGTACTGGGTGGCGGCATTGGCGCGCTTGTCCGGCTGCGGTCCCTTGGGATTGGCCAGCGAAGTCAGCCCCTTGCCGTTGGCCACGAGCAAATGCCGTCCGTCCGGGGTCACACGCACCGAAGTCGGAAACCAGCCGACGGGGATAAAACCCAGGGCGCGGGAGTGGCCGATATTGCTGACATCAAAGACCGCGACGTTGTTGTTGCGGGCGTTGGCAACGAACAGCTTCTTGTCGTCCGGCGACAGCGCGAGGCTGTTGGGCGTGGCGCCTGGCAGGGCGGCGGGCGAAAGGGAGGCATCCAGGGTTTCGGCGGCGCGGCCGATGGAGGTGTCAATAACAGTGACGGTGTTGCGGTTCGCGTTGGCCACGAAGAGCCAGCGGCCGGATTTCGCGAGCGCCATTTCATTGGGATGTTCCTCCGTCCCCCATCGCGCCAGGACTTTGAGCGATTTCAAATCCACGACCGCCACGCAGGATTGCGCCCACAAACTGACGTAAAGACAGCCGCGCTTGGAATCCACCACGCAGGCGTAAGGAAAGGGCGCGTCCGGCCCGGCGGGATCCAGCGCCGCTTCGATCCGTTTGTTCTGCACCTGCTCCGTCTCATCAGGCTTGGCGGCGTCGTACAACTTGCCGGAAGCTGCCGCCGGCGGCGCGAAAAAAATGTCGCCTTTGCTGGTTCGCGCCGCCAAATCCAGTCGCGAAACCGATTGGCCCCACACATTGGCCACAAACAGATCGCGTCCATCCGGCGACACCGCCAGGCCGCAGGGAACGCCGCGCTCGCGCGGATCGCGCACCCGGATGTCCGGCTGAATGGTCAGTGTGCCGTCCTTAAAGGCAAAGACATGGACGACCTCGTCGCCGGCGCCGCTGCAATAGAGGGCGCGGCCATCGGGCGAGAACGCAACACCGTAGAACGACACTTGCACCGGCGCGCGCGAAACGACTTTCTCCTGCTTCAAATCCACCACCACGATCTCGTGGCGGCCATGTCCGCAATGCAACACCGCCGCGAACCGGCCGGCGGGATGCAGGGCGATGTTGACCGGGAAATCGCCCAATTCAATTTGCCGTCCCGCCGGCCGCAGGGACCATTGATTTGGGAGAAGGATGGAGCCATCCGGCCGGAAGCCGGGCAAATCAACGGCCAAGGCGGCGGTGGTCACGCCGGTCGCCAGCGAGAGCATGGCTGCATAACGCGCGAAGATATTCATAAGTCTCAAACTGTTTGCTTACGTTCAAGCCACATTACCCGGAACATGCTACAGCCAGAGGTCAGCCAGGCAACAATTGTGTTACGAAAAGCACCGGCAACGTTCAATGTCACCATGGCCATGCCGCCGCCATTCTGCCCCCCTCCGCCTCTGAGGCGAGAATTCGCAGGGCGCAGGACAAAATGCTTCGCGTTCTCCTCTCTCCCGCCGCCCGAGGGGAGTGAGCCGGAGAGAGGGGTTTCCTTGTCCTGCACCCGGATTCGTATGCCGTGGATTTTTGCTATGGACTTGAATTTTCCACCCGATGCGATAGTGGTGACGACTATGAAAATCTCGATGAGCCAAATGATCATAATCCGGTTGAAAGCGGCCTGTTTAAAACGATTCCCATCTCGATTTTGCGCTGTGGCGGCGGTCTATGGCCGCCGCAAATTCGATTTTGGAATAATGCCATTGCGAACTGGAAGTTGTTTAACCTTGATCCCGCTCTTCGCGCTCTTGGCAACTGGCATGGCCGCTGACACCAATGTCGCGTGCCAAACCTCGCTGGATGAAGATAAACCCGCCTGCGTCGAAGTGACCCGCTATGTGCCTGAGCCTGGCGGCTCCAATGTTTTCAAGACAACACTGGCTTTCTTTTCGCACACCATCACCAACTCCAAAGGTGAAGTCATCACTCAGATGGACTTGCCTCCCGAGTTGATGGATCGTTCACTGCCGACGAATCCATTCCTCGCGCCCGTTGGCATATCCATGGTGCTTAATCCTGGAACTGACACTGGAGCTTTGGGCCCGGGTGTTCTCACTTCATTGCAACGATTGCCTGCGCCCGCTGGAACCAACAGCGCCGGGGCGCCGCGTTGGCCGCCGAACATTCCTGTAAAAGGACCGCCTCAAGGCATCGTCACTCAACCGCAATTTGACATCATGGGGATGAGTGACCAGCCATTGCACAGCGTCACTTTTGATGTCCTGAATGATTCACGGGCGCTGACCAACCAGCAAGGGTTCGTCACAGACGGATTCTTTGATGGTCAACTGGGACGCTACACCACCAATTCGTTCGAGTGCTTTGATGTCACTTTGGCTCCGGGCACCAATCTGGTGTTGATTCATTGCCATTACCCTAACGGTTTCACCGCGACCATTAGAAAATCCTACACGCTGCGGCTCGATTTGAGAATTGATCCGCCGAAGTTCCATGTCACTTGGCCGGTTCCAGGCTGCCCAATCGCCGCCGATCAGGTGACCATTCGCGGTGTTGTGGATGATACCAGCACCAAGATGACGTGTGAAGTCGCCGAGGGCCTGCACAGCACGAATATCGAAGGACTGGTCGAGCGCAGCGGACGATTCTGGCTGGAGCATGTTCCCCTTTGGGCCAAAACAAACCACATCAAAATCACCGCGACGGATGTCGTCGGAAATTCCGCAGTCTCCCGCCTGACGCTGGTTAAGAGCGATGACAGAATTGTCATAAGCCCCGTTCCGCCGGAACAACTTTGGCAGATGCAAGCCATGGTGACAGGCAGGATAAGCCCGCCCGACAGGAACCTGTGGGTCAATGGCGTGCAGGCGAATGTCCGGACCAACGGCGAATGGACGGCAAGGAGTGTCCCGCTTTCAAAAGAAGGCGTGGCCCTGTTTGATGTGATGGCGCAGCCGGCGACCGAACCGCCCATTACATTCAAGGTCCAAAATGAGGAAACAAATTCAGGAATCAAGCCGGTGGAATCCGTGACCATACAGACCAATTACACTCCCGCCGAGACCATTCTCAATGCAAGCCGGCCGGCTTATGGCGCGTTCAATCTCCATCTTGAAAAAACCGCGGGCAAGAGCTTTGTGTTGCAGGCCTCGACCAATTTGGTTGACTGGACTCCAATCCTCACCAATCTCAACTCCGCCGCCACATTTGATTTTTCCCAAACCAACATGCTCCTGTACGGCTGCAGGTTCTTTCGCATTCAGCCGATTCGCTGAGAATGGCATCACACCATCCGCCAGTACTTGCGGACGAGCCATTCGGCGGCGACGAACGCGATGAATACCCAGAGGCAACTCCAATTGTCCCACAGCGCCTCGCGGCTGATCTCGGCTTCCTTGATGTCGGGGACGGTGTTGACACGGGCCAGCGCGGTCTTCAAGGCGGCGGGCGGAGTGAGGAAACCGCCGCTGGCGTCGGCGATCTCGCCCAGCAGAGGCAGGTTGCAAAGGGGATTGTTCAGTTCCGAGGAGACAATCGGGTCCACGTTGATGATTTGCTCGACCGGGTCGGGGTGGCCCTCGGCTGTCAATAATTTCTCCACGATGGCCCCCGCCGCGCGCAGGGTGATGGGACCGAGGGAAAGATTGTCCAGGGTGCCGCGGTAAGCGCCCGGGGAGCCGGGTTCCTCATGCATGGGAACGACGGCGATCAGGCGGCCATCTTGGCGGGCTTCGACGCTGCATTGGGCGCCGGCGACGGGCTGGCCGTTCACGTCGGAGAGGTGGAGGCCGATCTGGGCGGTGTCGCCCTGGGTGTAGGTGGTCTTGTCGGTGAGGAGGCGGACAGTTTTGGAGCCGGTGCTCATTTCGCGGGCAATGGCCCAGCGGAGGAGCTGGCCCCAGAAGCGGTGATGATAGAGGTCGCCATTTTCGTAGCGCAGTTGGTAGGTGACGGGGGCGGCGACGTAAATCACGCGTCCCAGGCCGACGTATTGCCAGGAAAGGAAGGCTTCCTCCTCGGTGCTGCGCCGCGGGGTTGTGGCGGCGATGAGAACGTGGGCGGTGGGCTTGGGTTTGGAGATGGAGGAGAGGTTGTAGATGGGCAGCTTGGCGCTCATTTCGCGCCATATCCGCTCGCTGGCGAGCGGGTCGTCGTCCAGTTGGGTCGGCACGGCGGTGCTGCCTTCGGCGGTGACGACGAGGCTGAAGGGCTGGGTGGGGTTTCTCGGTTCGCTGGCGGCCGTGGCCGGGATCATTGCCCCAAGGGGCTGGCCGTTGAAGGCGGCGGGCATGGCGGTTTCTCCGGCGATGACGATCAGGTTGCCGCCTTCCTCGGCCACGTATTTCCTGAGCATTTCCTGTTGGGCGGAATTCAATTGGCTGGGGCTGACGTCGCCCAGAATCACCACGCGGTATTTTGTCCAGCCCGCCATGTCGCGTGGAAAGGAGGGCGGGGCGGCGAGCGTGTCGTCGTTCGGCTCGAAGAGGAGTTGCTCAAAGGCAACGTGCTTGTCGCGCTTGAAGAGGTTGACGACGTAGCGAAACTCCCAGCGGGGCAGGTCGTCGGCGACCAGGACTTTGATGACGTCTTCCATGACTTCCACCTCGACTTGGGCCTGGTTGTTTTCGAGGGTCAGTTCCTTGGGCACGGGCAGAATTTTCACTTGCAAGGTGTGGCGGCCGGGGATGAGGCCTTTCCATTGGAAACTGACGCGGCCATCGTACATCGGCGTCGTCACGTCAATAATATGCCGTTCCATGATGATGTCGTCGCTCAAAAGCTGGACCTGCAATTGTTCCCCCTCGCAGGAATAGGCGGTGACCATCGCGTCAATGACGGCGGTGTCGTTCTTGAAAACGGCGCGCGGGGCGTGGACATGATGCAGGATGGCATCGCGCGGCATGACCACCGCGCCAATGGGAACGATGTAAAGGGGAACCCCGTGCAGGGCGGCCGCCCCTTGGAGAGGGTCGCCGGGGGCGTTGTGGCCGCCGTCGGTGACCATGACGACGGCGTCCACGGGTTGTTTGGCGGCTTGCTGGGCGGCGCGGTTGAGAGCGGCGGCAAGGTCGGTGGAATTTGCGGCCGGGTTGTTGTTGGTGCGCAAGACCTGGCGCCAGTTGTTGCTCGCCAGCGGGAGAACCTCGGAGGAAAAAGTGTATCGCTCGATGCTGGCACGACCGGCAACGTCCTTGAGCCACGAGTTTTCCGCCTCGTCCAGCCAGCCGGCCACCTTGTCATCCCGCGACAGCTTGGATTGCTGCGCCAGCCCGGTTCTGTCCTGGCCGGCGGTGTCCTTTTCGTAGGCGGCGGCCAGCATAAGGGACTGGCGCTCGATTCGTTGCATGGCGGCGGTGATGAAGGCTGAAGTTTCGTCCAGGCGGTCTTCGGGCGATTTGCCGCCGGCTTTTTTCCACGAACCCATCGGGCCGGCGTTGTCCTTGAGAAAGGCCGCGATCCGGCCCAATTCCGCGCCCGCATCGGCGTCCGCGCGCGACACCGTTGGAACCAGCGGGCCGAGGGCGTCGGCCGCATCATCCACGGAGCGGCGGATTTGGTCCCAGAGAAGCTGCCCGTGCTGATCGGGGTCGCCGGCTTCCGTCAACTGCCGCAGGCGCGTCACATCCGAGCGGGCGGATTGCAGGGCGCCGGTCACTTCGTCCAGGGCGGCGACGGGCGGGGAGGCGCGGAGCTTTGAGTCCGAGCCGGTCCATCGGACCGTTTCACCCGAGCCGTCCACGGGATCCACCAGTCCCATGCTGGCGCTGGAGTCAACCATAAAAAGGACCGACTTCGCCCGCGTATCGCGGCGGACGGTAACTGTGGAAGGGCCCGCGAGCATCCAAAGCGCGACCGCCAGGGCGCCCAGGCGCATGAGAAGCAGGAAGGCCGATTTCTTCCACGACCCCGAATCCCTGGCCCAGCGCCAGGCCAAAAATCCCAGGATCCCCGCCAGCGCCAGACCGAGCAGGAGCAACTGGGTCAGCGTGAGCGGGCCTTGCAGCGCAAATTTTTGAATGGTTTCCGAGTGTGGCATCAATTTAGACATGAAAGGCCGGGGCCGCGGGCACACCGGGACCGGTATAGCGGCGCTGGCGGTCGAGCCAAAAGGCATAAGCCGCCTCCACGGCCATGAAGGCCAGCAAGCCGAACAGCAGCCAGGAAGCCAGCGCCTTTGGCGGCGCGGCGACGCGCTCGGTGCGGGTTTCCAAAAGCGGCCGCGGCCCAAAGCCAATTCCGCCCGCGTCGCGCAGGGAGGCGGTTTGTTGCTCTGTCAGCGGGGTGAAATCGGATTCCTGGGGATCGCGGTTGACCTGGAATTCTTCGGCGGGCTGGGCGCCGCCGGAAATTTTGAGGCGATATTGGCCCGGGGAAAGCGTCTTGGCGTAACGAAATATCATCCGGCCCTGCTCTTCGTGTCCGACGATCTGGGCCACGCCGCTGCCCGGTGTGTCCACAGTCGCGCCGCCGTTGCCGGAATCCGTTGCGGCCGAAACTTGCAGAGGCTCGCCGGGCTGCAAGTTGCGCCGCACCATGCCCGATTCCGTCAAATACCAGAGCCACTCATGCACCATAACCACGAAGGACTGGCACAAGGGCAGGTTGCTCCAGGAGACATTGAGAGGCACGGCCTGGACGATGACGCGGCCGCGCCCAAACGTTTTTTCGACCGCCAGCGCGGAGCCGCCTTCGGCCTGCAGCAGCACGGAAATGGACCTGTCGTTGCCGGTGTCAAGTTGATGGCGGCGGAAAATCCGGACCCGGTCAATGTCCAGGCGATGGGTGTCCGCCAGCAGGACGGTGGCGGGATGTTCGGCGGAAGGGGGCGTGGCGGCGGTGAACTTCTCGCGGTCCAGGGCATCGCCGACCGGCTGTTTGAGGGACACCGGGGAAAGGCCGGCGCCCGATGCGAAGAAGAGCTTGTTGAACGCGGCGATTTCCGTTTGGTCGCCGAGGGCGATCCAAAGGCCGCCGCCGGAATTCACAAAGCGGGCGAGCTTTTGCACCGTGTCCTCGGACAGGCGCGGCACATTGGCGAGGACGACGCATTGATAGGAGGCGAGGGTTTCCGTGTCGAGTTTTTGCCAGTTGATCAGCTTGGGGCGGAATATGGAAGCCAGCGCGGCGGTTTTTGTGGCGGTGTCCCCGCTGGCCTGCCAGCCCAGCGCGGAGAGAAAATAGGCGCTGTCGGATTGAAGCGGATCGAAATGGGATTCGCCTTCCACGACCAGAATGGGGGCGGACTCGGTGACATTGAGAAGGAACCGGGCGGAATCATCCAGGCTCAAATCGTCATGGCCGGAGAGCTGGCAGGAAATATCCACCAGGCCCGGATTGGGAAAGGGCTGGCTCAAGGTGACGGTGGTTTGCGCGCCCGCATCCAGCGCCGGCACCCCGCTCAGGCCGATGGATTGCCCGCCGGCGCTCCAGGCCAGCGAGCCGGCCTGGCTTTGCAGGTCGCCCGTGTTCTTGACAGTTGCGGTCAAAGCGACGGGCTGCCCGACGGCGGCCACCGCGCGCGCGGCGGTCAATTTCTCCACCGCCAGATTGTTGACCGGGCCGGAATCGCCCGGCACCACGACGGCCCGCAAAGCGACCGGGGGACGGGCGCGCTGGGCGAGGTTGGAAATGGCGGCCCATTGGGCGGCGGCATCCGCCCGCCAGCCATAAGCCAGGCCGTCGGTGATGACGGTGACGAAGCGGGTCGCTTCCTTCCCAGCGGGTTGACCCTTGATGGCGGTCTGGAAGGCCTCGATCATGTTGACGGCGCCCTCGTTGGGAGCCAATTGGCGCAGGCGGGAAATCAAGGCATCCTGGCTGCCGGCATCCGCCGCCTGGGGCGAGTCTGTCAACCATTCCGGCGACGGCGACGCCAGCAACACGCGAACCATGTCGCTGGAATTCAACTGCCGGATGACTTTGGCCGCCTGGTCAATTTCCTGGTCAAAGACCATGCCCGAACCGCTTTTGCGCGCAGTGGCCATCGAATTGTCCAGCACCAGAACGACATCGCGCGGCCCCGACGAGCCAATCAAACCCAGTGAAACGATGGGCCGGGCCAGCGCAAAGACGATGAGGAAGATGATCGCGATGCGGAGCAACAAGAGCAACAGGTCCTTCAGTTTCAGGAACCGCCGCCGCGGGGCGCTGCTGGCGAGAAGAAATTCCATAGCCGCCCACCGCACGACATCGCGCTGTTTCCGGCTGAAAAAATGGATTACGACCGGCAGGGCCATCAGCGGCAAGGCCCACAAGAAAGGTTGTGACAGGAATTGCATGGCCTATTTGGCCGCGGCGCTCCGCCGCCGCAGGTAATCCGCCAGCGCGTCGCCAACGGGCCGGCCGGTGGACATCGGGATGTAGTCGCACGAACATTCCGCGCAAACGCGGCGGATGCGGGCGAGAAAGGCCTTGAGGCGCGCCAGGTATTCCGCCCGCACCGCCCCCGGATCCAAGTCAACATGGACCATCCCCGTCTCCATCGGCTCGAAGCGGGTAAAGCGGGTGAAGGAAAAGGAAAGTTCTTCCGGGGCCAGCACATGGAACAAAAGAACCTCGTGCCGCCGCGAACGGAGGAGCTTGAGGGACTTGGCCAGCCGCTCAACGCTGTCAAAACAATCCGAGAAGAGCAGGATGATGCCGCGCCGCTTGATGCGCTGGATGATTTCCCCCAGGTCTTCCGCCATCGAGGTGGGGCCGACCGGCAGCGTCTCGCGCAGGCTTTGGCTCAGGACATCCAGATGGCTGGCCCGCGCGCGGGGCGGCACGAACGCCCGCACCCCTCCGCCCATCACCGCCAGCCCGGCGGAATCCCGCTGACCGAGCACGATGCGCGCCAGGCAGAGCGACGCGGCCTGCGCGTATTGGAACTTGGTGACGGTGCTCATGCCGAATCCCATCGAACCGCTGGCGTCCATGGCGATAATGGCTTGTAGGCTGATTTCCTCCTCATACTGTTTGATGACGTAACGGTCGCTTCTGGCGAAAACGCGCCAGTCCAGCAAACGCGCCTCATCGCCTGGGCTGTAGGCCCGGTGCTCGGCGAACTCGGCGCAGCCGCCCTTCATTTTCGAGCGGTGCCGCCCGGACAGCAGGCCGTCCACCGTCAGCTTGGACAGCAATTCCAGATGGGCGATCTTGGCCAGATCGTCGGGATCAATCATGGAGCCAACCGGATTCATGCGGGGCGTCCATCTCCGGCAGGGCGGTGCTGCCGCGCCGCCCATGAATTCAGGGCAGCGCGGCTGCTCTGCCCTGCCTCGGAATTGAAAATTCTTCTCATGCGCGCTGGCTTTGTTCCGGGTCACTCCTTCTTAAGTGTTGACAACGCGCCTTGTATCCGGGGCGGCACGGGGACGCCCATTCTCGCCGCCGGCGCGGGCGCGGCCGGGCGCTGTTCGGTGGCGTCGGCGATCAACTGCTGGATGATGTAATCGGAATTTTGCCCGGCCGCCTCGGCGTGGAACGAGGGGATCAGGCGGTGGCGCAAGACGGGCAGGGCCATGGCCGCGATGTCCTCGGTGGTGGCATGATAGCGTCCTTGCAGGATGGCGCGGGCCTTGGCGGCAAGGACCAGGAAGATGCAAGCCCTGGGGCCGGCGCCCCAAGTCACCATCTCGTTGATGAAATCGCCGTTGGAAGGGCGGGTTGGACGGCTGCGGCGAACCAGGTCCACCGCGAAGGCATAAACATGATCCCCCACCGGCAAGCGCCGCACCAATTCCTGCATGGCCAGAATTTGCTCCGCGTTCAGGACGTGGCCGGTTTCATAATGATAGGCGGTGGAACCGCGTTTGGTGATGGTGATTTCCTGGTCGCGCGTGGGGTAATCCACTTGGATTTTGAGCATGAACCGGTCCAGTTGCGCTTCGGGCAGCGGGTAAGTTCCCTCCTGCTCGATGGGGTTTTGCGTGGCGAGCACCAGGAACGGGTTGGGCAGCGGATAAGTCTGGCCGCCGACGGTCAATTGCCGCTCCTGCATCGCTTCCAACAGCGCGCTTTGCGTCTTGGGCGGCGTGCGGTTGATTTCGTCGGCCAGGATCAGGTTGCCAAAGAGCGGGCCTTTGACGAAGCGGAAGACGCGCTTGCCCGTCGTGCGATCCTCTTCGAGAATATCCGTGCCGGTGATGTCCGCCGGCATCAAATCGGGCGTGAACTGGATGCGGCGGAAAGTCTGGTTAAGGAGCGAGGCGAGGGTTGAAACCATGAGCGTCTTGGCCAGGCCGGGAACGCCTTCGAGGATGCAATGGCCGCGGCAGAGCAGGGCGGCCAGGAGTTGCTCGATGACCTCCTCCTGGCCCACGATGACGCCCCCCATGCGTTCGGTGATTTGCAGATATTGTTGGTGAAGTTGATCCACGGCCTGGACGTCCGCGTTTGCTTCCGCTCCGGTATTGTTCTCTGTCATGTAAGTTATCTTTCTTGCTGGCTCCAATTGTGCTGCTCTTAACTGGCTGGCCCAACGGCCAACAAGAGCAACGTGCTTCCGAATATGCCTGCTGTCAACTGATAACCCGCCACGCAAAATGCCTCAGTCGCGGACGGCAGGGCGATCCCGATCCGGCATCGGGAGAGCCTCCCCAGCCAAAGACAGCTCGGCTGGAGCCTTTGACCCTTTGACCGATGCCAAGTGCGAAAACGCGCACAGACATGGTCTGCCCCCTTTGAGGAGCGCCGATTTTTAATCGGCTTAAAGCAGGACAAGTGTTCAAAGCGGTTGGGGACGGGGGGCGAATGGCGCGTGTTGCAAGCGATCCGGCGGGCCAATCAAGGGGTTGAACGGGGGCCGGCGGGGGCGAAAAATCTGTCAAAGAAAATGCTTGCAAAAAACACAAGGAGGCCCCACGCTCGCCGGCAAAATGCGTGACAGGCTCCAAATCTGAAAGCGCATGGCAGGGGCGGGCGGCTCTGGACAGCCGCGCATGCTCCCTGCTCCAAACAACAAAAACAGGCATGACTATGACAAACATGAAACCAATCAGGCACAAGCTCATCGGCGCGCTGGCTCTTGGCGCGCTGGCCTTCGCCCCCAACACCCAATATGCGGCGGATGCTTCGTATATCAGCCCCGCTCAGAGCATTCCTTATTCCATCGGCTTGGAAGGCGGCACCACCGGCTTGGGCGGCAACTTGGGCTGGCGTTTTTCGAACCATTTCGGGGTCGGAACCGGTTTTGATTACTTCAGCTATTCCTACAACGGCGCGGTCAAGGACGTCACCTACGACTTGAAGCTCCGCCTGATGTCGGAACCGTTGAACCTCCAGGTCTACCCCTGGACAAGGAGTTCCTTCCGCATTGACCTCGGCATGCTCTTTAATGAGATGAAATTTAGTGGCAATGCCACTGCCACCGGCAACAAGACAATCAATTTGCCAAGCGCCAATGGCGGACCAAACGATCAATTTCTCAACGCAAATGTAAGCGCCAGCTACACGCCGGACGTCGTGGACCCGTATATTGGGATCGGCGGGAACCTCTACTTTGATAAAGCTCATCACTGGTCGTTGATGGGCGCGCTGGGGGTGGCCTACACCGGCGATGGGACTGTGAACCTGTCAGGATACGCATCCCAGGAAAACAATAAATTCCAAAGCGATCTTCAGCGTGAAGACTCAAAGTTGCGGAGTTATGCCAGAGATATTCCCGTTTGGCCCGTTATTAAAATTGGCCTTACCTACTCTTTTTGAGCGGCGTTCTGGAAATGCTGAAAAGCTGAAATGCTGAAAAGCTGAAATGCTGAAATGGGGCGGCTCCGCGCGAGCCTCCAACCACACAAAGCGTAGCGGCGCTCGGCAGAGCGCCGCACTATTCGAGTTCCTTGCTGGCAGGGACGGCTCGCCGAGCCGTCCGTTGCTTGGACGCCCCGGCGAGGCGTCCCTACCCGCCTTATTTTCCAAAAAAAGAAGAAGTTGAGAGATAAATTGGCATACCTTGCACGAAATGCCTACAGTCTGGAGCGCCGGCTTGCAGGCGGCTTGGGGAGCGCGAAGACGCTGAAAGCCGATTCAAAATCGGCGCTCCGATCCCGATATTGAGAAATATCCGGGCCGGGGCTCAACCATGCGTGCGCGCGGTGTTGGCTCGTTTGGGGGTTTGCCAGCGGGATTTTTTTGCGGCAGGATTGGAGCGCCATGAACAAAATAGTGCAAAAGCATGGTCTGACCCCTCGCACCCCTCGCACTGGTCTCACCCCTCGCACTCTTACGGGGTTTTCCCATCGGTGGAATGTGACGGCGGCCATCCTGCTGGCACTGGCGATGGGTTTGCGCCTCGCGGCCATGGTCGGAATGCCGTTGACGCCCGAGGAGGCGTACTATTGGATGTATTCGCAGCATCCCAGCCTGAGCTATTTCGATCATCCTCCCATGGTGGCCTGGCTGATCTGGTTTGGCACACGGTTGTTTGGCAACACGGAATTCGGAGTGCGGGCCGGCCCGGCGCTGACGATGCTCGCGGCCAGCGGTGTGATGTTCCTGTTCAGCCGGATGTGGTTCGGCCGGGAGGCGGGGTTGGCGGCGGCGTTGCTGCTCCAAATCCTGCCGGTATATTTTGGCGCGGGGCTGATCGCGACCATGGACCCGCCGCTGGTGTTTTTCTGGCTGGTGTGTCTGGCGGGAGTCAGCGTGGCGGTGCGGCGGGACCGGGTGTGGGGATGGTATTTGGCCGGGTTCGGTTTGGGCGGGGCGATGTTGTGCAAGTACACGGGCATATTCCTGACCGCGGGCGCGCTGTTGGCCGTCGCGGGGTATCCGCCCTGGCGTCGGCATTTGCGCACGGCGCATCCTTATGTGGCAACGCTGCTGGCGCTGGCGATGTTCACACCCGTGCTGGTCTGGAATGAGCGGCACGATTGGGCCAGTTTCGGTTTCCAGTTCGTGAACCGGTTTGCGGGCGGGAAGATGGGTGTGGCGAATCCGGCTTCCTACGCCTGGATGCAACTTGTGGTTGCGACGCCGCTCCTGCTGCTGGGAGCCGGCTGGCTCTATGCGAGGATTTTGCGCAATCGCCGGCGGTTGCTGACGCCGCGCTGGTGGATGTTGCTCTGTTTCAGCCTGCCGCTGCTGCTGGTGATGAGTTACAAGTCGCTCCGCTATCATATTCACCTGAGCTGGACCATGCAGGCCTACTTGAGCGTTTTCCCGGCTCTCGCGCAAACGGGTTTGGCGCTGGGGCGTTGCGCCCGCAATACCTTGGGCGGAGTCATCTGGCGCCGCGCCGCGCTCGTTACGGTGCTGGGCTGTCTTGCTCTGAACACGCTGGGGCTGGTCTATTTGCTGGCCTGGCAACCGCGAACGGGCCTGATTTCGGCCATACGGCCCTGGCAACAACTGGCGGCGGCGGTTGAAACGGTGGACGCCCGGCTGAAAGCGGAAACGGGCCGCGAACCGTTGGTCATCGGGGCCGACGCCTACCGCCTGGCCGGCGAGTTGGCGTTTTACCGCGCGCCGCTGGAGCGGAATGCGCGCGCGAGTCAGTTCACCACCAGCCAGTGGATTTTGGACGGGGAGGGGCTTGGTTATGCCTACTGGTTGAATAGGGACGATTGGATTGGCCGCGACTGCATTGTGGTGAGCGATCAGGATGACACCGGCAGATTCAGTTCACGGTTCGAGAAATTCGACTTCGTGGAGGAGTGCCGCCTGCCCGGAAAAACATACTACATCAGCATTGGCCGCCGCCTGCGGGATTGAATCATAAGCGGCCTTACGGGCGCGTGCCTTCCGCGCGATGCGCCTTGGAGTGCGGGAGCGTGCTCCCGCTTTTCGGACTGGGCGCATGGCGCGAGCGGGAAAGCGGCGGCAAGCCGCCGCACTCCAAAGCGGCCTTTGGGCCGCGTGGCCTTCCCCGGCTTTGCGGCGCGGTGATCCTGCCAACAGAATCCGCAATTTTCCCCTTGACGATCCCGCGCTTAAGCTCTAAACTGATGCCAGTGAAAATGGAAACGACAGAGCGGCAAGAGCAGGAATCGGAAAGCAGAGAGCGGAGAGCTGAAATCATATATGTGTGTCATTATGTCTCATCTGGCGGACCGCTCCGGGTTTGGGATTGGGACAAAATGGCACAGTGGAATTCAAAAACTTAACCATTTACAACCCCATTGTGCTTAATTCAATGAAGCCAAAATTAAGGCTAATTAAGGCTAATTAAGCTTAATTAAGCCTAATTAAGGTTAATTAAGCTAAGAAAAGAGGTTTTATGACTGAACATGCCATGCCGGCGAAGAACCGAACGGAGTGTTGGAGTGATGGAGTAATGGGCAAGTGGTCAAATTTAGCCACCCATCGCTCCAGCACGGATTTCACGGATGTGGGTAGGGACGCCTCGCCGAGGCGTCCGGGGGCCGGACGGCTTCCCGATTCCGAATCGGGATCCCTGCCTGCGAACGCCTTATCCGTGAAATCCGTGGTTCAGTTCCTTCGGTTTCGGCTGGCTGTGTTCGCGCTGCTGCCGATGCTGCTGCTGCTCTCGCTGGGGATTCGGGCGGAAGCCGCCGGGCCTTACGCGGACCGCTTCGTCTGGATTTTTGGCTGGGATTTGGACAAGGACTCCGACACAGCCCAAATTACCCGATTGCTCGAAGCCGCCGCCCAGCACGGCATCAATGGCGCGGTGCTTTCCGCCGGCCTGGACAATCTTTCGCAACAATCGCCCGATTACTTCCGCCGCCTGGCTCAGGTCCAGCAAGCCTGCGAACAGAATCATCTCGAATTGATCCCCGCCGTTTTCTCCGTCGGCTACGGCGCGGCATTGGCGCGCGATCCCAATCTGGCCGAAGGGGTGCCTGTGGTGGACGCGCCGCTCCTGGTCCACAACGGCGCGGCCCGCCCGGCCCCGGGCGGCTCCAACTTGCTCGCCAACGGTGGATTCGAGGATTTCACCGGAAACCGTCTGAAGAATTTCACTTTCCACGATCAGCCCGGCGAAGTGAGCTTCGTGGACACGGAAATCAAACACAGCGGCCGGGCGTCGTTGCGCCTGGAGAATTTCACCGCCAATCCCTACGGCCACGGGCGCGTTATGCAGGAGATTGCCGTCCAGCCGCATCGCTGCTATCGCGTCACGCTCTGGGTGAAGACGGAAAGCCTCCAGCCCGCCGGCGCCTTCCAGCTCATGGCCCTCGCCGGCCAGGATCGCGACATCGCGCCGCGCAAGTTCGACATTCCGTCCACGACCGGTTGGCGCAAAATCTCGATGCTGCTCAACTCGTTGTCCTACGACAAAATCCGCCTCTACGCGGGCCTGTGGGGCGGCAAATCCGGCAAGCTCTGGCTGGATGATTGGAGCATTGAGGAGGTCGGCCCCGTCAATGTGCTGCGCCGCCCCGGCACCCCGGTCACGATCCGCTCCGGGAACGGCTCTGTCACATATACAGAAGGCCGCGACTACGCGCCGCTCCTGGACCCCAACCTCCATCCCTGGAACGACACCGGGGAAGCCGTGCCGCTGAAGATTCTTCCCGGCGGACGCATTCGCGAGGGGGAGACGGTGCGGGCGAGCTGGTATCATTCCATGATTATATACGACTCGCAGGTGACGGTGTGCATGGCCGAGCCGGCGCTCTACCAGATATTCGACCAGGAAGCCGCGCTGCTGGCGGCCCGGCTTCATCCGCGCCGCGTGATGTTAAACATGGACGAAGTGCGGATGGGCGGCACCTGCCGGGCGTGCGCGGGAAAGAACATGGGCGAATTGATCGGCCAGTGCGTGGCGCAACAGGCGCAGATCATCCGGCGCTACGCTCCCGACGCGGGGATCCTGGTCTGGGGCGACATGTTTGATCCTTACCACAACGGCCACGGCAACTATTATCTTGTTGACGGTGATTTCACCGGTTCGTGGGAGCATGTTCCCACGGACGTGACGATGGTGGTCTGGGGCGGCGAGGCGCGTCCGAAAGACCTGCGGTTCTTCGCCGATCACGGTTTCCACACCCTGGCGGCCTGCTACTACGACGCGGATGATTTGAACGGGGTCAAGGCCTGGCTCCAAGCCGCCCGCGATGTTCCCCTGATGGACGGGCTCATGTACACGCCGTGGGAGAAAAAATACTCCCTCCTGCCCGCCTTCGGCGACCTTCTCAAACAACCGTAATGCCTGTGGTCAAAATATGCCATGGTTGCCGGGTAGCACGGGCGACGCGCCCGTCCCGCCGGGCCACTGGCCCGGCGGAATCTCCAATCCGGCTTTGGTCAAGAGCGTTGCGTTCTTACTGCGGGCCGCCACTCCGGGGTCCGGTCGGCGGGTCGCCGACCGTCACAGGCGAGTCGCCTGTGCTACCCACCGGCTTCGCCCTAATTCAGGGCGGCTCCCGATTCGGAATCGGGACGCCCTGCCATTCAGTTTTAGGGCATGGGGCCGATCACGATGAAGCGGGTTTCGTAAGCGGCGAGCGTCAGGGGCACGGGCACCCTGCCGTCCGCGTTGGGGGCGCCCTCCATGGCTTGAATCTTCCCGGTGCTTGGGTTCCAGACTTGTACTTGACCCTTTCCGAAGAGCGTCGCGGTGCGCGTCTGGGCCTGGTTGGATTCATTGAAGAAGAAATAAACGTCGCCGTCCTTCAGGGTGCGATGGATGTATTTGATAGCCGGGCAGGCGGTGTCGAGTTTGACATCCGGCGGCGGCAGCGCGGCGACGACGCGGTCGGTGATATTGCCGGACGGCTCAATAAGCGTGGCGAAGCTCAAGTCCGGCGGGCCGCCGGCTTCGAGGAAAGACTTGTCCACCACCATCGTTGGCGTGCGGCCGACAAAGACGACCTTGCCGCCGGCGGCGGCGAAGGCGCGCAAGCGCTCCAGCACGGGCTTGGTGATCACAGTGGAGATGGGATAGACCACGCCTTTGTAGGCTTGACCGCTCAGGTTGATCAAGGTGCCGTCTTTGAGGGTCAGGACGCCGGCCAGTTCATCGGAGTCAATATGGTCGAAGTCAATTTGATGCTCGAGCAATTGTGTGACCACGTTGTTGTTGGGCCGGGCCAACACGTCGTCGGATTCCTGGTCGTTCAACCACATGCTGTCGGTCGGGTGGAAATAGAGAACCTGCGCGGCGGGCCGGCCGAGGGCGAGGAGGACCTGGGCGCGGCTGACGTAGTGGCCGATTTCCGAGCCGCCGGCGGCGTTCAGGCCGCGGATGTTGTTGAAGTTGACTCCGCGAACCAGGTTGTAGTCGGCGACAAACTTGCCATCCGCGCCCGTCCCGCCGCCTTCTTCCTCCCAGGCCTGGGGGCGGCCGTTGACATGCGCTGCCGAGGCGGCGATCTTGGGGAAATCGGCGACGGTTCCCGGCTTGAGCTGGCTGAGATTATCAATGCCGGGGACGCCGACATAGCGCATGTCGCGCCAGAAGGAGCCTTCGTTGCTGATCATCCCGGAGCCGCCACCCAGCATTTTCTCTTCGTGATTGAGATGCACGCAAAATTCCATGCCCCGGGCGGTACACCAGTCTTCCATGCGCTTGTAGAAATTGTCGCGGAACATGGCGCTCCAAACGTCCCAGTAGTCGGCCTTGGCGCGTTGCGCTTCGGGAGTCATCCTGCCGCCGAAGATCATTGGGATGTAGGTTCTGAAGTCGTAACCTTTCATCGCTTGAAAAGTCTCCAGCAGCTTGGGCGACCACGGGCTGACACCCGTGTAATCGGTCTCGTCGGCGCGGAAGCCGAGGATGGTCTTGCCGAACTCTTCGCCCATGGCCTTCTCATAAGCGCCGTAAATGACTCTCAGATAGGTGTCCGTCGCCTCGGGATTCAGATAATCAATCAGCGAGTAGAGGCTGTCCTTGGTTGCGCCGCCGTCGTCGCCGGCATCGTTGCGCGTGGGCGAAGAGCGGAAAGCGTGCCGGATAAAGGTAATCTCCCATGCGCCGGAGCCGGCGGGAGGCGTCCATTTGAGGTGACCGTCCGCGGGCAGAGGGATGATCGTGCTCCCCGCGCCGCCGCCTGCACCGCCGCGCGCGCCGCGCGCGCCGCCGCCGCCGCCGCCGCCGCCACCGGCGCCGCGGGCGCCTTCACCGCCACCGCCACCACGCCGGCCGGCGCCACCACCGGCACCCGCACCGCCGCGCGCAGCGCCTCCGCGTGGCGCGGCGCCGCCGCCGCCGCCGCCGCCGAGATAGACGCCCTTCGTGCCTTCCGGCACCTGGATGGAGAACGGTTCGCCGGTCGTGAGGGTATAGCGCACGCTGACATTGGCGAGTTGAACCGTTACCTCCCTGGCGCCGCCCCTGGGAACCTGGTACTTGAAGATGCCATCCGCCGGCACCGGCATCAGTGTGCCCGCCGGCGCGCCCGCCTCCGCGGCCGCCTCGGCGCGCGGAGCGGCCAGGATGCCCAGTGTGTCAGGAGGGAGCGGAATATCCAGCGTCTGGCCGGCGGGGAGGGTGCAGTGGGCGTCGGAGACGATGCCTTGCATGCCCAACTGGGGATATTCCTTGCTGATGAGACCGCCGGCGAAACCGTCGGGGTAACCGCAGTCGCCTTCAATCCAGACTTTCATGCCGACCTTCTTGGCCTCCTGGACGGCGGCTTTGACAACATCCAAGTACTCGGGCGAGAGGTACTTGGGCTGCACCCGCTGGGAGTTGTTGATCATATAGACGCCGCCGCCATTGGCGGCGATCTTGTCAATGTCAGAAATTACGCGCTCCTTGCTTTGCGGGCCGCCCCATATAGCCCAGTGGATGGCGCTGTATTCGGGGGGCGGCTTTGCGAACAATCCGGCGGCCTCGGCGACCGTCGGCACGGTGATTTCCCGGTATGGCTGGGCGGCCTGGAGGGGCAGGGTCAAACAAGCCAGCAGGGCAAATTGCGAGAGGGTTTTCATTGGTTGGCGCAGGGGCGCGACGCGGACATTTTTTTGCGTGTTCATAGTTTATTCCTGATTCATGCGCGGGATAATGCGCCCGGCCGTTTGCCAAGTCAACCGGAAAGTGGCGAAACGGGAAAGTGGCGGGTTTGCCTTGACGGCGGGAGATGATTAGCGTAGTCTATATGAACCTTCGTGGACAGGATCGTTACAAAAATGCGCCATTCACTTGCTGATCTGAGACGCGAGTACTCGCTGGCGGGCTTGCGCCGCTTCGATTTGTCGCCCGACCCCATCCGACAATTTGAGACGTGGTTCGACGATGCCGTCCGCGCGCAGGTCCTGGAACCCAGCTCCATGTCCCTGGCCACCGTCAGCCCCGAGGGGCAGCCCTCGGCCCGCATCGTCATGCTCAAGGGGCTGGATGCGCGCGGCTTTGTGTTCTTCACCAACTACGGCAGCCGGAAGGGCCGCGAACTGGCTGAAAATTCGCGCGCCGCCCTCCTGGTTTATTGGCGCGAACTGGAACGGCAGGTGACCGTCTGCGGCGCCGCGGCCAAAGTCCCCCGCGAGGAATCGGAAGCTTATTTTCAGAAGCGATGCGAAGCCAGCCAGTGGACGGCCTGGGCCTCGCCGCAAAGCCAGGCCGTGGCCGGGCGGGAGGCCCTGGAAAAGGAGCTGGCGAGTGTAAAGAAGAAATTTGCCGCCGGCCCGGTTGCCTGCCCCCCCAACTGGGGCGGATACGTCATCGTCCCGGCCGCCATCGAGTTTTGGCAGGGCCGCCCCGACCGCCTGCACGACCGTTTCTGTTACACCCGCACGAGCGCGGGCGCGTGGAAGATTGAGCGCCTGGCGCCTTAATATTAAGAACCGGGAACCGGCCCCAACGCTCACTCGCACCCCGGCGGCCAGAGGCTCCGGCCGATGTCGGTGCGGTAGTAGCTGGAGAGGACGCGGATTTTGCGGATGTTCTCGTAGGCCTTGCCGATCGCCCCTTCCAACGTGGCTCCCAGCGCAATCACATCGGCGATGCGCTGGCCGGTGGCGGTCAGTTGCCCGCCCGGCCCGGCGGCCACTTCGTTCCACCAGACGTCGCAGTCGAACTTGCCGGCGACATCCAGCGGCAGGCGCGGCCCGCTGACTTGCGTGAAGGGGTAGCCGTAGCCGGCCAGCGTGAGCGAGCAGCCGAAGTTCAGTTCGTCGCGAAAGCGCGGCTCCAGTTTCTCGTTCCGCGCCGTGCGCAGCACGGTCTCCAGCGGATTGCGCAGGAGGCGCAGGATCATCGGGCCGGAGGTGACGCCGATGCGGATGTTGTATTCGATGACGAACCACTTGCCGGCGCGTTTGACGGCGGTGGCCTGGACCGGCCCGTTATACTTGACCTTGCGGAACCACGGCATCAGCGGATGCAACAACTGGCGGGCCAGGCCGTATTTGTCGCCGGGGTCCTTCTCCACCAGCCCGCCCAGGGGCGCTCCGGCAACGACTCCCATGTTGCCCGCGAAGGCGCGTTTGTATTCCTGGTTGGTGACCAGCGAATACAGCTCGCCGCCGCTGACCAGCGCGATATGCCCCGCCTCCGCCCGGCCCATGTATTCCTGCAGGAAAACCCCCTCCGCATAGTTGACCTGCCGGAGCCACGCCCGCGTGTCTTCCGCCGTCTCGCACAGGATGGTGTGGACCGGACTTGTCGGCGAGCAAAGGGGATTCTTGATGACAAAGGGGCGCGGATGTTTGGCGAGGATCTTTTCGGCCTCCAGCCGGTTTGCCGCCACGCAGGCCCTGGGAAACGGAACCTTGAAATCCGCGCACAGTTTACGGGCGTAATCCCGCTCCCGCTCGATTTTCATCGCCTCGCCGGTCGGGCCGAACACGCCCACGCCGTTGCGCTCCAGTTCCTCCGCCCACGGCGCCTGCGCCCAATCAATGGACTGCGGGATGACGACATCCACCCGGCGCCGGGAGAGCAGTGGACAGGGATTGGGAAAGGCCTCGCGCGAAAAAACCGGCCCGGCCAGCTCCGGCGCGAAATGTCCGTAGTTGCGTGTCAAGTAAGTGGAAACATCCGCGCCGGCCTCTTTGAGCGTCTGGGCCAGGCTGTGCGCGAAGGACCCAACGCCAAACACCATGACCGTCGCGCGCGGGGACGCCGGGGAAATCTTCTGGGACATAACGTCAGATTGCGGATTGCGGATTGTGGATTGCGGATTGAAAGGCCTCCGGGGAATTCTTCTGGGACATGACGCAAGGGCGGGCCTTCGCGGGCGGCGCCGCTTCAAACGAGGCCGAGGGCGTTGCGGACGGTTTGGACCAGTTTGACCGGAGGGTACGGTTTTTGGAGGAAGTTGGTTCCTTCCTGCAACGCGAGGTCCTTTCCCAGCAAGTCGGTGCTGTAGCCCGAAGTGTAAAGGACTTTCAGCGCCGGGTTGTCGGCCTTGAGCCGCTCGGCCAATTGACGCCCGCTCATCCCGTCTGGCATCACCATGTCGGTCAGGAGAAGATCAATTTGCGGTTTGTCATGATCCCACAATTCCAGCGCCGCCGTCCCCGAGGCCGCCTCCAGCACCTCGAAGCCGCTTCGCTCCAGCACTTTGCGCACCAGCAGGCGCAGGCTCGGTTCGTCTTCCACCACCAGAATTTTTGATTTTTTGGCCATGTGTGATTGATTGGGTGTCTTTTCGCCCCGTTGCCGCCGTTTGGCAAGACAAAACGGCGCGACGGCATTAAAATTGACCGAGAAATCGCAAATCGTTTTCGTAAAACAGGCGGATGTCGTCAATGCCGTAACGGATCATGGCAATCCGCTCAATGCCAAATCCGAAGGCCCATCCGGTCCAAACCTCCGGATCGTATCCCACATTCTCAAACACCTGGGGATGAACCATGCCGCAGCCGGCGATTTCCAGCCATTCCCGTCCCATCCTCTTGGTCAGCGTGTTGGAGAAGTCAATTTCAAAGCTCGGCTCCGTGTACGAAAAATAGTGCGGACGAAAACGAATCTTCGTCTCCTCCCCAAGCAATTGCCGGAAGACGAACTCCACCGTCCCTTTCAAATCCCCCACCGTCACCTCCCGGTCCACGTACAATCCCTCGATCTGGTGAAAGGTCGGATTGTGTGTGGCGTCCGGCGTGTCGCGCCGATAGACCCGGCCCGGCGCAATGATCCGCACGGGCGGGGCCTGCTTCTTCATCGCCCGGATTTGGACCGAGGAGGTGTGCGTGCGCAGGAGTTGGCCGTCCGTGCCGTCCAAATAAAAGGTGTCCTGCACATCGCGGGCCGGATGATCGTCCGGCGTGTTCAACGCGTCGAAGCAATAATACTCGGTCTCGACCTCCGGCCCGTCCGCCACGGCAAAACCGATCTTGCGAAAACTGCGCACGATCTCCTCCGTCACCTGAGTCAGCGGATGGAGTTTGCCCAGCGGGCGGCGGCGTCCCGGCAGGGTAAAATCGGTCCGTTCCTGGGGCAGGGCGGCTTTGAGTTCCAAGTCGCGGCGGCGGTCCGACATGGCCGCTTCCAATTCCACTTTGGTTTGGTTGATCGTCCTGCCCGCAGCGGGGCGCTGCTCCCTGGGCAAGGCGCCGAGCTGTTTCATCAGCGCGGTAAATTTCCCATGCGGCCCCAGCCAGGCGCCCTTGGCCTGCTCCAGGCCCGCGAGGTCGGCGGCCGCCTTCAACTCGGCCAGTGCCGCCTGCTTCAGCGGTTCAATTTCGTCAAGAAGAGACATTTGTAAGACCCCCCGGCCCTATGCGCTTCATAGGACGTATGGGACGAATGGGACGAATGGGACTGATGAGACGGATCAGTCCGATTGCGCGCCACTCTCCATTCCTCATTCACAATACCCCGTTCATGTTTTGGCCGTCTTGGCTTTCAAGGCGTTCTGGGACAATTGCACCAATTCGCCAAATGCGGCGCTGTCGGTTGCGGCCAGGTCGGCCAGCACTTTGCGATCCAGCGCGCACTGGGCGGCTTTAAGTCCCTCCATGAAGCGGCTGTAAGTCATGCCGGCGGCGCGCGTGGCGGCGTTGATGCGCACCTGCCAGAGCGCGCGATAATTCCGCTTCTTGGTCTTGCGGTCCCGAAAGGCGTATTGCAAGCCGTGATCGAGCGCATCGGAGGCGTAGCGGTAAAGTTTGGAGCGGCGCATGCGAAAGCCCTTGGCGGCCTTGATGGTCCGCATGCGGCGCTTGCGGGAAGCGGGAGAATTTGTGACACGCATGTTAAGTTTGTAAAATAAGGTTTATTAGCTCGGTCAATGGCTCCAGGGCAGGTTTTGCAAAACCCGGTAAGCATCCGTCGGGTCCACCTGTTTGGAGGTGCCCAGGCGGCGCCGGCGCTTCGGGCTTTTGGTTTGCTGCAAGTGCCGTTTGCCCGCGAGCATGCGCATAACTTTCCCGGTGCCGGTGATTTTGAATCGCTTGGCCACCGACTTCTTCGTTTTAACACCTTTGGGTCTTCGCATATATCAATCTTTCAAAAAGAACGGGGACTATAGGCTGCAATCCCTTGCCGCGCAAGAGTTTTTTTGACCTGATTTTTTTGGGGGCGCACGAAGAATTCTTCGCGCCCCCCTCTCTCTCCCCGCCTGCGGGGAGAGAGCCGGAGAGAGGGGTACCCGAAATTTGTCCTGCGCCCTTTTCTTGGGCGGGGTCCAGGAAAGGAATCTCCATCGGTTTGGCAGGGCGGTGCTGCCGCGCCGCCTGAGAATTTTTGGCAGAGCAACAGCTCTGCCCCACCTGGAATGTGGAGATATTTGCGGTCCCGGTTCATAAAATAACACGATTAGGTTTGATTAGCCTTGATTAGGCTTGGAGCAACGCTGACTGCGGCGCTGGAGCGATGGGTGGCTAAATTTGACCACCTGCCCATTACTCCATCCCTCCAACATTCCGTTCGGTTCTTCGCTGGCATGGCATGTCGTGTCGTGTCATAAAATCTCTCTTTTGAAGCTTAATTAGCCTTAATTAACCTTAATTAGGCTTAATTAACCTTAATTAGGCTTAATTAGGCTTAATTTTTGGCTTCATTGAATTAAGCACAATGGGGTTGTAAATGGTTGAGTTTTTGAATTCCACTGTGCCATTTTGTCCCAATTCCAAAGCCCGGGCAATCCGCAAGATGAGACATAATGGCACACCAATATGTCCGCCTCCATTATTCGGCAATCCGTCAGAGTCAGTCATTTTAGCAAGGATTTTCCCGCCGCCCGCCCGGTTGAACACAGTGTCCACGGCAAAGTCAGGGGAATGATTGTCAAGGGAATGGGAAAATGCGTTTTCAGGATTATTCCCCTGACATTCATTCCCCTGACTTTTCTCCCGGATTTTCCATCCTCCATCCTCCATCCTCCCTTTGGCTGGGGTTGGCCGCGCTGTGTGCTTTCAGCTTTTTGCCTTCAGCCTTCTGCTCTTGCCGCTCTGTCCTTTCCATTCTCACTGGCATCAGTTTAGAGCTTAAGCGGGGGATAGTCAAGGGGAAAAATGCGGAATCTTAATGCGCAAAAGGGACGGCGGGGAAAGGAAGGGCGAGGCTCCAGCCGAGCCGTCTTGGGCTGGTGACGCCGGCCAGATCGGGGCGCAGGCACAAGGCGGCCAGGACGACGACCAGCCAGAGGAAGGCGGTGGTGCGGGAGCAGGCCGGGCGGAGGGGCTGGAGGGCGCGCCAAAAGGCCGTCCAGAGGAGCACAGAGCGTTGGGGGACGGGTCGAAAGAAAAGCGTTGACATATCCGATAGTAGTATTATGCTATCGGATATGAAAGCACAAAATACAAACCCCTCCCGGCAGCGGCTCCAACAACGGATTGACTGGCTCAAAGCCCAAATCCACGCACTGGGGCCGATGCGCCCGGGCAGCCTCTCCCGCCAATACAACGTCTGCGGCAAGCCTGGCTGCCGGTGCAAAGACCCCAAAAACGCGCGCCGCCACGGCCCCTACTATCAGCTCAACTACGTCTACGGCGGGAAAAAGACCTCCGAGTTTGTCCGGCCCCAGAATCTCAAACAGGTGCGGACCCAACTGGCCAACTACAAGCGATTCCGCCGCCTCTCCGATCAGTGGATAGGTTCCGCCCTCAGGCTGGCCCGGCTGGAATTAAAACAATGACCCGATGAATTGTGTTCTCAGCGGCAGAACGTACCACTCTCCAGTCTCTCAATTTCCATTTTGAAAAGCTCCACTGCCTCACTGAATTGCGGCGGATCAATCCGGTTCCGCCCTTCCAATCGTTCTTTGAGAAAATCCGCCAGCTTCAGTTTGGCGGTTGTCCAGACGGTTGTTTCAAGGCTTTCACGAATGATCTTGCCGCCGACTTTAATTCGGCCATAGTAATTCCCGTTCGTGACGTATTGAAGCAGATGGGGCACTTTTGGAAACGAGCGCCACTTGCCGTCTTTGGACAAGTTTTCCTCTCGCTTCCGAGGGTTGCTTTCGGTTTCTCGTAGTGTTTGCATAGTCAAAACCTACGGGATACAAAGACGGGATACAAAGCAAAAAATGAGCCGTCGCCCATTGCTTGTAAGTCATTGCAAATACGATAGTTGCCGGAGTGGCGAAATGGCAGACGCACAGGACTTAAAATCCTGGGCCAGTAATATGGCGTGCGGGTTCGAGTCCCGCCTCCGGCACCAATCTTCATAGGCCATTTATTTGCAATGACTTATTCGGATTTTCGGGGATTGGAAATGGGTGAGCAAGGAGCTATTGCCACTCCGGCATCTTGGCAGGCGTCATTTCCAAATAATGACCTCCGGTTGCTTGCGGGGCACGACCGGTGTTTGGCCGGCGGGCACACCCAGAATGATCGGCGCAATGGCGGTGAATTCGGCGGGGATTTTCAGTTCAGCCTTCCACTCCGGCGTGTTGAGCGCCGACACGGCCAAACCGATGACGCAGGTGCCAAGCCCTTTTGCGCAGGCGGCCAGCATCAGGTTCTCCGCTGCCAGCCAGCAATCCGCCGCGACATACGGCCCCTGGAATTTGCCGCAGATGATGATCAGCGTGCCGGCGTTGTAAAAAATATGGAAATCCGGTTTGTTCACCAGATCAAGTATGTGCTTTGCCCGGTCCGAATCAGACCCTTGCGCCTGGTTGCGCAGCCATTCTTTGGAACTGTCCGACAAGCGGTTCAGCAGGTTCTTATCCTGAATGACGGCGAATGACCATGGCTCCTCTTTCATGGCGGTGGGAGCGTGAACGGCGGCATCCAGCAGAGTGAGGATGACGGCTTTCTCGATTGTCCGGGGCGCATAGTCCCGCACCGCGCGACGATGGTAGATGGCATCCAGCGCGCTCATGGGAACTTCGGGCTGGGCTTTCCGTATGTTGGTCATGGTTTTCTCCGGATAGTCTTTATTCAACGTCATTAGGTAATGCTGGGAGGGTTTGGAGTCAATCACGGAAATGGTCGTTCTCAGGGACTGCGGGCGCGGCCCATGGCCATCCCAGTTCGATTTCGCGGCATGGGGTGAACACCCCATTGCTCTGGCTTGGCCGCTGGCGTAGCGTACCCATGGCTATGAAAGCGACTTCCGGCCCCACCCACTTCGGAAACGGAGTTTTGAACTGTCGCTCGATCCCTTCTGGTCCCCTCAAACCCTGACTTTTATGCGTACCCTTTACTACGTGCTCCTTCTTGTTGGCCTGCTTCTCGTCCTCTTTTGCGTGAATTTTGTGCGATGGCTCATCTTCAAGTCTCATCTTGCGCTTCTCTCCCTCCGCCGATGGCCTGCCTCCCGCGGCCGGGAATGGATCGGGGATGCCTCGCTGAAGGATGGCCCGGCGCGCCGGAGTTGCTGATACAACAACGATGGCAGCCTGAACCGCAGGATCGCTGTGGGGATGCCGGGTGACAGTGGCCCTTCCGATCTGCCCAAGTCGTTGCCGAGCAAGCGGTTAGGAATGGAGCCAGTTGTCGGAATCGAACCGACGACCGACGGTTTACAAAACCGTTGCTCTACCGCTGAGCTAAACTGGCCCGCCGAAATAGTCGCCCGGGTCTCCAAGTCTTTCAAGCCCGATCTAAAAGCAAGTTCAAACGCCCCCTTGAGGACCCAGGCGTTTCAATGCCCGGCACTCCTCACCCCCGAAAAGGTCGCGGGGAACTTCGCCGCCGGACGGAAACCGGGCCTTCGCCGGAAAATCCAAGAGGGCATTGGCATGCGCTTTTGTCGCTAAAGGGAAAAGGCAAACCCGCCGATATTGAAGTGATTTAATGGATGTCCAAATAAATCACGGAATTGGAAGGCCACAAGCCGGGGTTGCGACGATTTTCGGCACTGCGAAAGCGCCTGTGCCGGCCATCGCCGCGCTGCCTTTTGCAACGCCAACCGCAGGCGGCTCGCTGCCGCAGAACAAAAACGACGTGCCGGCGCAATTCATGGAAGACCTTTCCCCGCATTACCGCGCATTTTTCCAATTGGCCCCGTTCCAGCATTCCTGGATGCGCGGCGGCCTGAATGACTGAATTTCAGGCCAAAGAAAGAAGTGGTGCCAGCGAGTGGAATCGAACCACTGACCTTAGGCTTATGAGTCCATAGCCCAACATGAAAAAAAGCCTTATTTTACAAGGTTTTTGAAAATGTCGCTTGACATTTTGGCAAATATTTGCCATAAAAGAGCATGGCAACAACTAAATCACGATTCCGAATAATAATATTCACAAACCCGAGCGGCGAGACGGTCTTCCGTGTCACCGGCTTTACCAAGGACGGCCAGCGAGTCCGCCAAAATTTCACAACCGACATCGCGGCGACCATCCGCCAACAGGAGTTGGAAAGCCAATTCCACGGCCTGCCCCAGGGGGAGGTCAATCTCGTTTCCACGCGGCTTACCAAAGATCAGGTCGCGGAGGCCGAGCTTGCCTATAACCAGCTTAACGGACGCCCGCTACTGCCGGCGGTGCGGTTTTATCTCGACAACTTCCGCGAAGCGTCCATCCGAGTCCCCCTCACGGAAGCACTCAGCCAGTTCATTGCGGCCAAGACGGCCGGGAATAATCGCCCGGACACGATCCGCAGCCTGGAGTATAAGGTCGGCGCCTTCGTCCGCAAACACCCGGAAAAGAGCGTTGGCGAAATCCTGCCGGATCACATCAGCGAGGAAATCCACCGGAAGGTGCTTAGCCCGGTCTCGCAATCGAACATCCGCCGCGCACTCCATGCATTCTTTGAATGGTGCGCGACGCGCAAGCCCCAAGCCTACTGCGTCGGCAATCCGGTTAAATCCATCGAACCGGTCAAGGTGGACCGCGACGAGCCGCAGATTCTGCCCTTGGATGGCGTTAAACGCCTCGTCCAGGCGGCGCAAGAACACAAGCAGGGTGTTTGTATGCCCTACGTCGTCCTGGGCCTTTTCTGCGCCATCCGACCCACAGAGCTTGCGCGACTCAGTTGGAATGAAATTGACCTGCAAGCCAAGACGGTGACCATAGGCACCAAGCTTGCGAAGATGCGGCAGCGCCGCATAGTGGAAATCCCGAAAAACGCCGTCCAGTTCCTGATACCACACGCGCTGGCCAAGACACCGCTCAAAGGGAAAAACGCCCGGCGGGACTTTGACGCGGTGAAGGCGGCGGCAGGATACGGCGGACGGGCGGCGGAAAATGCGGCTTTGAAGCACTGGACGGCAGACATCATGCGACACACGGGCATTTCACATCACCTGGCCCAGCACCAACACGAAGGGAAGACAGCTTCATGGGCTGGAAACTCGCCCGACGTAATCCAGCGGCACTACAAGGGCCTCGTGAACAAACAAGATGCCAAAGCGTTTTGGGCCATCGCGCCAAATACCGCAGATGCGAAAATAATATCGCTGAGAGCAGCGTAAGGACTCGCTTGGTGCAACAGCATTCGATGCAGCAAGTTGCGCGGTTCCCTCCATTCCGCGGCAAATCATGACCCTCTTTGTCATCATCGCACAACAGTTGAAAACAACCGATGCACTTTCACATCATAAATCCGCAGTTATGATATTGCCACGCCGCGACATGAGGCGGAACATACAAGCGTGGCAGTCAGCGACACAGAAAGCACCATGAATGAAGAGCCTGTAACAAACATAGACAGATATTGAGAAAGATTCATAAAGTGCTTTATGAATCACCGCAGATTTCTGCAAGTTTTTGGTGACAGAGTTAAGAGGAAATGCGATAGTTCCAGCGGTGACACTATGAAACCAAAGGAACAAAGACAATTAGTGAATGGCAATCAGTTATTGGAACGCCTATTCGATTCAAAAGTTCGTCCTACAGATCGCTGGCTGAGGGACCAGGTAAAATCAGGAAGAATACCTTCGTGCAAAATCGGCCGGTTGCGGTTCTTCGATGAAGACCGTGTGCGCGCAGCAATATTCGAGTAAGAAATGAAGGTGAAAGACTGCCAACCTAAAATGAGGATGGCCGGCAGGGCAGATGCGAAAAGAACTTCCACAATTCTTACGTGAGTTGATTAAGCAACCGCCAAGGGCAGGAGAAGGAGTCCACAATTGGCTGTTCAGAGTTGCAAGGCATTTGCACGAGCATTTGCCGGCGAATGATATTGTAAGTGTCTTACAAGAGAACGTCGCGAATTGTGGGCGATATGTTACTCGGAAGGAGGTTGAAGAAGCCGTGAAAAATTCCATGCAGTGTGCGTGGCGATCAAAGCCATGTGCGACGCAAAGGCAATCGGTCGGGAAGTGGCCGGCGCTTAATAATGAGGAGCGGAAGGCCATTGTGCGCAAAAGCGGCGGGCTCGTGGAGCTTTGGGAAAGATCACCCTGGAGGATTGAGGAAAGCGCGCGGAAGACAGAGCTAATCGTTGACCGGCTATTCCCAGGAAACCCGCTTTTATGCGCAGGCAAGTCCAGCCGTGAGTTTGACACGAAGTGTCGTGAAGAATGGCGGGGGGAATTGGCAAGGCTGCAATTCATTGTACCATCTCCGATGACGGCGGTTCAAGGCGTAACGCAAGAGGGGAGAACAAGCCGGCACACTCTCACCAATACGGGAAGGCCCCGCTTTCTTATTTGCGAGTTCGATTCCGGCACAGAGGATGAACAGGCGGCCCTGCTTTTGCACTTGGCAAGCTTTGCGCCAATGGTTTGCGCGGTTCACAGCGGCGGGAAAAGTTTACACGGCTGGTTTCTCGTCGAGGGAGAGCCGGAAGAAAAGATGCTCAAATTCTTTCGATACGCCGTGTCAATCGGAGCAGACAGTGCAACGTGGACCAGAAGCCAATTCGTGCGGATGCCGGATGGAACGAGGGATAATGGCAAACGCCAGACGGTATTCTTTCTCAGCTTCAAAGCTCTGGAGGGAAGACCGTGAGCGAGCTAAAGGAGGTAGCCGGAATACTGGAGCCGCCCGAGACGGAGAGCCAATGCCATGCCATAGAGACATTGCCGGCCATTTTAGACGCCGCGCAGTTTGTGTCAATTCAGGAGAGGGAGCCACCTCAGCTTGTTAGGGGATTATTGCACCAAGGATCGAAATTCGTTTTGGTCGGGGGGTCAAAATCATACAAGACATGGACATTGTTGGATCTGGCGATGAGCGTGTCGCACGGGCTGGATTGGCTAGGCCATAGGACGGCTTACGGCAAGGTGCTCTACATTAATTTTGAGATTCAAGATTACGCCTGGCGTGAACGCATAAAGGCCATAACCAAAGCAAAGGGGATCAGACTAAAAGAGAACGCCGTCAAAATCTGGAATTTGCGCGGACACGGGGCCTCATCGCGAAGACGGTTGCCGCAAATTATTGAAAGAACAGCAGAGGAAGGCTATGGACTGATAATCCTGGACCCGATTTACAAGCTCTATGGAGACGCGGACGAAAATAAAGCCGGTGATGTCGCCAATGTGCTCAACGGCATGGAGGAGCTTGCGGAGAAGACAGGGGCGGCGGTGGCCTATGGCGCTCACTTCAGCAAGGGAAACCAGTCAGGAAAGGAATCAATTGACAGGATAAGCGGATCGGGAGTGTTCGCGCGCGATCCGGATTCAATCCTGGTAATGACGCCACACGAAACAGAAGGCGCGTTCACCATTGAAGCAACGCTCCGCAATTTTGCTCCGATGCCAGCCTTTTGTGTGCGTTGGCAATTCCCGCTTTTCCATCGGGACGAGGAGTTAGACCCGGCCAAATTGAAGAAGAAAGCTGGTTGCCCAAAGAAACACACGGCGGAAAAGATTCTCTCCATTCTGAAGGGGAGTAAACTTACGAGCGCAGAATGGCAAAAGCGAGCGGAATTGGAAGGAGGAGTGTCCAAGAGCAGGTTTTACGCTCTCCTACCGGAAGCCAAGAAGCTGCCACAATTAACACAGGACGAGAAAGGGCGATGGTGTTATGCGGTTCACGAGGAGTGAGAAGGCAAGTCCTACAATGGGTTTTGGGAGTTTTGGGACTTTTGGGAGTCCCAAGTCCCATATTCCTTTAGGATATGGGACTGGGACAAAGGAACCGTGAATGAGATCAATCATTGGTAAAGCAATTTAGGAAAGTCCCCCAGTGCCAGATGAAGCTCGATAGCAAGCTGCAGAAATGGAATCAAGCGGGGACCAGAAGCGAAGAAGCAAACCCGACAATTATTGCAGATGAGGTAATCACATGGGCTGCGTTTGCGCAGCAGCCCTGAGTCTGGCAGTTTCGGCCCGGATGATAGGGAGCGAACGCGCCAGCCATTCCTCCAGAACCTGCCGGGCATGTTCCGGATCGGAGGGATTGCAGAGGTAGGCGGCTTCGGCAGGGAGCGAGTCAAGACGCTGCCGGACTGCTATGCAGGTCGTGCTGATGGTCCGTTCAACCTCCACCCAGGGGATCAAGTCGCGTTCCATTTGCGCAAGCTTCAATTCCAGGATACGCGCCCGGGCCTTCATGATCCTGGCCCTCGACATGTCATAGCCGCCGGTCAAGGCCGCTAAAATGTGCCTTGCGGGGATCTTCTGGCCTTTCTTGAACTGGATGCCCGCGATGCGGAGGCGTTTGGTGACTGTCGCGTGAGCGAAATCCAGTTCGATGGACCAGTTGTAGATCGTGCCGGCCAGGGCGACGGCTCTTGGCCGGCGTCTGAACACGGGTTTAAAGTTAATTTTTCGGCTCATAGGGAGAATGTAACAAGACTAGTCCAATTTGCAAAAACAAGTCGAACACGCACACGCCGCCACTCACAGGCCCGGCGGGCTCAAAATCGGGCAGGAATATTCCTTGCTTGCGGGCGGGGAAGGCCGGAAAACCAGCTTGGAAACGAGGAAAATGGATTAACGGGAACTGCCGCAATCAAAAAACAGGTCTCACACGCCGAGATCGCCGGTGCCAGGGAGCAGCAGAGGAGGCAATGAATGCGGGGAAGTTGCCGCAATTCAAGAATGGGCCGCACACGCCGAGGGCGCTGGTGACCACCACCAGCAGAGGAGCCAATGAATTGACGGAATATGTGAAAATCCAAAAATTAGTCTCATAGTTCGAGAGCGCAGGTCTTACGCCCACCAAAAACAAATACCCCAAAAGAGATTCCTTAGACCCCCACCCAGGAAAGCACAATTTGGAGCATAACGACCATCCCAACAAGGCGTGACGAAGTGTAGCGCATCTTCATAGGAAGGATAGCTACAATTCCAACGCAAAATCAGTCTCTAGTCGAGCGCCGAGACTACCCTCCCGACGATGCAAGATGGTCTGGGAGAACCTATAATAGGGTGAAACCACGAAAAGGAACAGCCGCCGCATTGGGCAGACATTCGTATTTTCCGTTGTGGGGTATTTGAGGGCAAAATCGCTGCCTAGTCGAGCATCGCACACCGACCCCCAGCACGAAAAGAACCACGAGAGGAGCATTAAATCCAGAAAATGGCAAGAAAATGGAGGCGGTGAATTGGGCAGATTTTCGTTTTTATCTGTGTGAGATGTTGAACGCATAATCGCTGGGTAGTGGAGAGCCGGGATGAGCGACCCCCAACGATGTAAACCGTTGCAGGAGAACGTGTAAGGGGGGGAACGGTGAATAACTCAAGATCATGGATCGGGGGGAATTTCGCTCTTAGCATTGATACAATTTCAGCGGCAAAAGGCCGTCTGGACGGGCAGCGCACCCAGACCCCCAAAGGGAGAAGGGCCACGCGAGGAGCCATCAATCACTTAAACGACCCGAACATGGAGGCGGTGAATTGGGGAGATTTTCATTTCGATCATGGGGAGATTTCAAACGAAAAATCGTTACCTAGTCGAAGGCCGGGACATACCCTCCAATGACGTAAACCATTGCGGAAGAACCTTTTGCGGCCAAACCAGATCAATCCAGACCAGGACGCAAAAGGGCAAGTCGCATACCCACAAATTGAACGTCGTAAAGCGCACCCCGCCGATGAAAATGGAAAGAATTGATGCCAGGCGAGCCAGCCGAAGGAGGATTCCGACTGGACCAAACTCCACATGCAGAAATCAGTCAACCCCGTAACCCAGGAGGCGCGCCATTGACGTTTTGTGAGGAATTCCAACGTCACACCGTAAAGGACGGCCCACAAGGACGCTCCTACGTCGCCGCTTCGCGATATAGGCGCGCGGGACATGGACGTCGTTTTCGTTCCGCCGTCGTTGGCCGCGCGCGTTCCGCCTACGCTTGCCCGGCCCTCACCCCTCCGGGCACCCGCGCGCCGTCCAGGGTGATCGGACGTCACCACCCGGCGCGGGGACGCTACACTCGCGCGCGTTGGACGTCGGTTCCAATAGTTCATTTACACCGCATTCCAACGGTTGGGGCAATACAACGTCCTTTTGGCGCGCGAGTGTAGGCGGAACCCCCTAACCCAACATCAGAAATCCCCCATTGCCCGGGAAATTTCCCTCTTGCCCAAAGTCAGAAATCCCTCATTGCCCAGGTGGTTTTTCCCCGTTGGCCCAAGATCAGAAAGCCCCGATTGCCCAGGGAATTTGCCCTTTTGCCCATTCCCCACGATCCCAAAGGGAAAAGGCCAACACCCACCCAAAAGAAGATGCTCGATGCTCGCCCTTGTCAGGAGTCAGAGGATGAAAGCGAGGGAGAGACGAGGCGATCAATTCGGCAAAGGTGGTTCCGGTGTCTGACCGATGGAGGGGCGGCGGCCGTGAACATTGTCAGGAGGCGAGAGAGTCTGAATTAGGTACTCCTCCAAGGCCGGTGCCTCGAAGGACATTTTATCGGGAACAGCGAGCGTGGCCACAAATCGCGGTTGTTGACTCCATCCAAGATGCACAACTCTGCAAGTCATGGCAGGACGTTCATATTGAACATAGGAAGATAGGCGATCACCAAGGCGATGGCGCATGGAGGCCTTCCCAACATAAAGCAAGCGGAAGGCACTCCCGAAGATGAAGTAGACACCTTGACGGTCGCCGAAAGGCCAAGCTTTCGGCCAGTCCAAAGCGGGATCGGGAGAGGGTTCCAATTCAGGAAATAGAGCTTGGAGACCGCTTAGTTCGAATGGTGGCAGATTTTGGCGACGGATGTGTTCCTCATAATGCTTTAGGGCATCATTTAGGTCAGAATTTATGGCCGAGAGGCTTGTTTGATTCATACGGTAGAATAGGATTGGATGGCTGATGGGTCAATAGCAAAGCAATGGGAGCGAAAAGGCATTTGGACAAATCCAGTAGTTAGAGAAAAAACCCCCGCCGATGAGTCGCCGGAAGGTGTTCCACCGACCCATCGGCAGCGGAAGGGGCCTGACTTCGCCAATTCAAGCCGGTTCCACTCCGCTCCATTCCAGCCCGGCCCGGTGAACCACTCCACCGGCCCGCGCTTCCATCCCGCTCCGCTACACCGCCTCAAACCGTCGAAGACAGGCTGCCCCGGCGCCTTGAGCGCGGAAGCTTTCGCCAAGTCCCATCAGCCGGCAAGCCGCGCATCAGGGCCTTGCCGAAACTTCCGCCCTCACGACGCCCCCAACATTAGGCCGACCTCTGCCGCTCCGGGCAAGCCGCTGGCCTTACGCCTGCCCGCCGCCCGCCAGGCGACGGCCCTCGTCTCACCCGGCCCGTCAGAAGTCGGCAGAACGCGGCCCCGCGCCCCGTTGATGGCCACAACATTGACAAGCTCCGCGCCCGGCGTGGCACAGGGAGTGCGATACCGTAACCTTCGCACAACACCGGTTTGCTGTCAGAGTCCGCCCCGGTGACAGGGAACCCGGCAAGCCACCCTGTCACCGGGTCCCCGCCGTCAGGCATGAAGGCCCCGACGCGGCTTCC
>Ga0181530_10000950_pt1 | contig 36943 bp, 31 predicted proteins | sample PEATcosm2014_Bin_42_FD_119769 | JGI IMG/M metagenome (GOLD analysis project Ga0181530, IMG submission 119769) | Peatland microbial communities from MTU Mesocosm Facility, Houghton, MI, USA - PEATcosm2014_Bin10_60_metaG | ecosystem: Environmental > Terrestrial > Soil > Wetlands > Peat | place...
CGCCGCTCTTCTCTGCCGGCAATATCTCGTTGTTGATTTTGTACTCCTCCATTTCAAAACTGGTGGGCGAATGCACGGCCGTCACAAAGCCCCGGAGCTTGATCTGGTTTGCCAGGCAGAGGTTGGAAAGTAAACACGTGAGGACGGCAATCAACAACGAGTGGCGCATTGGCCCCTTGTATAACACAAGTCTGCGACGCTTTGCGTAAAGCCAGAATCATAGACCAATGCTAGAAAAAATCAAGTGAACAGGGTCACACTCAAGCGATACCCCGATAGAAACTCAGGGCTCTTGCGAGGCGTAAGACGGGGTTAGCACCGTGCCTACAAGCGCGATATATCCAGACTCGCGATCATCCACGCACGCGAATTATACGGATTCGGCCGGATGCTGCGGGGCACAGCGCTTCTTTGCCGCTTCCAAACGCAGCATCAGCATGTAGAGGACGATCAGAAGGTTGACGACGATCACCAGGACTCGAAACCATGTTGGATGGCGCAACAGATCGGCGGCCTCGAAGGGGATGTAGATGGCGCCGGAGACAAAGGCGAGCCACTCGGCCCAGGGACGGATGCGCCACAATCCGTAGGCCTCGACGAAGCGAAGGGTCACGTAGATGGCCGCCAACGTCGCGATTTGCCAGAGGCGCACATCGCGGACGCGGTACACGAGGGCGACAAACACTCCAAACAAGCGGTGGTGGTGGTGAGGGCTAACGTGGAGAAATTCGAGAAAGCTCTCGGCCAGTCCCCAGATATCTTTGTGGCGCATGGAGAGCAGCCCGAGGCCAGCGAGCGCGACGATGATCCCCTTGGTGAGTTCAATGGTGGCGACGGTGCGCACGCCTTTGATGTGTCCGGGATCTTGGATGGAAGGATGCATGGGGCAAAAATCAGTTTCCTGTATCGAACGCCTGACCGCAGATCATTCTATAGCGCCGCCCCTCAAGCGGCATGCGAGTTTGAAGATCTTGCGGTATCGCTCAAGCTATACCTTGATACCAAGCCAATGGCTTCTCAGCCGGCCAAAGCGACATCCTTACACAAATCCCGTTTGTCGATCGGCCGAATTGGCCTCTCTAGCAAATTCAGGATTACTGCGCCCGCCGACAACGGCCGAGCTAACGCTCGGCTGGACAGCCGAGGGCGGCTGTCCCTACACGAACTCTAAGTCTCGCGGCGAACACTGGCCCGCAATTCTTCGACTATCTCCTGAGCGGCTTGGCGGGCGGCTTCGCCCTCGGTAACGTCGAACGAGATGGCTCCGACGCGGGCGTGGCCTCCTCCGCCATAACGCTCGCAGACCTTGGCCAGGTTGACGGTGGGCTCGCGCTTCGACCAGGGGTTTGAGCCGACGGAAACTTTTACCCGGAACGAACTTTTGCTCAGTCCGACGCTGTAGATCGAATCGGGATGGAGATAGTAGGGAATGAATTTATTGTAGCCTTCGAGGTCGAGGTCGGTGATGTCGAAAAAGATGGTGCCTTCTTTTTCCTGAGTGCGCTGGCGCAAGATGCCGATGGAACGCTGATGGCGTTCGATGAGCGGCGGCAAAAGGCTGGCGACGAAGGGCTCTTCTAAAACCTTGGTGAGCGGACGGTAGGCGAGCAACGGGATCAACTTCTTGACGAAATCCGGCTCGCTGGCGGCTTCGATGGCCATGGTCAGCTTCATGGCGGGAGCTTTCATTTCCACCGCCGACTTGGCGTCTTCGTACATGGCGCCGTCCACGATGTCGGTCCAGTGGACAAGTTCGGCGACTGGCCGGGGATCGAAGCCGAAGCGTTGTTCCGCGATCATGGCGATGAAACTGGTGCAGGACTTGAAGGCCGGATCGTAGAACTTCTGGTTGCTTTGTTCGCGCTCGAAGTGGGCGGCGTCGGCCGGCGAGAGAAACGCGCTCTGGTGGTGATCGAACCACCAGGTGACCTTGGGCGAGCTGCAATACTTGAAATCGACGATGGCATTTTCATCGCCGTCGAACTGGTCCTCGTCAAAAAGAGCGCCCGCGCGATGGAGCAGGCCGGAGAATACGAAGTCCACACCGCCGCGGATTCGTTCGCGGTAAAAGCGGCAAAACAGCGATGCCGAACAAGCTCCGTCAAAGCATTTGTCGTGATAAAGCACCCGCACTGGCAAATTGGCTTTCCTTAGGCCCGTTCTTTTGGGCGTGAAGTGAAAAACAAATAGAGTTGCTGGTTTGGAGCATTCTGTCAAGTGGATGTTGGCGCAAAGGGTCTCCGCTGTCAGCTATCAGCTGTCGGCGAAACCCTTGACGGCGCGTGAACTTGGCTTGATTCACTTCTTGCGGCGGCGCAGCTTGAAGTCGAAACTGACGACCCCGTTCTGATCGCGCAGGGCCACGATGGAAACATTTCGCGTTATGTTGTATTCCACTTGGATGATCTGCTGGTTGGAGACCTCAGTGTTCGTGCTGTAGGTGAGGGTGAGGTTGCTGGCGACCTGCTGCTCGACGGTGACCTGCGGCCCGCGGACCACGGCGGTTTCACTAGCCAGACCCTGGGGATCAATTTTAACGCGGCTGGCTCCAAACAAACGCTGCAGGCGGCTGTTGAAGGCGTTGTTGAGGGCTTGATTGATGATCAGGGCAGAGGCGTCTCCGTTAAAGCCGAGGGAACCGCTGGATGCGGCGGCGGACTCCTCGCGGGTGCGGCCGAGAGCGAGCAAGGCGATGACGTCGGCTTCGGGAAGCTGCGGCTCGGACTGCCAGGTGACCTTCAGACCGTTGGCGACGCTGGCATCGCCGCGGAATTGGACGGTAATGTCGTAATCTCGGACGCGCGTGCTGGCTTGCAAATCGATGACCGGCTGCGTTTTGGCGGGATTGGCGAAGGTCACATCGCCGCGTTCCAGCTTGTACTTATTCCCGTTGAAAGAGATTTCGCCTTCCAGAACTTCCACCCTACCCAAAATTGCCGGACGGTCGGCGGTGCCGCGCACCCTGAGGTCGGCGTTGCCAGAAAGCTTGGCGGTGGCCGTTTGCATGCGCAGCTCGGGAGTGGTGACCACGTGAACGTCGAGCTTGAGGCGGCTCGACAGGCTATCGCTCTCGGACAGGACGGTCGCCTGCTTGCTCTTCTCGATATAGGCGCCGAAGTCGAATCCTGGCGTGACGGCGAGTTTGGTGACCACCACATCCCCGCTCAACAAGGCGGCATTGGCGCTGCCGGTGAGGCGGAGGTCGGCGTCAGCGGTGGAACTTACTCCCGGGGGATAGCGCAGGCGAACATCATGGGCAGTGGCGCCGAGATCGAGGAGGAGGGTGCCGTTCTGCCAGGTGGCGGAACCGGTCAGCGCTATGGCGCCGCCTCCGGTCGTGCCTTTGAGACTCTCAATCTGGATGCGGTTGCGGTCGAACACCAAGACGCCGTTCAGATCGCTCAGGCCGCTGGGAAAATCGTTGTGACTGACAAAGGTGTTCTTGGCTTCCAAGCGCCCTTGCAACACGGGTTGGAAGAGTTTGCCGCCGGCGTTGAGATTAACGTTCACCGTGCCGCGCGCCAGGATTTTGGGATTGAGCGACTGCAAGAGCGCCATATTGACCGAACCGTCCAATCGCAGGTCGATCTCTTGCGCTCCGGTCAAATGGGCGCGGCCGTGGGCGGTGAAATCGGTGCCGCTTCCGGCGAGGTGGAGGTCCTCGACCAACAAAGACTGGTCGGCGACTTCGAGGCGGATGGGACCGACATTTTGTACCTGGACCTGGTCGACGTCGGCGCTGAAAGATTGGAGCTCGGCGATGGCTTTCAGATCGCGCGGAGTGCGCAGGGGACCACGAACGCTGAGGGTCCCATCCAAAAGAGCGTGTCCTGTGATCTTGCCCGGCACGTAAGCGCGCAGAAGCGCGCCGGCATCGAGATGATGAAAGGAAAGTTTCAGGTCAGCGGGAAAGTTATTTTCCAGTGCGACGGTCCCCAGTATTGCCAAGTTGGCTTTCTCGAAGTCGGAATGCGCCTGGACATCGAGTTGGCGGCCATGCGTGATCGCGTCAAGGTTGAAATCTCCGGCGCGCTCCTTGTCGAGGGCCAGATCCTTGAGATGAACGTGGGCTTCGATGGACGGCTGATCGGGAGTGCCGCTGGCTCGCAGGGTAAAATCCGCAACACCATCCACCAGAAAACGGCCGCTTTGGAAGCGCGGCAAGCGGGCCAGAGCGAGGTTGCTTCCGGCAAGGCGCAGGCGAAACTCTGGTTTTGACAACTCCTCGCTCCACCGGTTGACGCTCGACAGGCTGAGGGCGGCGCTCCCCGAAAAAAGAGCGTCGTAAGCGCTGGCATCGAGGTTGTTGAACTGGAGTTCGCCGGCGGCGAGGCGGAGATCGCTCTTCAACCAGGGAACTTTTACGCCATAGGCCATTCCATCGTGAAGATCGATGTGCCCATCGCCGTGAGGACTGGCGCTCGTGCCCGAAATGGTGGCGGACAGGTTCAGCGTGCCAGACAGATTGCCCGGCCGATTATCCGACAACGGCTGCGGGACTCCAGACAATTGCGCAAGCTCGGCCACGTCGGCGTTGCGGAGGTCGAAGTGCAGAGTGAAGGGAACGTTCTCGAGGAATGCGCCTGCGGCGAGCGCCGCACTGGCGTCGAAGCGCGCCGTGGTGTGGGCATGAATGAGCGAGCCGTTGCGCGCGGCGAAATGATTGGTTGAGTATTGGACGGCGGTGGTGAGCGCGTCCCAATGAACGGCCCGCGAGGGAGCACGCGCTGTCGCCGGCAGAATGGTGTCAAAGTCGTAGACCTCGAGATTCCCGCTGACGACAGGCGCGGAGAGTGTGCCGCTGGCGTTGCCGGTGAAGGCGGCCCAGCCGTGGATGGCGAATGGCAAATTTCGAGAGCGCGGATTCGACGAGGCGTAGGCGGCTTCGAGCAGCGGCGTCCATTCCTTCAGGTTGTGGCTGGTGAAGGAGAACCGCAAGAATGAGGATGAGGTCGCGGTCAGATTGCCGGCGGCGGTAACTTCAGAAGCTGGTGTGGCCAGGTGAAGTTGGCCGACTTCCAATTCGCCACGCGATCCGCGATAGACGGCATCGATCTGGCCGCGCGCGGGGACCTCGTTCGGGCCCGGATTTAGCGGCGGCGAAACGGTCAGCTTCAGGCGAGTCTCCGCGTCATGGATCGAGCCCTCCCAGAGCATGTCAATATTGCCGCTCGCGCCGCCGGAAAACTCGAGGCGATCGAGTGGAAGTTTCTCTGAGCTCAGCATGACGAGGGCCGGGGCCAGCGGAAAACCGGTCAATTGCAGTTTCACGGAACCGCGCTGAGGACGCCGTCCAGGAGCGGGCGCGGGGCCGACGGAACTCTGGGGTGAAGTTTGCCAGTTCGTCACCTCGGCATCGCCCGCGAGTTCGCCTCCGAACAGGATGGCCTTGATCGAGGAAACGCGGAAGCGGTCGGGAGTGACGGAGAAGCCTGCGCTGGCTCGGCCATTGCGCAGCGAGAGCTTGCCCTGGGACCATTCGACGTCTTTCGCCCGAACGGTTCCCTGCGTGGAAAAATCCTGCAGGCTCCATGAACCTTTGCCCTCGAACTGGGCCACGCCTTTGCGAACCTGCGCCTGGCGTAACAGGGACGCGAGTTCGCCGAGGTCGGCGAGGCCATGATAATCGCCGTTCACGCGGGGCTGGTGAAAATCCTGGATCCGGCCGGCAAACTGAAGTTCAGATTTTCCGGCAGTCACCGACAAACTGGCGATGTCGGCGCGTCCGCGGGCGAGAAGCAGCGAAGCTTCGGCGCGCCACACGAAAGAGGGATACTGCTGGACGCGGGTGGCGACGCTTCCGGCGACGAGGTGGGCTTCGTATTGCCGCCGCAGCAACGAATAGTTCATCAGCAGCGCCAGATCGCGCGCGGCAAAATCGAAGGGCACGCTCTTGTCCTGCCACAAAAGTTCTCCGCGCTGCACTTCGATGTGCGCGACCGACAGCGAGATGAGCCGGTCCAGCGTGCCATCGGATGAATGCCCGAAAGAATGCCAGAACGAGCGCGTGCTTTTCGGCGTGGGAGCGTTGGTCGTGCCATCGGGATAGTCGATGAGGTGGACGACAGGATGCTCGAGCACGAGAGAATGCAAGCCAAGGGTGGCGCTGAAGAGCGAAGTGACTTTCAATTCCGCCTGCACGCGGTCAACTTGTAGAAACGGGACCTCGCCGGAGGCTTCGCGTCCGTGGATGGTGAGATTGCGAGCGTCGACCCGCAGACGGAAAGGAGTGGTGTGAAGTTCTCCAAGCTCGACGCGGCCGCCGGTGAGCTTCTCAAACGACTGAACCACCCGGCGGCGGGCCATACGCTGAAAGGAATCGGTCGTGACGTACCAGGCGAGCAGACTGAATGCGATCACGCTGAAAGCGCAAAACAGGAGGAAGAGTTTCCACAGAATTCGACGGCGCTCGGGAGGAACGGGAACGGGCAGCGGTTCGGGCGTCGGTCCGGCGGCGGGTTCGTTGGACGGTTGGGTCGGCGGCTCGGTCAAGGGTTCCGCTCTCCGGCAGCGGGGCCGGGAGTCCAGATACGGCTCCCAGAGCGCAGACTCGCCAGCCAGCCCGAGAGCAGTTCGTTCATTTTCTTCTCGGCGAGCAAATCCTTAATTCGGCCAAAGACTTCGGGCAGTGGCGCGGCGCGGCTGCCGGCGCGTTGCATTTCCGGCAGCAAGCGGTCGTGGTAATAGGTTTCCACCGCCTGCGGATCGATCTGGATGGAAGGCCGCAAACGATCTTCGACCAGCTTCATGAGCTGGATCTCGTCACTCAGGCGCTGCTCGAGCGCGCTTTGCGTCAGTTCATAACGTTGCAGGACGCCGCGCCACGCTTCATCGCTCGCGCAATCCGGCTGGGGATTGCGGCCTTCCTTGCACACTTCATCGCTGACTTGCTTGCGGACTTCGACGACGCGGGCCGCGACCTGATCGGCCGGAGCCGGTTGCGTCGGCCGTAGCTGTTCCCGGAGCAACTCGCGATCGATGAGTCGATCAAGGGCGGCGCTGCGCTCGGACGAGGTGAAGGAGCCCGGATCGCGGGCATTCAAAAAGGCCTCGAACATAACTTCCTGTTCCCAATCGCTCTGCAATACCACGTGGCCATTTACGTTGCCAACTACGCGATCGACGATCTGTCCGGCGAAGGATGGGGCCGCTAGCGCCAGACTGATCGCCGCTGCAATCGAGCAGCCTATCCCGAGTTTGATGGTTGCGAGTCTGAGCGTTTCGAGTTTCATCAGAAAGATTGCCCGACGCTGAATGCGAAGTTAAAATGCCCGGCGCGTTGCACTTCTACAGATGGCGTAGGACACGGGCCGCTCGCCGGGATGTTGGTGCAACTGGTAAAGTACGGCGGATTTAAATTGTATCCGAAGTCGAAGCGCAATGGCCCGATAGGCGTCTGATAGCGCACTCCCAATCCAACGGCGTGCGATGCGTAGTTGAAATTGCACAGCGGTGACGATGCCGTCTGCGAGCAGAGCGCTTGATCGGGTTGGTGAAACCGGCCCAGGCTGGGGAGCATTTCCTGCGGCCGCGCAAAAACGTTTCCCATATCCTCAAAGATCGAAAAGCCAATGCTGTCGCGAAGGTAAGGCACGGTGAGGTTTGGGAAACGCACCTCCAGTTTGTTGAGGAACACGGCGCTGCCGCCGACGGGATATCCGGTGGTCGGGTCGCGCGTCCCTGCTTGATTTAACCCAAATCCGCGATGAGAGTTGCCCCCTCCGCTGTAGAAACGCTCGGGCAGCGGAATCAGCGTGTGCGCTGTGCTTTCCGCCGGATCCAGCACAACTGTGTTTCCGAAAGGGTTCTCGATGCCGACGGTGGTGGAACGGGCGAAGACGAATCCGTGTCCGGTGCTGCGATTGCGAAACAAGGTGTAATAGGTGGAGTTCTTGATCAGCACCCGGCTGAAGTCGGCCTCGGAGCCGAAATCGCTGGAGGCAACGCCGCCTTCGACTGTGGTGTAGCTGCCGCGCGTGCTTTCCAAATCGCTGTCGCGCCGGTTGCGCACGTAGGTGAAATTAGGCGTTCCTACGCGGGTTGGCTCCGAGAGGAGCGGAATGAGGTTGGGGGCGACCTCAATATTGCTGGCCTCGACGCGCCGGTAACTGAAACCATACGACAGCGTTGTGAGTTCGCGGCCAGTTGTCGGGTCTCGTTTTAACACTTGCACAACTTGCAAGCTGCCCTCCAGCCGTTTTGAGGTGAAGGTGGAGACGTCCACGCTATTGTCGTAAAGCGCGGTGGCGGTGAAACGTAGGTTGTCGCGGTTGAGCAGTTTAGGGATCGCGAAACTGACGAGCCCTTTTTGTTGCAGGCGGCCAAGATTGCCCTTCAGGGTGAGGGTCTGATGACGACCGCCCAGGTTGATGCGGTTGATGCCAAGAGACACCATGGGACTGACGCCAGTCTCTCCCAGCGGCTGGTTGTTATTGACCGGAGGCTGTCCGCTCTGCCCCTGCGTTTGGTTGGTTGGGACCGCGGGCTGTCCGGTCTGGAATTCGAATCCCACGCCGTAATCGAAGGTGTAGCGTTCCGCCTCGCTCGCAGTGACCAGCACGTTCTTGCGAGACTCGGCGCCGTCGGGGTTCTGGACGGCCGTATTCACCTGCTTGAAAAGGCCGAGGTCGTAGAGGCGGCGCTGGCTCTCGAACATCTCCTGCTGGCTGAGGGGTGCGCCGGCCTGCACCCGCATTTCCCGGCGAGCGACTCCGGGGCGGGTGTGGCGCAGGCCATCGAGAAAAACCCGATTGACAAAAAACTGCTCGCCCTCGTGGATGGTGAAGGTCACGCCCACCCGCGGCAATTCATCAGGGGACGGAACGGGGACATAGGCGACATCGACGGTGGCATTGGGAAAACCGTTGTCGAAATACTTTTTCAGGATCGCGTCGCGGTCGTCGGCCAGGCTCGATTCGTCAAAACCCTGCTTCTCCTCGGTCTGAATTTCGGGAAGCTGTTCCTGGGGCAGCGTGTAACTGCCCTCGACGCGGACCCAGGCCACGCGGGTCTGCGGACCCTCTTTGACATCGATCTCGATGGCGAGTTGCGATGGATCGCCTTGATAGTTGGTCACGAGTTTGCTGTTAACTTCTGCCTGGCGGTAACCACTCGCGCGATAGAGACTCTCGATGCCTTGGACGTCCTCTTCGAGCAGGGCTTCGCTGTAGCGCCCGTGACTGAACAGGCTTCCGGCGGCTTGGTCCTGCATGCGCGCGCGAAGCAGGCCGTCGGGGAAAAATCGATTGCCGAAAATGCGAATGGCAACGAGCTTGTGGCGCTCTCCGGGATGGACGGCGTAAACCACCTGCAGACTTTTGCCGTCGGGCGCGTTGTGCCGGGTCACGCTGACCGTGGCCTCGAAATATCCGAGGGTCTGAAGATGGTTCTCCAGGTTGCGCCGGCCTTCGTTGAGCAAATCGTCGTCCACCGCGCCTTCTTCGTAGATGGGCACCAATCGGTGGAGCACGCGCTGACTGAGTTTGAAACCCTCGGCGGCAATCTCGACCACCGGGCCGCGGTCGATTTTGAAAACGTAGTCCACAGTGTTGCTCTTGGAATTGTAGGCGCGGCTGGCCACCTCGACCTGGGCGAGCAGGCGGTCCTGCTTCTGATAGCGGCTGCGAATGCGTTGCAGAGCGCGGGTAATGCGGCCCGAGGCGACCGGATCGCCGGAATGCAGTTTGGCGATCTCTCTGATCTCCGCGATGGAATAACCCGAGTCGCCTTCCAGCGCGATCTCTCCCACCAGGGCGTGCGGCCCGGGGACGACGTGGAAGGTCAGGTTGACCTGATGTTGCGGTTCGTCGCGCTCTTCGGAGATGGTCGCTCTGGACTGGTGAAATCCACTATCTTCCATCACTCGTTGGATGCCCGCGAGAGCGCGGTCGAGTTTCTCCTTCGCGTAAAGCTCGCCGAGTTGCAAGCGGGTGGCGCTAGCCAGTTGGTTGGCGGAAGGATTGGTGGACACGCCTTCGATCGCCACCATGCCAACAAAGTAATTGGCGACGGTCAGAAAGCGCAGGCGCACACCCACGGCGGCGGTGCGGTCCGCTTCGGCCTGAATATCGGAGAAGCGTCCGGTGGCAAAAAGGGCCTGCATGGCGGCGTGCAGGGTTTCGCGGGTGAGAGGTGCGCCGGTTTTGAGCGGCGTGGCTGCGAGCAGCGCAGCAACGTCTTCCGGCAAAACGCCCGGTAATTCGATCTGGCCGATGGGCAACCCGAGATAGGGAGTGATGGCGCCAAAGGTTGATTCGGATTCGGCGGGTTGCTGCGCGGCGGGGGGTGGACTCTGCGCCCAGGTTGGAAGGTGCGCCAGCAGCAATGCCAATAGAAGAATGGGCGCAATACGAGCGACGCTTTTTATCTGGACGGGCAAGCGCGCCCGTCCCCCTACCAGCAAGATTCCCGCCCGCATTTCAGGCTGGTCAATCATGAAACCTTCCGGGTTCGATGAAGGGCGAAACGGCACACGTTGCTCGCAAGGATAAGGATAACGATAAAGTTTGACGGTCGAAACCTATAATACTGGTTGGAAACCCAGGAAAGATAATCGCCGAGGTAATCGCTTTGGTAATGGACGATTCGCAGACTGATCTACAAACAGGCTTACAAACAGAAGGCCGGTACTCGCGGCAGGTGTTGTTCCGGGAGATCGGCGCCGAGGGGCAGCAGAAGCTGGCGCACTCGCGCGTGGTCATCGTGGGATGCGGCGCCACCGGATCTGCCCTCGCCTCGTTGCTCGCTCGTTCGGGCGTGGGGACGCTGCGAATTCTAGACCGCGATTATGTTGAGCCCAGCAACTTGCAGCGGCAGGCTTTGTTTGACGAAAACGATGCGCGGGAATCTCTGCCCAAGGCAATTGCGGCGGCGCGGCAAATCTCGCGCTTCAACTCGCAGATTGCGGTCGAGCCTCAGGTAGCCGACCTGGTTCCGGCGAACGTCGATTCCCTGCTGGGCGGTTCGGACTTGATCCTCGATGGCACCGACAATTTTGAAACGCGTTATCTGATCAACGACTACGCGGTCAAGAATTCCGTGCCCTGGATTTACGCTGCTGCGGTGGCGAGCTATGCCGTGACCATGAACATCCTGCCCGGAGAGACGGCCTGCCTGGCGTGCATTTTTCCGGAGCCTCCACGCGGGACGGTGGAGACCTGCGAGACCGCCGGCATTTTGAATTCCGCAGTGAACGTGGTGGCGTCGATTGCGGCCACCGAGGCGCTGAAGTTTCTGGTGGGTGCGCGCGCGAAGATGCGGCGGACGCTGCTTTCCTGGGATGTTTGGACGAATGAACGGGCGGAGCTGGCGGCGACGCATCCGCACACGGGATGCCGGGCATGCTCGGGAGAGTTTGTTCATCTGGCGGGTGCGGGCCGGCCTCACATTACAATGTGCGGAAGAAATTCCGTGCAGATCCACGAGCAGGAGCGGCCGGTGGATTTCGCCGAATTGAGCGCTCGCTTGCAACCTCACGGCAAAGTCCGCCACAACGAGTTTGTTTTGAAGTTTTGGCGCGAACCGTATGAAATGACGCTGTTTCCCGATGGACGGGCGATCATCAAGGGAACGACCGATACGGCCATTGCGCGCAGCTTGTATGCGAGGTACGTTGGCAGTTAAGAGTGGCGGTCATCGCAAGTGTCGCATTCCTCGGTCCGGCGATCGCTGCCGAGCTGGCGCTCGGCTTGGACGGGCGAGGGCGCCCGTCCCTACACTCGTTGGCTGATTCGCTGCGGCCGCGCTAATTCATTGCAGGTTGTGTGCACAGGTTTTCACTCGCCTGGCAACGGGCTACGACCTGAATTTCAGTGTATTAGCCGATAACACCGCGAGTTGCCGAACATGCTGGCGGTCTGTTTCCCCATAAAATCTGGCCAGCAAACTGCACGCAGGCTTACAATCGAGTTAGCACCTGTGGAGGCAATATGCGACCCTATTTGGTTCCGATGGCTGTAGTTTTGTTGGCGGTTGCGGCCTTTGGGCAACAGCCCGTTCCCTGGATTTACGGCCCCTGTCTCTATGGATGCGGCCCGTATGTCCCGATGGTGACTACGCCGGAGGTATCTTTGCAGACGTATTCGCCCAATCCGGTGGGTGCCAGCAACGCCACTACGGGATTGATTGCCGGCGCAACCAACTCGACACTTTCGCAAATTCAAGGAACGACCAGTTCGACCACCACCGTGGGCGTGTGGTATCAGGGCGGCGGCGCTCCAATGATTTCTCCGCAGATCAATCTGTGGCCGGAAACGATCAACCGCGAAGGTCACCCGGTGCACAACACCGAGCGCGACGGAGGTTATCGAGAAGATCGCGGGCCTGCGGCACCCAGCCAGCACAATGCTGGACGCGGCGTTTGGATGTATTTCACCGGGCCCGAACATTCTGCCAGCGTGGTGCAGGCGTCTATCTCAGCCAAGGGACTTAAGAAGGCTGCCCGCGTCTATACCAACGACGACGTCGCCCGCCAGAATGACACGAATGGCACGGTGAAATACGACGGCAAGACGGAGAAGATGTAGGAGCGGCTGCCATCTGTCAGCTGCCAGCTATCAGTTTTCGGCTCTCGGTTACCACGATGTGTGGAGGCTGAGAGCCGTTGCTATTTAAGATGAATGATCCTGCGCTGCGAACAGCGGGCATTCCCTTCGCCAATCTGTTATCTTCGTCGTTTGCCCGTTTTCACAAATAAACGGCAGGCGCCCCTTCGCGCCAAGGATAGGTGTTTTCATGCCAGAGCTTCCTCGTCCTGAACCGTCGCGCTTCTACCGCTGGATGGTATTGGTCTTTGTCAGCCTCGCGATGTTTGGGAACTACTACGTCTACGACTGCATCGCGCCCATCGCCGACCTGCTCACCAAGCAGCTCGGGTTCACCGATTCGAACATCGGCCTGCTGCAGGCGATCTACAGCATCCCCAACGTTTTCATGGTGTTGATTGGCGGTTACATCGTGGACCGCATTGGGGCGCGAAAGGCCATCTTCATCTTTGGAACGATTTGTTTGATCGGGGCTGTGATCACCTCTTACCCCGACAATTCGTGGATACGAGCCGGAGTCGTCGGGCTGGTCAATCTGGCTGTCCCGGTCGTCAGATTGTTCGGCCACATTCCCTTGCTTGACAGAATCGGATTTGTGCGGGACCTGGCGTCTGTCGAGAAGATCCAGACGTACAAAGGAGCGATGGTGGCGGGCATGTCGGCTGGGCGTCTGGTGTTTGGCATGGGCGCCGAATCGCTGATCGTCGCCGTCACCGTGGGCCTGGCCAAATGGTTCCGAGGCAAAGAGCTGAGCTTCGCCTTCGGCATCAACCTTATGATGTCTCGCGGCGGATCGTTGCTGGCGCAATGGTCTCCCTCGTGGGCCGGGTTCGCCTATAGCCGATGGCGTGGGCCGTTGCTGATTTCGGTTGTGTTCGCGACGTTTTGTGTGACCGGGGCCCTGCTCTATTGGGTCATGGAGATCAATGCCGAAAAGCGCTACCAGGTCGGTCCCGCGGGCTCGACCGACAAGGTGGTTTTCAAGGACCTTACGACGTTTGGGCTTTCCTTCTGGTATATCGTCGCGCTGTGCATCGTGTTTTATTCGGCAATTTTCCCGTTTGAGACCTTTGCCTACAAATTCTTTATGGATGTACACCAAACAACGCGCGAAGCGGGCGGGGATTTGGTCGGAATGTTGACGATCTTCACTATGTTTGGCACGCCGTTCTTCGGGAAGTATGTCGATCGCATCGGCAAGCGGGCGTTGCTGATGATGATTGGCTCCGTGCTCCTGATTCCCGTCTATCTGATGATGGGGTATTTGCACTCTTCGCATTACGTGACGGTTTGGTTCCCTTCCACGTCCGCCGACGGGCACTTCGCTTTTATGGCGCACAGTCTGCCGCCGATCCTGTTGCTGACGATGGCCATGATGGGGATCGCGTTCTCGCTGATCCCGGCGGTGATGTGGCCTTCGGTAGCGTATATCGTAGACCAGTCGAAGCTGGGGACGGCTTATGGATTGATGACGATGATCCAGAACATGGGGCTGGCGGGCTTTAACCTGCTGATCGGGTGGGCGAACGACCACAGTAACGCCAGCGCGGCAAATCCAGCCGGATACAGGACGGGAATGTGGATCTTTTCGATCCTCGGCTTCCTGGGAGTGTTGTTCTCTTATCTACTGCGGCAGCGGGAACTGGGGCCGCACGGACATGGTCTGGAGACGATTACGGCCAAGGGGTAGGGGGCATATTTTACTGTAGAGACGCGGCTTGCCGCGTCTCCCTAGGCGGAGCTGAAACGCGGGCCAAGCCCCGTAAGCGCTAACTGTAGGCTGTGCGGGCCACAGATCGAGACTCAGCATTTGATGGTGGCGGCGTGGCAGATTGAGAGAATACCTTTCGCGTGGTCTACGACTCGCCATCTAAGAACAGCTTGGCCGCCAGGCCAAAGCGTGGTTTGAGTGTCTTGCTGTATCGCTCGAGATTGGTACAATTCAGGCGAATCAGTCCTGAAGAAGGAGACTCCAGATGAACGCTTTGCAGAAGACCCTGGCAATCGTTGCGTTGCTGTTTCTAACCGCACAGACAATACGGCACGCTTACATACTCTGGTTTGAACCGAGGGGATCTGTGCTGGACAAGTATGACCAGCCCCTGAAAGACCAGATTTCTGCCGCCACCTCTCTCGACGATCTGCTACGCAAATATGACGGAGTGTACAAAGAGGTCAAGCTAGCCAAGCAAGACGCGGAGAAAGCCGGGAAGGAAGTCTCTTCCAGAGAGGAAATGCAATCGGAACCTTACAAGTCGGAACATGATCTCCGTGATGCAATCACCGACTGGGAGACCAAGTCGAAGGAGATCCGAGAACTTAGATTCTATTGGTTCATCGGATTTGGATTTTTTATCCTTGGTTTGCTTATGTATAGGAAGCTGAACCGCTGGTTTGGCCTGACCCTCTTAATCGCAGCATTTTCTGAATACATCTATTGGACGAGTCCAACTTTTTTTGGTCGGGACACTCGCGAATTCGACAGGCTGCTGGTAATTAAGCTTGCTTTCTCTGTTGTGTCATTAGTGCTGTTAATCGGGGCCATCTGGTTTCTAAGAATTTTCGCTGACAACACCGAACAAGTTTGACCCACAACGTTAAGTCGCTAGCACGCCCGGCAACGGTTCTCCTGCACCTCCTTTTGGCCGCAGAGGGAGGCCGAGCCAGCGCCGTCTCTACCGAAACGGGCTGGCGTTGCGAAGGTGGTCAATCGGCCCTCTGGGCCATACCAGTCCGGCTACTTTGGCCGGATAGAGTGTTTCGCGAGCTACGGTTTTTGGTATTCTGACGTATGTGAAATGGTGGAGAAAACCTTTGCGGCTCCGCCGGTAAATTTGTACAACGAAAAGAGTTTGACGCCGCATCTGAATCACTAGCGGCCGGAAAAGACACTTTGACCGACCCGACGCCAGGCATCACCGAACGAGAAGCGATTGAGCAGGCAAAGCAGGGCAACGAAGCAGCCTTCGAGGTCCTGTACAACCTGCACAAGCGCCGGGTGTACTCGCTATGTTTGCGCATGGTCTCCAATCCCGTACAGGCCGAGGATCTGGCCCAGGAAGCATTTCTCCAGCTTTTTCGCAAAATCGGAACCTTTCGCGGCGAGTCGGCCTTCTCCACCTGGCTGCACCGCATGACGGTGAACGTCGTCCTCATGCAACTGCGCAAAAAGGGATTGCCGGTGGTGTCGCTGGAAGAGACTTTGGAAACGGACGAGCAGGCTCCGAGGAAAGAATTTGGCGCCAAGGATTTGAAGCTGACGGGCTCGATCGACCGGCTGCAATTGCAGCGGGCGATCGATCGGCTACCGCCGGGTTATCGAAACGTTTTTGTGTTGCACGATATTGAAGGGTTCGAACATAACGAAATTGCCCAGATGGTGGGCTGCTCGATCGGTAACAGCAAGTCGCAGCTCCACAAGGCACGATTGAAGCTGCGGGATTATCTGAAGTTCATGAGAGCCGAAAAGGCCAAGACTGGTTAGCGGAAGTTGCGGTATTTTGGGAGAGTTGCCATGAAGTGTTGCGATGTAGAGCAAGTTCTGCAGGAACTCCTCGACGGAGAGCCGGATATTGCGTTCGAGGGTCGTTCGAGCGAACGCACGGTAGAGATGCGGCGGGCATCGTCCGATCTGGAAGCGCACTTGAAATCTTGTCCCGCGTGCTCGGAGCTGGCTGCGGACCTCAAGCTGATCTCGAGCCAGGCGCGCCAGTTGGCGGCCAGTGAAGAGCCGCCGTCGCGGGTGTGGGTGCGAATTGCGGCTGAACTGCACGCGGAAGGACTGATCTCGCAGCCCACGCCCATTCGGCCCGTTCTGGTTCCAACCTCTGCGCCACGGCGGTGGAGTCTTTGGTGGCTGGCGCCGGTCGCGGCTGGGCTGGTGGTGGCTGGATCTTACGTGGTGAGTCATAGGCCCGCGCCGCAAGTGGCGCAGCAAACTCCGGCAACTCCGGTGACAAACGCGGCTACAGCGCCATCCCCGGTTCCAGCTCCAGTTCCACTTCCAAAGACGGCTGCGGCTACCCCGGCGTCAGTGCCTGCGCCGGCTCGTCAACAACTGGCACAGAAGGAGTCGAAGCCAGCGGGCTTGCCAGAGACTGCCGCGGGACAGGCCGTCGCAAACGCTCCTGGCAACGAAGATCAGCGCGCCGAAGATCAACAGTTTCTGAGCGTGGTTTCCACGCTGGCTCCTTCCGCGCGGGCCACGTATGAAAGCGAATTGCAGGCGGTGAATGCCGACATCCGGGAAACGCAGGCGTATGTGAATCGGAACCCTGGGGATGAGGACGCACGGCAGCATTTGATGGATGCGTATCAGCAAAAAGCACTTCTTTACCAGATCGCGTTGGATCGTATTCAGTAGCGGAAAGGCGGACCGGCGTTCCCGGCCGCAGGGGAATTTATGGCAAGGCTTTATTTAACGAATCTTCATGGAATGAGTCATATGCAATCGAGGTTTCGGAAAACCACGATCGTGACTCTGGCTCTGCTGACCTGGTTGTCGGCCGCGGGGCTGGCCGAGACTAGGAAGGAATACCGGTACACGGTCGGCGGCAACGCGAACATTTCCGTGGATACGCAGTATGGTTCGATTTCGGCCAAGCCCGGGAGCGGCAACGAGGTGGTGGTTGTGGCCACGCTCAAGTCGGACAGCGTGGAAGTCGACCAGCAGCAAAATGGCAACCGGATTGAAATCGCCTCGCACCTGCTGAACGGCGCAAACGAGCAAACCGGCCAGGTGGATTACGAACTGCTGATCCCGCCCGGCTCCACGCTGAACCTCCATTCTTCGACCGGTGCGCTGTCGGTGGAGCGCTTGCACGGGGACTTGACGCTGGAAGGCCCGGATGCGGTGGTCAATGTCCGCGATGTCGAGAACGGGCATGTGCACGTGCGGACGATGCGCGGGCCGATTACGCTGACCGATGTTCGCAACGGCCACGTCGAGATCGCTTCCATAAGCGGCGACGTCCATTTGAAGTCGGTGACTGGACCGCTGGTCCAGGCAAGTACCGGCAGCGGGAAAATTTTCTATGATGGCGATTTCGGCTCCGGCGGCTCTTATCAGTTCACCACCCACAAGGGCGATATCGAGGCCCTGGTGCCGGTGGATGTCTCGGCCGATTTCAGGGCGCACTCGGTGCTGGGCCGCGTGCACCACGACTTTCCTCTGCAACCCAAACACTCGCGGTTTCCTGTGGAAGTGGGACGTTCCTTCGTGGGTACTACCGGCCTGGCAGCATCGGAAGTCGTGCTGCGCTCTTTCAGTGGTAGAATTCGCCTCAAGCAACGCTGAAACAGGTATCAGCCGTCAGCCATCAGCGGTCAGGAATTTCTTTCTGACGGCTGATGGCTGATGGCTGACGGCTGCGTTCCTGGGAGAGCCATGAAAGTGCGTGCGGTGTTTCTGGTGGGATTCATGGCTTCCGGCAAAAGCACCGTGGGGCGGGAATTGGCCCGGCGGCTGGGCTGGGATTTTGTGGATCTGGATGAGCGAATCGAAACGCGAGAGGGGCAGGCCGTTCCCGCGATTTTCCGGGAACGGGGAGAACCCGGGTTTCGGCAGGCTGAAGGCAGAGCGCTTCTCGATCTGACAGAATCGCTGGAGCGCGATACGGTGGTTGCGCTCGGGGGCGGGACGTTCGCGCAGCCGGGGAACGTTGAGTTGCTTCGGCCCTGGCACTCTATATTCCTGGACGCTCCACTGGACGAACTTTGGCGGCGCAGCCGGCAGGACACGACGGAACGGCCTTTGCGAAAAGATGACCGCGCCGAATTCGAAGCTCTGTATTGGCAGCGGCGACCGTCCTACGCTCAGGCAACCGTGACGGTCGTAACTTCAGGTAAAGATCCCGTTGCCATTTGCGCCGAGATCGAGCGTACGCTGAAGTTTCGGGAGGGGGCTGAGGCCACCGGCTCATCCCAGATCTCCCCCGATCATCTCTACACAGGAGAGTCACAGTGAAGTTGTCTTATCGGCTGCTTGCTTTCATGATGGCACTGATTGGGTGTATTGCGGCATTGGGCTTGGCGGCGAGCGCCGCTCCCCTGCCCAAGGAGAAGGAGAAGGAACACGAGGGAACGAAGATCGACTCCGGGTCCTTCGGCGTGTACCAGAATGGCCATCGGGTGGGAACCGAGACGTTCTCGATCTATCAAACCGGCAACGGCAGCGTCATCCAGTCGGAGTTCAAGACGGCGAATACTCCCCCGGACCTGCAAACTTCCGAACTGCAGCTGACCGCGCAAGGGGACATCCGGCGCTACCAGTGGACGGAAGTGAGCCCGGAGCAAGCGGAATCGGAGGTGACTCCGGATAACGAGTTTCTGATGCAGCGGTGGCGCAGCGGCCCGCAGGGAAAAGAGCAGGAGCAGCCTTACTTGTTGACCGTGTCGACCAGCATTCTGGACGACTACTTCTTCATCCAGCGCGAAGTGCTGGTCTGGAAATTTCTGGCCGCAGCCTGCAAACAGGACAAAGGGCAGGTGCAGTGCCCAGTGAAGCAGCGCACTCGGTTCGCAACCATGAACCCTCACGGGCATTCTTCCGCGGCCCTCAGCGCGGAGTTCCTCGGCCGGGAAAAAGTGGCGCTGAAGAACGGGCCGCAAGACCTGCTCAAGCTGGAATTGCAAACCGAGACCGCAACCTGGCAACTCTGGCTCGATGATCAATTCAAGGTCATGAAGATCTCGATCGTGGGTGAGAATACCGAGGTGGAGCGGGACTAGGAAAAGCTTTCAGCTCTCAGCCATCAGCTTTCAGTTTGCCTTTCTTGTGGACAAGGAGGAACTGAGAGCTGAAGGCTGAGAGCTGACAACTGTAGTTTGGAATAACTCTTGACGATTATTGATTCACGGACTTCGCGGGTGCTGTTCACGGCTTTGCTGTTCGCCGTGGGGCTGGGTTTGCTTTATGCGGCGCGAAACACTCTGATTCTCTTCCTATTCGCCATTTTTTTTGCCTATCTTATCAATCCGGCAGTAGTGCGACTGGAGAAACTGGTCCACAACCGGGTCTGGGCTATCACCATCATTTACGTTTTGCTGCTGGTTGCGCTGGTGATCTTCGGTCTTCTAATCGGGCCGAGGATTGCGAAGCAGAGCGCCCGACTGGGAGAGTCGCTGCCCGCGCTGATGGATAACGCCAGCAACAGCCAATTCTCAGGCCAGATTGGCCAGATTACGGCACGAATCGGGAAGGAGCATGGCTGGACCCAAGACACCCAAAAACGCATTAGGAGTTTCCTGATCGGCCGCCGCGAGGACTTGTTTAGCCTGGCACAGCGCATCGGCGTCCGCGCGGCCGAAGCGGCGCAGCAGGCCTGGGTGCTGTTTCTTGTGCCTATTCTCGCCATTTTTTTTCTGCGCGATGGCGCCAGCTTCCATGCGGTGCTGGTGGCTCTGGTGCAGTCGCGCACCCAGCGTGAGTTTCTCGAGGATGTGCTCCAGGACCTGAACCAGATGCTGGCCGAGTTCATTCGCGCGCAGCTGACACTGGCGGCGCTCTCGCTGGTCGCCTACACCTCCTTCTTGGGTGCAATGCACGTGCCCTACGCCATGATGCTCGGCACAGCCGGCGGGGCGCTGGAGTTCATCCCGATGGCGGGACCGCTCGTGGCGGGCACTACCATGATGGCCGTCGCGGTCCTCTCCGGATACCAGCACTGGCCCTTCCTTCTCTTGTTTTTGGTGCTCTGGCGCATACTGCTGGACTACGCCATCTCTCCCCTAGTCATGGGAAAGAGCGTGGAATTGCACCCGCTGGCGGCTTTGTTTGGCATTCTCGCGGGCGCCGAAATCGCGGGGATCCTCGGCGTCTATCTCTCCATCCCGATGATGGCCAGTTTGCGCATCGTGTGGCGGCGCTGGCGCATTTACGCCGAAAAACGCAAGTTCGGCCCGCTCAACGAATTCGCCTTCCCGCCCGACTTGGGAAAAGGTCGAAGCTAGAAAGCCTCGACTTCTTTTCAATCTGAGCCACTGCGCAAAATTGTCGGCCTGAGCTGAGCACCCGAGAAACTGTCTCTTTGAACTCCGCATGCTATTTACTCTTAAGGTATTACCCCCAAGCGGGTACCCCCCACTCCGCGGTATATTGGAATCAAAGACTTAGGAGAATTTCCCGCTAGGTCTTTGACTTTAAAGGACTTGCTGCTAAGGTCTTCCAAAATCAATAACTTAGGAGAGATCCGTTCGCTTCGCTCAGGATTTCGGCAGCGGGCTCCCGCTCCTCCACCCCGTCACGCAAAAGCGCGTGCCGGGGCTCCCGCTTCGCTCTCGCCCGCTAATCGCCTCAACTTAGCTCTAAAACCTCACCTAAAATGGTTTTGGGGCAGCTTCGAGGACCGTCTTGATGACGGGTGTACCTCTCCACTGCCCCAATCAGATCTCTAATAGTTATGGTCGCGTGCGGGTGGTCTTATGTCAAGCGAATTGGATCACACTGTTGTTTGTGATGAAAAAGGTCAAAGGGCCCACCCAAGCGAAGCGTGGGTTGATTAGAACGGAAAGGATGGGCCTCAGTGCATCCCTCTAGAAGCGGAGTAACGCAAGTTTTTACGCCGTGGTAATCGCGCCACCGTTCTTCACCGCTTCCACATCGACCTTGCGCAGAAACTCGGCCGCCGCTTCGGGCAGCACCGTGTTGATAAACATTCCCGAGCCCAGTTCGAATCCGGCCACTCGCGTCAGCCGCGGAATCACGCTGAGATACCAATGAAAATACTTCACGCCGACGCTTTCGGCGGGAGCGCTGCGGATGGTGAAGTTGAAATCCGGGTCGGCCAGTCCGTGGTAGAGCTTGGCCAGCATCGAGCGCAACATGCGCGCCAGGTCGCACAACTCCGAGGCGCTCACGTCGCCAAAGCTGGCCATGTGCCGCCGCGGATAGATATGGGTCGAGAACGGGGCCGCCGAGGCGTACAGCTCAAGCGCGACGAAATGCTCGGAAATAGCGACGATGCGGGTTTGTTCCTGCAATTCCTCATTCAGCATCTGACAAAACATGCACTCGCCAAAATCGTCAAAGTGGCGCAACGCCTGTTGAAAGCGCTCGCGCACTTGCAGCGAGATGACGGGCGTCGCGATGATCTGGGAGTGCGGGTGTTCGAGACTTGTGCCCGCGTCGATCCCGTGGTTCTTGAAGATGGTAATCAGGGCGATGCGCGGGTCGAGGCTGAGTTGATCGTAGCGGGTCTTATAAATGCGGAGAATTTCCGCCACGTAGGAATCCGACATCAGGGCCATGACCTGGGAGTGGTCGGGCGTTTCCACGATCACATCGTGGACCCCGAAACCGTTGACCGTCCGGCGCGAACGGTGTACGGTGCGGGTGGGCTGGACGTCGCGGGAAAGCGCCGCGAACTTATTCGGCACCACCCGCGCGTGCCACGGAACCTCCATCGAGGTCGGTATCCGCATAATTTCCGGCGGGGTCAGTTTCTCGTTGCCTGGGCAAAAGGGGCAGTTCGCGACCAACGATGCCACTGGCTTCCGCTCACGCTTGCTCGCCATTTCTTCGGGACGGCGGGCGCGTTCGGTGGCGATCACGACCCATTCCTTGGTGGCAAAATTCTGGCGTAGTTCCGACATAGTCACTCCTGGCGCGCTGCGGCGCGAATCGGGTCATCGGATGATCGGGTCATCGGGTCATCGAAAACCCGTTGAAACGTGGCTCTCGATCACCCGATGACCCGATGGCCAGATCACCCGATTCAAGCCGCAGCCTGCTACAAATCCTACATCCCCGCTCGAAACTCGAACAGTCACCGAGGGTCGTACGCGCGCGATCCCCGCGAAAAACCTTGCCCCGCCTGACAAAATTGCCGGAGAATCGCCAGCGGCATTCCCTTAAGAAATTCCGCTGGTATAAAATCAAAACTTACCATGTCGAACAAACTCCCTGTTGGAATTCTCGGTGCCACGGGCATCGTCGGGCAGAGATTTATCCAGATGCTCGAACATCACCCGTGGTTTGAAGTGTCGTGGCTGGCCGCGTCCGACCGTTCGGAAGGCCGTCCCTATGCCGAAGCCGCGCGCTGGCGTTTGAAAACCGCTATCCCGGCGAACGTCGCCAACATGACAGTCGCGCCGGCCAAGCCCGATGGCGCCCCGAAGATTATTTTTGCCGCCCTCGATTCCGCGATCGCCCGCGAACTGGAGCCGCAGTTCGCCGCTGCCGGTTGCGCGGTTGTCTCCAATTCGAGCGCGCTGCGCATGCAGGCCGACGTTCCCCTGGTGATCCCGGAAGTCAACACCGACCACATCGAGCTGATCGAAACCCAGCCTTGGCGGCGCCAGTCCCGAGGCTTCGCCGTCACCAACCCCAACTGCTCGGCCATTGGACTGGTCATCGCGCTGGCCCCGCTGCATCGCGCGTTCACACTCGAGAAGGTCATGGCGGTCACCATGCAAGCGGTCAGCGGAGCCGGCTACCCCGGAGTCGCCTCGCTCGATATTCTCGGCAACGTCATCCCCTACATCGCCAGCGAAGAAGAAAAGATGGAAGAGGAGACGCAAAAGTTGCTGGGGACGCTCGACGGTGCGCGCATCGTCCCTGCGCCTTTCGCCATGAGCGCGCAGTGCAATCGCGTTGCGGTGGAAGATGGGCATACCGAGTCGGTCTCGGTCCGGCTCAAGCAGAAAGCGACGGCGGAGGAGATCCTCGCCGTCTGGAAGGATTTTTACCCGGAGCCGCAGCAACTTCAACTACCGAGCGCGCCTGAGCAACCGATCGTGTACATGACCGCCAAGGACCGTCCGCAACCCCGCTTCGACTGCGATCTTGGCGCGGGCATGACCACCTCGGTCGGCCGCCTGCGCAAGTGCAATGTGCTGGACTGGAAGTTTACTGTTCTGTCGCACAACACGATTCGCGGCGCCGCCGGCGCGGCCTTGCTCAACGCCGAACTGCTCAAGGCGAAGGGGTATCTGGGATGAAATCAGTTACCGGTTGCCAGTTACCAGTTGCCAGTAAAAGCCGTGCCGACAGAGGTGTGTCTGGCAACTGGAAACTGGCAACCGGTAACCGTTTTAAGGAGAATTCCCGCCCATGATCGTGATGAAGTTCGGCGGGACTTCCGTACAAGACGCAAAAGCGATTGATCGCGTCGCGCACATCGTGCAGGGGCGATTGGCGGACCGCCCCGTGGTGGTGGTCAGCGCCATGGCCAAGGTCACCGATTCCCTGCTCGCCATGGGCAAGGCGGCCGGCAGCGGCGATCGCAAGACCGCTCTCAAAATGGCGCGCGCCTTGCGCGAACGCCACTATGATACCGCTGGAGAACTGCTGGGCACCGCTCTGTTCACGGAATTTCACAGCAACCTGGGCGCCGACTTCGAGGACCTGGACGAGTTGCTGCGCGGCATTGGCGCGGTCGGAGAAATTACTCCCCGCACCTACGACTACGTGGCCTCGTTCGGCGAAGTGCTTTCCAGCAAGATCGTGGCGGCTGCGTTCACCGCGCGCGGATTGCCGGGCGCGCACATGGATTCGCGCCAATGCCTGCTCACCGACAACAGCTATACGCGCGCCGTCCCCCAGATCGAGGAAACCAACGAGCGCCTGCGCAAGAAGCTGCAACCGCTGCTTGACGCCGGCAAAGTTCCGGTCATGGGCGGGTTCATCGGCTCCAATCGTGACGGCATCACCACCACCATCGGGCGCGGAGGCTCCGATTTTTCAGCCGCTATTTTTGGCGCCGGACTCAATGCCGAGCGCATCGAAATCTGGACCGACGTCGATGGCATGATGACTACCGACCCGCGCCTCTGTTCCGACGCCCGCCGCATCAAGGTCATCAGCTTTGACGAAGCGGCCGAGCTTGCTTATTTCGGGGCAAAAGTCCTGCATCCCGCGACCGTGCTGCCTGCGGTGCAGCAGAATATTCCTGTCTATGTTCTGAACTCGCTGAACCCCACCTGCGAAGGGACAAAGATTACGGCGCAGGCTCCGCGCTGTACGAATATATTCAAGGCCATCGCGCTCAAGAAGAAAATCACGCTGGTCGAGGTTGCCTCGCCTCGACGTCTTTTAGTGCACGGATATCTGAAGTCCATCTTCGAGGCCTTCGACAATCACAAAGTCGCGGTGGACGTGGTGTCCACCTCAGAAGTCAGCGTCTCGGTAACGGCCGAGACCAACGAAAGCATTCCGGCGCTGGCCGCCGATCTGGCCAAGATCGCCGACGTGAAGTACGAAGGGCGGAAAGCCATCGTATGCCTGGTGGGCGAGAATCTGCGCGACACTCCGGGCATCGCCGCCAAGGTTTTCGGCATTCTCGAAGACGTGAAGATCCGCATGATCTCGCAGGGCGCTTCGGAAATTAATCTGACCTTCGTGATTGAAGAAGACGACGCGGCCGAGGTGGTGCGGCGGCTGCACAAGGCGTTTTTTGCCGAGGCCGATCCGGAAGTGTTTGCTTAGTCTCGTTTCAAGGCCGAGACGCCGAGAATATCTGGAAGACAGTTCTTGCCTGCTTCATTTTGCTTTTCTCCGCGTCCTCGGCGCCTCGGCGGTGAAAGGTCGTGAACTTCTCCCACGCTTAGGGATATTGCAACTATGAACGCTCAGGCTGAAGTGGAAAAACGCGTGGCGTCAGGCCAAATCACATGGGCTGGACCTGTGATTGTAATGATAGGCCGCAGTATCTTCATGATCGCGGCCCAAGCGCTGGTGGCAGCCATCTTCGCCGTGCGCGGCCACCCGTCTCCCTGGAACGCGGCGGCGCCCTGGTGGTCGGTTTGGGGGACGCTGGTCGACATCGGCTGCCTGACGCTGATGGCGAAATTCACCCGCGCCGAAGGCATTGGCTTGCGCGACTTGATCGGTAAAATACAGCTTCGCCGCGGGCAAGATATTCTTCTCGGGCTGGGCTGCCTCTTGCTGGGGATGGTGTTGTTCGGCGCCGCTGGGATGCTGGCGACGAAGTTTGTATTCGGCACGGTGCAAGGAATCCCGTATGCGGGACTATTAAGCGCCCGGAGGTTGCCGGTTTGGGCCGTGATCTACAGCCTCAGCGTATGGTGGCTGATCTGGTCGCCCACGGAGGAGATGACCTATAACGGCTATGTGCTGCCACGGATTCAGGCGTTGACGGGTAGCAAATGGATCGCCGTGGTAATGGTGGGGTTCTGGTGGGCCCTGCAGCACAGTTTTCTTCCTCTTATATGGGATTGGAAATACGTGCTGTGGCGCTTTCTTTTTTTCCTGCCTGGCGTGCTTGCGTGGCTGATCGCGTACCTGTGGATCCGCCGGCTTTTCCCGCTGATTTTGGCGCACTGGCCAATGGATGTCTCGGCTCAGATTTATACTCTGAGCTTGTGATCTGGCGATCATAAGGAGTTTCCGAGGCACTGGATCTTCGAGAATGATGTGCGCCGTAGCTTTTTCGGTTTTCTCGGCGTCCTTGGCGTTTCGGCGGTGAGAGGTTTTCAGCATGAATCTTCTAATTCTCGGCTGCGGCAAAACAGGATCGCTGGTGGCTGATGTCGCGCGCGAACGGCGGCATCACGTCCGCAGCATAGACGTTGACGAAAACGCGAACGCTGCCGCCCTCACGCCCGCTTTCCTCGCGCCGTTCGATGTGGCCATCGACTTCACTGCGCCCTCGGCTGTGGTCGCCAATGCCGAGGCCTGCATTCGCGCCGGGAAAAATATCGTCGTCGGAACCACCGGCTGGTACGACCAGTTGCCGCGCTTGCGCGAAATGGCGCTCTCGGCCAACACCGGGTTCCTTTACGGAACGAATTTTTCCATTGGCGTGAATTTGTTTTTCGAGATTATCGCGACCGCCGCGACCGCCCTCAAGTACGACTACAAAGGTGAGATTTTCGAGCGTCATCACGCACAAAAAAAGGACGCTCCTTCGGGGACTGCAATCACGCTTCAGAAGATTCTGCGCGAGCGAGGAGGCGGCGAAAAAGAGGTGGAGATCGTCTCCTTCCGCGAGGGCGACGCGGTCGGAATGCACGAGGTCGTCTTCAATTCCGCCGGAGACCGCATTTATCTGTGCCACGACGCCAAGTCGCGCCGCGGATTCGCCGAAGGCGCCGTGCGCGCCGCCGAGTGGCTGGCCGGGAAAACGGGCTTCTACGAGTTCCGCAACATCTGGCGCGAGCTTTAGGAATCACGCTTGGAAATGCAAGCCGTTGCGATAAGAGTTATCCTTATCCCATGCAACTGCGAGGCTGTGGTACCGCTCTAGTCACGCCGTTCTCCCAGGACGGCACGGTCGACGAAAACGCGCTGCGCAACCTGGTCGCCTGGCAGATCGAGTCGGGCATAGATTTCCTGGTTCCCTGCGGCACCACGGGAGAGACTCCCACGCTCACCCACGATGAGTGGCTGCGCGTCATCGACATCACCATTGAAGTCGCCGCCGGACGCGTTCCCATCGTCGCCGGCGCGACCTCCAACTCGACCCACGAGGCTGTCGCCAAGGCGAAAGAAGTGGCGGAGCGCCCGGGCGTCGATGCCATCCTCACCGCGTCGCCCTACTACAACAAGCCGACGCAGGAGGGCCAGTACCGGCATTTTCGCGCCATCGCCGAGGCCGTCAACAAGCCCGTCATACTCTATAACGTGCCGGGCCGCACCTCCGCCAATCTCGAACCTGCAACTCTGGCGCGATTGAGCGAGGTTGCGAACATCGCGGGCGTGAAGGAAGCCTGCGGCAACATGACCCAGATCGCCGAGGTGCTGAACTCGGTGCCGGAGAGTTTTCTGGTGCTGTCGGGCGACGATGCCGTCACTTTGCCGGTGATCGCGCTCGGCGGCGTGGGCGTGATTTCCGTTGCGTCCAACGAAATTCCCCACGAAATGGCGGCCATGACGCGGGCCGCCCTCGACAACGACTGGGCCGCGGCGCGCGCCCTGCACCGCAAATATCTTCCCCTGATGCTGGCCAACTTCATCGAATCGAGTCCGCTGCCGGTAAAGGCCGTGCTCGCGATGATGGGCAAGATCGAAGAGGTCTATCGCCTGCCCTTGCTGCCCATGCGCCGCGACACGCGGTCGAAGTTGCAGAAGATTGCGACCGATGCGGGATTGATTACCAAGCCCGCGGCTCCTCCGGCAGCCGCCGTCGAATTCTATGTTTACGAAAATTGGGCGGCCGGGCCGCACAAAGCGATCCTGCACCGCGCCTCCTGCGGACAGTGCAGTTCCGGCAAAGGACGTCCCGCCGGCCACGATCCCAATCATTCGAAATGGCACGGGCCCTACAGCACCCTGGCCGAAGCCCGCGAGGCGACGCATCAGATGCCCGGAGTGCTGATTCGCAGCGAATGCAAGTGCGTGGGGTAAGGGCGGCTCTTGGCTTTTAGCTGTTGGCTTTTAGCTGTTCGCTCTTAGCATCCTAATTCGAATTTGTCATCCTGAGCAAAGCGAAGGATCTGCTGTTGGCCGACAGCAACTGAAAGACGCGCTAGACTAATCTTCCTATGCCAGATTCTCTACTTACTCTAAAGTCGGCCATTGAACGCCTATCGGCTTGTGAAACCATCGCCAACTCTGGCGAGGCCCGTCGTATATTTCTCGACTTCCGCGCTGCGCTCACTCGCGGCGAAGTTCGTGCCGCCGAAAAAGTCGCCGGACGCTGGACCGTCAACGCCTGGGTCAAGCAAGGTATTCTGCTCGGCTTCCGTCTTGGCGAGTTGCAAGAAATGTCGGACGGCGACGTGCTTTCCTTCGTTGACAAAGACACTTTCCCCGCCCGCCGCGTAACTCTCGCCGATCGCATTCGCCTTGTGCCCGGAGGCTCTTCCATCCGCGAAGGGGCTTATGTTGCGCCGTCCGTCATCTGCATGCCTCCGATGTATATCAACGTCGGGGCCTATGTGGATGAAGGCTCGATGATCGATTCGCACGCCCTGGTCGGCTCCTGCGCGCAGGTCGGCAAGCGCGTCCACCTGAGCGCCGCGGCGCAGGTCGGAGGCGTGCTCGAACCCATCAACGCCGCTCCGGTAGTCATCGAAGACGATGTGCTGATCGGCGGGAATTGCGGAATCTACGAAGGCACGCTGGTCCGCGCCCGCGCCGTCCTCGGAGCGGGAACGATCCTGACGCGCTCCACGCCGCTCTACGATCTGGTGCGCGGCGAAATCTACCGCGCATCGGCGGAGCATCCGCTGGAAGTCCCGGAGAACGCCGTGGTCGTGCCCGGCTCGCGCGCCGTGAAAAAAGGCAAGGGCAAATTTGAAGACTGGGGACTTGCCCTCTATACGCCCGTCATTGTGAAGTATCGCGACGAAAAAACCGACCGCGGGATTGAGCTGGAAGACTGGCTGAGGTAACCTTATTCGCCCGCATCCAAGACGGTTGCGGAAGAGGTGCGTCTCTCGGCGGCAACTCAGGAGGGAATGGAAAATGTCAACCAGAGGGATAAACCAGTTCATATGCCTGCTAGGTGCGTTGCTATTTCTGGCTTCGTCGAGCGGTTTGGTGATTGGGCAAGACAAGAACTCTTCATCTGCTTCCACTGAGGAATTCAAGTGTCCGGATGGCACCAAGGATTCCGGTTCGAAGCCCGGAATGATAATGCGCTGGTGTGAAGTCTGGCACGATGGTCGTCTTTTGTACCACGGTCCTGTTTGGCGTTGGCACCGGAACGGTCAGATGGAGGGGAAGGAGTACTACGTCTACGGCGCTGCGGAGGGCGAGTTTCCATCGTGGTACGAGAACGGCAAGAGGTCTTCCCTTGGTACGTTTAGCAAAGGAAGCAAGGTAGGACTATGGAAGTATTGGGATCCCGAGGGTCGACTTAAGACCGAAGTCATCTACACCGATAAAGGAAACAAACGAACGGACTACTATCCTTCGGGCCAAAAAATGGCGACCGGGACTTCCACGAAAAGCGGAAAGATCGGACTGTGGATTAATTGGGACGCCGCTGGTAAAGAAAAGGCTCGATGCGACTATGGAGAGGGACTCTTTGCTCTCCCCAACCAAGACTGTGAGGTAATCGCAAAAGAGCTTGACCCTAAGGGCTTCAGCCCTCCCGAACCCGTTGGCAAGACATTGGATGATCAGCATGTAGAAATCAGAATCGCGTCGCAGGTCTACGGTTTTTCGATACCAGAGGGATGGGTGGCTGACGTCGAAGCTGGCAAGAAAGAAGGTGTGCCCGTGGTGTTCTATCCGCAAGGCAGCGCCTGGCGAAAATCTGACGCAACGATTTATATCCGTCCAAAATTCAAGTCAGGCCATACCTTCTCACAAACGGTCAAAGCGGAAATGGATGGGTTTCAAGATGGTGTCGCTGAGTTTCACGTAGATAGTGGCGAAACCCGACGCCTTAAGACCGGCCAAGAGTACCTCCTCAAAACCATCAGCTACAAACCTCTGATCAGCACAGATTCCCCTTTTTCTGTTGTGGCGAGTAACGTCATTCACGAAACCATCGCTTATCTTGACGTATCTGAAAATACAGTCTTAGTTGTCGTATTATCCTGTTCCAGCGAAGCTCAGATGAAGAAGTCATCACCTGATTTCACGTCGATGCTTGACTCTTTCCGAAGTATCAAGTGAACCGAGAATCGGCGCGGCTTCCCCGCGTCCTCCTCAGCCGTTTTCCGTATTCCCCTGCTTTACTTTGTGCCACAATGTAAAGCGATGACGGAAGCGACTCTTTCGGCAAAGAACCAGATCGAGATCCCGCATGAAGCTCGCGAGGCGTTAGGTCTGAAGCCCGGCGACAAGGTTCTTGTAGTGGTTCGCGGACGGAACGCCCTCATCCTGCGAAAGCCGAAGTCGTACCATGCCGCAATCCGAGGTTTAGCTTGCGGCGCGTATCCCAAGAATCATCTTCAAAAAGAACGCCAGAGCTGGGAGTAGAACCCGATCACGACGGCAGCATCGCCAGCGGCGCGCCCTGCAGTTGCGCTTGCTGCTCCGCAAACCTGCGGCGCGCTTCGAGATGCTTGGCGCGGAAGTGCGCTCCTGCACGCTGGCCCCACGCCCGTACGAAGTAATAGTTCAGGGCGCACCCAATGGCCGAGCTGAACACCGGAATCAATCGTCCCGCCCACTTCTCCGCCACCTCGGCGCCTGCCCGCACCGCGATGCGCTGGATCACGCGCGGCACAAATTTATTGATCACTTCTTTTTCCAGCAGCTCGCGGCTGATGTCGACTCCGGCGGCGCTGGCCGCAGCAATCCAAAGCTCGGCGATTTCATCGTCGGTATTTAACTCGAATCCGTAAATCAGGCTGAGCTTCTGGATGGTGCGCATGGTAATGGCGGAAAGAATGCCGAGGTCGGGCACAATGGTGAGGATTCCGCCCAGGCCAAATCCGGCTCCCTCAGCCCCCGCCAGCTTCATGCCGCCGCGGACGACCGACTCGGCCAGCTCGTCGAGGCGCTCCACGGGTAGCGTGTACACGCCTTGAAATGTGGCGATCGGCAGCCCGTGCGCCACGCGCAGTTGCATCAGGAAGCGCGCGGGATCGACCTTGACCGTGTCGTAGGCGCGAGTCAGGCCTCCGCGGATCGCGCCTTCGGCCTTCCGCCGCAGCCAGGATTTTTTCGCGTCGTCCATTACGTATGAGTTTACCAGCCGGTCGAACATCGCCTCCGACTTCCCGTAGAGACGCGGCTTGCCGCGTCTCCCGCCGCGTCCAACGCAGGTGGGGCAAGCCCCGTCTCTACACAGGCCTCTCCCTGTGCTAGCATCATCATGTCAAATGTCAAAAGGAAAACTGCACATTGTTCCACTAGGCGGGATGGGCGAGTTCGGTATGAACTGCATGGCCATCCGCTTCGGCGACGACATCATCGTAATCGACGCCGGCCTGATGTTCCCCGAAGCCGAATTGCTAGGCGTCGACATCGTCGTCCCCGACATTTCTTATCTGCTGGAGAATCGCAAGCATGTGCGCGGCATCATCCTCACGCACGGCCACGAAGACCACATCGGGGCGCTGCCCTGGATTCTCGGCGAACTGAACGTTCCGGTCTGGGCCACCGAGTTCACGCTGGCCTACGTCGAAGACAAGCTCGACGAACACCAGTTGCTCGACGACGCCGACCTGCGCGAAATTCGCGCCGGAGAGCGCTTCAAGGTTGGACCGTTCACGATTCACCCGCTGCAGGTCACGCACAGCCTGGTCGATTGCGTCGCGCTCGCCATCCACACGCCGATTGGAGTCGTGCTGCACACCGGCGACTTCAAGGTCGATCCCACGCCCACCGACAACCGTCTCTTCGACCTGCACGGTTTCGCCGAATACGGCAAAGAGGGAGTGCTGCTGCTCTTGCAGGATTCCACCAACGTCGAGCGCAAGGGTTACACGCCGAGCGAGCGAGCGGTGCGCCGCAAGTTCGACGAGGTCTTTGCCCGCACTGAGCGGCGACTGTTCATTTCTTGTTTCTCGTCTTCGATTCACCGCATTAAGCTGACGGTAGACATGGCGCGAGAGCACGGCCGAAAAATTTGTTTCATCGGCCGCTCCATGAACAACTCGACCGAGATCGCCGAAGACCTGGGTTATGTCGAGATTCCCGAGGGCCTGATGATCCATCCCGGCGAGATGAGAAATTTCCCGCCGGAAAAAGTTTGCGTGCTCATCAGCGGCACGCAGGGCGAGCCGATGTCGGCGCTGTCGCGCGCGGCAGTCGATAACCACAAGCACGCAAAGATCGAAAAGGGAGACACGGTCGTCCTCTCGTCGCGCATCATTCCCGGCAACGAAAAAGCCATCTACAGAATGATCGACCACCTCTTCCGCCGCCAGGCGCATGTCATCTACGACGACGGATCTACTCCGCCGATTCACGTCAGCGGACACGGCAGCCAGGAAGAATTGAAACTCATCATCAACCTGGTGCGGCCCAGATATTTCGTGCCGATTCATGGAGAATTCCGGCAGCTCCGGCTGCATGCCGATCTGGCCGCATCCATGCACGGCGCGGTCGGCAGCGTGCTACTGATCGAAAGCGGAGACGTTTTGGAAATCGACGAACAAGGCGCGCGCAAGGCTGGACGCGTCAACGTCGGTCGCGTCTGCATCGATTCCGGCTCGCGCTCCGATGTGGTGGAAGATTTAGTCATCAAAGACCGTCGCCACCTCAGCGAAGACGGATTCGTGATGCCAATCATCGCCATCAACAAGCTCACCGGGCTGGTCGAAACCGCACCCGAGATTGTGACGCGCGGCTTTGCTCCCGGGGAAAACGGCGTGATCGAGCGCGCCCGCGAGATTGTCATGGAAACCCTGGATGCCTCCAGCGCCGAAGAGAAAGCCGACTACGGCGTGATCAAAGAAAAAATCCGCACCGATTTGAAGCGCTACATCTCGCGGCAAACGCAGCGTCGGCCGCTGATTATGCCGGTGATATTGGAGATCTGAGCTCGTCAGCTAGCGAGGTACGAGATGCCTTCCGAAACCTGGACATGTTCCACATGCGGAGAGATCCACAGTGAACTTCCACGGAGCTACAGTCTTAAGGCGCCTTGGCCTTGGCACATTACTCCGGAATCCGAACGCCAACGTGCCTGCAAGCTAACAGAAGACACCTGTGTTCTCTTCGACGAAGACTTCTTCATTCGAGGCTGCATCGAACTACATATTCACGGACAAAGTGAACCGTTTATTTGGGGTGTTTGGGTTTCCTTGAGTCGGACTCACTTCGAGCGGGAGCGCTCGCTCGTTCACGACCCAAAGCGAATTGAAGAGCCACCGTATTTCGGCTGGCTATGCTCGAGAATACAAATCTACCCAGATACCCTACTGCTGAAAACCAAAGTTCACACACGAGAGGCGGGCACTAGACCGTACATTGAGCTCGAACCCACAGATCATCCCCTTGCTGTCGAACAACGCACGGGAATCACAGAGGCGCGTGTGCGAGAGATCCATGAACTATTTACGAATGACTGGCGTCATCCCAAATGGAATTCCAAAGGGTCCAGGGGTCATGGACCTGAAGGTGCATGCTGAAGTCGTCGCTGGCAGCTGGCCCTCAACTCAGTATCCGCCCTCTCGTCCATGCCGAACGGCCACTATCACGATCTGTTTCCCGTCGTAGTGATACAGCGCGACATAGGCCCGACTTCCGAATTCAATCACCCACTCGCGGAACTCCAGCGGCATTTCTTCGACCGGACGGCCAATCTCCGGATGCTTGCCGAGCGCTTTTACTCCCTGTCGGATCGCCTTGACGGCGCGTTTGGCAGCGTCCCGGCTCTTGGGAGCTAGAAAGTCATGGAGACGGGCCACATCCAGCAGTGCCGATTGAGACCATATCAGGCGCGGCATTTCGGGGGAGCGGCGTCCTTACCCGCTTCGAGCTTGGCCAGCCATGCATCGGCTTCCTCGGCGGTCGCGTGCAGGCCGGTTGTCTGGTAATGGGTCCAGGCGGCCAGCGCGGCCTGCCGGAATTGCTCGCGCTTCTCTTCGCGCTCCACGTACTGCTCGATGGCTTCGCGCATCACCCAGTGCGGCGAACGGCGGCGTGCCGAGGCGAGCCGCTGTAGGCGCTCTTTTGTCTTAGTATCGAGTTTCAAGCTGGTGGTAGAGGGCGACGCCATCACAGGTACTCCGGGGTGTTACCAAGTAATACTATACCACCAGGGGATTGATAATTGTGTGATAATGAAGACCCCTTCCCCGATGGTCTCTCTCGACGACATTCAGCGAGCTCGAACTCTTCTCCACGGCATTGCCGCCCGCACTCCGCTGTTCGAATGGACGGGGGCTGCGGATCAGCGCAAGCTTTTTCTCAAGCTGGAAAACCTGCAGCCGATTGGCGCTTTCAAGCTGCGCGGTGCGTATAACAAAGTCGCATCGCTAACTGACGAAGAACGCCGCCGCGGAGTCATTTCCTATTCCAGCGGCAATCACGCGCAAGGCGTGGCCTACGCGGCGCGGGCGCTGGGCGTGAAGGCGATCATTGTGATGCCGGGCAATGCTCCGAAGAACAAGCTTGAAGCGACGACTGCTCTGGGAGCGGAAATCGTCATGGTCGGCCCGAGCAGCGAAGAGCGCCGGTTGCGCGCCGAACAGCTTGCAGCCGAGCACGGATACGCAATCGTGCCTCCCTACAACGACGAAAAGATCATTGCCGGCCAGGGGACCATCGGACTCGAAATTCTCGAAGACCTGCCCAACGTTGAGACCGTGCTGGTTCCGGTCGGCGGAGGTGGATTGATCAGCGGAATCTCGGCGGCCATCAAACTCAGCAATCTCAAGCATGGTCATCCCCAGGTGAAGGTGATTGGCGTCGAGCCTGAGTTGGCCGCCGATGCGCAAGCCAGCCTGCGCGCCGGCCGAATCGTTTCTTTTCCGGCTGAGCAAGTTTCGCGGACGCTGGCCGACGGCCTGCGCACCCAGAGCATTGGCGCAATCAATTTCGAACACATGCGCGCCTATGTGGACGACATCGTCAGCGTGACCGAAGACGAGATTCGCGAGGCTACACGGGCGCTAAGCGCGAACGCCAAGACGCTGGCCGAACCGAGCGGCGCCGTCGCTCCCGCGGCGTTTCTTTTCCACGCCAACGAGTTGCCCAAAACGAAGATCAATGTTGCCGTGATCAGCGGCGGCAACATCGATCCCGCGCTGCTGGCCGAGTTTCGGAAAAGTCAGAAGTGAGAAGTCAGATTGCAGAAGTCGGAACCAGAGTCGCGCGGCAGACAGGATACACTTCTGCCATCTAATTTCTAACTTCTTCAATTTCCGACTTATTGCGGAGCTCTGAATCATGAATCGCTGGCTCGATCGGTATTTCGAACTCGCTCAGCACCAGACGACCGTCCGCCGCGAGGTCATCGCCGGACTGACCACATTTTTTACGATGGCTTACATCGTAGCCGTTAACCCGGCCATCCTGAAAGCTGCCGGCATACCTGCTGGCGCGTCGCTCACGGCCACCATTCTTACAGCGATTTTCGGGACCTTGCTGATGGGCTTCTATGCCAACCGGCCGTTCGCCATCGCTCCCTACATGGGCGAGAACGCTTTTGTCGCGTTCACCGTGGTCAATGTGCTCGGCTACTCGTGGCAAAGCGCTCTGGGCGCGGTCTTCCTCGCGGGGGTTCTTTTTATTCTGCTGACTCTGTTCCGCCTGCGCCAGTGGATGGTTGACGCCATTCCCGCCTCGCTGCGTTACAGCTACGCCGCTGGCATCGGATTGTTCCTCACCTTCATAGGATTGAATCAGGCCGGCATCGTTACCCTGGGATCTCCTGGAGCACCGGTCCGTCCCGGCCATCTTACTTCGGTTTCCGTCCTGCTCGCGGTTTTCGGATTCCTGTTGATGACGCTCCTCACCATTCGCCGCTTCCCGGCCGCGATTCTTTGCGGAGTTCTTGCAACCGCTCTGCTCAGTTTTGTGACCGGAGTAGCTCCCGCGCCAACCGGTTGGATGAGCCGTCCGCCCAGCCTTGCGCCTGTGTTTTTTAAATTCGATCTGCACACGGTATTCACCTGGGGATTTTTTCCGGTCGTCCTCACGATCTTTGTAATGGCATTTGTAGACACCATGGGCACGCTGATCGGCGTGTCGGCGCGCGCCGGATTCCTCGACAAAAACGGCAACCTGCCGCAGATCGAGCGCCCCATGCTGGCCGACGCGCTGGCTACAACTTTCGCCGCCGCCATCGGGACCACCACGTCCGGCGCCTACATCGAGTCGGCGACGGGAGTCGAAGCCGGCGGCCGTACCGGCCTGACTGCGGTCATTACCGCGTTCTGTTTTGGCGGGACTTTGTTCTTTGCGCCGTTCATTTCCGCCATCCCGCCGCAGGCATACGCTCCGGCGCTGATTTTTGTGGGATTGCTGATGCTCGCTCCAGTCACGCGCATTCCCTTCGACGACCTTTCCGAATTGGTCCCGGCTTTCGGCGTCATCGTGCTCATGGCCTTCACTTACAACATTGGAATTGGCATGACGGCGGGATTTGTCTTGTATCCTTTGTGTAAACTGTTTTCCGGACGCTTGCGCGATGTTCGTCCAGCGCTTTGGGCGTTGACTGCGCTCTCGCTGCTGTTTTTCATTTTTTATCCGTACACGTAGTAACAACGACCTGGAACTAACGACTACGAAAGCCGCAGGAATTCACATGATACGTTTTGGCATCGCAGGTTTCGGATTACACGCTGTACGGCGTCTTATGCCAGGTTTCGCTCTGGCCAAAAATTGCAAAGTGGTCGCTCTATCGCGCCGGGACATGAACAAGGCCCGTGAATCTGCCGCGCAGTATGGCATTCCGCATGTCTTCGCCTCGACCGCTGAACTCAGCCGCTGCGCTGAAGTTGACGCCGTCCTCGTCACCACTCCCAATGTCTGCCACCTCGACGACGTGCTCGCCGCGGTTGCCGCGCGCAAGCCAGTGCTGTGCGAAAAACCCATGGGCATGAATGCGGACGAATGCCGCCAAATGGTCGAGGCGGCGCGCAAAGCC
>Ga0181530_10000952_pt1 | contig 36933 bp, 28 predicted proteins | sample PEATcosm2014_Bin_42_FD_119769 | JGI IMG/M metagenome (GOLD analysis project Ga0181530, IMG submission 119769) | Peatland microbial communities from MTU Mesocosm Facility, Houghton, MI, USA - PEATcosm2014_Bin10_60_metaG | ecosystem: Environmental > Terrestrial > Soil > Wetlands > Peat | place...
CACGGCTTCGCTGTCTCCCAATCAGGTGAAGCGAGCAGCAAACGGCAGGGTGACGGACAGCGGTTTCAAAAAAAAGCTATGAAAACAACACATTCAAGAATTGAAGCGTCAGCACCGGCGAATGTCCGGCCATCGTCGGTATCAAAAGCCGACAAAGACCGGCTGCAAAGACTGGATTATCAGAAACGGGAAACGAACCGCCACCTGCCCACCGCCGAGGTTTTGAACCTCTTGGAGCGGGAAGCGCCCCTGATTTTCCGGCTGGCGCAGATTGTCGGGAAATGGGTTTGGATTCAATTCCCGGAGAAACAGCCCCGCGAGATTACATCCATGCTGGCGCAGATCGGTTTCCATTGGAACCGCGAACGCCAGACTTGGCAGCACCCTTGCGGAGTCTTTTGCGACCAAGCCGCCGACTACGACCCCCGCAGACGTTACGGCAGCCACACCGCCGCCGCATAAGGAGAAAGGAGAAAGAACCATGAACGCGAACACCCCCACCCTACCGGGTTTCGACAACATTGTGAAGCCCTTCACCTTTCCGGCGCAGCCCTACGAATACCGTATTACGGCTTTGAGGGAATGCCCCACCCCGGAGAATCTGCAAATGTGCGACACCCCGGACAAAGCCGCCGAATACTGGCAACGGCATATCGCCACCCATCCGCATTTCAACCCGGAATGCGAATGCCTTGCCGTCCTGATCTTGAACACCCGCCGCCGCGTGAAAGGCCATTACCTGGTCAGCATCGGCACGCTGGATTCAATCATGGTGCATCCCAGGGAGGTGTTCCGGCTGGCGATTATGACTTCCGCCGCCGCCATTGTAATGATGCACAACCACCCATCCGGGGACTCCACCCCATCCCAGGCGGACATCAAAGTGACCCGCGACCTCATCCGCGCCGGGCAGCTTTTGAAGATTGAACTGCTTGACCATGTGATTGTCGGCAAGCCGAACCGTACCAGTCTCCGCGAACTCGGATATTTCGCCGCATAAGGAGCACCTGCCATGAAACGCAATAACCACGGAATTGACCCATTAAACCCCATGAACACGACCGCACCAACCGCCCATGAATGGCGAGGCGTATTCTTTGACGGCCCGCAGTCCGACCAGAACCAGGACGGGGACGAAATCCCCGTCTGGTTTGTGTATGTCGGCAACGAAGACGCCGAACCAACAGACCACGTTTACAGGATTCACGACTTCCACGCCGCCGAGGAACTGGCCCGGAGGATGTCCCGCGACCGCCGCCTTGAACTGATTCAAGACGCAATGCCCGATTGACCCCGCCACGGCCACGGCCCCACGGACGGGGCTTGCGGCTGGGCCTTGCGCCGGCCCAGACCCGCGCCAGAGGCCACGGCCTCTGGACTCCAATTCCGCTCGCGCTGGCCTTTGCGTTCCGCGTCCTTTCCGCATGGCGGAAAGAATAGTGTCTTGTGTTGACCGGCCCGACTTAGCCGCCAGTTCGCAGGCCGTTAAGCCAGTTTTTTAGGTCCTCCATATCGGCAAGACTCATCCGGTATTTGTTCTGTTCCTGGAACACTTTCGCAGGGCCAGTAAAAGTTGAGGTTGTAATGATTAAACCATTCGTAGCCTTGTCGGAATCAACAACCCCATACAATTGCCGAACAGCCTCGACAGTGACCTTTCTTTGCGGCGCGTAACGTTTGCACTGTGTCATTGTCAACAAGGTGCCGACATCCGATTTCTTACAGGCCCGAATATCCAACCCACCATCGCGGGTACGTTTTGTGACCTCCACATCATAACCTTTTGCTTTGAGGAGTGTCGCAACAAGTTCCTCAAATTTGTGAGGATCCATTTTGTACATCAATTCAGGATGCTTGGACAGATATTTTACCAGTTCATCATTAATATCGGCCAGGTCTGGCTCAACGATCAATCCACCTGCGGGAACGATCAGCTTTTTTGCATCAGCGAGCTCTTCGCCTTCTTCGGGCGAGACCATCCCATCGAAGAACTCTTCCACTTTCTTGTCCGCGAGCAAGTCGCCGACATCGCCGTAAGAATCCGAGTTGAATACCGCCTCCCCTCCGTCAAATGGGACGTTTCCATACCACTCCTCGTCGTAAATTTCCGAGAGACGGTGAAGCATGTCTTCATAATTGTCGAACTCTTCTTCCACCGTATTCATCCGGTGATCTTCGCCAGACATGACGTAAACTACCCCGCGAACCTTATCGAATCGGATGTCTTCCAGAATGTCCCTCACGCGGCCCCGCGCCGCCGATTCCCAAGGCATTTCATCGTCCTCGGACTCATCTTCGGCGAAAGAATCATGGTTTGACATAGCGGGATGGTATTTTCCAAACCCGTTGATTGTCGAGGCGAAACCGGATGGATGGAAATGGCAAAACGCCTGGGGAGGTCAGCGCAAAGACCCACAAATTTAGCCCCCGACTTCTTGACACAGAATTGCCTTTTCCATCCGTATCTGATAGAGACTCCCGCGTGCCCAGCGACACGCAAATCCAATATATCACAGGAGACGCCACCGCCCCCATTGGAAAGGGAAACAAAATCATCGCCCATGTCTGCAATGACGTTGGGGCATGGGGCGCCGGGTTTGTCCTGGCGATCTCAAAACGCTGGCCCCAGCCCAGGGCGGAATATATGAAGGACAAGACGGCGCAGTCCTTGAAACTTGGCACGGTGAGTCTGGTCCGGGTGGAAAGGACGGTTTGGGTTGCCAACATGGTTGCGCAACGGGACATCCGCTGGCGCGACGGCGTGCCGCCGATCCGCTATGACGCCCTCTTGGAATGCTTGAAGCAGTTGGGCTTTCACGCCCACCAATTGAACGCGACCATCCACATGCCCCGCATCGGCTGCGGACTGGCCGGCGGCAAATGGGAGAGAGTGGAACCGTTGCTCCGCGAAACCATCCCCGGAACACAAATTTTCGTCTATGACTTGCCCCGGTGAAGGAACCTCTCTTGCTGGGCCTCACGGCGGCCCAGCCCAGCGCCAAAGGACGTGTCCTTTGGAATCCGGGTCATCCAATGTTCTCCTCAAAGCTATGTTTCATCAAATGTTTTGCGATGGCTCATCTCTTGGGAATAATGCTCGCACGAAGTTCCTCAAAACCGAGCGTGATCTCCTTAAACGCTTGCTCCAACGTCGTCTCTTGAAAACGGATTGCCACCTCTAGCATTTCGTATCGGAGGGGTCGCTCTGGTTCGCCTTCGGGTATTTGAATACGATACATAATATCGAGAAGTGTGTGCTCGCCATAGCCTCTAGGACGAGTGTCTTCAAGATGCGCAAGACCGCCTCGGAGCAAACGGAAAACACCACGCTCAAAAAGCGACCATTTTTCATTCTGTTCTTGGTTTAGCATGGCGCGCAGCCGAATACGAGCTGCAAGATATTCGACTCGCCCTTGTTCGAGGAATCGGATAAGCGAATCTCGCGATTCACCCGAATCTATACGGTGGCGGAGCGACGCCAAGAGCTTCATGTAGTCGCTAAACACTTGCTGCGATAGCTCGAAGATTGGCTGTGCGTAGCGTTCGACATATTCCGCGTTATTCTTCTCACGCTCACGCGCCAGATTTGTTGCGCTCTCGATCAGTTTAAGGATGTCGGCTATCATATTCCTCGCACTCTCGCCACACCGCTTCCGCCTACAGCCGATCCTTCCCTTCCGCCTTCGCCCTGGCCCACCGCGCTTTTGCTGCCGCCGCCATCCTCGCCCGGCCAGCGGCGCTCACCTTCCGCCGCTTTCTTGGCGCGGCCTCTGCATCTGTGACCCTGACTTTTCCCCAGCGGGCGGCAGCACCGAGCCGCGCCCGTTCCGCTAAGGACATTTTCTTCCGGCCCCGGCGCTTTGGAATCTCAAGCGCGGCGGACCCGCCGCCCGCCAATTCTTCGATCTCCCTTTGAAGCGCCTCGATTTGTTCCTTGATCGAAATCAGTTTTCGCAGTTGTTCAACAGTCAAGTTTTGCAGTGGTGTCATAATTTCGCGCAGGGTGCGCCGCCGCCAAGCCGGTTGTCAAGTCAGGATGCGACTCAGGATGCGACTCCCTTTTCCCGGCGCGCTTTCTCGATAACGGCAATCATGGCTTGCCACGCGGCGCTCTTTTTCCGGCGCTTCTTCGGAGTGGAATCATCTTTTCTCCCTAAATTTCGTATTGCGGCCCGAGCGCCAGCACTGCCAGCAAGCGCGAGCAATGCCGCCTGTGGATCGGCGGCAATGCGAGACAATTCTTCCGGTGTCAACCTTCGCGGTTCTTTCATGGATTCGCGCAGTTTCTCAGGCCCTTGGTTGTTGTCAAGGGCGGACACACCCCACCATTTCAGCCCCCCTCCAAAAAGGGTTGCCATCGGCCCGATTCCGTCAAGAATCGCCAAAAATACACCATGAAAAACCCAATCATTCCCGGAAAGCCCAAGAACCACCCCGTCCACCAAATCCGCCAAGGCGCTGTCAGCGCCAGCATTTGGCGGCAGCAGACCGACAAAGGCCCGATGTTCAATGTCACCTTCCAACGGTCATACAAGGACGGGGAGACATGGAAGACCTCCGCCAGCTTTGGCCGAAACAACCTCTTGGTCCTGAGCCTGGTTGCCGCCCGCGCCTTCGAGTGGATTGGGAACCAGCCCAAGGGGCTGAACCTGTAGTCCTTGCCCCGGCGCGGCTTTTGCGCTCCGCCACCACCTAAAACGGTTGCCTTTCATGACTTTCGGTCAAGAATATCAGCGGGGCATTCCCCGCTTTCCCCATGAATTTCCCCTCACGGCCAAAGTCCTTTACTATGCTGGAATTGCTGGTGGTCGTCCTTATCACGTCGGTTTTGATTATCTGCCTCATATTCTGCGCCGTGAGTTTCCTTAGTTGGGCGCAATCCACCGTGGACAAACACACCTACACCGTCCTGAATGACGCCTTGGACCGATACAAAACGGAGGGCGGCGGTATAGCGGGGCTAAATCCCGGGACCAATGTTGACAATTTGCTCTCGCAGATGCAGACGGGGGTCGTCTATGGCGGAGTCACCCACCAGTTCATCGAATCGGGCGTCACCTATCATGGCAGCTTGATCGGTGCGACGGGCAGTGGGGCTTATTATCACTTCTCCCGTTACAACACCTATAGCGACGGCTCAGGCCAGGGCAACCCCACCAACGGCGGCTCATGGCCCGCATATCTGGTCGTGGGCTATAATTCCCTTGCCGCGTACAGCTCCAATGGAACCGCTTGGAGCACCTCGTCGTTGCCTGGGAATGAGACTTATCAGGGCGTGACATACGGAGGCGGGAAATTCGTGGCTGTCGGAAACGGCGGTACGGCTGCCTACACCACCGACGGCATCAATTGGACGGCCTCTACAATGCCGTCTTCGGGCAGTTGGAAAAACATTACCTATGGTAACGGGAAGTTTTTGGCGGTTATATCCAGTTCAAATTCAGGGGCTTACAGCACAGATGGCATCAACTGGACGGCCTGCACACTGCCAATGTCAAATTGCACGGGAGTGGCTTATGGAGGAGGAAACTTTGTGGTTGTCTCATATTATACCAGCACGGCGGCCTACAGTGCCAATGGCATCAATTGGACAACCTGCACAATGCCATACAGCCTCAACTGGATAAGCGTGGCCTATGGAAACGGAACATTTGTGGCCGTGGCGTTACAGACGACCGCAGCGGCCTACAGCAGCGACGGCATCCATTGGACAGGTTCTACTCTGCCGTCCTCGAACAACTCCTATCGTATTTCTTATGGAAACGGGGTATTCGTGACTTCTGCAGAGGGATCAAATACTGGCGCTTATTCCAGTAATGGCAGCAGCTGGAACACCTGCACGTTTCCTTCTTCGAACAACTGGTTTGCTGGCACCTATGCAAACGGGCAATTTTTAATGACATGTGGTAATTACACAAACCCAGGCGTGGGTGCCCTCAGCCCTGATGGCATTAACTGGACGGCCACCACATTGCCAAGCGGCACATGGGAAGCCGCAGCCAGCAGTAATTAGACGGATCGCCCCCTTCGCGCGAGACTGGCAGGCTTTCAATTCCCCTTTCCAAGACTTCGCCTTGAAACCTGTCAGACTGGCGCTCGCCCACCGATGCTCTCTCATGGGTTTATATCCGCGCCGCTTCGCTCACGCTCCATAATCCCATGAGAGAGCCAAAACCACTTGCCCTGTCGCGCAGACATCGGGCCAGCCCTTCCCCCGCAAGGCGGACTCCGCCGGGCAAGCCCGAAGACTTGCGCTTCCCCACGGACGCTCCCTTGATAAATTTCCAAATCCGCCGCTCCACTCCGCTTTTGGGTCCGTCCGCTGATCCGCCCCGTTCCCCCACGGTTGCGACCAGCCCAAACGCTTTGCTCCACTCACCGCTTTGGAAATTTCCAAGCGAGCTAACCGCTGGGCCTGACGCCGGCCCAGGCCCGCGCCAAAGGATGTGTCCTTTGGAATCCGACGTTCACATTCCCTGTCGCGTGAGACTGTCAGGCTTTCAATTCCCCTTCCAGACTGCGCCTTGAAACCTGCCAGACTCGCGCTCGCCCGCCGATGCTCCCCGGCGGAATTCCAGCGCCGACCGCTTCACTTCGTTTCACTGAACGTCCCTGGAATTCCCCGGCGAGCGGACCGCCACGGCCACGGCTTGAAGCCCCTACCCCGGACACAGCCCGCGATCCTTGACCGGACGCGGGCTTTTTCATTCCGGCCGGGCCTCACGCCAGACCAGACCCGCGCCAACCCCGATCTGTCGGGGTTGGAATCCGTTGCCCACCCACCCCGGATGCTCACCCCCTCCACAGGCCCAGGGGTCTGCGCTTTGCCGCGCTGATTGAGTGTGCGTTGCACACGGCCACACCGGGGCGCGTGCGCTTCGCGTAGTCAGCCTGCTTTGGGCATTCCCCTACGGGCTGCCCCTGCCTTTTTGTGTTTTTGTTTTATGGCCTGTTTTGCTCCACCCTCGGTTTTTGCTGTGCCCTCACTGGCTCGCTTTCATTCGGGGGGCTTAACGCGGTTCCTCCCTTGCGGGCGCGCCGCCGCTACCCGCCGCTCATTCGCTCGCCTTGCCGTGAAGGGCACAGACAAAACCGAGCGGCAGGAGCCGCAAAACACATCCATGAAAACACACAAAAACAGTAGAACAGCCACCACCAGGGAAGGACACCTGAGCAAATCCGATTCAGAGCGGGCAGTCCCCACCACCAACACAACCAAGAAATACGACGTTTGCTTGCGACTCGAACAAATCAGCCTTTTCTGGCTGACGATTGAGGCAACGTCCCAAGCCGAAGCCATTAAGAAAGCCCAGGCGCTCGACTCCACAGTCAGCCAAGATTGGGAACTTGTGGAAGAGGAAACCCATGTCGATTCCGTTGAACCCCTTGAAGGAGGGCAGGACAATGAATAGCGCCCCTACCATCACCCTCGCACAAGCGGGGGAACGGGCGGCGGCAGCCGAAGCGGAAGCAAATCCGCTTCCACGCAGCAAAGTGACGCACCCTAACCCCGTAATGGACAACCTTGACCGCTTCACCAATCGGATGCTCCACGGTGATTGTTTACAGCTTTTGCGTTGCTTGCCCGACGAGTGCGCCGACATGGTTTTGACCGACCCGCCTTACCTTGTCCGATACAAGGACAGGGCCGGGCGCACCATTGCCAACGACGACAACACCCGCTGGATGTTCCCGGCCTTTGCCGAAATGTTCCGCGTCCTCAAGCCAAACTCCTATTGCGTCAGCTTCTACGGCTGGAGCAAGGCCGACCGTTTCTTGTCCGTCTGGCGTGAGTGCGGCTTTTACCCCATTGGGCACTTTGTTTGGGTGAAACGCTACGCTTCATGCGTGCGGCATAACCAGATGAAGCACGAACAGGCTTACTTGCTCGCAAAGGGAAATCCCCCACCCCCGAAACATCCGCCCGCCGATGTTCTGCCGTGGAAATACACCGGCAACCGGCTTCATCCGACGCAAAAGCCTGTTTGCAGCCTCACCCCGCTAATCGAAGCCTACACCCGCCCCGGCGGTTTAATCGTGGACCCTTTCGCTGGGAGCGGCAGCACCGGCGTCGCCGCCATGCTTTGCCGGCGGCGCTGTCTGCTCATTGAAAAGGACGCTGCCTATTGTGCGGCGGCAAGCACACGGTTGGACAGACTGCCTTATCACATAAGCTCATTTACCCGATGAAAAAGAAACCACACCCACACACCCGCTCAAAGTCCGCCCGCCACAATGGCCGGGCTGGCAGTGACACCAACCCCAAAGAAACCTTCATTCTGTTTGACTACGGCCGTCCCTTTCGCGTCTCGATGCCCGCCGGGACCTTCGACCGTATGGCCGCGAAGGTTGCCGAACTCGAAAGGAAACGCCATTGACGACAATTCAAATCCCCCGGCACACGCCGGGGAGATTTGAATTGCCCCAAATTCCAAACCCGTTTTAGAACCAAACCAAAATGAAGAAATCAACCACCACCCGCCTAAATCCCTGGGATGCCGCAAGGAAATTCAAGGTCTTTCGGTCTGGCGGCGGATACCCGCTCGCCGACCTTGAGCCGGGCGTTAAATTCTTTGTGCTGATGCTGGAACAGCTTGGCGCAACAACGCTTTACTCCTGCGAGGGACACCCTCATGGATTCTATGTCATGTTCAAATGCCCCTACGAAACCGCTTTGCGCGTGAGCAAGTGCGGATTTTTCGCGGTGGAAGTCTGCGGCCCTGAAAGATGGATGATGCGCGTTTCCGAAAGACAGCGCGTTCATTCTCAAAAGCGGAAGTTTCAATTGCTCCGCAGGGCCGCTACGCACTGGCAACACCAACTCGGAAAACTGAAAGTGCCGCCACGGGACAAAAATTCACTTTGACCGAATTTGCCGCCGGGCTTTACGCCAGCCCAGGCCCGCGCCAAAGGTCAATGACCTTTGGAATCCGTTGCCGCCCACCCACCCCGGATGCTCGCCCCCTCCACAGGCCCAGGGGTCTGCGCTTTGCCGCGCTGACAGAGTGTGCGTTGCACACGGCCAGACTGGGGCGCGTGCGCTCTGCGTAGTCAGCCTGCTTTGGGCATTCCCCTACGGGCTGCCCCTGCCTTTTTGTGTTTTTGTTTTATGGCCTGTTTTGCTCCGCCCTCGGTTTTTGCTGTGCCCTCACTGGCTCGCTTCCATTCGGGGGCCGGGCGCGGTGCCCTCTGAAGACCACTCCCGCTGGCCTACCTCATTCACTCGCCTTTCCGTGAAGGGCACAGACAAAACCGAGCGGCAGGAGCCGCAAAACACATCCATGAAAACACACAAAAACAGTAGAACAGCCACCACCAGGGAAGGACACCTGAGCAAATCCGAATTGGAGCGGGCAGTCCCCACCACCAACGCACCCACGAAATATGAGGTAACACTCGTTTTCAAGACATGGAGTCGAGCAAAAGTATTCCTCGAAGCCACCTCATTGGAGGATGCCCAAAGAAAAGGAAACGCACTCATACACGATTGGAATCCCGTGACTGGCGGCGCTTTCGTCGAGACCGCAATTCCGATGAAAGGAGGATTCTAACTATGAACAAGGCAAATACCCCCACCCTCCCCGGCTGTAACCGGCTTGTGCAGCCGTTCAAATTCCCGGCGCAGCCTTTCGAGTATAAGGTTCAGGCGTTACGGGAATGTCCGACCCCCAAAGCGCTGTGTTTTTGCGGAACATCGGAAATGGCCGCCCGTTATTGGCGGCTGCATATCCAGACCTTCCCGCATTTTAACCCGGAAGTTGAGTGCTTTGTTGTCTTGATGCTCAACAAGGGACTCCGAATCAAAGGCCATTATCTGGTGAGCGTTGGCACGCAGGAAACAACCCTTGTCCATCCCCGCGAGGTTTTCCGGGTTGCGGTAACGGCCTCAGCCTACGCCATAATTTTGGCCCACAACCACCCCAGCGGCAACCCGGCCCCGAGCCAAGACGACATCAAATTGACCCGGCTGCTTATCCGTGCCGGAAAGATTCTCGATATTCCAGTGCTTGAGCATGTTGTAATTGGCAATCCCAACTTCGCCAGCCTTCGCAGGCTTGGCCATTTCCCAAACTAAACAAGAATCATCATGAACACAGAAAACAACAAACCCACCAGTTCAGCGGCCAACGCCCACGACCGGCAGACCGCCGCCGACACCAACCCCGAGACTGACTTTTTTGGCCCGCCCATTTACACCTACACCCGGAAACAGGCTTTGGCCGACGGCGTGCAGGTGCAGGTTGCCCCGGCTGTCGCCGAGGAAGCCGGTTTCAAATTCCCGATATTCCTGACGGACACGGTTCACGCCGAATGCGTCAAGGTTCCCGAAGGCGTCACCTGTCAGGACGAAGACGGCCGGCTTTGGGACATCCTCACGATGTTGCATCACGCCATCCGCAACAGCCCCGCAGGAGCCGACCGGATTCCGTTCTCGCTCTATGTGCGAAATGAGGAAACGGCAGACGCTTCCCTTGTGAAGTTGCACGCCGTTTGCGCCGCGCTGGACATTGACGACCCGCAGCCCTCAATCACGGTAATGTTACCGGAGGAAGACTAAACCCCCGGCGATTCAAATCCCCCGGCACAGGCCGGGGAGATTTGAATTGCCACGAATCAGAAACCCTTCATAGAAAAACCAAAAACATGAACACAGAAAACAACACACCCACCAGTCAAGCGACCAATGTCCACGACGGGCAGACCGCCGCCGACACCAACAAAACCCGCATCATTCGCACGAGGAGCGAACTTCGGCAATTCTTCACAGAGAGATTGGCGCAGCCACCTGTCAAAACCAACTTGGGATACCGACAAATCCCGAAACCTCCTGTTTGTGGCCATAGTCGAAAACATGCACTAGCCGACGCCCTCGAAATGCAAGTGCCACCGGAGTTTATGAAGAAAACAAAGGAAGATTGGGACATCGTTTTCGATTCCCCTCTATTCCTCACAAACAAAGCCGTTGAGCTTTGCAAGTCCATCAGTGGCCGCAGCCTCTTCACCGAACAGGGTCCATTATGGGCAATTTTATGGGTTCTCGACTCCGCTTTAGATTGTCCCATTTTCGGGTGCGGTTCTCCTATGGTCACACGGTTTCCGTTTGAAGTGAACTTCGGAACTTCCGCAACACCTCTACGCGTATGGCTGAACCTCGCTTGGAGCACACTCGACATTGACGACCCGCAGCCCGCATTCACCGTGATGCTGCCAGAGGAAGATTGGAACTAGCAACCAACCGAGCAAAGCCCCGGCCCAGAACCGGGGCTTTGCTTGTCTGCCGCTGGGCTTTACGCCAGCCCACGCCCGCGCCAAAGGTCAATGACCTTTGGAATCCGTTGCCGCCCACCCACCCCATTGCTCGCCCCCTCCACTCACCCAGGGGACTGCGCCGCGCCCCCCTTTTTTCACCCGCTCGGATCGCTCCCGCGCCCTCGCCTACCCTTCCCGGCCCCCGCTCGCCCCGCCCCTTGGGCTTTACGGCTTCGCGCCCGCCGCTCCGCTCCCCGGCGCTGCTGCTTTGCCGGTGTAAGAAAGTAAGATTTTAATCTTACAAGTAAGATTGTAAGAAAGAACACTTAAAAGATAGCAAGTAAGATTTTAAGAAAGAAACATTTTAATCTAACAAATACGCTTGCAATGCCTTCATGTTTGTCTTGGGATAGAACCATGGTCCTGGCCTTCACAAATTCCAAAGGGGGAGTTGGAAAATCCACCATAGCCGTCCATCTGGCAGCGTGGATGTTTGAGCAGGGGAAGAAACTTGTGTTCGTGGACTCTGATGTGCAGGGATCTTCTTCCGTCTGGTTGAGCGAAGCAGCCCCGGAAGTAAAAACCATCCGGCTGTTGACAAAAGAAGACATCATCGAGCGGTTGCCTCAACTTGCCGAGGAATTTGATTACGTAATTGCGGATGGCCCGGCAGGGCTTTCGGAAGTGACCCGTGCGATTCTCTGTTTTGCGGACTTGGCGATTTTCCCTTGCGGCCCATCCACTTTAGACGTGTGGGCAGCACAGGCCGCACTGGATGTCAACAAGCAGTTTCAAGAAATGCGAGGCGGATTGCCCAAGGCAATCGTCCTTCCCAATAAGCTCCAAATGCAACACCGCCTTTCCAAAGAATTATTGCAGCATGTAAAAGAGAAAATGGAAATGCCAGTAGGGGAGGGGCTTTCGCTCCGGCAAGCCTACGCCGACGCGCCCGGCCAAGGAAGCCTCGTCTGGCGAATGAAAGGCGAGAGCGCAAGGGCGGCGACCGCAGAGCTTCAATTCTTATTCCAACAGCTTTTGTCTTATGAACCAAATCCCCCGTCGAAGCATATCAGAGGCGGCGCAACGGCCAGCGTTGACACCTGACGCCCTTGCTCTTATCGAGCAAGGGAATCCCAAACCGCAAACGCCCTCTCTTTCCGTCACCGTCGATTCGGTGAAGGCTCAGGAATTCACCGAACGTAAATTACCCACCGGCAAGGCGGAACGGCAACCTGTCGCGGCAATTGAAGAAATGGACGGTGTTGCATTGGTCCAGTTGGGATTTCGTGTCCGGGCTGCGATTCCCCCGGCGCTGAGGCAAGCGGCAATGGACCGGAAAACCAAGCGCATACGCCCATGCACTCAACAGGGCATTATTGACGAGGCTTTGACAGCATGGTTCAAGAAGAATGGCTACCAGCTATAGCGGAGACCGGGTAATTTCCTCTTGACGGCCCGCCGATTCCGTCAGAGAAGGGAAATCCCCATGTCTGAACCGTTCAACCCCGCCATTCTTCACCCCGGCGACGCCATCCTGTATTTCAGCCACGACTTTGGAAGCTGGCTCATCGCCATCAAGACTTGGACGAAGGTTGCCCATGTCGAAATCTACCGGGGCAATCGCATAAGCTATTCCAGCCGCCTCGAAAGCGGCGTAAACGCCTATCCGCTGCGGCTGGACGGCGTTGCCGCCGTCATGCGGCCCAAACAGCCCCTTGATTTGCTGGCGGCTGACGCCTGGTTTGAAGCCAATGCGCGGGGCCACCCCTACGACTGGCTCGGCTTGCTTTGTTTCACGCTCGCCCGCAGGGAAGGGGAGAAACATGAGTATTTTTGTTCCGAACTGGCGACGCACTATTACCGCGCCGCCGGGTTGGAGCCATTCAATCCCCGGTGGCCGGCAGTCCGCGTTCCGCCGAGCTTCTTCTTGGTCTCGCCGGTCTTTGAGGCAATCTGGACCGACCGGGACTGGTTCTAGTCCATTTCCAATTCCAGTTCTTCTTCCCTCACCAATTCCCTTTCCGGCTCCGCGACCGCGCTTCTCTCCAATTCCGTTTCTGCTTCCGCTTCCACCCCCATTTCCAGCGCATCTTGCTTCCCCAGGACTTCCGCAGTTTTCATTTCGTTCTCCGCTACAATCTCCACAGGCTGGATTTCTTCCACCGGAGCTTGCAGAATTTCCGTTGCCATTGGCCGCTCCCGTTTCCACGAGACATTCTCAATCAGCAACTCAAGATCGTCCACGTAGAGTTTCACCCCCTTGCGCCCGCGCGATGTTGAAACATAGAACTGTTTCAAATCGCTGGCGCACGAGGACAGTTGCGCCGACTGCGCCACGAAAACCCAATCCACCGTCTTGCCCTGGGCGGCGTGCGAAGTCAGCGTGTACCCGTAATCCAGATGTTTGAAGTCCGTGTCCAGTTTCCAGCCGTTTTCCAGGACAATTCTCCCGTCATGGTCAATGTAATCCACAGTGTAAATGCTTTTGTTGTTGAGGGGATGGTTGTCGGCGCTCCGACCGTTGCCCGTGATACGCAGCCGGTCCCCCTCGCAGACCTCCAGTTTCTGGCGCTCATAAACGGCGAAGGTTTCCGGCGCTCCGAGGGGCAGGGCCTTGATTGCCGAGTCAAATCCATTTTTACAGCGCACCCTTACCATGCCGCCCCGCACCCCAATGACCATCACCTGTTCTCCCAGTGCGAACCCCTCCACATGGCCGTTGATTTGCACAACCTGTCCCCGTTCATATTGCTCGTAATCGCTTTTTTGCGCGTCAGTCCATGACAAATTTCGTAAGACATCCCATTCCTTCCCATTCTTGAGCACACCCCTTTCCTTGAGCGCGTCCCGGATGCCTTCCGTGACATCGGCGCATTCCGCATGGGTTGGCGCGACAACGAGCGCGGTGTTTCCATGTTCGATGGCGGCAATGTAATCCTTGGCGAGCGCGATTTTCCTCTCGTCCAGCGTCATTTCAAAAACCCAATCCAGTTCCTTCAATGTCTCTATCGCCGCCGGTATGTCCCCCGCATACACCTGCTCCACGAACCGTTTGTGAATGCCCTTTTGTCGCTGAATTTTTGTCACTTCCGCCACCTCCATCCCGCCGCACTTTTGCAGATGGTCGAACGCCTGCCCTCTTTCCACCGGATGATGTTGCCCGATGTCCCCGACCAGCACCACCCGCGCCCCGAGGTTGTGAGCCAGGTCAAGCAACCTGTCCGCATCCCGCGTCGAGAGCAACCCGGCCTCATCCACCAGCAGCACCGCCCCCCGCGCTTCGCGCTGAAGCCGTTCGCTCTTGAACAGCTTGGCGACCGTTTCCGCGTTATCAAACCCCTCTTTCCTCAACACATCGCGGGCGGCTTCCGATGTTGGCGCGAGGGCAATCAGCTTATACATCCCCGATTGGATGCCGCGCCTAACCTCGTGCAGCAGGGTTGTCTTACCCACGCCGGCCCGGCCCGCAATTCCCGTGACCCAATCCGTTGACCCGAGAATGTGCATCACGGCGGCGCTTTGCTCGCCGTTCAAGTCGGGATCCTCGATTTTCCAGCCGGGATTCATGGCTTCATATTGCCCTTTCCCGGCAATGCAGCGTTCAGCAATACGTTTTTCTTCTGCCACAACCTCTGCGGTCGTCACGTACATTCTCCCATTCCATTCGCGGCGGATAAGCGCCGCTTCCGCGATGGCCGCTTTGAGTCCCCCGATTGTTGTCCTGTCAATGCACCAATTTTTCGATGCTTCCGCGAACAGTTGCTTTTCCGTGACCACGCTGGCGCGTTCAAACGTGTGTTCGATTGCCAGCGCCACCGCCCGCCGATCATCTTCCGTTGCTTTCACGGTTTTGCCGGGGGATTTGGATGGACTCGTTTTTTGGTTCATGGATTGACGGCGGCTTGCGCCGCCTGTTTTAAGTTCTTTCCTGGTTCCCAACTCCTCTGAGCTTGCGCCGGCTTCCATTGTCCTGTTGGCCGGCACTTTTATTTCTTTTTTGGTTCCCAGCGCCTTTGAACTCGCGCCGGCCTCCAGTGCCCCGGTTTCCGGCGCGACCGCTCCGGCAACCATTTCCCGACTTAACTCTAGGGCCCGGGACCGCTGCAAAGGCAGCCCGGCCCGGTCAAGGGCTTTAGCCTCTTCCGGGGTGAGGCTGCCCCACCAGAAAGGCTCAAGCTCCGATATGAGCAGGCTCTTGGTCTTTCTTTCCCGTGTCAGCGCGGCGATTTTCGCCTTTTCCACGGGATCGGTGATGCCCCGCTTTTCGGCGTATTCCTCGATGGTCTTGGTCCGCTTGCTGAATTTCTCGATGAGTTCGCGTGAAATTCCCGCGATTTCAAAGGCGTCTTTTGTCGCCACGATTTCCAGCCCCAACTCCCTCAGATTCGCCGCCAGCCTGTGCGCCGCCGCCCGGTCAAAATAATCCGCCTCCTCATGGATTAGTCCCATTTGCAGCGCCTTCCATTTCTTTTCAACCCCATCCCAGGTGGCGTTGAACACGTAGCAATGGCTGTGGAGGTGCGGGTCTGGAATGCCCCCTTCCGGCCTTGCCGTCAGGTGGATTATCTCCGCCCACACAAGGACGCCGGTCTTCCGATCCCCGTCTTTGCAGCCATCGGCCCGGACCCGCGCTGCCGCCATTTCTTCCATTTCCAGCAGGGTGTCCAGTTGCGCTTGCCGCAAAGCCCGGATAATGCGTTCGTCTTTGGTGTAGGCGTAAAGCAGGGACACGGATTTCGGGACGTTGAAATTCACATCGAAGCCCGGTCGCCGGTCGGAGCGCATCCGGGCGGTCAACTTTTCCCCGGTCAGGGGATGCCGGTTGTTGACCAGCCGGGCGAAGGCTTCATCCGTGACCCGCCCGCTCAGGCCGAGCAGTTCGGCGCCCTTGCCGCCCCAGCAACCGGCGAATTCCTGCCCGTCCGTGGAATAGTATGCCTCTTGGGTCTTATTCCCGGTGTGATAGTGAATGGTTTCCTTGGCTGATTTTGATGTGTGTATCCGAAGAATCATGTGTCCTATCTTGAGAACTTCACTACCCCATCTTGAGAACCAGAATTGATTGGATTTTCGACTCAAAACCAATGTGAATAACCCTGTCAACAACCAATCCGAATCCAATATCAAAAAAAACCTCAAAAAAGGCGTCAGACGTCTCCCCTAAGCACAGGGGCTTAGGGGGAACATCGGCGAAATCCCGTGCGGTTTTCATCCTCACGGGCGGGTTCAGCAGACGGTTTTGGGTTTGTCGCAGGTCGCCTTCAAAAAGGCATCGATTTGCTGCCGTGGAATCAGGATTTTACGGAGCACTTTGCAGGGGCAGAAATAGCCCCGCACGATGAGCCGTCGAATGGACTTGGTGGAACAATTGAGGGCGGCGGCGGCCTGGTTGATGTCGTAAGTCAGGGCTTCCGGCAGGGGAGCCACCGGCGGACGATTGGGCGTCTTGGCAGACTGAATTTCTTGAGCGTTCATAGTCGTTTTTTTGTTCAATTTTTTCGTCGCCGTGATTGGCGATGCTGCCACTTTCCCAAATCCAGTTTCAGAAACATCAGAGGTGTTTTCAGAAGTTTCCGAAGAGTTTTCAGAACCTTCCGAAAGCTCCCGCAGGGTGAAAAAAAGCCAATAAATGTATGGCTTTCCGGGGACTCCGGCCCTTTAATTCGCCCCTGTCACGCATGGAGAGGAAAGCCCCTGCCAAAAACCAGCAAGCGAACAAGTCTGCCGCGCCAACAGCGACGGACTTGTTCCCCGGCGGCGTGCCTTCCGATCCCTGGAAGCAGGGGCGGCGCTTGAAGCTGTTTTTTATCGGCACGGACCGGCCCCAACTGGACCGGATTGAGTTTCACGCCGACAGCCAGCCGGACAAAAAGTTCGGTTTCCTCCAGAGGGGATACGGCAGCACGGCCAATAGTTTCACCTGGAGAGAAATGCCGCAGGCCCTGTCCCTATTTTTCCTCGAATACCTGAACGCCACCCCGCCCGGCAAACAGTTCCTTTTTCGCCGCACGGAGCAGACAGCCACGCTGGCCGATGCCATCACCAAACGCAACGGGAAGATTTTCACCCTCTTCCAAGAGTCCTTATCCGGACGGGAGATTGCCTATCGCGTGGACATGGTTTTCGACGGGGACAATCTGCATGGCAAAAACACCCTTGAGCGCACGGTTTCGGTCAACACGGATTACCTGCCCCAGGACTGCGTTGAAATCTATTTTGACCGCAAACCGCTCCCCCCGGACAAGCTGCAAAAGTTCACCGAACACTTCCGCAAGGCTTGGAAACTGCCGCCACCCAGCGAACCGGCTTTTCTAAAGGAGGATGAGGTTAACCCGGCCAAACAGGAGCCAGCCGGCCAGCCAGCCGCCAAGGAACCATCCCCAGTCCCAAAGTCCGATTCATCCCCAACGCCGGCCAGGGAGCCTTTCCAGCCAGAATTAAAGGAGCAGCAGCCCCCGGCGACAGTGCCGGGGCCGACGCCCCAGGCGGAGGAAACCAGACTTTCAAAATTGCTGGCCCAAGAACTGGCCCAGGCGCTGGACACGTTGCGCGGACAGCCCCAGTCGAAACCCGCTTCTGAGGAGACTCCATCACAGGGCCAGGCTGCGACCGCCAAGCAGTCCTCAACAGCCGAAGCCGAGTCGGATTCTCCAAAGCCCGACTTCGTTGCCGACCGGCTTCACTTTGAACTCAAAGCCCAGCCAGGGCGGGAGAAGGAGGAGGAAGAGACCACCCCGACGCCGCCGATTGACCGGAGACTCTTTGAAATCCACAATCCCGAACACACCGAATGGGACGATTCCGATGGTTTGATCAATTTCACGGGCGACGACAGCGAGGCGGATCTCTGGCGGATCAGGGACGCCAGCGAGGGACTCCTCATTTTCGGGGCTGTCGGCAGCGGCAAAACGAGCGGCAGCGGTGCCGCGTTCGCAAGGGCCTATTTGCAGGCCGGCTTTGGCGGGCTTGTCATGACTGCCAAGCCCGACGAGGCGCGACGTTGGTTGAGAATGTGCCGGGAAACCGGCCGGGCCGGCGATTGCGTCCATGTCACTCCCGGAAGCGGCCGCAAGCTCAACTTTCTGCAATATGAAACCCAGCGTCCGGGAGAACGTATCGCCGTGACGGACGACCTGATTGCCCTTTTCCGATGTCTCCTTGGCGTGATGTCGCGCAGCAAGGGAGATGAACCCGGGGAAGTTTTTTGGACCAACACGACCAACCAGCTCATGCGGAAGCTCATTGACATTTTCCTGCTCGCCGGGGAACCGCTAACGCTCAACAGGCTTGTTCGTTTCATCCATGTCGCCCCCAGGGATGAAGACAAGGATTGGCGGAACATTAGAATGTTCGCCAGTCTTATCACCCGCGCCGGGGAAGCGGCGAATGATGGAACAGACGAGGACAAACGCATCTACCAGGAAGCCTTCGAGTACTGGACGGAATTCTATCCCACGATCACCGAGGCGACCCGCAGCGGATTCATCACCGGATTCACCGCGATGGCCGACACCCTCAGCGGGCGCGGCATTTACGAGATGATCGGGACCGAGACCAACCTGACCCCGGAAATGATCCTCTCCGGCAAAATTGTCATTCTGGACGTTCCGCTCAAGGGAAACATTCAGGGCGGACTCATGGTGCAGTCCATTTGGAAGCTGTTGTTTCAACAGGCGGTTGAACGCCGCGCCGACAAGGGACGCAAAACCGCCAGGCCGGCCTTTCTTTGGGAGGACGAGGGACACCTGTTCTTTTCCCACCACGATGTCAATTTTCAGCCTTCCGCGCGGGACTGCCGCGCCCCCCACGTCATCCTCTCCCAGAACATCCATAACTTCCTGCATCTGGGGCACAGCGAGCACTCCGTCCATGCCGTGTTCTCCGCGATGAACACCTACATTTTCCACACCAACGGCGATCTGGAAACGAACCAATGGGCCTCCGCCCATGTCGGCGCGCAGAAGAAACTGAAACTGACGACGGACGGGCTGTTGAAGCCCATGAAGGACAAGGACATTTCATTTTTCACGGAGCGCCGCCCGGAGGAGGTTGAGAACGTGGGCAAGTTCATTCTCGCCGAGGAAACCAAACAGTCCGTGCCCCCGGAAGATTTTGCGAAACTCAAGAGGGGAGGGGACGGGACTTGCGAAGCCCTCATTGTCTGGTTATCGCACAGGTTTGCCGCCAACAGAAACAGAAATTTCTGCGTTCTCACCTTTGAGCAGGAACAACAAACAACCTAAACCAACAGTCAAAACGAAATAATAATTATGAGCGATGAACTCGTGGACTTGATGGAAAAGCCCAAAGCCATCCTTGATAATGCCTTGAGGATCCTAGCGAAGAAAACAGCCTCTTCATTTTTCAACAAATTCAAGCGGTTTCTCTCGACCGCCACCGAACCGTTCTTTCGGAAGGACATGGGCGAACGCTATTTGGACGCCGGAAGTCTCAATGGCGGCGCGATAATTTGGGCCGGCGCCACCTTGGTTGCCCTGTGGCTGCCGGAGTTGCGTTCAGCGGCCTCACTCCTATTCGAGTTCGTGGGATATTTCAAATTGGCGCGTCTCTTTGGGCATTGGCAGTCCACGCTTGCTACCGGCGGACTTCTGGTTTTTTTCCACATGAAGTTTGGCAGGGAAAGCATCGCGCTTATGGCGAAGTATCGCGCGGACGGAACCGCCTACCACACCCAGAGCCGGGGAATCCCGCGCTGGGAAGGCAATCAGGTTTTCGTCCCCATTGGAATTATTGTCGCGCTGTTCCTGTTCGACATGCCCGTCGGTGTGCTGTTCGTCATTTCTTGCTTCATGAGCGCCAGCCTCGCCGGTGAACAGCAAGCCGCCATTTATGCGCGTTATCTCGACGAGCTTGACAAAAAGATCGAACAGGAATACCTGGAAAACGCGATTCTTGGCAAGTGCCCGACGGAGATCACCCAATTGCACAAGCCCTTGGCTGCCGACCTGAATTCCGATTTGCGAAAAAACATTGCCGCCGCCGCCGTTGGCAAATCGGTGAGAATTGTTGCGAAGTCTCCAAAACGGGCGGGAGCAGGACCGGACGGCGGAACAAGCCCGGACCCTCCGCCACCCGCAAACGCCCCGGATGCAACGTCGGGAGAACCTCAGACAGCACAAACCTTCACAGTCGGCCAAAGCAGGGGTTCCCGGTCGGCGGCAGCGATTCCCTCCCAACAGGCTGACCTCAATTCCGCTTTCCAAACTGCGACAGCCACGGCGAAAGAGACTCTTGCCAACATCCTAAAGTCGAAACGCATCATTCGCTTTGCCGTGGTTGGAATGATCTTGCTGGCTGTCGTTGCGGCCGCCACTCCCGTTGTCAGGTTCATCCATTCTGAAATGACTCGCCCGGCGGCTGTCGCCGCTTCCACGTCAGCCCAACCGACAAACCCACATCGCGGCAACTCCACAGCCCCCGCGCCTCAAGCCCGGACGCAATCCCAGGCCAATACACCAGTTGCAACACCAGCACCGGACATCAAGAGTGCCGAGGAGAAATCCAATTTTGAGGCCCGTGTGCAAGCGGCCGTGGATGCCTTACGCCGCCAGGACGCCGAGAAAGCGGCGGCGGCTTTGGAGGCGCAAAAGCGCGAGGAACAGGCAAAGGAGCAAGCGGCGCTTGAGGCGCAGAAACGCCAGGAAGCGGAAAGGCAGGCAGCTTTGGAACTCCAGAAACAGCAGGAGAAGGAGAGGGCGGCGGCTTTGGAGCTACAAAGACAACAGGAAACGGCAAAGGTTCTTGAGCAGGTCAAGACCGCCCTGGCCGACCAGGAGGCGCAACGGGCCAAATTGCTGGCCGACTGCGAAACGAGGCTCGCCAACAACACAAACAAGATTGCCAAGGTTGCCACCGCTTCCAGGAAGACCTTGCAGCACAATAACGACGTCCTCAAGGAGAAGATCGAAACCGCGCTGAAAACCGAGGATGACTCTTTCAAGCACATAGAGGGCTTGTTGCCGCCGCTTGCCCCCAGCCCTCAACCGGACCCGCGTCAAGTCGGGATTGAGTTGACGAACTACATGGCCAAGGTGGAAAAAGTGCGCCAGCAACTCACCGGCATGTTGGCAGATCAGGACACCGATATTTCAAATGCCCCGCCGCAAAAGGGACTTCTCGATTTTATCAATATTACCGTCCATTAGAATCGGACCTTCTGCGCCATTGCCTGTGAATGTTCGTTTCGCAGGTGGCCGTAGGTTTTCATCGCCAGCGCCCCGCCGTCCTTGTGGCCGAGCCAACGCGACACCGTTGGGATGTCCACGCCGGATTCAATGCACCGCGTTGCGAACAGATGCCGCAGATCATGGTGGGTGAGCCGGGCAATCCCAATTTCCTTGCACGCCCGCGCCAGCGCCAAATGGCATTCGCCAACCTGCAAAATGCGGTTGCTTTCTATTGCCCCAAGTTTTTCCTTCAGCCGAGTCAGCAATCCCTCCATGTCTGGAAGAATGGGAATTCGTCTCATTTCGCTGTTCTTTGTGCCGGTCTCCGGGCTGCCCCGCACAATGATTTCCTTGCGCTGCCAATCAACATCCCCCCACGTCACCCACTCCGCTTCCGAATGTATCCGCATTCCGCCATAAGCCAAAAATTCCACCAGGTCAGCGACCCGTTCTCCCCAGGCACCACTCCGGTTTCGGAGGTTTTCAATCAAGCCTTTGAACTGCGACGGTTCTGGCAGACTCAATGTTTTCTGTTTCACCCGCGTTCGCCTCAATTCCGTGGAGGGATTCTCAAGAGGCGATCCCCCTTGTTCCTTATGCGTTTTAAGGCCAACGTCAATGATCTGGCGGAGTGTGCCGATTGTGTTGTTGTAATAATGGCTCGCGATCTTCCCGTGAAGCCCTGCCGCCCATTCCTTGCAGGCTTGCGGCGTGATTTCGTCAAGTCGAAGTTCCCACAGGCCCGGCCACGATCTTTCAATTTTCAGCAGGCACAGCAACCGATATTCCTTGCTGCGAGTTTTGATCCCCATGTCGTTTTCAAGCTCCCGCTTGAACGCTTCCACGGCTTCACCAAATTTCGGCGGATCAATTCGCTGGCGAACCTCCTGATGCTTTTTCAGAAAATCCGTCAGGCGCAGCTTTGCGGTCGTCCAGACATCCGTGTCCAGGGTTTCACGAATGATCTTGCCGCCAACTTTTATTCTGCCATAGTAATTGCCGTTGCTGGCGTATTGCAGCAGATGCGGCACTTTCGGAAAAGAGCGCCATTTGCCATCACTCGACAAATGTTCCTCTCGCTTCCGACCGGCAGGCTCGGTATCCAATTTCATGGAATGATTTTACGGGATACAAAGCAGGGATACAAAGGAAAAATTGGGCCGGGATGATGAGTCGTAAGTCATTGATAATCAACGTGCGGAAGGGTGGCTGAGTGGTTGAAGGCACCTGACTCGAAATCAGGCTTAGGGGTAACCCTAACGTGGGTTCGAATCCCACCCCTTCCGCCAGGGTTCCCATGCCGCTTCCTGCGCGGTCCATGAGGGAACCTGAGTTATTTTGCAAATTTCGCAAAAAAAGGGGTTGACATTCCCTGACATTCATGTAAGGGTTTCTATCACAATGAAAGAGGCGATCCCTTACTTGTTTTCCGCAGGTTGGGTGTTTCCGCGCCAGCGCCGCTTTCATATTGCATTTGCTATCAGAGCTTTACGGATTTTATAATCCAGTGAGGTAAAATATGACGTGCCAACAGGATTCCGCGGTCCAGAGCTGCCGGAGCTTGCCCAAACCGGGATTTCTTCAGGGAGGGCTTGGGTCGGCCTTTCGGTTCGTTTTCAGGATGGACAATTTGCGGCAGCTCCCCCGGCTGCTGCACGAGGGGGCAAGCCCGGTTTTCCGCCTGGCGATTCAAGCGCACAACACCGCCGAAATCACGCGGCTGCTGCGGGAGGGATTGCAGTTGAGTTTTGTCAGTTCTTTTCCCCGCTCTGGAAACACCTGGATCCGCTATCTGCTGGCCGACGTTTTTCTGCAAAGCCGCGGGGTGGCGACGACCACCCAATTGCCGGTGCATCCCGACAAGATCGTCCCGGATTTTTATCGCAACTGGATGGCGCGGCGGGAGGTGACGATGCCGTCCTCGGTTATCGTGAAGACGCATGACACGTTTCAGCAGTTGCGCGCGCGGTTTGGCGGCGTGCTGCCGCGGGCGGCGGCGGGCGGGGACGCGGCGGTCCCGGCTTTTCGCGGGTGCAAACATCTGTATCTCTATCGCTCTCCCGAAGACGCCCTGGTCTCGCTCTTTCACTATTATGACTGTCAAAAGCATTTGAAATACAAGGCCGCCGCTGGAATGGACGCATTTTGCCGGGAGTATCTGCCCGTCTGGGCGGATAATGTGGACGGCTATTTGCGCGCGGCGGAGGAGGGTTTCCCGGTGCTGTTTGTTCCCTACGAGCTGCTGCTGCAATATCCGGCGGAAATCCTCAGCAAGCTGCTCCGCTGGCTGGGTGCCCGGCACGATGGGGCGACGGTCGAGCGGGCGGTCTCCAACATGCAGTTCAGCAAATTGCACGCGGTGGAGGACCGCAGCGTGTCGGATGAGGCGGCCTTCCAGGCGCTTCCCCGCGAATGCGCCAGCTTTGCGGCGTCGCGCGGCGCCTGCAAAGAGGAAGCGTTCTTTTTCCGGCGGGGCTGCAAAGGCTCCGGCCGCGCCGAACTGCAAGAATCCACCATGAACCTGATCTTGGAAAGAACCGCGCATTTGATGGAGCAGGCCAATGCCCGCGTGTTGGCTCAACAATCGCTCCACGGCACTCCCGCCTCCCCGAAAACCGCCCAAATCTGCCGCGACGCCGCGTTCCAGAACCGGCAGTCCAGGCGCTTGCCGGTCGTGCCAAGAATCCAAAAGGCCTGACAGTCCGGCCCGTTTTTTCCCAACCACTGCGCCAAGAGCAAGGAATTCCATGATCGGCCATCCCGCCCGGACTTGATATGCGCGGCCCCGTCACTGCCAACAAAGCAAACGGCCGCGCGCCCAATTACCTGCTGCTCTTGGCGGGGGTGCTCGGCGCCGCCCTGGCCGTTCTGTTTTACCGGAGTTTCCTGCCGCACCAGGTTCTTTTTGCCAATGACATCCCGCTGGGCGCGCTGCTCGCGGAATGCAACCGCCTCCCCGGCCGGTTCTTTGGAACCTGGCGCAACCTCTCGTGGCTTGGAGTGGAGGCGCCCAGTGCCGCCCCCACTCTTTCGGCCATTCTCGGAACTGTTTTCCCCCCGGTGCTTTTCATGAAGTTCTACGCCCCGGCCACGTTGTTCTTTGTCGGTTTCAGCGCCTGGGTCTTTTTCCGCCAGCTCAAGTTTCATCCGGCGGTGTGCGTCCTGGGGGGAATCGCGGCCGGCTTGAACATGCACTTCTTTTCCACCGCCTGCTGGGGGCTGGCTAACTGGAATATGTCGGCTGGAATGATCTTCCTCGCCCTGGCCGCTCTCTCCTCCAAATCCATCAAACAGACTTGGGCCAGGGCGGTCCTGGCGGGCCTGGCCGTGGGCATGAACCTGATGGAGGGGTTTGACGTCGGCGCCATTCTGAGCATCTACGCCGGCGTTTTTGTCCTCTTCCTTGCCTTCTCCGAGGAATCCGGCCTGGCCAGAAAGACAATCACCGCGGTCCTGACCGAGGTGCTTGTCGTTTTCTTTGCCGGCTTGATTGCCGCCCATACCATTCACTCCCTGGTCGAAACCCAAATCGAGGGCGTCGCCGGGACCGCGCAGGATGAGGAGACAAGAGAACGGCGCTGGGACTTTGCCACCCAATGGAGCCTGCCCAAAGTGGAAACCCTGCGCGTCGTCACTCCCGGCATCTTCGGCTATCTCCTCTCCGCCAATATGCCGTCCCGCGACAAGTCCGGCGCCTATTGGGGCCTCGTCGGCCATGACCCGCGCATCGCGGAACTGCAAAGCGACGATCCGCAGGCCCGGGCCAAAGTGGTGGCGGAGATGGCCGATCGCATTGCTATTTATCCGCAGGATCAGCAAGACATCAACAGCAGCGACCGGTCCGTTCGCCAAGCCGCGGCCGGCAGAATCATCCTCCACTTTGGCTTCATCTGGCGTCACAGCGGCACCGGGGATTACGCCGGGATTTTGGTCGCCTTGCTGGCGGTGTTCGCCCTGGCCAATTCCTGCCGCGGCCCGAACACCCCCTTCTCCCCAACCGAGCGGCGCGCGGTTTGGTTTTGGGGCGCGGCGGCGCTGTTCTCGATCTTGGCGGCTTGGGGGCGCTATGGTTTTCTTTACAGCTTCCTGTATCGCCTCCCCTACTTCTCGACCATTCGCAACCCTGTCAAGTTCCTGCATCCTTTCCACATCATCTGGGTAATCCTGGCCGCCTACGGTTTGGAGAGTCTGCATCGCGCCTACTTGCGCAACGCGGTGAAACGAACGGCTTTCCTGCCCGACCATATCAAGTCGTGGTGGGCCGGCGCGGGCGGGTTTGAAAAGAAATGGCTGGCCGCTTGCGCGCTGGTGCTCGCGGCATCTGTGGCCGGCGCGTCGGTTCTCTACTCCTGCCAATCGCGTCTGGCCACCTACTTGGTGCAGCAAAAGTTCTCGGCGGCGCTCGCCCCGCGCATGGCCGCCTTTTCTGTTGGCGAAGCCGCCTGGTCGGTTTGTTTTCTTTTCCTGGCCGCGGGGGCGCTGACGGCCATCCTCAGCGGGGCCTGGAGCGGTCTCCGCTCCAAAACGGCCTGGCTTTGCCTCGGCGCCATTTTGATTCTTGACTTGGGCCGCTCCGACCTGCCCTGGAGACACTACTTCGACTACGACAAGGAATACTCTGAAAACGACCCGGTGGAATTCCTCACTGCCAACAACAAGCCTTATGAACAACGCGTCATGAACCGCCTCGCGCCCCGCCGGACCGGCAGCTCCACCCGCAGCCTGGGCATGTTCGGCCAGTTGTATAGCTTCTGGATGCAAAATGTTTTCCCCGCCCACGAGATTCAATGCCTGGATTTCGCCGAAATGCCCCGCATCCAGGAAATGGACGACGCCTACATGCACAACTTCGAAATCCACGCCACCAACAATCTTTTCCCCGCCGCCCGCCTCTGGGAACTGACCGGCACCCGCTATCTTTTCCTGAATACTCATTACCTCTCCCTATTGAACGACTTCGCCGATCCGGCCCAGCGCCGCTTTCATATCCGGGAACGCTATCGGGTCGTGCTCAAAGAGCCTAACCGTCCACCGGAGGATGTCGGCGATTACACCGTCTTTCCTGACCGCGGCGCCAAACCGGACCCGGCTTCCACCAATGCCATCATCGAATTCGACGGCGTCCTGCCCCGCGCCAAACTCTTTGCCCATTGGGAGACCCCGGCGGACGGCCCGGCCACGCTGGCCACCCTGCTCTCCACCAATTTCATCCCCGCCCAAACCGTCCTCCTCTGGACCAACCCGCCCGTCGCGCAAGCTCCGGCCGATCCAATGGCCGATGCCGGCACGGTCCAAATCACCGGCTACCATCCAAAGGACATCCAGCTCAACGCCGTGGCGAAGCTCCCGGCCGTCCTCCTGCTCAACGAGCGGTTCGCTCCGACTTGGAGCGTCTCGGTGGATCACAAGCCCGCCGCCATGCTGCGTTGCAACTACATCATGCGCGGCGTCTTCCTGCCGCCCGGCCAACACACCGTCGAATTCCGCTATCATGCCTCGCTCACCTACCTCTACGTCAGCCTGGCCGGCTGGGCCGCAGGCATCCTTGTCGCCGGCTATCTGTTCTACTCAGGCCGACCCAAGAAGAACCTCAATCCTGCACGGTAGGGCAAAACTCCGTCGAGCCGTGACTCGATTGCGGATTGCGGATTGCGGATTGCGGATTTAACCGCAAAGAACGCAGAGAAGGAACCTCTCTTTGTACTGCAATCCCTCAGAATCGCGCAGTTTCGCGAAGATTTTCCGGCCGCCCACGCGCTTGAACACATTCTCCAAGGCAAGGTCAGGGGAATGATTGTCAAGGGAATGGGAAAATGCGTTTTCAGGATTATTCCCCTGACATACATTCCCCTGACTTTTCTCCCGGCTTTTCCATCCTCCATCTTCCCTTTGATTGCGGCTGGCCGCGCTGTGTTCTTTGCGGTTAAATCCGCAATCCGCAATCCGCAATCGGGGGATGTGCCAGGCGGGACGCCTGCCACGGCGACCGGGACGGTCGCGCTCCCCAATCGGCAATCCGCAATCCGCAATCGAATCCCGCCCTACCTTTCCCACGCCTCACTGAGGCATGTCCCTTCCGTGTCAAGCACTTGCCAGCCCTCGCGCCGGATCAGCAGCGTCACTGAGCCGGCGTCGTGACAGTAGAGGACGCGGGCGCCGCCGCGCCTGGCCAGGCGCTCGCGCAGTTTCTCCGGCGCCCGGCGCGTGGCCGGCAACTCCGAGTCGGCAATGATGACCAACTTCGGCTGGAGCAAATCCAGCAGCGGTTCGTCCAACGGCTCGTCCCGCGCCGGCAGGCCCGCCACCACAATCTCCGCCCGCAACTCCGGGTGCCGCGCCATCAGCAACTTCTGTCCGTCCCGCCCCAGCGCGGAAAGGAGCAGCACGGAATGGCCGTGGACGCTTCGTTGCAGCGCCAGCGAAACCTGGTCCGCCGCCGCAAAGTCATCCTCCGCTCCGGGGTACAGCACCGCCCAGCCGTCCACCGCATCCCCGTCCTGCGCCGTCCTCACAAGGCCCGGTCTCCGCTCCAGCGCCGCCATCACCCCCCGGTAAGCCGCCGAACGCGCGCGCGCCGGCCCGGCGAACACGGCGGCGGGCGCGAAATTAGTCAACACTATTGCAGCCCCGCCAGCGCTTCGCTCGTAGCCGGCTGTCAAACAAAAGTCATCCAGCCGGTTCACCCCCTGCGCGTGCAGAAATGGCTTCACAATCCCTTCCGCCCCGGCCGCGTCCCCGCAATCCGCCAGCAATTCCCGGTTCGTCCCCCAGCCGCCCGCGAACACCGCCGGCGCGCCGCGCAAGGCCAGCACATCCAGCCGCGCCGCGCCCCGTTGCCCTTGCCAGTCCGCGGCCCAGAGCGCGCCGATGAGCGCCAATCCGGCCGCCGCCGGCCATTTGCGCCGGACGCGAAAAATCCAGCCGGTGAAAACCGCCAGCAGCGCCGAGTAATATAAAACAAACGTCATCGGCCGCGGCGCGGCGACATACCAATTGCCCGCCGGCCAGCGCGCGCACCATTGGCTGGCGGCAATGATGCACTTCATCCAGAACCAGCCGGAATGATTGAACAAGACCGCCAGCCCGGCAAACCAGCCGCCCGTCAGCAGGCTTCCCATGCAGCTCATCAAAGCCAGCCCCGTCAGCGGCACGACCGCCATGTTGGCCGGCACTCCCGCCGGGGTGAACAGGTGAAAATAATACGCCGCAAGCGGCAGCCCGCCGAGAAACGCCGCCAGCGACATCACAAACATGTCAATCCCCCGCCGCCGCGCCGCATCCATCCACACACGCCAGGCCGGCAGGACCGCGCCGGGCGCCAATTCCTCCAGCGGAAACAACCGCGCGTACAAAATCCGCCGCATCGGCAGCGCCAGCAATCCGATGCTCAACACAATCAAAAACGAAAGCTGAAAGCCCGCCTGAAAAAGCTGTTGCGGGTCCCAGACCAAAATCACCAGCGCCGCCGCAAAAAGCGAATTCGTCAAATCCCCGGGCCGTTTCGCCGCCCATCCTCCAATCACGATGCTCATCATCACCGCCGCCCGCACCGCCGACGCCGGCCATCCCGTCAGCCCCGCGTAAAACCAGATCACTGGAACGGCCAGCAGCCCGCAAACCGCCCGCGGCAGCCGCAGCCCGCGCAATAATCCAATCAGTATCCCCGCCAGCAGCCCGATCCGCAGTCCGTCAACGGCGAAAATGTGGAACGTCCCCGCCCGCATAAACGGCTCCTCCACGCTTTCCGTCAAGGGCGCCTTCCAATCCAGCGCCAGCGTCCACATCAGCCGCACCGCCTCATCCTCCTCCGGCAAACCCAGCGCGAGCGTCCGGCGCGCCCACCGGCTGAACCGCTCCGACATCGGCCCCTCCGCCGCCGGCCCCAGCGCCAGCCAGTCGTTCGTCGAGTCCGCCTGCAACTGGAAATAAACCTCCTGCCGCTGATAATACCGCCGCGGATCGAACAGCCCGTCCGCCAGCGCGCCGCGCACAGGACGAATAATGCCGCTGATCTCCACGCTCCGGCCGTCGAAAAAATTGGAATCCAAAATCCCCGAAGTGCCCGCGACAACTTTTCCAAAAGCCGGCGCCCAATGATCGCCGCGCCAGATTTCCGCCGCCCGCACCAGCGCGCTGGTATGCCAAAACTCCTTCGCCCCGCGCTCGAAAATTCGCGGAGCGGGCGAATCGCAGATGACGCCGCGCAACTTCACATCTTCCGGCGCCGCGCCCAGCACGGCCCGCAAATCCCGCGGCGCGACAAGCGCCGTATGCCGTTCCATGTTGGCCCAGCCCGCCAGCGCCAGCAACCCCCACAAAAGCCAGCCCCGTCCGCCCTTCCAAGCCAGAGCCGCGAACGCGACCGCAAATCCCGCCCCGAACAACCACGCCGGCGGCGGATGCGCCCATTCCCCCAGCACAACGCCGCTGGCATAACACAGCGCCACTGGCAAAAGCGGCCGTTTCACGGGAACAGCAAAGGCCGGAGAAAGCGCGAAGTGTTTTCCTGCCGGCCCAAGCCGGTTGAGGCGCCAAAAGTCAGCGACATCCAAACAATCACCGGCAACCAATACTTGAAAAAACGGCCCGTCACGCCTTCAAGACAACATCCCCCCCGCCCCAAAAAGCAAGCCCGAAAAAAATAGCGGCGGTCATAGACCGCCGCCTTTGCTTGTTTCCTGATGCAAAGCGGAACTGCGTTCCGCACTCCACGGCGCTTCGCGCTACGCACGCGGCCGACAGGCCGCTTTGGAGTGCGCGCGCGACAGCGCCGCTTTCCAAGCTTTGAGCGTTGCTTCTTTCCTGATGCAAAGCGGAACTGCGTTCCGCACTCCACGGCGCTTCGCGCTATGCACGCGGCCGACAGGCCGCTTTGGAGTGCGCGCGCGCAGCGCCGCTTTCCCTTCCAAGTTACTCAGTTTGCTATGTCGCCGTACACGGCGCCATGGCCGAAGAGGCCTAAATACACGCGCCCGTAAATGCGCGGGTCGCCGGACAGGCAGTCGACCCGGCCGTAGAGATGCTGCGCATCGTTGAGGCGAACCCATGTGGCGCCCACGTCATCGGAACGGTAGACTGCCGGCCCGTCGCTGCCGCCGCGAGTGAGGCAAAAAATGGCGGGATAGTCCTTGCCCGGCGCGGCTTTGCCAAAGCTGAACGGAACGATGCCACCCGACGCGCCAATGGCCGGATGATTGGGGATTTCCTTAAAAGTCTTGCCGCCATCGGTCGAATGGCAAAGCGTTGGCCCAACAAACCAAAGGTCTCCCTCCCTGCCTCCAACCGCCACCAATCGCCCGCCGCCGCCCCCGAAGCCTCCTCCTCCACCGCCGCCACGCCCGGCGCGCCCGCCGCGTTCGCCGCCGCCCCCGCCGCCGCCGCCCGCAGGCAGGCCGGTCACCGCGTAGGCGTCCGTGAACGTCGCCCCGCCGTCGGTGCTCAAATACATTCGATGCGCCGCGGCATCCAGCGCGTAAAACTTCGCCCCGTTGGCGCGGTCGGCGATTGGGCTGAGGCCCGCGCTCAAGCCGGCCACATCCTTCCAAGTCGTGCCGTGGTCAGTGGAGATTCGCGGCGTTCCGCCCGTGCTCATAAAGACCTTGCCATCCGCCGACAGAATCACATTCCCGCCGCCGCCGCCACCACCGCCGCCGCCCCGCCGGCCGCCGGCGGCGGCGGCATCTCCGCCGAAGGAGAAGGGCTTCCAATTATATCCGCCGTCAAGCGAATACCCCATTGTGCCTTCCTTGGGACCGTGATAGGGCGTGACTCCGATGCGGACGACGACGCTGGGGTTCATGTAGGCGATATCCATCCAGGTCGAGTTCGCGAACAGCGGGTGCAAAGCCATCCCTTGGGGGGGACTCACATCCAAGTCGTCGTGGGTGAAGTTCCCAACGTCGGAAACGGCGCTGAGCAAGCGCGGGCCGGCGGGCGGGCTGATAAGCTGGGCCACGCAGAGTTCCTCAAGCCCGTCCGTGCAAGTCGTCCAATGCGTGTCGCCGCCCTTATCGGCGTTCTCCATGTCCATCGTCCCCCACATGATGGTGCCGGTGCAATAAGCAACGTGTGAGGAATTAAAGGGGTCAATCGCCAGCCCGTCAATCCACCAGCCGACCGAGGCTTCCGGCTTCGGATTGTTGGCATCATACACTCCCGCCCACGGCACATAAGGCGCGCCGGATGAATCGCGGTGCGATTTCGGGCTGATGTCCATCCAGGTCTGCCCCCCGTTTGTCGTCCGATAAATCCGGTCATCGTCCCGGTCCGGTTGCGGCAGGTTTGGATTCACCCTGTTCAATGAAGCCACCACCAGCGTGCCCGGATGCTGGCGGTCAATCCCCAGCCCGCCGTAGCCGCCGGGGAACTTGTTGGCATCCTTGACCGGCGTAATGTCCGTCCAAACGCCGTCCTTGGGATTAAATTTCCAAACCGCGCCATCGGTCGCGCCGCCCGGGCCGGGGCTGTTGGCATAAGCCACATATAATATGCCCTGCGTATCGAAGCCCGCATGACCGGGCATGAAGTTCGCGGGCTGGCCGGCAACGGGCTGCCAGGTCTGGCCCGCATCGGTGCTGCGGAACAGATGGCTGGGGCCGGGATCGGTCGAGCCGACGTAAATCGTCTTGGTGGCTTGGCCGCGCGTTCCGGTGCTCGGATCGAACACGACGAAGCTCAATCCAACCCCGCCTCCTCCCCTGCCGCCGCCCATGCCGCCGCCGCCGGGAGCGCCACGTCCGCGCCGCGCGCCCGCATCGCCCGGCGCCGCGCCTGCCGCGCCTGCTTCGGCGCGCGGGGCGGTTGGAGCCGGTGCCGCTTCCGCCGGGGCCGGCGCGAAACTGTCCACCTTCGCCCAAGTCAGCGCCGCGTCTTTGCTGACCCAAAGCCCGGCCTGGCGCGAGCCGAAATAAAGAATGTTATTGTCGTTCGGATCAATGGCCAGACGCTCTCCGACGCCCCGCCCGTTTTCATTGCCGCCCATCCTGAAGGACACCGGGATCGTCTGAAAAGTCTTGCCCTGGTCCATCGAGCGCAGGATGGCCGCCGGCTCGTTGACATGCATCCCCGCGGCGATATACACCCGCTGCGGGTCAATCGGATCGGTCGCGACGCTCTCCGCGCCCATCAGATTGGCGTCTCCGACCCAGTCCGTGAGTGGAATCCAGGACTTCTTCTGGTTGTCCCACTTGAAGGCGCTGCCGACATCGGTGCGGCAGTAGGCAAGGCCCGGCTGGGTGTTGTTGAACACAAGCCCGTCAATGAAGCCCCCCCCCTTTATCACGACAGGCTTCCAAGTGTACTTTTGCAAGGGGAAGCTGGTGGATTGTCCGAACGCAAGCACCGGCAGCAACGCGATGCCCAGGCCGGCCATGAAGATTTTTGACGCGGATAGTGGATTGATTCTCATATAAAATGCCTTCTCATTTCCCCGGCGGTTGAGCGGTCGCAACGGATTCGCCAACACCTCATTCCGGGGTTCATGGCCGCGATTCTATGAGCCGCCCCCGCAATGTCAATGCCATTTTGCAAAAGCCGGAGCGAAAAATCACCCCCTGCCATCGGAAGGCCGAAATCCAGTCGCTTTGGGAGCGCGGGCGTCCCGCCGAACGCTCTTCGCGTTGAAGCGGCGGGTAGCACAGGCGACCCGCCTGTGCCGGTCGGCGACTCGCCGACCGGAACCGTGAGTGAAGGCCAGTAGTTGTGACACCGAGATTCCGCCACAAGTCGCATAAGTGGTTCCGCCGGGCCAGTGGCCCGGCGGGACGGGCGAGTCGCCCGTGCTACCCGCGAACAATGAAACATCCCGCCTCGCGCCTTCCGGCGGTCCCGGCTGGCGCCAATTAGTACCTTGACAAAGATTATAGGCTATGATTAAATAGTCAGCATGAGGGACGAAGGCAAAATAGCCGTAGCGGCGGATGGCAATCCGCCGCCAATTCTTCATGCCGTTGGCGCGGGGAATGGCACGGCGGCGCTCCCGCGGAACCCTGAAGGGACGAAAGGGACCCCAGGGACGCATGGCACGCATGGCACAAGAGTTATCCTCCAATATGTTGGAGGAGACCATTCGTCCCATTTGTCCTTTGCGTCCCTTTCGTCCCTTCCGGGTTCCTTGGGAGCGTCGCCCTGCCGGGTGGAATCTCTACCAAATCAGTATACTTTCCGATGCCCCCTGGAACGCTGTTTTTTTGAGCCTTTTGCGCCTTTTTGCGGCAAATCAATATAAGTAACTGAATATCAACAACTTACAAATAAAATCGAGTTTTTCCGGTTAAGGTCAATTAAGCCTAATTAAGGTTAATTAAGCTTAATTAAGCTAAAAAATGAATGTTTTTGAGGAGGCGCATAAGTCAATGAACGACGCAATCCATACTAAAATGGTGGAGATTCGCAGCCCTGTGGATAATGCGCCGGCGACGGCGGGGAATGGCAGGGCGAGACTTCCAAAGCACGGGTCAATGGAGGGCGAGAAAATGGCAAAAGAGGGTGAGTCTGTTTTTGTCCGCATATTTATCGTTGTCGCCATGACGCCATTTCACATTCAACCTGCCATGAAAAGAACCACCGTTTGTTTTGCCGCGCTGTTGTTCGCCTGCCTCTGTTGCCAGCGCGCCGCCGGCCAGGCGGAAGTCACCGGATGGGGCAATTTGCGCGGCATCCGCGTGGGCGGCCAACTTGTGGCCTTTACCACCGAAGTGGGCATTTTCAATCCGGACTTTTCCCAAGCCACAATGTCGCAGCGGGAAGGCCCGCTTCGCACCAGTCAATTCGTCCGCAACGGCAACATCGTCACCGTGGGCGAAAGTTTGCAATACAACTCCAGCGGCGCGCAAAGCGCAGCCGCCCCGCGCGGCGCGGCCAATCCCGCCGTCACGAACAGCGGCGGCGCAGCCAGCCCGGCCGGCGCTCCCGCGCGTCGCGGCGGAATGGGCGGTCGCGGCGGCGGCGGCGGCTTCAGCTATACGATGACTTATACGGACTCCGCGCCCGGCGCATGCGATGTCGCGATCCGGCTGACCTCGGCGGCGGACCAAACCATCGCCGGGATTTACTACTTGCTGGATTTTCCGTCCGCGGCTTTTACCAATGGCTCCGCTGTGCTCATTACAACCAACGGCCAGGGAGGGTTCCTGGGAAGGGTGACTGAGAACGATGTAACTGCCGCTCTGAATACACCCAACGCCCAGGGCCGTTATCTGGCGGGGTCCGGCACCGGGATACGCCTTTCCGGGAAGAACCGCCAGCAGGTGGAAGTCAGTTTTGGCAAGGAACTGCCAGTGGTTGTGCAGCAAGCCCGGCTCAGCAAGAACCCCAATGTTGCCGCCGATTCCATCGAGGTCTATTTCCCCATCGCCGCCGGCAACACGACAGCGGGCCAGGTCATTGAATCGCACTTCACGCTCAAGGCCGCGGGCGATGTCGCGACCGGCCCCGTCACGGTCACGGTGGATTCCTCCAAAATTATTACAGTCATGAGAACCAATTCGGGCGGCCCCGTGGCGGTCACGGTGGATCTCCTTAAGTCCGCCCGGCCTTTTGACGGCATGGGCGGCAATTTCCGCATTCAGAGTCCGCGTGACGCGCAGGTGATCCAATACAACATGGACCACATGCGGGTGGCCTTCGGGCGCGTGGCGTTGCCGTGGAACGTCTGGCAGCCGGAGGAAAATTCGCCGCCCCCAATGTTGGCGGGCGAGGGCGCGGCGCCACCCTCGGCGCGCAGCGCCGACGCTACAGCGCCCGGCGCGACGCCGCCTGCCGCGCGCGGCGAACGCGGCGGCGGCGGCAATATGAATTCGATTGTCTCGGCGATGGAAATTGCCCGGAAGCTGGCTGCGAACAACATCCCGATGATCATTAGTGTCTGGTCTCCGCCCTCCTGGGCCGTGGTCAGCAACGACCCGCGTTCCAGCCGGTTCGGCGGCACGGAACGCGGACAGCACCTGGACCCGGCCAAGTGGGACGCCATCTGCAAATCCATCGGCTCTTACCTGGTCTATCTGCGCGACCATTACGGCGCGGAACCGCGCTACTTCAGCTTCAACGAATCGGACCTCGGCATAGATGTTCATCAGAGCCCGGAAGAACACGATCAGGCCATCAAGAAGCTGGGCGCTTACTTCAAGTCGGCCGGGCTGAAAACCAAGATGCTTCTGGGCGACACCAGCGACGCCGTGCCGGTCAGTTTCATTCAGCCCGCGCTCAATGACCCCGAGGCGCTCCCCTACATCGGCGCGGTCTCGTTTCATTCCTGGCGCGGCGCGACCGACGAGCAGTATCAGAAGTGGGCCGACGCCGCCGTCAAGCTGGGCCTTCCGCTCTTCGACGCCGAAGGCGGCAACGACGCCCAGGCCTCCGGCTATCCCAATGTTTTCCGCGAGCCTTGGTACGCGCTGGACGAAGCCGCCGAATACATCCGCATCATGCGCATCTGCCACCCGGAAGCCATTTTGGAATGGCAACTGACGCAGGATTATTCCGTGCTCACCACCGGCCCCGACGGCGCGCTGTCGCCGACGCAGCGGTTCCACAACCTCAAGCAGTTTAACCTCACGCCGCCCGGCTCGTTCTGGATTCCCGCGCAATCCAGCGACGGCCTGGTTCTCCCTGCGGCTTGCATGGACCCGTCGTTGGCCGTCTGCACCGTCCACCTGGTCAACAATGGCGCGAGCCGGCCCCTGACCCTCGCCGGGCTGCCGTCCGCGATCACCCAGATGAGCGTATATGTGACAGATGCGAAGCGGGGCATGGAGAAGATCGAGCCGGTCAGCGTCAGGAATGGCTCGGCGCAATTCACCTTACAAGGCCAGACGCTGACCACACTGATTACAAAGCCGGAATTTGAGAAGGATAATATACAACCCTGATCCAAGACATGAATTCATACATTGGAGAAATCACCAGCGCGCCCTTCGGGGCGGCGCCCGGCGGCAAGACCGCCGATCTTTACACCTTGCGCAACGCCGGCGGGACGGAAGTGCGGCTGACCAATTACGGCGGCATCGTCACCTCATGGCTGGTTCCTGACCGCCGGGGCCATATCGGCGACGTGGTGCTCGGCTACGACAACCTGGACGGGTATCTCAAAGCGACGCCCTACTTCGGCGCGCTGGTCGGGCGTTGCGCCAACCGCATCGCCAAAGGCCGCTGCACAGTCGGCGGCGTCACGCGCCAACTCGCCCTGAATAACGGCCCCAACTCGCTCCACGGCGGTCTGGTTGGCTTTGACAAAGTGGTTTGGGATGCCAAACCGTCGCTGACAGCCGACGGCCCGGCTGTCGAATTGAGTTATCTCAGTCCGGACGGCGAGGAGGGTTTCCCCGGCAACCTGCGTGTCAAGGCTATTTACACCCTGGCGCGCGACAACGGCCTGCGGCTGGATTTCACCGCCACAACCGACCGGGACACCGTGGTCAATCTGACCCATCATTCCTACTTCAACCTGGCGGGCATGGCGACGTGCTCAATCATGCCGTGCAGATCAACGCCGACCGCA